>Ga0081539_10003505_pt1 | contig 19171 bp, 8 predicted proteins | sample TabmetS4T2R2_FD_71023 | JGI IMG/M metagenome (GOLD analysis project Ga0081539, IMG submission 71023) | Tabebuia heterophylla rhizosphere microbial communities from the University of Puerto Rico - S4T2R2 | ecosystem: Host-associated > Plants > Roots > Rhizosphere ...
GCCTCAACTCCCAGTTGCGTTTTGGCAACGTCGGGACAGCTCCCACCACCGTCACCGTCACCATTGCCGGACAGATCAAAGGCACCTACTCCCTCAACCCCAACGCCAGCTTCCGAGTGAGCTACCCCGGCCTCGACAGTGGGCCGGTGAAGGTCACCTCCTCTGGCAACGTCCCCATCATCGCTTCCATGCGAGTAGCGTATCACAATGGCACCGCCTGGACCGATTTCTCGGAAATGATGGGCTTGCCAAGCAGTTCCCTCAGCACCCGCTACTCCTTCCCCGCCTATGACAATGTCCACCACAATTCCCAACTGCGCTTTGGCAATGTCGGCACTTCGCCCACCACCGTCACTGTCACCATCAATGGCGTGCTCAAAGGCACCTATTCTCTCAACCCCAACCAGAGCCAGCGCATCAGCTATCCAAGTTTGGACAGTGGGCCGGTGGTGATCCAAAGCTCAGGTGGGGTTCCGATCATCGCTTCTCTTCGAGTAGCTTACACCCCGGATGCAGGCGTGACCTGGACGAGTTTTGCCGAGATGATGGGCTTGCCGCAATCGCAACTGACGACCTCCTATTACTTCCCCTGGTACAACAACCTTGACCTCGATACCCAGTTGAGGTTCGGTGTACCTTAATCCTTTAGCTCCACTTCATTAAATAGTACGAGCAGACATATGTACTTCTGCCCGTATTGCTTGATGAATATGAGATTGGCTCCCGTTCAATTCATATTACTCCATTGAAGTTTGGAATGCGGTAACGTTCAAATCAATTCGAAAATTTAAAACAGCCGTAGTTCGTGCAGAAGAGTGGGAAATCAGACTTACTACTATGTAACATACTCTCATGACTACTTGTAACATTTTCTTATCAAAAGTGGTTGTATTGCCATCTACTACTTAATACAATATGTACATGCAAGAGATTAAGTTGTATTAGTTTCTCTTTCTATACATTTTCCCCGCAGCCAACATCATACTATTTACAATTTATTTAATTTCAGGGTTTTGGAGTCCAATATCTTTTTGCTTGAGGAGGCAAAATGTCTAGGGTCAAATTCATAAGGGATTTGTCAGGATTTAGAAAGATATATATTTTCCTACTCATTTCTCTTTTACTTATTCCCGCCGATGGTTACTTTGCTCAAGAATCAAAAGCTCTTGGCAGTGCAGTGTATGCAACTGTTGAAACTACGCCGGTATTACACCCTAATGATGCCGCAGACGATAGCGCAATTTGGATTCATCCCACCAATCCGTCTTTAAGTACAATTATAGGGACTGACAAAGCCGGAAATTTGGAAGTTTACACTCTATCGGGGGCAATACTACAAAGGATTCCTATCAAAACCAATAATGTGGACCTGCGTTACAACTTCCCGCTTGGGGGCCAACGGGTGGCGCTGGTAACAGGAGTCGATAGAACAGCGCATAAATTGTTTGCGTATAAAGTTAACCCGGCCACACGGCTTTTGGAAGATGTGTCAACGCTATCTTCTATTTCCGGCTTGCTGGGATCTTCTATGTACGTAAGTCCGATTACAGGCAAGTATTATGCGTTTACGAACCGAGATTGCATATTAAATCAGTATGAGTTGGTGGATAATGGAAGCGGAAGAGTAGCAGTCAATCTGGTTCGGACGGTTACATTCAGTAATCAATGTAATAGTACGAACTTTTTGACCGAGGGCGTTACAGCAGATGATGTGCACGCCAAGGTTTATGTCAGCGAAGAAATGGTTGCCATTTGGAAATTTGGTGCGGAACCGACAGATGGAAGCACCAAGGTTATGGTAGATAAGCCGATCGCTCAGGGCGGGCACTTCCAGCCCGATATCGAAGGGCTCACGATTTATTACAAATCCAATGGAACTGGATATCTCATTGGATCCAGCCAGGGCAATAGCACATTTACTGTATATACCAGAGAGGGAAATAATAGCTATTTGGGCACTTTTAATATAGCAGATGGAGCGATCGACGGCGTGAGTGGAACAGATGGAATTGATGTCACAAATTTCCCACTTGGTCCGAATTTCCCATATGGCGTATTTGTCGCTCAGGACGGACGCAACACAGATGGAAGTGCTGCCAGAAATCAGAATTTTAAGTTAGTTCCCTTTCAGAGCATTGCCGCGGCATTAAATTTGACCATGGATACCTCCTGGGATCCTCGATTGGTTGGTGCAGGGGTACCGTCGAACCTAATTCCAGTTAATGTTAACATTGGCGGTAGTAGCAAGGGCAACTATCAGATTGCACCTAACTCTAGTACGCGACAAAGTTATCCTGGTGTGGACAGCGGCCCTGTAAGAGTGCAAAGCACGAATGGGGTACCTATTGTTGCATCCGAGCGGGTCGCCTATTCACCAAATGGTGGAACAACCTGGACAAGTTATTCTGAACTAATGGGTCTGCCTTCTAACCAGCTGACCAACAGTTATATATTTCCCTGGTATAACAACCTCGATCTCAATTCTCAACTGCGCTTCGCCAATGTTGGCTCGACCAACACCACTGTCACCGTAAGGATAGGCGGGCAGGTGCAAGGCAGTTATCCTCTTGCCCCTAATGGGAACATGAGGGTGAGTTATACTGGGCTAAACGCAGGACCGGTTCAGATCCAAAGCTCGGGGGGCGTACCAATTATTGCTTCGACGCGGGTGGCGTATTTCAACGGTAGTGCCTGGACAAGCTTCTCGGAGATAATGGGTCTGCCTGCCCATAAGCTTACCAACGCCTACCTCTTCCCCTGGTACAACAATGCCACTCTGAATACCCAACTGCGTTTCGGCAACGTCGGTACGGTTCCCACCACTGTCACCGTCATCATCGGGGGACAGATCCAAGGCAATTACACCCTCCAGCCCAACGAGAGCGAACGCATCAGCTATCCAGGCTTGGACGATGGCCCCGTCAAGGTCATCAGTTCGGGCAACGTCCCGATCATTGCATCCGAACGCGTGGCCTATCACAATGGCAGTGCCTGGACGAATTACTCCGAGCTCATGGGTCTGCCAGTCAGTTCGTTGAGCACACGATATTCCTTTCCAATCTACAACAGTGTCAACTTTAATACCCAGTTACGTTTTGGCAATGTTGGCAGTGCCAGCACGATTGTTACTGTAAGAATTGGTGGAGCGTGGAAAGGTAATTACAACCTGACACCTAATGAGAGCCACCGGGTAAGCTATACAGGAGTAGATAGTGGCCCAGTCGTGATACAGAGTTCGGGAGGTGTGCCGATCATTGCCTCCGAGCGCGTGGCCTACTTCAACGGCAGTGTCTGGACGAGTTTTGCTGAAATGATGGGCCTTCCGCAGGGACAATTGTCGAGTTCCTATGTCTTCCCCTGGTACAACAACGTCGACCTCAACTCTCAACTCAGGTTTGGAGTTCCCTAGACCACCTTTGTTTAACTACAAGGAACTCTGTGCTACCGCTTGTTTCATTATTTACCAAACATTTTGGAACAAATTGTAGACCAAATTATTTACTTCAAGTTTAGAGACTAATGCGGCAGTTTGTAATTATGCTTTGCACAAGCATGAAACGTACCATTTAATGGTTTTCTGAGGGTTCTTCCCAACCCGTAACCAAAGTGTGACCATAGTAATATTATTTTCCCCGGGTGAATTAACTAAAATATTATATCCCTGGCTTAGGTAGAGTTTGGATTCTCCCTTTGTATCACAAACCCAACAAGCAGGATATCAAACAATGACTCAGGATTGGTTTAAAATATGATTAATATTTTTCAGAGAAAATCGCGTGTTATTTACATACTAATAATCGTTGGTCTGATTTTGACGCTGATAATACCGGTCGGATCTCGGGTCTTGGCACAGGAGGACATGAAGCATTTTTCTTTTGTGAGTTCCATTTACACATCCGAATTTGGAGTTGAGAACCCTGATGGAATAGCTTACTCTCCCGATGCCGATTCGTTCATCGTTTGGGGAGCAGATGGCAATATTCACGCGATTGCATCCAAAGAGGAAATCGGTGGGCAGGTAACACTCCCTCAAAATGCCGAGAATCATCTGGCTGTAGCATTTGATCAATACAGTAAGAGTTTGTTTGTTTTAGGTGCTGGTAATGCCGAGGTATCAAAGATCGCGATGAAACCAGGCGGGCTGCCTGCCTTGTCCAGCGAGGCGACGCGCTTTAACATAGAATCTGTTGCTCCTGAGTCGGTGGGAGGCATGACCTTTGACCCCGCTACCGGGCGGCTTTTCATCCTGGATACGAACAAGTCACAGATCCTGATCGTATCGCCACATCCTGTGCATGGCTTCGATGGCGTGAGTGCTGTCAGGGATAATCGGATTCGTCGCGTAAATTTGAACCCGTCGTCACAGGCTGCGTTGCGTGGGATTGCATTTAATCCAAATGATGGCCATCTCTATGTTAGTAACCCTCAGGAACAAAGAATCTATGAGTTGACAGAAGCAGGTCAACAGCTCTCCATATATGATATACGTGATCTACACATCGAAGATCCTTCAGCATTGCTGTTTGCTCCAAGTCGAGATTCAACCGACGATCCAAATATCATGGATCTATATCTTCTGGACAGCGGTCATGTATCAGGACTAGATTCCACTTTGTATACCGATCAGAGGAGCACTTTGCAGAGGGGACAGATCGTTGAGTTGTCATTACAAGCTCCTGCAACCCTCCCGCCTGGAACGACTCTTTTGCCAAGTACCTTGGTGCGTACTTTTGATACCTCTGTCTGGAATCATCCAAGTCCCGATCCCTCGGGCATTGACTATTGGCCCCTCACAGGACGGTTCCTGATCAGTGATTCCGAAATTGAGGAGTCAGTCAATGGGCATCCACCTGTTTATTGGCATGGCTTCAATATTTTTCTATCTACCCTGGCGGGTTCACTAACTGGCAATTGCACGACGTTCACGTCCGATCCAGTCGATGTTCCTCCCACGTACAACAATTTCTCGAATGAGCCAACCGGCGTGGCCATCAACCCGACTAATAATCATATCTTTTTTTCCAATGATGGCTCCAACAGCAGAGTTTTTGAAGTGGGACCCGGAACCGATAATGTCTACTGCACCTCAGATGATACAGTCACGCGTACTCTGGTCGCGACGTTGTACGGTGCCACCGACGCCGAAGATGTAGCGTATGGGAACAACCGGTTATTTATCGCCGATGGGATCAATGCGGAGGTGTATGTCATCCCATTGGGAGCCAACGGTGTACTAGGTGGGGGAGATGATGGTCCGGTAACCCATTTTGATACTGCGTCATTGGGGTTCCATGATCTCGAAGGGATTGGCTATAACTCGGATGCCGGGACGCTGTTCATCGTCAGTACGGTTGGGTCTGAAAATTATTTGGGGGAAGTAACAACATCCGGGACACTGGTGCACGCTTATGATCTGTCTTTCATGGGAACTCAAGGCAATCTTCGCTCAGACGTGACCTATGCGCCGAGCAGTCAGAACCCGGCGGTTAAGAGTATCTATATTGTCAGCCGCGGTGTGGATAACAATGCCGATCGGTTTGAGAACGATGGAAGGGTTTGGGAGATCAGAATCTCCACGCCTGTCCCTACGGCGACGCCCACTTTGGCCCCAGGGTCTGCTCATGCAAAGGTCTATATTGGTGGAGCGTTGCAAAATGAATACAATATTTCACCCCAAAGCAGCTTAAAACAGAGCTATGATGGGGTGAATGATGGACCTGTCATCGTTCAAAGTACAAATGGCAGAAATATTGTTGCATCGGAACGAGTCGCGTATTTCAATGGCAGCAACTGGACGAGTCACTCAGAGCTGATGGGGCTGCCAGCCAACCAGCTTACTACCAGTTACATATTCCCCTGGTATAACAACGCTGACATTAATTCCCAGCTTCGTTTTGCTAACATAGGGAGTGCTAGCACCACTGTCAGGGTCTACGTCGGAGGAATCCTCAAAGGCAGCTATCCACTGTTACCGAACGAGAGTACACGAGTAAGCTACAATAATCTGAATGATGGGCCGGTTAATATCCAAAGCTCGGGCAATGTCCCAATCATTGCTTCCTTGCGCGTGGCCTATACCTCCAATGGAGGGGCCACCTGGCCAAGCTTCTCAGAGATGATGGGACTGCCCGCCAATAAGCTCTCCAATAGTTATATCTTTCCCTGGTATAACAACAAAGACCTCAACTCACAGCTTCGTTTTGCTAACGTTGGGACAAGCCAAACTACTGTAACCGTCAGGGTGGGGAATCAGGTCAAAGGTAATTACACGTTGTTGCCTAACGAGAGTCAACGGGTCAGTTATAGCGGATTGGATGGAGGTCCTGTACGTGTGACCAGCTCGAACGGGGTCAAGATCATTGCCTCCCTGCGTGTCGCCTATACACCGAATGGAGGCGCGACCTGGACAAATTTTTCTGAGCTGATGGGTCTACCTGTGGCTTCCCTGAGCAGCCGTTATTCCTTCCCGATCTATAACAATGTGAACTTCGATACACAGTTACGTTTCGGGAACGTTGGAACAGCTCCGACGACTGTGACAGTACTTATCAATGGGGTGGTGAAGGGGACATATACCTTGTCACCCAACCAGAGTCAGCGGGTGAGCTATTCCGGGCTGGATAGCGGACCGGTGGTGATCAGTAGTTCAGGCGGGGTGCCGATTATTGCCTCGGAGCGAGTCGCCTATTTCAACGGCAGTAGATGGACAAGTTTTTCAGAGATGATGGGACTACCCCAATCACAGTTGACGACTACTTATATCTTCCCCTGGTATAACAACGTCGATCTAGATACCCAACTCAGGTTTGGGGTACCTTGATTCTTAATGCTTCACTTGTAAAAAGCGCCCCTGAATTACTCAGAGGCGCTTTTATGTATTAGTTCAAAAGACTTTACAGACCTGCCGCGCTCTTCAGCGCCTCTGCCTTATCTACACGTTCCCAGGGGAACTCGATATCATCGCGGCCAAAGTGGCCGTAAGCAGCGGTCTTGCGATAGATCGGCTTGCGCAGGCCCAGGTCACGGATGATCGCGCCCGGGCGCAGGTCGAAGAATTCGTTGATCAGCGCGGCGATTTTTTCATCCGCGACCTTCGCGGTACCGAAGGTTTCTACATTGACCGAAAGTGGATGTGCAACACCAATGGCATAGGACACTTGAACTTCGACCCGATCTGCCAGGCCGGCAGCTACAAGGTTTTTTGCGACGTAACGCGCGGCATAGGCTGCAGAACGATCCACCTTTGTAGGATCTTTTCCACTAAAGGCACCGCCGCCATGACGGCCCATGCCACCATAGGTGTCCACGATGATTTTGCGACCTGTCACGCCTGCATCGCCCATTGGCCCACCGACGACAAAGCGGCCGGTCGGGTTGACAAACACCTTCAGGTTGTTATCCACCATGTCCTTGGGGAGTGCCGGCATAATAATTTCTTCGGTGACTATTTCCGTGATCTCGGCCTGAGAAACGTCGGGAGCATGCTGTGTGGAGATCAAGACAGTATCCACACGCTTGGGTTTGCCATGCGAATATTCAATTGTGACCTGGCTCTTCGCATCAGGACGAAGCCATGAGATCGTTCCGTTCTTCCGAAGCTCGCTCTGCCGACGCGTTAACTTGTGTGCCAGATAAATGGGCAGAGGCATCAACGTGGACGTTTCGTTACATGCAAAACCGAACATCATGCCCTGGTCACCCGCGCCGATGGTTTCGACTTCTTCATCTGTGATTTCATCCACAGGACTGCTTTGCTTGTGACCGTTCCGTGATTCGAGTGCATGGTCCACACCCATGGCAATATCCCCTGATTGCTTGGCAATGGCGACAAGCACCCCACAGGAATTCCCATCAAAACCCTTTTCACTTGAATCATAGCCAATTTCTTTAACAACCTTGCGTGCCAGCTCATCGTAATTGAATACTGCGTTGGTTGTGATCTCACCCAGCAAAGCAATAAAACCTGTTTTGGTCGCGGTTTCACAGGCGACGCGCGAGCGTGGATCCTGTTCAAGGCACGCATCCAGCACCGCGTCCGAGATTTGATCGCAGAGCTTGTCGGGGTGTCCCTCCGTTACTGACTCCGATGTGAACATCAATTTCGGAGAGGTCATAAAAGTGTTGCTCATTGTGTTTAACTAACTCCTTTAGAAAATAAAATTGCCCATTCGGACATGCTGAAAGGACAATCTACGTGTGGGGCAGTTTGCCTCTCATCTACCAGAACATCCTTCTGTCGGAATTGGCACCGTTTTTTAGTCTTCTGGTCTTCTAGTCACATTGTCATATAGTCGTTTTCCTTTGACTAGTAAACCAACTGACGAACGACTATCAGACTAAAATCGGTTGTCGAGGCATCATCGGGCCGGGTCCCTCCGCCTCTCTGGATAAGAGCGCCGTATGTGGGCTATTGAATTGTGATGGGAGTGTACCATAGGGATATAGCAGAGTCAATTATAGAGTGCTATATAAATTATGCAAACTCAACGTTTCAATTTTCTTAATAAATAATTCGAAACATTATTTATCATGAGACCAGCGGCAAGATTAGTAATGATATCGTCATTCATCCAATGAAAAAACAATTTCAAAAATGCTATAATGATTATGTCGACAAGGGAATAACATTTTGTCAGACGCATTTTTTTTGTTAAGAAGGTTGAAAGATGGCGGAAAAGTTAGGTTCTGCTCCAAAAGTGCTGATCGTTAGCAATCAACAGACAACAGGCCCTTTATGGGCATTCAGCCTTCAACAGCAGAGGTTGCAAGTCGCATTGGAGTCTGACCCAGCCAATACGCTTTCGCGCTGGGAAAAGGAAATCCCGGATCTGATCATTCTGGATATCAATAGTCCAGAGTCAGCCACGCTTGAGCTGATCAGGAGTATGCGGTCGGAAATGATCATACCGATCATGTTGTTGACGCCGGCCAGGTCAGAGGACTTTATTCTTCAGGCGTACGCCGCCGGGGTAGATGACTGCATGATCAAGCCGGTCAGCCCATCGCTCTTTCAGGCCAAGATCAAAGTCTGGCTGCGGAGGTCAGGGGCCATGTCGAGCGCGATTCTCAATCCATTGAAGGTTGGTACGCTGCAATTGTTTCCATCTGAGAAACTGGTTCTGTTAAAGAATGGCAGCGCGTCTCCGTTGACCAACCTGGAACTCCGCCTCTTATATTGTCTGATGAGCCAGCCAGGCCAAGTAGTGACGATCGAAGAACTGAACCAGAGAGTGTGGGGATACACGGCCGAGGCTGATAATACAATGCTCAAGAATGTGGTGTATCGCTTGCGTCGCAAAATCGAGGCCGACCCGGCAAAACCGCTCATCGTCCAAACAGTACCCGGGGCCGGTTATAGGCTGGCAGCAGAATAATTGAAACCATTTTTTTTTGGATATTAAGGAGCCTTCCTATAGTTTGGGAGGCTTTTTTGGTTAAAAAGGCTTCGTTTGGGGGAATTGTTACCAGAAAGCAGACTCTTGCGACCTCTGCCAAGCTAGTTGTAACCTTTTTGCGACCCTCCAAATGTAACTGACATATCTGCAAGGCGTCATGCTGTTGTCCTTTCATAAATGTAAGATAGGTCTTTTTAACATGAAAAAATTCGCCCGAACCACCATGTATCACACCATACGACGCTCTCAGCCAAAAGCTGGGAGGCGCTCAAGCCGCGCTAGTCATTCTCTTGATCTATTTGGGATTTTTGATGGCTGGCTTTTTGGCTTTCGCAAATATACTCCAAAGTGGGTTGATTCCATGATAAGGAGGCGCACGTCCTAACGGGCGGAAAATCAAAAATATACAAAAATATCTATCGTTTCACTTCACTTCATCTTGAAAACAAATTTTACTCATCAAAATTCTTTGTTATTTTTCTGGAGTTCCAAATGCTTAAATTAAAATTCTTAAATGCGTTTACTGTAGCACTGCTGTTATTGCAGGCAGTCATGCCTGTCAGTGCCCTCGCGATGACGTACTCCTCCATGCCAGATTATCCCCCTGGCAGTGTTGTCACCATCAGTGGGGATAGCAGTGACGGCTTCGTAGGCGGCGACAATGTTCAGGTGGATGTAAGCGGTCCGAACGGAATCGCCCTTTCCTGTGACATCACAGCCGATGACAACGGCGCCTGGTCCTGTCCGGTGACCGTAGGCGGAGATGACTCTGCTGTGGGAGATTATTCCTACATTGCGACAGGCGATTTATCCGGTGCGTCGCTAAGTGGATCATTCACTGTGACCGCTCCACCTCCTCCGACCGTTGAGCCGACTCAGGAACCAACTCAAGAGCCGACCCAGGAGCCAACCGTTGAGCCAACAACTCAACCCACTGAGCCACCAACTGTGGAACCAACAGCCTCTCCCACGGATGAGCCAACGGCTTCACCAACTACAACTCCCACAGAGGAACCGGCTTCTACACCCACAGAAGAACCCAGATTTGACCCAACCCAATCACCGACACCAACCCCAAGTGGTCCGGTGCTTTCGCCTTTCATCAGAAGTGACAAGGATGATTATTTCGCGGGTGAGTTGGTTACTTTAACCAGTGGCAATTGGCAGCCTGGCGAATCCGTGCACCTGCTTGTGAACGACGTGCTGGGTGATTCATGGAGACTCTCCGTTGACGTTACAGCAGACAGCAATGGCGCGTTCGTTAAACAATTCAATCTGCCAGATTGGTTTGTCGCTCAATATCACGTCTATGCTTACGGAGCGATTTCAGGTGCGACAACCTGGGACTTCACAGATAGCCGCATAGTCAATGTTACGGGTACGTCGATAGCGGTTAATTTAACTACTGTCCCTCCTTCTTCATCTCTCAGTGTTACTGTTGGATCAACTATCTCAGCAACAGTCAACGTAACTACAAATAATTCTGGAGGAAACTCGAATTGGAGATCCACCGGGTGGAGTATTAGCACTTCAGCTCCTGGAACAGTCACTTGTTTTGACAATACAAACCATGATGGCGTTGGTACTTATTCTGAAACTTTTAGCATCACCGCGCCGACTACTCCTGGAACCTATAATGTCTACTTTATTGCATATCAGGATAATGTCTGTTCGCCACAAGGAGCGAGCAATACTTTTACACTATCTAACGCGGTTGTAGCCAACATAGGTGCACTAGATCATTTTGTCGTCACCAACACGAGCGATGGCAATATTGGCACACAAACTGCTGGTGTTGCTTTCAATATTAAGGTACGTGCCGTTGATGCATTCGATAATACAATTACCAGTTTCAACGGTGGGTCTAATAGAGTTTCAATTAGTTCGACCGGTACTCTATCGGCTGGTAGCGGGACCACCGCATCGTTTACAAACGGTGTATTAGCATCCCACAGCGTTACCATTTCCAATGCTGGAAATTTTACGATCACAGCAACGAGAAACTCTGGTGGTTCGGAATCTGGAACTAGCAACTCTTTCACAGTTAGTGGTCCCGCATGTACAGCCGCTTCTGTCACTACCAATCCAACGAATCAGACGGTGACGTATGGTGCCGCCAGTGTGAGCTTTACTGCTGCAGCTAGCGGTACTCCTACACCAACTGTACAATGGCAGGTTAACACAGGTTCAGGGTTCACAAATATCGGTGGCGCCACGAGCACGACCCTGACGATCAACAATCCCACAGTTTCACTAAGCGGGAATCAATATCGAGCAGTATTCACGAACACCTGCAATGGCACGCAGACGGCCACGTCAAACGCGGCCACGCTCACGGTGAACAAGGCGAACGCCACAGTCACATTGAGCAACATGACTCAGACCTATACCGGCAGCGCGCTTACACCCACCGCTACGACTAATCCAGTTGGTCTTAGTATCAGCTGGACGAACGCACCCCAGACCAATGCTGGCAGCTACTCTGTGACGGCCACGGTCAATGATGCTAACTACCAGGGTTCAGCCAGTGGTACATTCGTGATCAGCAAGGCGAACGCCACAGTCACATTGAGCAATATGACTCAGACCTACACTGGTAGCTCTCTTACACCAACTGCCACGACGAATCCAGCTGGTCTCACCATTATCTGGACGAACGCACCCCAGACCAATGTTGGCAGCTACTCTGTGACGGCCACGGTCAATGATGTTAACTACCAGGGTTCAGCCAGCGGCACATTCGTGATCAACAAGGCAACGCCAACGATCACGTGGAATAATCCAGCAGCTATCACTTACGGCACAGCCTTGAGTGGGACACAATTAAATGCAACAGCCAGTGTTCTTGGTTCGTTTGTTTATAACCCCGCCTCAGGCACAGTATTGAATGCAGGCAGTGGTCAAACACTGCATGTTGATTTCACACCGAATGATACGGCCAATTACAACGATGCATCGAAAGATGTGACGATCAATGTGTTGAAAGCCAACGCAACGTGTACAGTCAATGGCTATAGTGGCATATATGACGGCGCTGCTCATGGCGCGACTGGCTCCTGCACAGGTGTCGGTAGTGTGACCCTCAGTGGTCTCAACCTCGGCGCGAGTTTCACGAACGTACCTGGTGGCACAGCCTCCTGGACTTTCACCGATAGCACTGGCAACTACAACAATCAAAGCGGCACTGCAGCGATCGTGATTACGAAGGCTCCATCAACAACCAGCGTGACCTTCGAAGCTGGTCCATATGTATATCGTGGCACAGCGTTCACCGCGACAGCCGAAGTAACCGGCATCGGTGGGCTCGCAGCTACAGTTGATGTAGACTACAGTGGTGACTGCACGAATGTAACGACGACAAACGGTTGTACTGCAACAGCCACCTTTGAAGGCGATGCCAATCACGAAGATAGCACCGACTCCGAGAGCATCACGATCACCAAAGCCGACCAAACAATCAGTTTCAATTCATTAGCCAACAAGACCTTCGGCGATGCAGACTTCACCGTGAGTGCAACAGCTTCTTCCGGTCTGACAGTCAGCTTCAGCGCTTCGGGCAATTGTTCAATTACAGGCAATTCTGTACACATCAGTGGCGCTGGCTCGTGCACGATCACAGCCTCACAAGCTGGTAACTCTAACTACAATGCCGCGCCCGATGTGCCTCAACAGTTCAGTATTGCAAAAGCTGCATCCACTACGGCTGTTGTTGTAAGCAATGCAGTCTACGATGGTGATCCGCATGGCGGCTCAGCCTCCGTGACTGGTGTTGGCGGACTCAATCAGAGTCTTGAAGTATCTTATGAAGGGCGTAACGGAACGATTTATGGACCTTCTACAACGGCTCCAACGAATGCTGGTGACTATACCGCCTCAGCCAGCTTCAACGGCGATTCAAATCATGATGGCAGCAGCGATAGCAAGAACTTTAGCATAGCGAAGGCTTTATCAACAACCGTTGTGACATTTGAAGTTGGTCCGTATGTATATCGCAGCACAGCTTTCACAGCGACAGCTTCTGTGACCGGCGCGGGTTCACTCAGCGAACCAGTAACCGTAGTTTACAGCGGCGACTGCACAAATGTGACAACGACCAATGGCTGTACCGCCACAGCGAATTATGCAGGCGATCAAAATCATGAAGGCAGCACCGATGCTAAGAGCATTACCATTACCAAAGCTGCATCCACGACCGTAGTGACTTTCGGAGCTGGCCCATATGTGTATCGTGGCACAGTCTTTATCGCCACAGCTCATGTAACTGGTGTCGGTGAACTAAATAACTCAGTCGCTGTAATTTACACTGGCGATTGCACGAACGTTACAACGACCAATGGCTGTACCGCCACAGCGAATTATGCAGGCGATCAAAATCATGAAGGCAGCAGTGACTTCAAGAGCATTACTATTACCAAAGCCAATGCGGTCATCGTTGTAACACCGTATGATGTCACCTACGATGGCAATGCTCATACAGCAACTGGTACAGCCACCGGTGTGAGTGATGAAGACCTCAGCGCGCTACTGGACTTGAGCGGTACAGAACACACGAATGCAGGCGAATACCTGGCTGATGCTTGGAGTTTTGCAGGCAATAACAACTACAGCTCTGCCGATGGCACCGTAGATAACAATATCGATAAAGCTGATGCAATCATCGCTGTTACACCTTACGATGTGATCTATGACGGCAATGCTCACATGGCGACTGGAACGGCTACAGGTGTAGAAAGCCCAACGCCAGCAGACCTGACCAACCTCCTGCACCTGAGTGGCACGACCCACACCAATGCCGGTACATACAATGACACCTGGATGTTCGATGGCAATGGCAACTACAACTCAGCGACTAGTATTGTCCAGGACAAGATTGCCAAAGCGAATGCAGTCTGTGTTGTTACCCCCTACGATGTGACTTATGATGGGAATGAACACATTGCGACAGGTACTTGTACTGGTGTACAGGATGAAGACCTGAGCAGCCTGCTCGACCTGAGTGGCACAGCGCACACCGATGCAGGTGAATATAGCGACACTTGGTCATTTGCGGGCAATGACAACTACAACCCTGATAGCGACACAGTAACGGACAAGATTGCCAAGGCGAATGCGACCTGCACTGTTACCCCCTACGATGTGACCTATGATGGGAATGAACACATTGCCACAGGTTCCTGCACAGGCGTACAAGATGAAGACCTGAGTGCTGATCTTGACTTGAGCGGCACGACCCATACAAATGCCGGTTTCTACGAAGATGATGCATGGAGCTTCAGCAACGCTAATTACAACGACCAGAATGGCGTGGTAGATAACAATATTGACAGGGCTGATGCTCTCTGCTCCGTCACCGGCTACGATGTCACCTATAATGGCAACGCACACATTGCGACCGGTTCCTGCACAGGCGTACGAGGTGAAGATTTGAGTGCTGATCTTGACCTGACTCGCACAACTCACACCACTGCTGGCACCTACACCGACAGCTGGAGCTTCAGCAACCCCAATTACAACGACCAGTCCGATACGGTCAATGACAAGATCGCCAAGGCAGATGCAAACTGCTCAGTGACTGGTTACACAGTGAACTATACCGATACCTCACACACGGCCACTGGTTCCTGCACAGGTGTGCGCGGTGTATCGGATGTTCTCGCTGGACTTGACCTAAGTGGTACGACCCATACAAATGCCGGTACTTATACGGATAGTTGGACATTCACCGATGTCACCGGGAACTATAACAATAAGAGCGGCACGGTTACCGACAAGATCAACAAAGTCGACCCGACCTGCACGATCACTGGTTACACGGTGAACTATGACAGTGCTTCACACACTGCGACAGGTTCCTGCACAGGTGTGGGCGGTGCATTGGATATCCTGGCTGGACTTGACCTGAGCAGCACGACGCATACAAACGCTGGCACCTATACGGACAGCTGGACATTCACCGATGTCACCGGGAACTATAACAATAAGAGTGGCACGGTTGCTGACAAGATCAACAAAGTCGACCCGACCTGCACGATCACTGGCTACACCGTAAACTACGACGCCCTGTCACACACGGCCACTGGTTCCTGCAAAGGCGTATTAGGTGAAACTTTATCTGGCTTGAATTTGAGTGGCACGACCCATACAAACGCCGGTACCTATACGGACAGCTGGACATTCACCGACGTGACGGGAAACTATAACAATAAGAGTGGCACGGTTGCTGACAAGATCAACAAAGTCAATGCGACCATCACGGTCAGCGGTTACACCGGTCCGTACGACGGATTGTCTCACTGTGCAACTGGCTCAGCAACTGGCGTTGGTGGTGTAAACCTTAGTGCTTCACTTAATCTGGGGGCCTGCTACACCGACGTACCTGGTGGCATTGCCCACTGGACATTCACTGGCGGTACAAACTACAACGACGCCAGCGGCGACGTAGCCATTGTTATCAATAAGTGGATGCTCACCGGCTTCTACGTACCGGTGGACATGGCCCCCAATATCTGGAACACGATCAAAGGTGGTCAGACTGTTCCGCTCAAGTTCAATGTCTATGCCGGAAGTACAGAATTGACTAATGTCAGCGCAATCAAACCCTTCAGCGTCGTCAAAATTGCATGCACAGGGACCGCAACAGAGGATCTGGTGGACTTTACCACAACGGGTGGCACCTCTCTGCGCTATGATGGCACAGCCGGCCAGTTCGTGCAGAACTGGCAGACGCCTAAGGGAGCAGGTCTCTGCTACAAAGTGACGATGACAACTGTGGATGGTTCTTCGATCATCGCCTACTTCAAAACAAAATAGATTCCAAAAAGGGGGAATTGGGAGAAGCTGATACGGCTTCTCACCTTTATCCGAAGAGGCTTGCGTCATTATCAACGCAAGCCTCTTCATCGATTTTCTAAAACGTCCCGAAGGCTCGTTCTGAAAAAAACATTGCTGAACTCCTCAAACCCTTCGGGACGTTGCTCATTATTCATCTTCCGCGCAACGAAAACCAATGCGCGGAGAGAAATCACCTAAATAGGCACTGGTGCCCGGAGCCGCATTCGGGTTCGGACCGAGAACTGACGAACGCTTCGACACACGGATGTTGATCTCTGCATCGCCCAGGCTTCCGCCGCGCACCACTCGATAGAAATTGGTGCTGGTTTCTGGTCCTGTTGGATTTACGCCGTTCCCAGCAATTGAATAATTAAAGCTATAAAAATCATTGACCCACTCTGCCACATTGCCGGCCATATCCAAAACGCCGAATGGACTGGCTCCAGCAGGATAGGTTCCCACACGTGAGGTATCGCCTACAAGCATATTGAAATTCACGAACGTTCCATCCGCTTTATCTTCGCCCCACGGAAATGTGCGGAAGTCATCACCGCGCGCCGCGTGCTCCCATTCCGCTTCAGTTGGTAGACGTCTACCTGCCCACTCACAATAGGCGTTGGCTTGTTCCCAGGTCACATAAACCACGGGATAATCTTTGAACGCAGGGTTGTTGAAATAATCAGCCCGTCTTTGTGACTTGAAACTATGTGGTGGCGCACATCCGCCGTTGCTCATGCACAAAGCAAACATTGCGTTCGTTACTTCAAGCTGATCCATCCAATATGCATCCAATTGCACATCATGATCAGGAATCTCGTTTGGCGCGCGGCGCACATCCATGCCGCCCATGTGGAACGTGCCAGCCGGGATATAAACTTGCGGCATTCCATCGACTGGGGAGGTGCGTTGGTTTACGAATTCAGCAGTCGGTGTGATCTCGTTTGCAGGCAGAGCTTCGGTTGTTGGTGATACCGTTGGATGAATGACTTCAGTTGTGGAGGTTGGAGTAACAAGAGGAGGATTACTAGGAAACGGAGTTGATTCAACTGGAGCAATTTGTGCTGCTGTGCAGGCTGTGAGAAGGAAAATGAAGGTTACGATGATTTTTTTCATAGCGCTGTCATGTCATTGCGAGAAGGGCGTAGCCCGACGAAGCAATCTCCTCTTTAAATGATAATATCACTTAACGAGATTTTCTTATCATAACTGGAGATTGCTTCGTAGCGCCAAGGCGCCACTCGCAATGACATATAGCTACGGCGTCGCCCCCACAAAGTTAAGCGCGTACAACGCATCCTCATATCCTGGATGAATAGATAAAGCCTTGCGCCAATTTTCGACTGCGCCGTTGGTATCGCCTGTACGATACAGTGCCCATCCATGCCAGAGCCAGGTCTCTTCGGACATTTCCGTGCGTTGCAAGGCATAATCTGTGAGAGCTAGCAAGTCCTCCGTGCGGTTGGCTTGGAAATTTGCAATAAAGGGACCAAATTGATAGCGGAACATGCGTTGGGGCAAACCCAGCTCCCGCGCCTTATCATAGGCATCATTCGCTTCGAAGTAACGTTCAAAATAAACGAGATTGCTGCCCACGTTGAACCACGCGAACGCGTCAGATGGATCTTCATCGGTGGCGGCTTGGGCGATGACTAACGCGTTTTGCCGGTTCAAATTCGGGTCCCAGTTAGAGGCGAGCAGAGTTTTGATCTGCTCCTCCTGCTCCGGTAGATAAACTATCATATACAAATAATTGAAAGGCTTCCATTCCGATTCCAATTGTTCGTAGGAGATGGTTTTATCCGGCCCGCGATAAGGATCCTGCGCAATAAAGGTTTGGGTTGAGTCATCGTAGCCAGTGAGCAGAAGATAATGCGCTGCCCAGAGGTCATCATCCGGCCAGCCTGTGTCATCGGGATTCAAAGAGGTTGTACCTTCGATAATAACCGGATATCCCGATGAAATGAGTCGTTTGAGCGTTTCACTATCACCACCGACGCGATATTCGATGCGAAGCCAGCCTGCGTAATTGCGTACCCAAAATGCCATCTCTTCCGGGTTTACATTGCGATCACCATTGACAGGCTTGATCACATCTGAAATATCCTTTTGGCTGCCGCTCCAGCCAACCATATGCAGCATCATCGAAAGCGCAGCAGGTCCACAGTTATTTGCAGATTGCTTTTCATAAGGCGGAGAGGCTAACAATGCCTGCGGTGGAAGGGGAGCCAATGTGGCGGTCGGAGGAAAAGCCGTTGCAATGATTTCTGCTGTAGATGTGGCTTCGCCCATTGGGCTTGGCAAACTCGTTAAAGGTGCAGGCGTGTTTGGCAGGGCAGTTGGTGCATTTCCAACCGGATTGATCACATTTCTCAGATACGTTTTCGCAACTTCATAGCGCCATGACAAGCGGCTATTGATGACGGGGATTTGCAATAACAGTATCAACAGGATCAGAAACCCTGTTCCGGCAAATACGATGTTCCTTTTGGGCATGCGAGAGAGTGTACCAAATTTGGATGAGTCTCCATTAATCCAGATATAGTCACGCTTCAAGCGTGACCTACTGTACCCACATAAGCATAAACATCTTTCTGTTCATGCCGTTTCAGAACGGTGTATCTCGTATATCCGTCCATCAACTCGAAACCATCCCGATTGATCAAAAGCGCTTCAATCGAAACGCCGCGAAGAATCGATTCTTCGCGCTCATCTGCGCGTTCTTTCAGGCTTCTTTGAAAATCCTCTACACTGAACAAATCTGGGTTCGGGCGAATATCTTCGAAATGAAGAACCTCCAGCGCAAATTCCATTTTTGGAAATACATTCATCCATTCCACCGTCCAGTGTTCGTCTGGCGCTTTGTTGTGATCGGACTCCCACTCTGTTAGGATCCATTTTGTTAAGTAGGCTTTGATCGTGAGCGGGTCAGTCAAAACGTTATAAGT
>Ga0081539_10003506_pt1 | contig 19160 bp, 17 predicted proteins | sample TabmetS4T2R2_FD_71023 | JGI IMG/M metagenome (GOLD analysis project Ga0081539, IMG submission 71023) | Tabebuia heterophylla rhizosphere microbial communities from the University of Puerto Rico - S4T2R2 | ecosystem: Host-associated > Plants > Roots > Rhizosphere ...
CGCTCGGCCTCGGGCGCGACGCCGACCGTCGAGACGCCGGGGTGCAGGTCGCGGACCGCCTCCTCGAGGTCGGTCACCGCGCGCACGACGACGCAGCGGCCCAGCGGGTGTGCGCCGACCGGACCCGACGTGAGGACGACCGACGACGTCGGCACGCCGCCGCGCTGATTGACGAACCACCGGTCGCGCGCCAGCCGGCCGCGGCGCAGCCGCCGCAGCGCGCCGACCGACTCGCGCGCCGGGGCGTGCGGCAGCACGGCGTCCCAGCGCGCGAGCGCCGCCCGCAGCGCCTCGCAGTAGTCGAGCGCCTCGTCGCGCGACGCCTCGACGTAGTGGGTGAGCGACGCGGTGCACGCGTACTGGTTCTCGACGAGGCTGTCGGCGGCGGCGCGGACGGCCACGGCGCCGGGGTCGCCGAGCGCCGCGCGACCGATGAGGCTCGCTCCGCTCCGCGGCTCCAGGCTGATCGCGCGGACGGCCCCGGCCCGCGCGCGCAGGCTCTCGAGCGTGGTCGCGGAGCCCCACGCGACCAGGCGGTCGATCCGCCCGCTTCCGAGCAGCACGTCCTCGACCCGCCGGTCCCCGCCCGGCCAGCACACGAGCGAGGTGTGGCGGGTGATCGGATGCTCGGGGTCGACCGCGTGCATGGCGACCGCGAGCAGCGTGGTGGCCAGATGGCTCTCCGAGGACGCCTTGATGACCGCTGGGCTCTTGGTGGCGATCGCCCGCAGCGCGCAGACGAGTGGGATCACCGGCGAGGTGGCCGCCGTGATGTGCAGCTGGCGGGTGGGCAGGGCGCGCACGCGCGCGACCGGAGGCGGCGGCTCCGGCACCGCGAACGCATGGCGGCGCAGCGCGGCGGTCACGCCGCCGCGCGCGTGGGCGCCCGTCGCCGTCCAGGCGTCGAGATTGCGCCTCCCCGGCACGCCGGGGGCGCCGAGGTCGCGGTCCACCGCCTCCCCGAGCGCGACCGGGTCGAGCAGGCCGCGCAGCAGCTCCAGGTGCAGCGACCCGGCCCGCGGGCCGGCGGGCGACGTCGCGTCCGCCGCCGCGGCGATCGCGCCGACGAGGCCGGGGCGGTCGGCGAGCGCCGCGTGCAGCGCGGCGACGTAGTCGAGCACGTCCGCGAACGGCAGGCGCATCAGCTCGAGCACGCTCTCGCGGTCGCCCAGCAACGCCTCCGGCTGCACCGACGGGAGCACGAGCGTCTGCACCGCGCCGGTCGGCTCGAGCCGCGCCGGGTCGAGCACCGGGCGGCGGAGCGTGTAAGCGCCGTCGACGACTCCGCGCTCGGCCTTCGCCCGCGGCCGGCCGACCGGCCGCGCGGCGGGCAGCTCGCCCGGCGCCGGCGCCAGCACGAGCCGGCCGCGCACGAGCGCCGGCAGGCGCACGGTGCCGTCGCCGGCCAGCTCGTCCTGGAGCTCGTCGAGGACGGTCACGGCGCGTCCGCCGCGAGCGCCCCGGCGCAACCCCGGACCTCGTGACCGGGCGCGCGCGTGATCGCGCCGACGATCGACCATCCCGTCAGCCCGCACGGGCACGGCTCGCGCGTGAGGTGCGCGCGATCGCCCGTGACGAGGAAGCCGGGGTAGCAGCCGGCGAACGGGTCGAAGAAGGCGAGTAGGCCCTCGCCCTCGCCGCCCGGCACCCAGTCCAGCGCCTCGTCGAGGAGGACCGGCTGGAGCAGCGGCGGCGCGTGGTAGCGGCCCTCCGGGCAGGTGGACAGCACGGCGTTCAGCTCGGTCGCCGAGTACGCGTCGGCGACGGCGAGACCGAGGGCATGCAGCGCGAGCTCGCCGAGCGCGACCGGCGCGGCGCCCTTCCATCCCCCACCCGTGATCAGCCGGCTCCCCGCCGGGAGCGTCAGCGGTTCCGGGATCGCCTCGCACAGCGCGGCGGCGCGGAACGGCGGCCCGAAGATGAGCACGCGCCGCGAGGCCCGCGCGAGGAACGCGACCGCGTCCGCGAGCGACCCGTCGAGGAAGTGCACGGCGGCGGCGCGGCGCGCGAGCCCGTCGGCGGCCGCCTGGAGCCCGAGCGCGCCGCCGGACGGCATCAGCGCGAGCAGGTCGTACGGCGACGTGTCCGCGTCCTCGGCGTAGTGGCGCCCGTTGCCGCACAGGGCCGCCCAGGTCGGCGCGTCGCGCGGTACGAACGACGGCTGCCCGGACGTGCCGCTCGAGGAGCTCAGCCGCACGCCGTGGCGCCGCAGGTGCGCGGCCCAGCCGCCGACGTCGGTCACCTCGGGGCCGGGCGGCGGCGGGCGCAGGCTCGACACCTCGCCGAGCCACGCGGTCATCTCCACGAACTCGCCGCCCTCGAGCCAGCCGGGCTCGTAGCTCTTGAAGACGTCGGTGCTGAACATCATCGCGCCGACGATCGCCTCGACGGCGGCGCCGTCGGCGAGCCCCTGGTCGGAGGCCAGGCGCCCGTACACCGGGATGCGCTCGACGTACTCGCGGTGGCGCTCGACCGCGAGCATCTCGACGACGGACACCACGAGGTCCTCGTCGAACGGCGCGCGGCGGCTCCACAGCACCGTGGCACCGCGGAGCGCATCGAGCAGGCGGTGCGTGAGCGTCTGCATGCGTGAGCGCGAACCTAGCCCCCGTCACGCGCGCGCCCGCGCGCGCGGAGCTTTCGTGCGCGCTTGCGCCGCCAAGCTCCCGAAAAGCTTCGGGGAGCCGAAAGCGCCGGCCGCGCGGCCATAGCGTCGGCGCATGACCCGCAACCCGATCTGCTGCATCGTTCCCGACCACGTGCTCCGGCGCATCGCCGAGAACGGGAACGACGAGGAGCGCAGGGCGGCGCTCAGCACGATGGCGGCGTCCGTCACCATGCGCACGTCCCGCGCGCAGGCGGAGGCGCGCCGCTCGGTGACCCCGCGCGCCCCCGACCTGGGCATCATGGCGCTCGACCCCCCGCTCAAGCACCGGCTGATCCGGGACGCCAAGAACACCGAGGACAAGCGCGGGCCGATCGTGCGGCAGGAGGGGCCCAAGCCCCGTGGCCTGAAGGATCCGGCCGTCAGCGAGGCGTTCGAGTACCTCGGCGACACCTGGGACTTCTACTTCGAGGTGTTCGCGCGCAACTCGATCGACAAGGCGGGCCTGCCGCTGGAGGCCGTCGTGCACTACCGCGAGGGCTACGACAACGCCGTCTGGAACGGCAGCCAGATGATCTTCGGCGACGGCAGCGGATACCGCTTCACGCGGCTCACGCAGTCCCTGACGGTCTGCGCCCACGAGCTCACGCACGGCGTCATCCAGTACGACGGCCCGCTCGTGTACCAGGGACAGGCCGGCGCGCTCAACGAGTCGATCGCCGACGTGTTCGGGACGCTCGTCGAGCAGTACAAGCTCAAGCAGAAGCCCGGCGACGCCGACTGGTTGATCGGCCGCGAGATCCTCGCGAAGGACGTCCAGGGCAAGGCGCTGCGCTCGCTCAAGGCGCCCGGCACCGCGTACAACGACGACGTCCTGGGCGCCGACGAGCAGCCCGACAACATGTCGGGCTTCGTCAACACCGACGACGACCACGGCGGAGTGCACATCAACTCGGGCATCCCCAACCACGCCTTCTACCTCCTGGCGACCGAGCTCGGGAAGCCCGCGTGGGAGGACGCGGGCCGGATCTGGTACGCGTCGCTCGGCCACGACCGCCTGCTGCCGACGTCCACGTTCCGCCAGTTCGCGCGGATCACCCGGTACGTTGCGGGTGTGCTCTTCGGACCCGGGAGCAAGGAGTCCCAGGCGGTCGGGAAGGCGTGGAACGGCGTTGGCGTCAAGCTCTGATGACCTCCATCTCAGCTTCAGGCGGACCGGCGGCTGGTCTCCGCGGGCGCTCGAGCTGGAGGTCGACGAGCACGACCTGTCGCCCCAGGAGGCCGCCGGCTGGAAGCAGGCGCTCGCCTCCGAGCCGCCCAAGGCCGCGGGCGCCGAGGTGGGCGGCGACCAGCAGCAGTACGACATCACGGTGCGCCGCGGCGACGAGGCGCGCACGATGCGCTTCGGCGAGTTCGACGTGCCCCAGCAGCTGAACGATCTCGTGCGCCAGCTCGAGCGGCGCGCCGAGGAGCAGGCGCGGGAGCGTCGGCGGCGATGACCCGGGAGAGGAGCCACGATGAACGCACCCAACGGCGACTACCGGTGGGTCCCGACCAACGCCCCGGTCGTGTCGGGCCGGACGGACGACATCTGGTTCGTCGACGCCCAGCGCGGCTGGGCCGTCAACAGCAACGGGCACATCCTCTACACCGCTGACGGCGGGGCGAGCTGGCAGCGCCAGTTCTCGGCCGGCGGCGTCTATCTGCGCTGCGTCGCGTTCGCCAACGACAAGGTGGGCTGGGTCGGCACGCTCGCCGAGGAGCGCCGGATCCTGCACACCACCGACGGCGGCGCCACGTGGGCGGGCGCCGAGGGCCTGCCCGCCGGGCCGCCGCCCGCGGTCTGCGGCCTGTCGGTCGTCGACGAGAAGGTCGTCTACGCCGCCGGCTCGAACTTCCCAGAGCGCCCGACCGGCGTCCTGAAGACCGTCGACGGCGGCGCGACCTGGACCGCCACCGCGATGGACGAGCACGCCACGCTGCTCGTCGACATCAAGTTCCTCGACGCCGACCACGGCTTCGTCGTGGGCGGCAAGGCCGACGTGGCAGACCCCCAGCGCGAGGACTGCGTGCCGGTGGTCCTGGCGACGCAGGACGGCGGCGCGACGTGGGAGAACCGCCTGGCCGGCATGAAGCTCGACAAGGGCGAGTGGGGCTGGAAGATCCAGTTCCTCGACGACAAGGTCGGCTTCGTCTCGATGGAGAACTTCGGGGACGCCGCGGTCCTGAAGACCGTCGACGGCGGCGCCACGTGGGAGCGCAAGCCGATCAACGACCCGCAGGACAACGCCAACATCGAGGGCGTCGGGTTCCTCGACGACAAGGTCGGCTGGGCCGGCGGCTGGGGCGACGAGAACTTCGAGAAGGGCTTCACCAGCGAGACGCGCGACGGCGGGGAGAACTGGACCGACGCGAACCACGTCGGCAAGTTCCTCAACCGCTTCCGGTTCATCCACGAGCCCGAGCTGGTGGGCTACGCCTCGGGCGACACGGTCTACAAGTACACGAAGGCGCCGCCGCCGGCGGCCGAGCCGTCGCTCGCGGGAGACGCCGAGCGCGCCGACGTGCTGCGCACCAGGCTTCCCGTGCGCATGCACGCGCCGCCGCGTCCGGAGCCGGTCCGCGTGGACGTGTGGGACCGCTTCGGCGGCCACGTCGCGACGGTCGCCGGCGACGAGCCGACGTGGTCGGGCGAGACCGCGCGCGGCGACACGGCGGGCCCCGGGATGTACATCGTGCGCGTCAGCGCCGGTGACTGGTCCGAGAGCCGGGCCGTCGTGCTCGAGGGCTAGCCGCCATGCCCGCCCAGGAGCTCCAGTGGGTCAGCTACGAGGTCAGCGACGCGCAGAGCATCGCGGCCGGGGCCACGGTGACGATCCAGATCCCGGACCTCACGGGGTTCGCCGGGCCCGCCGACAAAGCCAAGATCCTGCTCGAGTCCGCGGCGGAGATCGAGCACGCGCTGATGGTGCAGTACCTGTACGCCGCCTACTCGCTGAAGGGCAGCGACGAGGTCACGGACGCGGCGCAGCAGGCCGCGCTCGACGAGACGTCGCCGGACTCCTGGCCGCAGGTCCTGCTCGACATCGCGCGCGAGGAGATGGGACACCTGCTCACCGTGCAGCACCTGCTGCTCGCGCTCGGCGAGCCGCCCAACCTCGAGCGCGAGGACTTCCCGCCGCGCAAGGACCTGTATCCGTTCCCGCTGCACCTCGAGCCGCTGTCGCAGTCGTCGCTCGCGAAGTACGTCGTCGCCGAGGCGCCGGCGAACGCGACCGGGATCGACGACGTCCTCGAGAAGGCGCAGGTCGCCGCGGGCGCGGCGGTCAACCGGGTGGGCATGGTGTACGGGCTCCTGGGGGTCGTGTTCAGCGGTCCCGAGCAGGTCGCCGCCGGGTCCGACCACGCCGACTGGGACGACCTCGTCCGCCAGCTCTCCGAGGCGGCGTACAAGCAGTCGCCGCCCGAGACGTGGCACCTCCCCGACGACGCGTTCCACGCGGACGCCGCCGCCCGCCAGGCCGTGCCGGAGGACTGGCAGGTCGGCCAGCTCCGCGTCCACCAGGTGACCGACCGGGCCTCCGCGCTGGAGGCGATCCGCGACATCGGCGAGCAGGGCGAGGGCGCAACCGGCACGGACACCGGGTCTCACTACCACCGGCTGCTCGGCATCTACCGCGGCGGCGACGGCGCGGCCGCGTTCCCGGACCCGGGCGGCTGGCAGGCCGCGCGCGACGTGCCGACCGACCCGAAGGTCGCCGACATGGCCGACCCGCGAGCGAGCGGCTACGCCGGGCTCGCCGACCTGCGCTACGCGCTGCTGCTCGGGTTCATCGAGCACTACCTGCTCACCGCGAGCCTGGACCGCGACCTCCTCGCGGGATGGATCGTCGCCGAGATGCGCTCGCGGGTGGCGTACCTCGCGCGGGCGGTGACCGGCATGCCGCGCGACGGGGGCGGCGGCCACGCCGCGATGCCGTTCACGCTCCCGGACCCGCTGCACCTGCCCGCCGACGAGGCGGCACGGTGGGCGCTGCACGCCGCGCGGACGCAGGCGGCGATCACGGCCGTCGAGGCGATCCGCACCGCAGGCGCGGGGGACGACGACCGCTACCTCGCCGACCTGCTCGCGTCCGACCAGGCGCGGCTGGCGTATATGGGCGCGCGCGCCGACGGCTCCCCGGCCAAGACGAGCTTCGCGCGCGACATCCGGCCGCTGTTCCGGCCCAAGGACGTGCGCCACATGGCCGACGTGGGGCTGGACCTCAGCGACCCGGCGGCCGCCAAGCGCGGCGCCGACAACATCCTCAAACGCGTGCAGAGCGGGGGTCCGCGGCGCATGCCGCCCGCGCCCGACCAGCCCTGGACGCCGGCTCAGATCCGGCTCCTCCAGCGCTGGGTCGCGGACGGCTACCCGGACTAGGCAGGTGCATGTCCCGCCGGCGGGACAACCGTACGAGCGTGCTGCTGATCGTCGGTGTGCGTCTGTACCGGGAGGGCCTCGCACGCGTCCTGGAGAGCGATCCCCGCATCGACGTCGTCGCCGCCGTCGCCACGCCGGAAGAGGCGGTGACCTGCCTCGAGCGCGCCGACGTCGACGCGATCCTCATCGACATGACGACGCCGGCAGCGCCCACGTTCGTGCGCGGCCTCGGTCCGGACCGCCGCACCGTGGTCGCGATCGGCGTCGAGGAGACCGAGCAGGCCGTCGTGGAGAGCGCGGAGGCCGGCGTGGAGGCGTTCGTCTCGGCGCACGCGGGGCCGGCCGAGGTCGTGCAGACCGTGGAGGCGGCGGTGCGCGGCGAGCTGGTCTGCTCGCCGCGCGTGGCGGCGATCCTGCGGCGCCGCGTGGCCCAGCAGGCGCGCCGCCCGCTCGAGGGCGACCCGTCGCGCGCGCTGACGGCGCGCGAGCGGGACGTGCTCGAGCTGGTCGAGGAGGGCCTGGTCAACCGCGAGATCGCGCTGCGGCTCGACATCCAGCCGTCGACGGTCAAGAACCACCTGCACAGCGTGTTCCGCAAGCTCGAGGTGCACGACCGCGAGGCCGCGGCCCTCTTCGCGCGGCGGCTCGGCTAACGCAGCGGCGTGCCGTTGCGGACGGGATCGTTCGCCAGCTCGGCGACGAGCTGATCCCGGGCGCGCAGCGGCGACGGCGCCAGCGAGCGCGACCAGCGGCTCACGTGGTCCGCGCGGCGGTAGTGGGTGCAGGTCACGGACCCGGCCCGGCACCGGACCACGTCGGTGAACGCGTCGACCTGCTCGTCCGGCGCGCCGCGCCCACACAGCACCAGGACGCGCGGGGCGAAGACCGCCGCGGCGCGCTCGAGCGAGCGGCAGGCGCCCACGGGCAGCCGCAGGGCCGTCAGGCCGGCGCGCACGCAGAACAGCTCGAGCACGCGGGCGTACGGCGCGTCCAGCGTCTCGCGGCCGCCGAAGCAGTCGGCGAACAGCACGCGGGAGCGGCCGGGCGGCGTCAAGGCGAGGCGCTCCGCGCGGCCCATCCACTCGTCGGCCCAGCGCGTCGCGAACGCCCACGGCGCGCTCCCGGCGCCGACCTTGGCGTCGATCTCCTGGAGCGCCGGGATCATGAGCTGGAGCACGGCCCCCTCGAACGTCCGCATCGACAGGCCCAGCTCCATCGCGCGATCGGCGCGCACGTAGTCGAAGTTCAGCAGCGCCGCGGTCAGGGTGTGCTCGTCGGCCGCGGTCGCGTCCCGCGCCGCGCTGACCGCCGACGACACCGCGAGGCCGTTGCCGAGCGCCTCGCGGAGCGCCACGAGCTCGGCGAACGCGTACTGGCGATGTTGGCCCGACGAACGGCGCGGCCGCGGGAAGCCGAATCGCTGCTCCCACGCTCGCAGCGTGTTCGGGCTCACGTTGAGGTAAGCCGCGGCCTCGCTCGTCCGCAGGGTTCGCACTGCGCGCCTCCCTCAGCGCGTACAGGTTAGGGCGTTCGACTGCTTAGCAGCAGTTCGGTCTGACCGTACGCGCCGGACGACTCCCCCGTCAAGGTTCACCGCATGACACTCACCTAAAGGTCACATTCCAAGTTTGCAACAAGGTCGCCACAAGGACGCCGTGGGACCGTCGCGATCGTGAAACCCGATCCGCCGTCGACGTTCGCAGCGCGGCTCGCCGAGCGGGATCGGGCGGCGTTCACGGGCCGCCGGCGCGAGCTCGAGCTGATCGCGGCGCTCGCCCCCGACGCCTCGCCGGTCAGCGTGCTCCTCGTCCACGGGCCGCTCGGGATCGGCAAGAGCGCGCTCATGCGCGAGATCGGACGCCAGGCCGAGTGCATGGGCTGCCTCGTCGTGTGCGTCGCCGGCCGCGAGGTCGCGTCCGACCCCGACGCGCTCGAGGAGGCGCTCGCCGAGGCGTGGACGCACGAGCGGCCCCTGATCCTCATCGACGACTACGACCTGATGATCGCCCTGGAGCCGCATCTGCGCGGCACGCTGCTGCCGTCCCTGCCCCGCCAGGCGCTCGCCGCGATCGCGAGCCGCCGGCCGCCCGATCACGGCTGGTTCGAGGGAGGCTGGGAGGCTGTCGCGATCGAGTTGCCGCTCGGGCCGATGCCTCCCGACGAGGCGCACGCGCTCCTCGTCGCGCATGGGCTCGCACACGACCGGCGCGTTCCGGCGATCATCGAATGGTCGAGCGGCTCGCCGCTCCTGCTCAGGATGGCCGCGGACGCCGCGCGCGCCGACCCGGGCTGGATCCCGGAACCGCTGGAACCGATACCCGGCACACGCCCGGAACCCGAGGCCGTGCGGCGGGCGCTCCGTGTCCTGCACGTCCCCGCGGCGCTGGCCGAGAGCCCGCTGGCGCACGGACTCGGGGTGCGCGAGCGGGCGCAGTCGGTCCGCGACCTGATCCGGGACGCCGCGGATCACGCGTTCGGCCTCACATCGGACGAGCAGCTCCTCAGGCAGGTCCTCGTGCGCGGCTACCTGGACCCGGCTCCCAGCCACGAGCAGGCGGCGGCGGAGCTGCACGTCAGCCGCGCGACGTACTTCAGGCGGCTCCGGCTCGCGACGGAGCGCGTCGCGGCCTACGTGTCCGATCATCCCGACGTCAGGCCGCGCCCCACCCCGGGCGCGACCTGACGCGGTGTCCGCTACTGGTTGGTGATGACGGCCAGATGCCAGTCGTCGAGCCGGAACGGGATGTTGGCGTTCGTGACCGCGTACTGCACGCGGATCCGGTAGGCCGTGCCGTTCGGGCCGCCGGCCAGGCGCTTGGACCGCTCCATGCCGTGGCCTTCCCAGTTGTCGTCGATCGCCCCCGGCGTCGGATCGCTGTCGAACGCGTAGTCGATCCCAGAGGCCGGGTTGAGCTCGACCGACGCGCCGTTGGCGAGGTTGGTCGCGATGATCCGCACCGAGCACCAGCCCCCTGAGCCGGGCCACGAGCACTGGGACTCGGCGAAGAAGGGCACGTCGTACAGACGTGACTGGTTGGCCGGGACTCTGACGTCGACGCTCGCGCCGGGGAGGTCGACGAACGTCGTCGACCTGGTCACGGACGGGAGGGTGTTGGTCCGCTTGTCGACGCGGAGCTGGGCCCCGCCCGAGTCGGCGGTGAGCACGGCTGCGGCCGTGCCCGTGAGGATGCCTGCGGCGAACAGCGCGCCGATCAACAGCGCGATGCGCTTCATGCGGTGCTTCATGGTCGTTCCTCTTCCTTGACATTGCGGCTCTCTGCGAGCCGTTCCGTGCGCCGTCTCGAGAAGGCCGCGTGAGTGTCGAGGCAGACGCGCGCGCTGTCAGTGCCGCGGCGGTCTCAGGTTGGTCTCACGTCGGGCGTGCGACGAGCGGCCCGGATCAGCAGGCGGTACTGCGCGTGGACGGGCTTGATCGCCTCGACGATGCGGCCGATGGCGGCCGCGGTCTCGTCCGGCAACGGCACGTCGCAGTAGACCGTGAAGCCGGTCTCGCCCGTGGGCTCGGCCGGCAGGGCGTCGCCCCAGTAGACGCCTCCGCTGTCCTCGACCCGCAGCGGCAGGTCGGGGAACGCGAGCGCGAGCGCCATCTCGACGCCGCGGACGGTGCCGCGCCGGCGGCCGAGCTCGGCGGCGCGGCGCACGACCTCGCGCCGCTGGGCGATCGAGTGGGACTCGTCGAGGTCCGCCCCGACCCAGGCGGCGAGCAGGTCGAGGAGGTCGTACGGGGCGTAGCCGGGGTCGAAGTGGGCGGGGAGCGAGTCGAGCACGGCGCCGACCGGGTCCAGGACCTGCTCCAACGCCTCCACGAACCGCATCGCGAACTCCTGCTCCTGGAACACGGCCGGCAGGCGGTGCCGGAGCGTCCCGCGGCTCGACGTCGTGGGGGGCGCGCCGGGCATCAGGCCAGGCCGGCCGTCGCCTTGACGACGTGCGTTCCGGACGCCACGAGCTCGTCGCGGTCCAGCACGACGTTGCTGGCGACCGGCTGGCTGGCCTGCTCGCCCGTCTCCAGCTCGGTCCCGTAGACCCGGATGATCCTCGTGAACTCCACCCCGGGGACCTCGGCGACGATCCCGTAGAGCACGCCGACGTTGAGCGGGTGCCCGAACGGCCAGCCGGCCCCGCGCGGCCCCCCGATGTAGGGGTTGAGGTAGCGATACAGCGCGTACTCGACGTCGGCCGCGACGCGGGCCGGGTCGCTCAACGGAGCCGCCTGGACGTTGGCGACGACGCTCATCCCGCGGAAGCGGCAGGGCCGCAGCTCGACCACCGTGCCGATCAGCCGCCGCTCGTCCAGGTACTTCGCGACCTCCTGGAGCAGCAGGTCGTCGGGGACGAGCTCGTCGTAGGACAGCCTCCGATCCTCCGGGAAGGCCCGCGGGAGCAGGTGCACGGCCACGGGCTCGCCCGGGCCGGGCGGGATGCAGATGACGCGGGCCACGCGCGGCGACGCCTGCGCCGCGAGGTACTCGAAGTCCTCCGCCGTCACCGCGCGCGTGCGCGTCCGGATCTCCATCGACGCCCGCAGGCGGGCGGATTCGAGGCTCTCCGGGTCGACGCCGCCCCACGCCGGACCCGGGTTCGTGACGGACGCGACGCCGTCGACGGCATCGACGAGCGACGTCAGCGTCCCCGCCGCGACGTTGCCGACGCCGCCGCCCCCGGCCCGGTAGCGCGTGAACCTCATCTCGGCGCCCTTCCACGGGATGGCGCCGTACTGGATCCAGCCACCGTCGGGGTGCCGGATCGCCGGCCCCAGCTCGACGGTGCCCGACACGGCGTCGAGCCGGAAGTGCGCATCGGTCTCGGTCGAGTCCTCGAACGACTGGCGCGGTTCCCACAGCGCCTCCTCCCCGGTCTCGGGGTCGCGGACCGCGAGCGTCTCGCCGGCCTCGAGGCGGAGCACGGGGCGGTGCCCGAGCGGGAACTGCTGGCCCGGCGTGCCGTCGGAGACGCCGAGCAGCTCGTCGTCGTACCGGCCCGCATGCACGGCGCGCACCTCCACACCGGTGGCCGTCACGGCGATGGCCCGGACGCGCGGCGGCTGCGTGAAGGCCGGCTCGTCGCCGCCGACCGGCCGGCAGCGCAGCGCGAACAGCATGCGGTCGCCCATGACGCGGGTGTCCGCGCCGTCGGGGGCCTGGAGCTCGACGGTCCCCGAGCCGAGGGTCAAGCCGTTCGACGTGTCGCCGAGCACGGTGGCGGCGGCCCACTCACCGCCGCCCTGGTAGACCTCCCAGACCAGCGGCGGATCCCTGGGGTCGACGCCGGCCCCGCGCCCGGGCTCGGCCTCGATCCGCAGGGTCAAGGTGAGTCCGGCCGGCGACGCCTCGAAGCCGAGGACGAGGGTCTCGTCGTCGGTCGGGCCGAACAGCGGGACGCCTTGACCCTCCGTGTCGCGCCAGGTCTCGCCGTCGAACGCCTCCATGAAGGCGTTCCCGGCGAAGGTCCCGGCGGACCGGAGGCGGAGCGGCGGGACGGTGGCGTCGAGCTCCGTGGCGAACACGACCGGCTCGCGACCGAGCTGCGGCGTCGTCCCGACCTGGGTGCCGGCCGGGATCCGCACCTCCGTGTCGCGACCGTCGTCGACGGTGAACCGCACCCTCGTCACGGCGGCGGTCGGCGCGTCGAGCTGGATGCCGAGCAGCTCGAGCAGCGTCATGTGCAGCTTGTCGGGCACCCGGTTGAGCCGGTAGACGGTCATCTCGGTCATCCACGCGAAGAGCTCGATGAGCGTGATGCCGGGATCGGAGACGTTGTGCTCCGTCCACTCGGGGCACGCCCGCGCGATGCGCAGGCGCGCCTCGGACACGAGATCCGCGAACCTCCGATCGTCGAGCTCGATCTGCGGCAGGGTCACGGGGCCGGTCCTCCTCCAGGTTCGGTGTCGACGGGCGTCATCTCGAAGGCGTGCCTGACGGCGCGCAGCGCGCCCGTGGCGCGGATGCGGTAGCCGACCGTGAGGAGCAGGTCCCGCTCCTCGATCCGCGCGAGGTCGACCTCGACGCTCAGCACCTCCACGCGCGGCTCCCAGCGCGCGAGCGCGGCGCGCACGTCCTCCTCGATGCGCGCCACGGCGCCGGCGTCGATGGTCTCGAACTCGAAGCGGTGCAGAGCGCAGCCGAAGTCCGGCCGCATCGCGCGCTCGCCCGGCGCCGTGGCGAGGATCAGGCCGATCGACGTGTCGATGTGGTCGGCGGGGCTGACGAGCGCGAGGCCGCCGCGCTCGTCCACCGCGAGCGGGAACGCGACTCCGCCGGCCTGCGCGCGCTGCACCGCTCACGCCTCCGGCGGCGGGAGGACGAGGACCGTGCCTGTACGCACGCCGAGCGGATCGTCGATGCCGGTCGCCTCCGCGATCGCGCGCCAGCGCGTGGCGTCGCCGTACACGGCGTAGGCCACGCCGGGCAGGTCCTCGCCCGGCAGGAGCTGGTGCGTGCCCCGCTCGGCGGCGCCGGCATCCGCCTCCGAGGCGGCGTCGATCGCCACCTCGACCAGCGCGCGCGTGGGCTCGCCGGCCGCGAACGCCGTGAACGTCACGCCGACCGACGCACACGTCGCGCCGCGCAGCGCGATGACCCGTGCGCGGACGTCGAACCGCCCGGTCTCCCCCAGGCGCAGCAGCCGCGCCGCGAGGCCGGCGACCGTGTGCGGCGCCGGCAGCCACGCCGCGTCGAGCACGAGCGCCAGCGTCGTGCGCGTCAGGCCGGCGCCGAGGGTCGTCGCCGCGAGATCCAGCCGGCACTCGATCGGCTCGTCGCCGACGACGAGCTCCGCGGGCTGGAGGTTGTCGGTCATCGCGCGCTCCCGACCGCCCCCGGACGGGTGAGGTGGTAGCGCGCGCGGCCCTGGCGCAGCAGGCGGCGCACGTAGACGTCGAGCACGTCGCGATGGGCCACGCGCCGCTCGTCCCACCAGCGGCCCGCCGACTCGACGCCGAAGCGGCCGCCGCCGAGATGGCGGCCGGCCGCCGGGAAGAGCCGCCGGACCAGCCCCTGCACGGCGGTGACATGGTGGTCGGCGGCGGCGACGATCGCCGCGACCGTCTCCCGGTCGGCGGCCTCCCGCTGCTCGCTCGCGTCCACGTCGAACGGCCTCGTGAGCGCGTCGCCGCTGGTCAGGATCGCCGCGAAGGAGTCGGGGGCGAACACGCGGACGGCCTCGAGCGCCAGGATGTCGGTCAGCTCGATCTCGTCGCCGATGAGGCCGAGCGTGGCGGGCAGCACGTTGGCGAAGCGGTTGACGTCGCGGAGCGTGGCGAACAGGTCGCGCATGCCGCCGTAGAAGACGTTCGTGAAGTGCTGCTGGTCGAAGCGGAAGCGCTCGAGGTCCCCGACCGCGCGGAACGTGTCGTCCAGGATCAGCTCCGTGAGCCGGGCGGGGCGCGGCGGCGGGACGTCGTGCAGGACCTGCACGATCTTCTCCAGGTAGGCGCGACCGGCGCCGCGGTCCTCGCCGGCGCCGAGCGCCGCCTCCACGCGGGGCCGGTCGAAGGCGAGGACGTAGACCAGGTTCGGGAAGTCGCCGACGAGCCGCACGAGGCGCATGACGTCGACGATCTCGTCGCCGCGCAGGCGGTCGATGTCGTCCACCAGGACGACGATCGGCTTCTCGAGCCCGGCCAGCCGCTGCGAGAGGCGGGCGCGCTGCTCGCGGACGCTCGGCCGCTCGGAGGTCAGCGCGTCGCCGAGCTCCCTGGCCCACTCGGCGCTGCCCTTGGCGACGAGGCCGACGCCCGGCAGCAGGCGCAGCGGCGCGACGATCCGCCCATAGGTCCGCAGGCCGTCGGCGACGCGGCGCAGCCGAGCGTCGCCGCTCTCGGCGAACTGGGCCGTCAGCTCCTCGAAGAAGTGCTCGACGAGCTGCTGGGTCCCGGAGAAGAGCCACGGGTTGAACTCGAACACCGCCGCCTCGCCGGTGCGCTCGAGCTCTCGCACGACCAGGTTCAGGACCGAGGACTTCCCCTCCCCCCATGCGCCGGTGACGCCGATCGTGAAGCCCGCGTGGCGCGGGGCGCTGCGCACGACGGTGGCGATCGCACGGGCGAACTCGACGCGGCCGAGCCGGTCGTCGGCCGGGCTCGCGATCGGGTCGTCGGCGCCGAGCCGGCCGGCCTCGTCGCGCGGCGGCGGCGGGGCGACGGGACCCGGTGCAAGCTCCCGGCGAGCCGCGCGCTGGCGCCGGAGCCGCAGCCTCATGGTCCGAGTATCTGCGCAACGGCGGCGTTCGTGCAACTCAGCGGCCGGCGACGTGCCAACCGCCGTCGCGGCGGCGCAGGAGGCCCTCCTTCTCCAGCCGCGGCAGGACGCGGTAGAGGTAGTTGCGGTCGATGCCCATCTCGTGCGCGATCTCGTTCGTGGTGATGCCGGGCCGCGCGGACACGAGTGCGAGGCTCTCGTCCGCGCGGGTCTCGCGGCGGGGCCGGCGCGGCGCGCGCGGGACGAGGCGGTCGTCGAGCTGGCTCCGCAGGCGCATGAGCTGCTCGTGCTCGGCGACCAGCGGGGCGAGCTCGGCGAGGCGCTCGTCGATGCGCGCGCGGATGTCCTCGACGAGCGACGTCACACGCGCAGCATACCTGTCAGATGTCAGTGACGGCGTGACTCACATCGCGGGCGGCGGAGCCTGAGCCCGGCGAACAGCTCGAGGCGGTTCGCCTCGGGCCGGTAGAGCAGCAGCCGGAGGGTCTCCAGGGGCCATCGCTCGGCGGCTGCGCGCGCGGCGATCGCGAGCTCGGCGAGCTCGTACGCGGCCTCCAGCGCGCCCTCGACCTCGGCGCGGATCGCCGGCATCGCGGCGTCCGGCGCGAGCGGCGCTGCTCCCCACCGGGCGGCGATCGTGACGCCGCCGTCGGCGGCCGTGAGGGTCGGGAGCAGCGCGCCCGAGACGGCCAGGACCCGTGCACTGGTGCTGTGAGCCATACCGGCCGGAGTACGCCGCGGGCGGCCCCGCGGTTCCCTTTATTCGGCGGCGAGCGCGACGGTCGGCGAGCGGCGCCGGAGCAGCGTCGCGGGCACGACCGACGCCGCGGCCGCGAGCCCGACGCCGAGCAGCGCCGCGGCGCCGGCCGTGATCGCCAGCGCCGGGCTCACGCCGCCGGTGAACTCGATCGCGCCGGCCAGCCCCGCCGCGCACCCGAGACCGGATCCGGCGAGGCCGAGCCACACGCCCTCGAGGGCGACGAGCCGGTTGAGGTCGCGGTCGTCCCAGCCGGTGGCGAGCAGCGTGGCGAGCTCGCCCTCACGCTCGCGGACGTTCAGGAAGAGCACGTCGCCGACGGCCGCCGCCCCCAGTGCGAGCGTGATCGCGACGGCGGCGTAGTCGCCGCCGCGGATCTGCACCGAGATCGCGTCGCCGAGGATCGTGCCGACGAGCGTGTCGCTGAACGCGAACGTCGCGGCGAGCAGGAGCGTGAGCGCGCACACGCCGATGGCCAGGCACAGCGCCCCGAGCAGCGCCCGCCCCGGCTCGCGCAGCATCGAGACGAAGGCCAGCGAGACGAGGCCGCGCACGCGGTGCGAGCTCCGCGTCTGGAGCACGGCCGGCCGGATAGCGGCGATCGGCGCCAGGCGCGCGGCGCGGTAGGCCGGCAGCCAGCCGGACGCCATCGCCAGCAGCGTCGCGGCCGGGACCGCGAGCACCGCGCGCAGCGGCGACGCGTCGACGCCCGCGACCCGGGCGAGCGGCAGCGACACCGCCGCCGCGAGGACGCCCGCCACGAGGCCCAGCAGCGCGAGCTCGCCGAGGACGATCCCGAACAGGCGCGGTCCCGACCAGCCGAGCGCGGCGAGCACGCCGAGCTCGGTCCGGCGCACGCGCACGGCGGCGGCCGTGGCGTTGGCGACGAACAGCGCGCACACCACGAGGATGAGCGCGAAGAGCATCACGCTCTTGCGGTCGACGGCGGCGAGGATCGTCGTCGCCACGTTCTTCTTGACCCACGGCTCGTCGACCAGCAGCCGCGGGCGGCCGAACGCGCCGGGCGGGAGCGCGACGGGCGTCGGGGCCACCGAGGACCCGGTCGTGATGTCGACGTCGAGGTGCGTGGCGCGCGCGATGCGCTCGGCGGCCACGCGGATGCGCTCCCGGCTGACGGCGTCCGGCCCGCGGACGCCGGCCACGCGGACGCGGATCGCGGAGATCGGGCGGTCGTCGCTCGCGCCCTGGAACGTCCGGCGTCCGAACGCGCGGGCGGCGCGCAGCGTGGTCAGCAGCAGCGGCGGCTGCGCCAGGTAGCCGCCGATGTTCCCGTTGGGAGCCAGCGACCGGCCGTGCAGCGCGCGGCGGGCGGCGGCGTCGGCGGGCGTCAGGTACGGCGACGCGTACGTCTCGAGCGGGACCGCCGAGCGCGGGTTGAAGCCGCGCAGCCGCGCCGGGTCGAACTCGCCGACCGAGAACAGGCTGGGGAGCGGCCAGGGCGCGCCGGTCCCGTCGCCCGTGTGCCAGTGCCCGGCGTGCGGGGTCAGGCGGCGGAACTGGAGGTCGCGCGACGCCTCGGGCACGAGGCCGTGGTCGGGCCCGATGTTGGTCAGCGCCTGCCACGCGCTCGCCGGCGCCCGCGGCGTCACGTCCGGGCTGAGGCCCTGCTCGCTGCGCCGGTACGCGGTCGGGCCCACCGTCCAGTACGCCGCGACCTCCGGGCCGGCGCTCTCGCGCGGGGGCCGCCGCAGCGACCGCAGCAGCGTCGCGAACGCGCGATCCCCGGAGACGTGCCGCCGTGCCACCAGCGCGCCGCCGGTCAGGCGCGTCAGGTAGCGCTTGAGCGGGTTGACGAGCACGTTCGGCAGCGGCTGCCTGGGCACGCCGGCGGCCGCGCGGCCGGTGAACCGCTCGATGCGCAGCTCGGCCGCCTCGTCGACGAGCGACCGGCTCGTGGCCAGGACGGGCACGGCGAGGTGGCGGACGTTGAAGCGGTTGCGCGGAACGTCGCGCACGCCGTCGTCGGCGCGCAGGTAGCGGCCCGCGACGAGGGCGCCGCCGAGCCCCGTGAGCTGCGACTCCGCCCGCGGGTCGATCGCCGCGAGCATGAACGGGGCCGGCCAGCGGAGCGCGAGCCCGACGTGGCCGCGCCGGAACGATCCCCAGCCGTGGCGCTCACCGGCCAGGCCCGTCCGCCGCGAGAAGCAGTCGACGACCATCCGGTAGCGCGGATCGAACGGGCCGTCCGCCGGCACGGCGACGCCCTCCAGCGTGCACACGCGCGCGCGGCGGCCTCCGGGCATGACCTCGTGCGGCGAGTCGGCCAGGTACGTGCCGCGGACGGTCATCTCGCCGGCGCCGGTCAGCGGCTCGATCGGCCGGTCGGTGACGTAGACGTAGCCCGGCACGTCGTCGATCCGCGTCAGCCCGCGATCCATGATCCAGCGGATCCCCACGCGGAACACCACGCGCCCGTGCCCCGGGTCGAGCGCGGTCAGGTCGACGGGCACCGTGAAGGTGGGCAGGACATAGCCGATGTTCGCGATCGGCGCCGCGACGTCGATCCCGGGCAGCGCGCGGATGCGCCGCCACTGCCGGACCGCGATGCCGCCGAACAGCCCGGAGAGGTAGTTCGGGCGGACGAGGCCGGCGCGGCGCTCGAGCGCGGTCCGGCTGCCGCGCGGCCGTACGAGGACGTCGTACGCGCTCCGGAAGCTCCGCGTGACCGTCCCCCGCACCTCCAGGCGCTGCGTCTCCGACGTGCCGGTCAGGACCGTGAAGCCCACGGTCGCGACGAACAGGCCGGCGAGCAGCGCGGCGGCTCGCCCCCAGCAGTGCCGCAGCTCGGATGCGATCAGCGCGCGCACGATCTGTGTGATCGTACATGTGACACACACTCACATGACCGCACCCGGGAACCGTTCGGCGCCTCGTCGCATATGAGCGCCATGAGAGCGAGGCTGCGACCGTGGACCGTGCGCCGCGTGCTGGTCGCGCTCGCGGCGCTGGCGCTGCTCGCCGTCGGCGCCGCCTACGGCGCGCTGGCGCTGACGACCTCCGGCGCACCGGCACCCGCCGCGCTGCCCGCCCCGCCGCCGGGCTCGGCCGGGCCGTCCGGGCCGTGGCAGGGCCGCTGGGTGGTCGCGCCGGCGAAGGACGACTTCGTCGGCTACCCCGTGCGCGAGCGGCTCCGCC
>Ga0081539_10003507_pt1 | contig 19135 bp, 11 predicted proteins | sample TabmetS4T2R2_FD_71023 | JGI IMG/M metagenome (GOLD analysis project Ga0081539, IMG submission 71023) | Tabebuia heterophylla rhizosphere microbial communities from the University of Puerto Rico - S4T2R2 | ecosystem: Host-associated > Plants > Roots > Rhizosphere ...
GTACCACCCAGTTGCCGGCGACGCGGTCGGTGAGGTCGGTTGGATTATGCAGAGTATTTCCATAGATCAGGTTATTGTTGCCGTTGAGGTCGATTCCCAGGACTCCGTTGTCAGCCACGATATTGCGTAGGACGGCCGTATTGGCGCTTGAACCATCCAGTCGGATCCCCTCGTTTCGGTTATCCCGAAGCTCGTTGTCGGAGACCAGGTTGTCGTTGGAGTCAACTACCACGCCGGCGCTGTTACCCTGACTCACATTATTGACGATTGAGCTGTGAGCGGAGTTGATCTGAATGCCGGCCCCCTTATTATCGTGGACGAAATTGTCCAGAACTAATGCTTGCGTGATGGATGCAATCCTGATCCCATTTCCTCCCGCTTCGGTGACCTCGCACCGAGTGATGGCCGAGCCGCTGTTGAAGACGGTATTTCCATTACCGCGCAGGACGATACCGTCGCGGCCAGTATTTGTGATCGTGACGGCGTCGATGTTGATCTTGCCCGAGGTCTCGACCTCAATCCCGGAGAGGTCTTTCCTCCGGCCGTCGAGAAGCCCGCCGGCCACAGCCACCTCACTCTGGCCGGTGATGGAGATCAGGCTCGTCGCCGTCGCATTGAGACCGGCCCTGATGGTTCCGTACAGTACCAGCGAGGTTCTCGAAGGGAGTTTGAGCGGGGTATCGGTAACAATATAGTTGCCGGTCAATGTCAAGACGATCGGCGAGGTGGCGGGAGCAGCTGCTCTCGCTGCATCGAGCTGCTGTTGAATAGATGCCAGTGACGCCGACCCGAATTCGAGCGCAATCGGTGTTTCAGCGGGATCATGAATGAAGCTATTGACTGGTGGAACATAAAGGCCCTGTCTGTTAGGACCCTGAGCAACGGCGACGAAACTCGCCGATAATGTCGCTACCCATAAGAATACAATACAGAAAACAACGCATTGGCTGGTGCGGTATTTCATGCAAATCTCCTCTTATTTTAAATAGGTATCAGTTGATTGGTACTTAATCATCATACTGCATGCATCGGGTGAGGAGAGAAATATTTATTTTTCAGGCGGGCCTCGCGAGGCTTCAACCAAAGTCTGCGATCGTGCGTTTCACTTAAGTTGGGTGTGGCTGCAAGTGAAGGGTCGGATCTGATGACGATCACATTGTGTCAATCGGCAAAAAATGTCTCTTTGTTTCCCGACACAAATCAAAATAACCGGTGATCTCTATCGAGAAACGAATTTTTTGCCCCGCTTGACCTTTGATTTCCATGCCAGTTTCATCAATTGAGGTATAAACATCAAATTCACTAATTCTTGCCAATGGAATCGTCGTTGTTTTAAGTGAACGCATCCACGTGTAAATGGCTTAGAATCCTGCCGGCCTTTCTCCCGCCACGCCGAATTCGCGTTCGAGCGCCATTCCCACCTGCCCAACCAATCCGTCGCTGAAAAGGCGGCCAAGAATCGTGATTCCGTGCGGCACGCGACGTGGTGGATTGAACTTCGGCAGCGGATTCGCCGGATCCGGAGCCCAGTCGCTTCGCGCTTCCGAGACCTCGACGAATCCGGCGCGCAGCGTGAGTGATGGATGACCGGTGAAATTCGTGATGGTGAGCTGCTCGTCGCGGAGCGAGGGCACGATCAACAGATCGACCTCTTTGAAGATGCGCGCCATTTCCAGCGCCACTTTGCGCCGGAACCGATCGGCCTGCACGAAATCGACCGCGGAGAGAAATCGCGCCTGCCGAAATAAATTGGGCCACGCGTCCTTGACCTGGACCTTGAGTGAGCCGAGTTCATTATTTAATGCCAGCTCTTCAAACGATGCCGCGCCTTCTGCAAATAGAATCGGCATCAGTGAGCTGTACGGCCAATCGGGGAGCGTCACTTCCTTCAGTTCCATCTTCAGCTTCTTCATCGTCTCCATCGCCGCTCGATCGACATCTGTGGCGGGGCTCTCTTTCATCCACTGGGCGATGTAGCCGACTTTCAATCCCGCAACGGACGCCCCGGCATCGAAATCGAGCCGGCTCGGTACGCTCGACATATCGCCTGCGTCAGGCCCGCTGATCGCGCGGAGCACCAGCATCGCGTCCTCGACTGTCCGCGTCATGGGACCGAGCTTGTCAAGAGACCAACAGAGCGTCATCGCGCCGGTGCGCGGCACGCGGCCGAATGTCGGGCGCATCCCGGTTATGCCGCAACGCATCGCGGGACTGACGATGCTCCCGCCGGTCTCGCTGCCAATTGAAAATGAGACCAGCGCCGCGGCCGTCGCCGCGCCTGGTCCGGCGCTCGATCCTGACGCGCCTTCTTCCAAAAGCCACGGATTCATCGTCTGGCCGCCGAACCAAATATCGTTGAGCGCGAGCGCGCCGAGCGAGAGCTTAGCTAATAGCACCGCGCCCGCGTCGTTCAGCCTGCGAACCACCACCGAGTCCGCCGAGGGAACGCGGTTGCGGAATGGTTCAGCCCCGTATGTGGTCGGAATGTCTTTCGTATCGAGCAGATCTTTCACACCGTATGGGATGCCGTGCAGCGGACCGCGGTATTTGCCGGCGGCGATCTCGGCATCAGCCGCCTTCGCGCGGGCGAGGGCTTGATCCTTGGTCAGCGTGATGATCGATCGGATCTTTGGATCCAACCGTTCGATGCGGCTGAGATAGATCTTGGTCAATCGCTCGGAAGAAAGCTGCCGCGACTCGATCCATCTGGACAGCCGCGTGACGGGTGCGAACGCGATGTCGTCGTCCGATGACGGCAGTGGAGCGCCGTCGGTCTTGGATCGCACGAACCGATCGGGCGAAGACGAGACCGTCGAACCCGGAAGCGCCGGGTTCCAGATTGTGGCTGGCGCATCAGTGTCCGCAATGGTTACTTTTCGTGGCCCGGTACGACGCTCGAGGTATTGCGCCAGCGACTGACGCCACGATCCGGCAGCCTGCTGCCGCTCCGCCGGCGTCATCGTGACTTGCATCAGCTTTTCCGCCTCGGCGAAGGTTGCCGGTGTGACTTCGGGGCCGGAACCGGCTCCGGTACCGAACGTCGGCGGTGCGCCGGCCGTCGTGGGAGTTGATGGTGAATTGGTTGGCTGCGACGCGTTACGACATGCGCCGGCCGCGACGAGCACGCTCAGAGGCGCGCGGAGCAGAAACTGGCGACGAGTGTTCATAGGTTCGGCAAGCCTACTATCCCGCCTTCATCGGGGCAAGCCCGGCGCTCTTCGAGAGCGTTTTGAGAGATGCCAGGTGATCCAGGTTTATCCCGCTGTTCCATCCGGGCTCGCGATCACGACGATGTATCCGTCCGGATCTCGGAGCCAGCATTCCCAATGGTTCGGTCCGCCATCACCCGTCGGCGGATTGCGATGACGAGGCATCACCACTTCCGCTTTCATCTCGGTTGCACGAGCCAGCGCGTCGTCAAAGTCATCAACTTCGAACCAGAGGAGGAGACCGTTACCGTAGGGTTTGTCATCAGGGTTGCCAATCGGTTCGTGATGGTGGTCAACCTCGAAGCTGTGCAACTGCATGATCAACACGCCGTCGAACTCCAGTCGCTCGTACTCTGGACCGCCATGCGCGCTCTGACAACCGAGCAGTCGTTGATACCATCGGCTACTGGCTTCGACGTCGGTCACTGCAATCAGGGGTTGTGGTCGCATTGATTCCTCTCATTTGATTCTCTTCACCATGTAAATAGAACGGATAGCCTTCTATCATGGGCGCGGCGATCCGGCAACCGGCAATTTCACGCCGAGAATCTCAGCCAGGCGTGGCGCAATGGTCAGCATCGAGGCAGTGGGTTTATGCGCCGCCTTGAGACCTTTGCCCCATAAACTGAATGAAGAGCGGTAATCGTTGCGTGCCGGCCACAAACCGTGGACACCGATCTCCTCAGGCTTCGATTCGGTCTGGCCGTTGGGCGCCGAGCCGAAGAGATGATGATCGGCGGGCTCAAATGCCGCCTTCACATTCGCTAGCCGCGGCGTGAATTGAAGCAGTTCAGCTCTGGGAATTTCGCGCCCGATACCATACTTACCTTCACGTGAAGCGGTACGCAACCAGTTGACGACCGCTTCATCATTGGCTGTCAGCAGGCTGTACCCGAGATCGGCTGTGCCCTTAACGCCATCGCGCGCCAGCAATTGATTCACATCCACCACTCGATCGGCGCGCTCGAAGCCGTGATCCGAGACAAGGGTGACGACCGTCTCAGGTGGCGCCGCTTGCAAGATCTGTCCGATCAATTCGTCGGTATACTCGACCACGGCGTTAGCTTCGCGTGTAAAAGGACCGTTCTGATGGGCCTCCGCGTCAAGACCTATGAGGTGCAATAGAAGCAGATCAGGCTTTTCATACTTGAGCAGGTAAACCGTCGCCACCGTCCGCGTACGATCGTCGAGCCACTCCTGCGCGAACGAAGGGAACACTTTGGCGATCTTTTCGACCAGGCCCGGCGTCCCTTTCTTTTCGATTGAACGCAGATCCATCGCGCCGCCTCGCCGCTTTTGGAAATACTCCGGCAGATTGAAATCGATTGCCGCATCGACCGTCACCGGCCAGGTGATCGCCGCAGTCTTCAATCCCGCTTCGCGAGCCGCATGCCAGAGCGTCTTGGCCTTGAGCAGCGACACGTCCCAGTAATAATCGCCGCCTTCATCGCGTGGGCGGTGATTGTCCAGGATGCCATGGACGAGCGGGTCAACTCCGGTGATAAGTGTTGTGTGGGATGGCCAGGTGACTGTCGGAAAGACACCCATGATCCCTTCAGTCACTTCACCCTCGTTCATTAAGCGACGCAAGTGGGGAATCTTCAGGCCGAGCTTGTCGCAATCGCGCAAATAGCGGTAATCCAACCCATCTACCGAAATAACCAGCAGTGGACGTCCTGCGCGGCGCGGTGTTTGGGCGTGCGCGAAACCGGCAAGCAAGAAGAAGCTAATGATACTGATGTATAATCGTTTCATCTCAACCTCTGGCAAATCGACTTGGAAAGTGGAAAATCTTCTTGAAGCAGTGATCTATTCAATCATAACTGAGAACAATCCTGAACTTCGAACTGTAAATATTGGAAAGAGACTCGGAGCATCAGTTACCGGGCGATTTCTGATCTCTGACCCCTGATCTCTGATCCCTGATCTTTTTTTATAAAAATCAGGGATCAGTTTTACCCTGAATAGCACAGGGAGTTTCCTTTAAAGCGTGCCATCTTCCCAGGGACCCCAGATGGCGAAGGTAATGCCCGGGGTTTGGATATTGACGAACAACGTCTCACCGTCGGGGCTGAATGTCGCGCCCGCAAATTCCCGGTTGGCAAAACCAGGAACGATATTTTGAGCGAAGTCGAAGATCTTTCCGTGAGGAGTAAGTCCCCGGAGGAACTGGTCGCCTCCTCCATCCTCGCACAGCAGCAGGCCACCACCCGGAGCCACACAGATATTATCAGGCGCATCCAGGACACTTGCGCCCGGAGATTCGAAGAGGAGAGAGAGTTGACCGCCCGAGACTCCGCGAGGCCTGTATTCCCAGACCTGTCCGAGTCGAACATTGCCTCCATTAGTTGAGTTGAAATAGATCGCGCCGTTACCCGACCAGCAGCCCTCGAGTCTGGTAAAGAGTGCGCCACCTTTGGCCTGCCCCTGTTTAAATACGGCGAGCGGATCGGATTCGGCATTTGCAGGGTCCGGATCATCAATATCGACCCAGGTTACTCTTAAAGGTTGATTGATCGTCTGATTTGTTCTGGTATCGTAGTTTGGCGCTCCTTTGATGGCGAGCATCTGCAATCGTCCGCCAGCAGTGAGTTTTCCGGGACGATTCGGGATATAACGATAGAATCCGCAGGCCGGATTGCGATCTTCAGTTTCATACACAATACCCGTATTCGGATCTACTGCGATCGCTTCATGGACGAAACGCCCCATGGCCTTGATCGGAATCGGAGCTGCGGGTCGATTGGCTTTCGATGGTACTTCAAAGACATATCCGTGGGGTTTAGCGAAACCGGCGGTTGTTCCAATGACGGTCTCTTCGCAGCTGAGCCACGATCCCCATGGAGTGGGGCCGCCGGCGCAATTGACGGCTGTTCCGCTGAGGCTCAAAAATTCGCGAATCGGGAGACGGGTCGATGGATCGATGACCACTGTTGTCGTTCCGCCCGCCTGTGTTGGATCATAAGCTCTCAGCACATCAATCGCCTGCCGCGGAGTGGAATGTGCAAGTTCATGATTTCTGACGAGCCGAATGTTGCCCTCGCGATCTTCGAATGCCGCCATTCCGTCGTGTGCGGCAGGCGTGGCAATGCCATCAGACATTGAGCTCCCGGTCTTTCCGAAGGCGTTGTATTCAAACCCTTCCGGAAGAGTCAATAATGTTTCGCCGGTATTGTTTGCCACTGTCGGTTTGAGTTCGCCGTAACCACCCTCTCCGACCGCGGCCGTCAGATTGCTCTCATGTTGGGCGGCCAATGCGCCGCGTCCAACAAAACCTTGCATCGCGACTGCCGCGCATCCTGCCGTCATTGAATTTCTCAGAAATTTTCGTCGATTGAATTGTGACATAGCATTTCTCCCTGGGAACTATGCTCAGAGCATGCGGATGGGGCTCAGGTAAGCCGCACCGTGTTCTCTCGGCCTTATTCTGTGCTCCATCTCTTTCTCCGGGCTGGTAGGACTATTTAGTTAACGGCTTTGCGAGTTTGATAATGATGAATTCGTTGTCGTCCGGCATGCCGGACCCGAGATGGCGTCCGAGGCTGAAAGGGAAGTTATTGTCGTTTAAAACGCCGATGTGATTGCGATCGAGAACAAAGACGTCTTCGATCGTGACGAATGGGAAAGCGAATGTCTCGCCGATTCCGATGTCTCCTTGTCGTCCCGGCAATGAGATTCGATCAGGATCCAGGATCTTCATCAGATCGACGGCGAGGGTCTTGACGACGTCGGTTCCGGATGATGGAAATTCGATCTGATAGATTGCTTTGAATCCGTTCAGATTGCCCTGAGTCGTATCACGCTCGATGACCAGTCCTTTTTTAGCGGTAAACAGGATGAAGTCGCCGATGTTTGTGCCGCGTTGGTCGAGTTTGTATTTGTACTGTTTGCCGGTATATCGCCTTGAAGCGATATCGAATTCGTGGATCAGTAAGGTTTTTGAATCATCGCCGGTGAGCGGCCTTTCCAGCAGTGTGAAGAGCTTTTTGCGGTCGGGGCTGAGGCCCATTCCCTCGAAACCGCCGCTCGTCTGGCTTCTGAAGGGATGAGAAAGAGTCGTTACTCTGTACGGCCAGAACATGCCGGCCAGCCATGGCGTGACTTTGCCGTTTTCGTCCTGAAGATTTGTTCCATCATCTGAACCGGCGATCGATCTGTCATCAAAGATGGGGAAGTCACCGAAGAGATAGACCGTGCGAATCTTCGGGAATCGCTGTTGTACTTCGAGGAGAGTCCGAAAATCGAAGCTTTGGATGTCTGCTCGATCCTCCAGCTGATTTTCTTCAATCACGGAAGCTGTAATTCGCGCGAAAGGTTTAGGGGCGATCGTGCGGTTCGCAAACTCTCTGCGGGGATTGGTCTTGGTCTCGATATTGAAACGAACCCTCTCCGCGTTCTTCCAGCGTTTTTCCGCCTCGGGATGAGTTTTGCCCGCGCCGGTGCGGTAGTATTCCGCATAGAAGACCGTGAAGTCGAAGATGTTTTGCAAAGTGGGCATGACATAGGGAGAGCCCAATTTGTGCGAGCCGGCAAAAGCGACGGAGACCGGCGAGAGCAAGGGATCGTTGACCTGTTCCGGGCCTCTGAATACTTTATCGCAAATGAAGGAAGCTTGAATACCGGCCGCCGAAGCATCTTTGATTAACAACTCATCCGTTTCGACGTAGTTGCTTCCATCTGCTTTGCGGCATTTCTGAGCCTGAATATGAGGATCGTGATCGACCATCGGTATTCTATCGAGAGATATTCCGGCATCGAGTTCCAGCGTCGTCATCAAATAATCGAGAGCTGCTTCCATCGCCGGCAGGGTATTTTCCGGTCGCAGATTTCTGCCTCCTCGATGTCCCTGCGCATCGAACTTGTTGATATCGATCAATCCGTCACTGGTCAGATAGTCTCCGGGCGACCCATCACCGTTTGCATCAAATTCCTTGACGGCTTCGAACAGCAGGTCGGGCCGATCGGAGATGATTCCATTGACGCCGAGCTTCATCAGTTCCAGCATGCGGGCTTTGTCGTTGACCGTCCAGACGACGACGGGATACCCGGCCGCTTTGATCGATGCCACATTGAAGATTTCGCTTGAGGCGGGTTTCAATCCGGAACCGGCAGGAGGCTCTTGGCGATTATCGATAAAAGTATCGGCGTTATTGTCGGCCAACATCACGTCCCAGGGCGAGAAGACAGGAGTTTTGGCGCCGCCCTGTAATTGCGCATGCTTTCGAACCGCGTTCATGATTCGGATCGCGGAGGACTCCTCGTTGTACGGATTTTGTGGTGAACGTACCTGGCCGCCGTTGGCGAAATCCGGCAACGGAAGAGGGGGTTCAAGCACACGGCCTGTCGAATCGGTGTGAATCAGGAACGGACCGAATTCGTCTCCGAACCAATAAGTCCCGTCCCGTCCTCGTTGCATCGATTCGAGATCGAAATCGGCGCCGGTCAGGACCCGCTCCTTCGTGAAATGATTCGTAATCGTAAATGGAATCTTCTGATCGGGATCTCGCAACTCAAAGAAGGAACTGACGGTGATCTTGCCCGTTCCTCCGTTCTTGGTCTTGAAGTTGGGAATAATTCGGTAAACGCGCAGATTGAAATCGGCAGAATTCTCGATGTTGCCGAAACCATTATCCGACATGACGGAGTAGGTTCCGTCATCATTGTCCAACACGGCAGAGAATCCCTGCACGGGTTGTTTGTTGATGAACGGCGGTGTTTGACCGTTGATCGGAGCTGTGCCCAATTGAGCGCCGGAATCGGGGCCGGGGGCAAAGGTGACGGCGTCCAAGATCGCACGGCCGACCAGGATGTTGCCCTCGATCTTATCCTTGCTCTTCTTCGATTGAGCATCCGAATCGGCGGCTGATTTCTGCTCTTGTTGCTGGGCGTGATGATTCAATGGGGCGATTGTGCAGATCACGAGAACTGCGATCGTACACAATAATTTGCTCAGTTCATGGGAATTTCGATGGAGCGTGAGATGGGTCGGTCTCATCTTAATTGCCTCCTGTTTGTCATTGATTTTGATGGGGAATGGCATTGCATAGTTCGGCGCGCATGCGAACTATGCAGTTGTTGTAACAGAAGCGCATCAAATGAGAATCAAGCGGGATTAAAATTCATGTTAGGCTTCTTTTCCGCTCACTCATTACGCTCAGGGAAGGACTTGCTGGACTCCTCTCCGTCGCCGGGGCAACAGACTTGCCAAGCAGAAGAGACTCGGTTATTTTTAACCTATATTTTCTTTGGGCCGGGTGCAAGGACTTGATGGATAGGTTAAGCATTAACAACAGAATTATCAGATTAATAATCGGCGCATTGATCATCGCGCCGTCTCTGGCCTTGATCTGCGCGAGCAACCTGAGACTCTCTCCCCCTCCCGTTGTGAACAGCAACACGCAATTCTATCAGCAGTTTTTATTCGCCGATTTTGATGGGGATAGATCGTTCGATGAGGCCGAGTTTTCAGCAACCGGTCAGTATAAGGATATCGAGATCTACGTCGACGGTTTACGTGAGGAGTCTATCACCTTCGATTCCGGAAGACCCGAACCGGGCAAATTGGTCTCCGGCGATATTGACCACGACGATGATCAGGATCTTATCTGGTACTCGCAGAGCGATTCCCAGACAGTATTTTTCTGTCTCAACAACGGAAGAGGGCTCTTCGGTCCTGCTATCCGTTACCAACCGTCTGATCATCAGCCCGGTCTTGACCTCAATCAGTTGCTTGATCGAGAGAGTGAATCGCGATGCCGCGGCCAACATTCAGACGGCGGGACCGTTTGCGCGCTGCGTGTTGATCACTCATCAGTGATGAACGCAACGGCCGGCTTGATGATGACCACACCGGCTTCCCTCGGCATACAGAGGGAGCCTCACACCGTTCGATCCTTCCATCTTAAAAGCGTCTTCAAACGCGGCCCCCCGGCGGACTTCTTCGATCGCAGGTCTCACTCAATAGTCTGAGACCGGGCAATTATTCAGTGAAGATAATCAGGTATGGTGTTCTGTTACGTCCACTCTCTCCGGACAGTTGAGCACCCAAATTCAGTGACTTCATTTCTCGGGCCTGGTTCCAAAAGAAGATAGGCCCGGTGCTGAGCACTGAGATCTCAACCACAAAGGATCCCCACAGATGATCTGTCATAAACACAATTCACGTAAATCGAATGGCGTCGGCCATTATTCACGATCCGGCGAGCACCGGGTTGGTATGCCCAAACGTGGTGGTACTGTGACGCCGCTTGGATTCGCTCTCCTGGCTGTGGCGATGGTTGCAATCACCGGCATCGGCTCCCTCGCTACCTCTTCTTGTTCACAGCATGTCGCCTCTTCGACCGCGACGCCTGAGCCTTCGCCAACGTCCACGTCTCGAAAAGGCGTCACGATGGCCAATTATGACAAGCTCCAAACCGGAATGACCTATACCGAAGTTGTGGAAATTCTGGGTAGCGCCGGCAAGAAGCTTAACGCTGACGAAACGGCCGAACCCAATACTGTGACCTATATGTGGGGAGGCGACCAGGTCGGCAACATGAGAGTGAGGTTTCGGAATGACCGGCTCTTGGAGAAGTCACAATATAACTTGCAGTGAGCGGTCTTTCGGCGCGTTGAAAAGGCGACGCCGCTGATGGTCCGGCTGCTAAGCTCAGTACGTTAACAAATAACTATTGACCCACTGCTCTTCCTGAGAGAGAATCAGCTCTTCGGAAAGAGCAGTGGGTAATGGATACCTCCGCAAGCCAATTCCTCTGTCGCCTTTCAACAGAACCATAGAGCAGATTGCAGTTCTTCATAAAGAACGGTGAGTTCACCGTTAGCCCCTCGGAAAAACTCAGCATTGAATGACGGTGGCCAATTCATATTTCGCCGCCCACAACCTCAAATCAATTTGATTTCGGTCCGTGTCCGACAATCACTATGCGAGCTCGACTTCAGATCAGCGGACTCAGCCGCCGATGCCATAGGAGGCAATAGATCATGCCGATAGATAAAAAGTTCTACATCAACACTGGTGGAGATGGAATCCTGGAAGATACCAACGAGGACGATCTGCGAGCGCTGATCGCCGATCTCAGCCATGCGCCGAAGCTGGTTATTCACCTGCACGGTGGTCTGGTCTCAAAAGCATCCGCGCTGGCAACGGCGGAGCGGCTGCTGCCGTTTTACCAGGAAGCCGGCGCACGCCCGGTCTTTATGGTCTGGGAATCGGGCCTGCTTGAAACGGTGCGCAACAACCTGCGCGAAATCGACCGGGAAGAAATCTTCAAGATCATCGTGAAGTACGTCATGAAGTACGCAGTAGGTAAGCTGACCGATCTGAGCGGCGGCAAAGCTTCAGGCCGGCTGGCGCTGCCCAATGATACCGAGGTCGCGATCGAGTTCAAGAAGCGTCAGATCGATCAAGTTCCATTTGCTCACATCGAGCCTTCACCGACATTGCAGGATTTGAACGACGCAGAACGGAAAGAGTTTGAAGCTGAGTTAGGTGCGGATGCCGAATTTCAGCAAGAGCTGCAGGCCGTAGTCAATGGGGCGACGCCCGCAAACGAGCGGCAAGAGACCTCGAAAGGCATCACGGTGACACACCGGAAATCGTCGAAGACCCTCATGTCGCCCGAAGTGGTCGATGAAATGGTGGCCGAGAGCAAAGGGCGAGAAGGCAAAGGGTTGCTCTCAACGGCCACAGCCATCGCCAAGGCCGGTCAGATTCTCTGGCGGGTCGTCAGCCGCCACCGCGAAAAACGGGATCACGGACTTTACACGACAGTGGTCGAAGAGGTCTTGCGCGAATTTTATCTCGCCAACATTGGGACCGCTGTCTGGGGATTTATGAAGAAGGACACCGCCGATACCTTTGCCGATTTCGGCGGAAAGCCTGTGCGCGGGGGGTGGTTCTTTATCCAAGAGCTGGGGAAACTGTTGAAAGAGAACCGGCAGATGGAAGTATCGGTCGTCGGTCATAGCGCCGGATGTATTTATGCGTCCCACCTGCTGAAGCATTTGGATTGGGCGCGTCGCAGCGACGAACACCCATTACCGGACGATTTCAGGCTCAAGAATCTGATCTTTCTGGCGCCGGCGTGCAGCTTCGCGCTGTTTAACGAGGTGCTGGCTGTGCATGCCGGGGCATCCTTGTTTGATCACTTCCGGCTCTTCGCCCTGAGAGATGAATTGGAATCGGGTTACTGGGAAGTGCCCGCAGTCTATCCCCGCTCATTGCTCTATCTGGTTTCGGGCATCCTCGAGAAGGACGGTGATCAGAGCGCATCTGATCTGCCGCTGGTTGGAATGGAGCGTTATTACAAGGCGGCGGACGTTTACCGGCAGATTGAGGTGGAGAGTATTCGCAAATTCCTGGCGCAGTTCGATCATCGAGCGGAGGTGTGGTCGGAAGACGATGGTGGACTGGGGCTCGCATGTGATGCCAGGCGGCACGGTGATTTTGACGAAACGATCGAACTCAAAAAGGCGATGACCTCAATTCAGCATATTTTGCAAAACGGGTGGTAACGATGAATCAGTGGCATTTCGGTGTGGTCGTGGGTATCAATCGCTATCCAGGAATTCGCAACCTGCGATTCGCGAAAGGCGATGCCGAAGAGTTCGCCAAGTGGCTGGCCGATTCTGAGGGGGGAGCGGTACCCACGGATAATATCGCGTGCATCGTCGTTGACGACGACGTCATGCTTGATGGAGTGACGCTCGATCAAGCCATCCCAACGCGCAAGGAGGTGATCGCGGCGCTCAAAAAATTTCGCGATCTGATCGATGATCATATCAAAGAGAACCCGGAAGATTGGGAACAGACGCGGCTCTATTTTTATGTCTCCGGTCACGGCATTGCGCCCGACCCTCGAGACGCCGCGCTCTTGATGGCTGATGCCAGCGCGAAAGATTATGGCGAGAATATTGCCTGTTCACTGCTGCTCGATTACCTGCTCAAATATCAGCCTTTTCGTGAATTGGTGGTCTTTGCCGACTGCTGCCGAGAGCGGGTGCGCGATGCAATCCTCGGAGGTTTCCCTGGAACGCCGACGCTGCGTAACCTCGGACAAGTCTTGAAGGTTATCGGCTGCGCCACGTACTTCGGCGATTTGGCCTTCGAACCAACCGCAGAAGAGGCGGCCAGACCTGACGAACAGCGCGGCTATTTTACTCGGGCGCTGCTTGAGGGGCTGCGCGGGAACGCGCCGCGCAACGAGCAGGGGTTCATCGATTCGAATACCCTGGGCCAATATGTGAAACGCCGGGTCGGCGAATTGACGGCGCATCGCCCTCATAAACAGGTGCCGACGATCGAAGCCGATGTCGGAAACCCGATTGTCTTTGGCAAGGCGCCGGAGGGAGGGCAGGGAGGCGCGATCGAGCACGAGGCGCGGCTGAAATTCATCACCTCTTTCAATGGGACGGTCGAGTTGCGCGACGGAGACAACCAGGTCATCGGCCGGCACGAGGCCGCGGATGGTGATTGGGTGATCAAATTGGTTAACGGCTTATATCGAGTGACGCCTGAAAACAAGAATGGCGGAGTGGCTTTTCGCGATAAAGGCTTCTTTGAGGTCTGGGGAGAGAGGGTCAATGTCGAACTCTGAAAAGGAATTCCAAGGTGAAGTTCATGTCGTCTCGCAAACCGGGCCGATTCGCATCGAACTGTTCGACCACCAGTTCAAACGGCTGGCTCTTGGCTTCGGCGAACTGCGTCACCGTGTCACAAGAGGGCTTTACACGCTGCGTTACACGGCGGGCACGGCGCAACGCGAAGAACACCTCAGCGTCGATCCCGATGATCCATTATCGACGATCTACGTCGATCTGCCTTTCCCCGCAGCCGCGCCGATTGGCGGCAGCAGCACATCGCACGAATTTCACAGGAGCGCTGCCATGAGACTCAGCCGGAAGCCGAACATGCAACTCGGCATTGGCGGATGTCTCATGTTCTTTGCTCGGACGATTGATGGTGATGGAAGATCGTCCGCGTCGCTCGAAGGTCTCTCGCTCCTCAATGCAAAGATGACCAGAATCCTGGACCTCGAAGATCGAGCCGAACAAAATCCTGAAGAAGGTTGGATCGGGCAGTGTCTTGAACTCGATCCGGGCGGGTACTTGTTGCGTTGGCCATTGCTCGAAGACGAGGGCGAGTCAGGCGAATCAGGGCCGGTCCAGCATATCAATCAGTCGCTCTGGGTTGCCCGGGGTTGGATTACCATTGTCTTTCTTCCCTACCATGCTCAAAACAGGCGATTGGGGCGGCAGAGCGCCTCGATTTATCTGGTTGAAATCGGGAAGCCGTTCAGAGCCGACGATTTGGCGAGCACCCAGGCAATGGAGATCGTGCTCAGCGGATTGCGCACCGGTAATCTGGTGGTGCCGGCCAATCTACTCAATCTGCTGCTGGACCGCGAATTTCAGAATCCGATGCTGGGAATCGTCGGCGCGCATGCGCTTTTGCAGCGCAGCGATCGAGATTGGGATTTGTTCGACAACGTGCTCGACAACCTGGAAAAGCTGATTCCAGGTCATCCCGATCTCATTGCACTGCGGTTAATGGAGAAGTTGATGCGGCCCGACGCGAAAGAGGTTCCTTTGCATCCGCTCGATTGGCCGCCGATGTTTTATGCCGGTTATCGTGCGCTCGTCGCTTGCGATTGGACCTCCGACTGGCTGGCGCAAGACCTCGTTGAGGACGGCAGCGTCGCCGAAGATGTCGCATCGAGTCTGTTGCCGGAATCACCGTGGACTTGCTGGCTGGCGCAGGAACCGCCGGTGACCCAGAAACTAGTTCTTGAAAGCGAGGTATCCTCTCCTCGCAAAGCAGCACGAAAGGCGAGTGGCCGGCCGCCCATTGCTGTTCTCACCGGGATCGCGCGATCGGCCTTACAGCGAATAGCCGAAGGCTCGCCGTCACCGGTATCAATAGATTCCTCGCGTCCCCTGACATTGTCTGACCCGGCAGTCCGGCGTGTCAGGCGATACATCACAGATCTGCAGCAGATGGGCGGACTGATGGATTTGGAAAAACTTTCGCTCGGCGATTTCCGCCAGATCGGCTTACCGGTCGCGACGGTGAGGAAAGCGATTCGGACCTTGCTCGACGCTGAAGAAGATGATGAGACCTGGCGCGACAGCCATAGCCGGCGAAACCAATCCGGCGAGACGACGTCATACCATGCGGTCTGGTATGCGTATGAGCTGACCAGGCGCAACGCCTCGGATGATCTGGCCAAACTCGGCGCCACGCTTTCCGGGGCGACAGTTGACCTCAATCCACATCAGCTCGATGCAGCGCTCTTTGCCTTTCAATCGCCGCTCTCCCGTGGGGCGATTCTGGCGGACGAAGTGGGGTTGGGTAAGACCATCGAAGCGGGCATTGTCATGAGCCAGCTGTGGGCTGAGCGCAAGCGCCGCATTCTGGTGATCACTCCGACTACTTTACGCAAACAATGGGCACAGGAGCTGGCCGATAAATTTTTCCTGACGTCGCAAGTGCTCGATACCGCCGAGTACAACAAATTGTGCCGCAATGGTGTCACCGCGCCGCTGCATCAACCGGAAGGCATTATCATCTGTTCATACAATTTTGCCGCTGCGCGCGCCAACGAGATTCGTTCCATGCCGTGGTCTCTGGTTGTGATCGATGAGGCCCACCGCCTGCGCAACGTTTATAAAGCAGGCAACAAGATTGCTGCCGCCATCAAGCGGGGAGTCTTCGGCAATCGGACGTTGCTGCTGACAGCGACGCCACTCCAAAACAATCTGCTGGAACTTTATGGGCTGGTCAGTCTGATCGACGAGCATGTCTTCGGCGATGTGAAATCGTTCCGCGCCCGCTATCAGACCGTGAGCGAACTCGGCGAATTGCGCGAACGGTTGAAGCCGCTCTGCCAGCGAACGCTACGACGGCAAGTCACCGAATACATCCGCTTCACCAATCGCCTCGCAGAGACCGTGGATTTCACGCCGACCGGTGAAGAGCAGGAGCTTTACGATAAAGTTTCCGAATATTTACGCCGTGAATCATTGCATGCCTTACCGCAGGCGCAGCGCAAGTTGATGACCATGGTGCTGCGCAGACTATTGGCATCATCCACTTTCGCCATTGCCGGGACGCTCTCGGCGATGGCCGAACGGTTGGAATCGCAGGCCGCCGCCGAAATCATCGCCGAAGATTTCGAAGCCCTCCGCGAGATGGCCGAGGAATGGGCGGAGAACGATGACGAGAATGACCAGGAAGCTGTGGAATCAGGGCCTGAAATCGATCCCGAACTGCGCGCTGAGATTGACGAACTGAAGAGCTATAGTGCGCTGGCAGCGTCGATTATCAATAATGCCAAGGCTCAGGCGCTGCTCGGAGCCCTGGAGCGAGGCTTTGAGAAGCTGCATGAGATCAAAGCCAAGCGCCGCGCCGTCATCTTCACCGAATCGCGCCGCACACAGGATTTCCTGAGACAACGGCTGGAGGCCAATGGTTATGCGGGCCGCGTCCTGACGATCAATGGGACGAATGCCGATGACCGCTCCGGAGCGATCTATCGTGCCTGGGTCGAACGGCATGAGGACGAGCCGATGGTGACGGGCAACAAGGCTGTGGACGTCCGCGCCGCGATTGTTGAATACTTCCGCGATCACGCAGAGATCTTGATTGCCACCGAGGCTGCCGCCGAAGGAGTCAACCTGCAGTTCTGCTCGTTGGTCGTGAATTACGATTTGCCCTGGAACCCACAGCGTATCGAACAGCGCATTGGGCGTTGTCATCGCTATGGCCAGCAGCATGATGTGGTCGTCTTCAATTTTCTCAATCGCAGTAATGCCGCTGACCAACGCGTGTTTGAATTGTTGAGTGAGAAGTTCAAACTCTTCGATGGCATCTTCGGTTCATCGGATGAGGTGCTGGGCGCGCTCGGGTCGGGCGTCGATTTCGAGCGGCGTATCGCCGACATTTATCAATCCTGCCGGGAACCGCATGAGATTCAAGCCGCGTTCGACGCTCTGCAGCGTGAATTGGATGAACAGATCCAGGCGCGAATGGCCGACACGCAGCGCAAGCTCTTCGAGCATTTCGACGACGAAGTACAACAGAAGCTGCGGTTGGAGACACGGTTGGAGGACGGACAAAAATATCGCAGTAAGTTCGAGCGCTTGCTCTGGCGGCTGACGAAACAGGAACTCAGCGCGCAGTTCGGCCGCCGGATTGTCTTCGACGATGACCGCTTTCGGTTTAACTTAACGCCGGAGATGGCCGCCGAGATTCAAGAACCAGCCCAGGTCTCTCCGGCCCAGGTCTCTCCAGGAAACTACCAATTGCTCAAGGGTGGCGAACAGGAGAGCGGCTATCACGTCTATCGGTATGGCGATGCGTTGGCGATCGCGCTGATCGAACGCGCGCGTGTCCGGCAGTTACCGCCGGCCGAAATCGTCTTCGATTACACCGCCTATCGCGAACAGAACATCTGGCACAAACCGAAAATCGGCATGATCGAAGATTTGATCGGTCAATCGGGTTGGCTGAGCGTCACCATGCTGCGCGTCACGTCACTTGGTGAGGAAGAACATTTACTGCATGCCATGGTGAACGACGCCGGCGAATTCCTCGCCCCCGAGATCGCCGAAAGACTTTTTCAAGTGGATGGTTACATTGAAGCGCCGATGAACGTTCAAGCAGCGGACCAACAACGCCTGACGATGCGTTACGAAACGCTGCGTCAATCAGCGCTCGAAAAGATCGGCCGGCGCAACAACGAATTCTTCACTGCCGAGATGGAGAAGCTGGACCGTTGGGAAGGAGACAAGCGGCTGACCCTGGAGACTGAGATCAAGGAACTCGATGCGGAATTGAGCGCGACCAAGAAGGAAGCCCGCCGCGCGGGCGATCTACAAGCTAAGCTCGAATTGCAACGCCGTGTCAGCGACCTCGAAGCCGAGCGCAAACGCAAACGCCGCGACCTGTACGACGAACAGGACAAGATCGAAAAGGTCAAAGACGAGTTGCTGGCGGCTACTGAAGCCAGGTTGCAAGCGACGGTCACTCCAGTTGACGTCTTCACCATCCGCTGGCGAGTAGTTTAAGCCGAGGAGATGACCAATGAGTGATTACGTCACCTGCACACCGAACGATCAACTGGCTGAGATTGTTGCGGACGCGCTGATCGAAGTCGGGTTGATTGCTGCCGCTCGACGCGACGAATTGCAGTATAAGCTGGCATCGGGCGCGGCCCGGAAGGAAGACTGGATGCATTGGGTCGAAACAGTCGAGGCCGCATTACGAGAGGAGTTCCAGATCGATGAATCGCCGGCGAATTGAAAAGATCGCGCTGACCTACTTTCGTGGCGCGACAACGATGACGGAAATCTGCTTTGATCCCCGGAAACCCCTCACCTTCATCTTCGGCGAAAACGGCACAGGCAAATCCTCTATTGTCGATGCCATCGACTTTGTCTGTAATCGCTCGGCCGGATCGCTGGAGGATCGACGGTTATCCACCAGAGCTAAAGAATTCCTGCCCGCCATCGGCACTACTGCAAAAGATCTGCGGATCGAAATCACCATCAACGGCAGCCGGATTGCCGGCGTCTACGCCGGCGCAAAGATTCAGATCGCGAACGAGGTTGAGCTTCCCGTCGCGCACATCCTGCGCCGGAGCCGCTTGCTCAATCTGATCGAAGCGCCGGCGTCAGAGAGGTATAAGCAGCTTCAAAGCTTTATTGATGTAGAGGGCGTCGAACGGAGTGAACAGGCGCTGCGAGATGCCTTGAATGAAGCCAAACGCACGTTCGACGAAAAGACCAGAGCCTTCACCGCCGCCGCCGCCGAATTGAAGGAATTGTGGGAAGCTGAAGGCGCGCCTGGCGATTCGGCGATGGTCTGGGCGAAGACGAAGACATCCGTTCCGCCCGAGCGTGCCGCCGCCGCCGCCAAACAATTG
>Ga0081539_10003508_pt1 | contig 19134 bp, 14 predicted proteins | sample TabmetS4T2R2_FD_71023 | JGI IMG/M metagenome (GOLD analysis project Ga0081539, IMG submission 71023) | Tabebuia heterophylla rhizosphere microbial communities from the University of Puerto Rico - S4T2R2 | ecosystem: Host-associated > Plants > Roots > Rhizosphere ...
GCCTATGTCGCAGCGATGTTCAACGCTCTGCTTGCCTTGAACCGCACACGCCAACCGGACGCTGATCCGCAAGACCGGCTATTGCATCTCGCTCAGTACGCTTTATGAACTAGCACCATCGGTGAGTAGATTTCTATTTGTAGAATTGTCAATCTTGATTGATAAATTAATATATTGGTGTAGTTGTTGGTCGTGAATAATTTGTTCTTAGTCAAAAGCCTATTCATGCTTCGCCCAGACTAACAACTAAAAACTAATCACCAATCACTTCGCCGGAGGCGATATGAAACGCTACCTGAGTGCCGATGAAGCTGCCGAACTGCTTGGCGTGAACAAAGCCACGCTGTATGCCTACGTCAGCCGAAACCTGATTCGCTCGGAGGAAACGAGCGTGCAGAGCCGCAAACGGCGTTATCTGGCAGAAGATGTAAAGAAGCTGAAAGAGCGCAAGGAATACCGCCGTAACCCGGCGCAGGTAGCGCGGGATGCCTTGCACTGGGGCACGCCGCTGCTCGATTCGGCGCTCACGTTGATTACGGACACCGCGCTTTACTATCGTGGTCAGAATGTTCTTCGGCTGGCGCAAACCAGCACGCTGGAACAGGTCGCTGCGCTGCTTTGGACTGGTGATTCGAGCCAATGGCAATCATTGTTCGTTCATCGACCAGACGCCACATCAGTCGTCAAGCAGCTCGATTCCAGTCTGTCAATGGTACAGCGCGTTACGCTCGCATTAACGCTAACGGAGGATTTAGCGGCTTTTGAGCTACAGCCTGAGGCAGTGGCGCGGAGCGGGGCGCGTATTCTCGCGCTGGTTGCGCTGGCGCTGACGCTGACGCCGATGCAGGTGGGTGAAAACCTCGCCCAACATTTCGTCCATGCGTGGAAGTCAGACGACCCACTGTTGACGCGGCTGGTGGATGCGGCGTTGATCCTGTGCGCCGATCATGAACTGAATGTCTCATCGTTTACGGCGCGGGTGGTCGCTTCGGCGGATGCAAATCCGTATGCAGTAGTGATCGCAGGCTTGGCTGCGCTCAGCGGCTTCAAGCACGGCGGCAATACTGAGCGGGTGGATGCGTTATTCCGGGAAGTCGGCAGCTTGGAACATGCGAGGCGCGTGGTGGTTGAGCGGCTACGGCGCGGTGAACGTATTCCCGGCTTCGGACATTCGCTTTACCCGAACGGCGACCCGCGCGCGGCGATGCTGCTCAACTTGCTCGCAGAGGTATACCCGAATGCGCCAGAAGTGCGTTTCGCTTCCGATCTGGCAGAGCAGGTGAGCGAACTGATTGGGCATCAGCCGAACAACGATTATGCGCTGGTGGCGCTGGCGCACGCTGCTCGTTTGCCGCAAGATGCGTCGTTCGCTTTATTCGCGCTGGGACGCACAGTAGGCTGGATCGGGCACGCCATTGAGCAGTACAACGGCGGCACACTGATTCGCCCGCGCGCCCGCTATACTGGCGAGCCACCTGCCGATGAGTGAGCATCTTTACCGAATGTATTCGTAAAACAGCAGCTCGGTGTGAGCGGCGGGGTTTTCATAGAACGTGTCGGGGTCGATTTGCACGGAACGCTTCGCCGGAAGCACAACCGGGTTGGTTGCGGCAAACCGCTTGATCACTTCCGCGTGCGGCTTGAGCGTTCCGTCGGGGCGTACCAGCCCGAAGTGGCGCTCGTGTTTATATTCGACCAGCGGCGGCTTGTCCCATAGGTTGGTGGAGTAGTCGGCATAGCACCAGAGCATCGCGCCAGTTGCACCTGCATCAATTAGGTTAGGCAGCGTTTGCTCAATGTAGTTGGCGAAATCCGCTTCAGATGCCATGAATTGCTTGTGTGGCTCGCCATTGCGCAGCCACTCCCATACCTGCGAGGGTTCGCCGGACGCAACGGTGCAGCCGCCGAACTCTTCCATCAACGTCGGTTTCCCACAGAGCGCCGTTGTCAGCGCGCAGGTGAAGGGCACGTACTGCGGGTCAAGCGGGTTTTTCATCCATGAGACGTACATAGGGTAGGAGTGCATTACAGCCACATCAGTGATGCTGAAGGTTTTGTCGATGCGCAGGGGCTGATCCCAATACAGACTGGCGGCGTGCAAGCCGCAGGTGACCGGGTGGATGGGGTCGATTGCCTTGATCACGCCTGTCATTTCGCCAACCCAGCCTGCGCCGGTTGCTTGATCCGGCGCGATGGCGAACAGGTCTGGCTCGTTGCCCAGGTTCCACATCCGCACACCGGGGTGGTTGGGATACTCTCCGACGACGGTGCTTAACAGCAGCCGCTGCGCTGCTCGTGCCTGCGCGTCGGTGAAGAAGTTGCGATACCAGCCATCGACTAGCTTGCCGCCGCTCACCAACTGGCGGTTCTCAGGTGCAGTGGATTTGCCGTCGCGCAGCCAGCCGGGAGTCCAGTTGGGACCGCTCATATGCCCGGTGAAAAAAGTGATGTCCAAGCTAAGACCATGTTCGACAGCGGCATCCAGCACTTTGCCCAAATTCCGCAGGCAGTCCATGCTGACTGTGTCAACCGTCGGTTGCCAGTCATCCCAGAGCAGGAAGATACGAACCACCGTCATGCCCAAATCGCGGATCACAGCGAATTCTTCCCGTACCTCATCCGCGTCGAAATTTGACCACCAGTACATGGCTTTGCGGCGGGGCCAATAATTCACGCCGAGAATGAACGGGTCGCTCATGGAAACATCCTTTATGTGGCGCTGGAGCAGAATAGACTATGCTTTAGACTAGATGATTTTGCCCGAAAAGGATAGGGCACGAGGCACTTTTTTACGCTACAATCGAAATCATAGTCGTAACCGCTAAGGAGCGCAAAATGACTCAGGGACCTGAGAAAGTCATCGGCGAGTGGCACGAAAGCAAAGCAACGCTTCGTTTTTGGCTCCTATCGATTGTCACACTCTCGCTCTACTACTGGTTATTTTACCGACATAATGCAATTCGCTTGACGACCCGCCGTGTCACGCAGAGCCGAGGCAGTATTTTTACCCAGAATGATACCTCCGCCAGTATCGAGAACATCACCAACGTCGACGTGAATATCTCGTTTCTCGGTCGCGTTTTTGGCTATGGCGACATTAACATTCAGACAGCAGGCTCCAGCGCCGCAGAAATTCAGGCACTTCGCCTTCAACGCCCAGACAAGCTGCGCGACGCGATTTTTGACCTGCGCGACGGCAAGCTCGACGAAACGCAGCTCTAAGCAACCTGTGGTGCTCGTTGCAATTTTAAGAGAAGATGCAAACAAAGTTTTGCCAGGGTGGAAAACAGGGGCGCAGCACGCTGCGCCCCTACTCTTTACCCTCCGTTTACCCGCTGATAAAGTCCTAAACTAAAACCCAATTTCCCCGATCTGACTGAGTTCACGGCGGCGATCAAAACCTTCGCGCGCGATGTCCAACTCGGCTTCCAGCAGGTTGCCCGCCTTCACGCCCCGGTTGTTCAGGGAACGGTAAGCGCAGAACTGACATAGGTCGAGGTTATCCGTGAGTTCAAACTCGTTCACGCTGCGCTGCAAAATATCCGCCGCCAACTTGTCGAGCAGGATATCATGCGCTTTGAACTGCTTGGCGCTGTACTCGAAAACCTCCGGCTCCTGCGGTTGCTCCGGGAACCAGTAAATCATCGAAATCGTTGCCGGGTTGATCGGCTGCCCGTTGTTAAGGTGTGCGCCCGCTTTTGCCAGCAGGTATGGGTATACCACCGTTTGCAGGCGGCTCTGCAAGACATCCCGCGTTGGGCGGTTCTCCTCGGTTTTCCATTCGACAATCATGGCGTGGTCGTCGTCGAACGCCAGCAAGTCATAACGGGCGACCAACCTGCGCCCGCCGAGCGGCGCGCTAAGGTTAACGAGCGGCGAGCGGCGTTTCGGCAGGTCAACCAGCGCGTATTTGCGGTACGCCTTCCACCAATCCTCAATCCTATCGTCGTCAATCGTCGCTTCCAGCGCCTTAATCGTAATGCCGCGCAAATGCTGGTGGACGAGGTGATGAAACTGCACGTCGCGTTCCAGTTGATCGTCAAAATCGCGCAGTGGTGCTGCTTCTGGCGCGGGGTAGCGCAACTGCTCGACGTAGCGCAGGTAGAAACGACGCGGGCAGTCGGCAAAATCCTGCAAGCTGTTTGCGCTGAATTGAAAGTCGTTTGGGAGAATCACGTCGTCTTCTCTTCCACATAAGTTTGCAGCGCCTCAAAAGGCACAGCTTGTTTCTGGTCGCCTCGGCGTCCGTTGTTCCAGGTGATGATCAAATCCTTGCGAGCGCGGGTGATGCCGACGTAGAGCAGGCGCAGGCGTTCGGCGATGTAGTCGATGCGCGCCTGATGCGTCGCTTGCCCTTCGCGGTAGCGGATTTCGAGTGGGTCGCTGCTGGCGCGAAGCTGCGCTAACGCTTCGGCTTCCAGGTTCATTCCGGGGCGCAGATACCACTTCTCAGAGACGTACTGCTCGTTCAGCATCCCCGATGGGAAATCATAGCTGTTGACCGACATGAGGTAAACGCGATCCCACTCCAGCCCTTTGGCGCTGTGCATAGTCGCAATTGTGACTTTGCCTTTGTGCTTCTCCGGGTCGAAGGCGCGGCTTTCGTCGTCCACACCCAGGAAACGGCGCTCGTTGCGCGCGATCACCGCCAGTTCTTCGGTAAAGTCCGGTAAGCGCCAGTCCGGGTGCTGTTCGGCGTACTGGCGCAGCACATAGGCGATGCTTCGGGCGATGGCGAGGTCAGCCGCGTTGTTGAACAGGTCCTGCGCCAGCACGAGGATCAGTTGATCAATCGGCAGCAGCACCGCATCCTGCCAGCGACGCACTAAGTCTCGGAAAGCGAGTAACTGCGTCTTCAGTTCGGTATCACGCTCGATCATCCCGGCGATTTCCGGCTCATCCTTGAGCCAGTCGCGCCCCAACTGCGCCCATAGGTAGTCCTCCACGCGCGGGCACGAACGAATCAGCCGGACGACGCTTTCGAGCCGGGTCGCGGTCGCTTCTTCGTCGCGCTCGTCGCGCCGCCATACCTTGTAGACCGTGCCGAGCAGCTTGGCGGACTGCGGCTGCGCCAGATATTGCAGCACATTGCCGAGCGCACCCGCCGCCTCGCGGGTCGAGGTTGTGCTTTGAAGAACTTCGACGTACTCGATGTTCGGGTCGTGCAGCGCCTTGAGCGCATCGACGATTTCAAATCCCTGTTTGTTGCGCGGCACAAGCACCGCTGCCGTTTCATTCGGATGTTCCGGCAGCCAGCGCGCCAGCGAATCAACTACCGCCTGAATTTCTTCAGCAGGCGATAGACCGCGCCCAAAGAGCGTAACGTGCGCGCTGCTGGCGGGCGGGTTGGGCTGCGGGTCGCCGGGTGGGGCGGGGGCAATGTAAGGGGGTTGCAGCGGCTGGCGCTGGCGCACTTCTGGTTCCGGGTGGCGTTCGCTCACCCAGCGAATCAGGTAATTGGCGAGGTCGATGACCGGCTGCGCCGAGCGCCCGGAATTGGGCAGTTCGCGCTTCTGCACACGCGGCTCGTTCAGAAAGCTCCACAGATGCTCCGGTTTGGCAGTCGTGAAGGTCTCGTAAATCGCCTGGTTGGGGTCGCCGACGCGCACCCAGTTGCCGTTTTCGCCCACGAGCAGCCTCAAAATCTGCTCCTGAAGCTGGCTGCTGTCCTGCGCTTCATCTTCAAGAATGTATTTCCAGCGGTGGCGCAGGCGCTTCAAATAGGTTTCGTCGCTTTGCAGCGCCTTGAGCGCCAGCCAGATCAAATCCTGAAAGTCCACGCCACCGCGATATTTCAGCCCGCGCTGGTAGTTGGCGTAAATCGCCTGGCACATCTCCGCCAGTGGCATCGGTTCGCCTGACTGGTCGAGATTGACGCGAATAGCTTCGGGCGTTAGTTGGGCGTCCTTCGCCGCTTTGACGAAGCTGGTCGCCACCTGCGTCACCAGTTCTGTCCACAGTTCGCGCTTGACCCATTCGGCTTTGCTCTCGTCCATTTCTGGTGCGAGGAAGGCGTTGGCGCTGTTGGGGTTGGTGCGCGTCCAGCTTTGTGCCGCATCCGCCAGGATGCTGGCAGCTTCACGCTCGTCGATGATCTGGAAGCCTTCATCTAGTGCAACCAGACTCGGACGATCACGCACGATGTCGTTGCATAAGCCGTGCAGCGTCCGTACCCGGTAGCCGACGTTCGGCAGCATGACGTAATCGTCTTCGATAATGGCGTGGACTTGGCGCGAAAAATTATCGACGGCTGAATTGACCAGTGTTACGATCAGCACTTCCTGGTCAGCTTCCAGTCCGCCGTCCGCGACCAACCGCGCCGCCAGCGCCGAAAGGGTGCGGGTTTTGCCGCTGCCCGGCACGGCTGCCACACCCATCATGCCGCCGTTGTATGCGAGTACATCCTCCTGTTTGCCGCGCGGCTTAAACATCAGTTTCCCCTTCTTCTGCCTGTTCAGCGGCAACGTGGCGCAGCATTCGGCTGAAGACCTGAAGCAGCTCGCCCTGGTTCTCGTAGCCGTTTTCGCCCAGTTCGCTAATGCCGAGGTAAATGCCTTTGCGACAGCGCCGCACCAAGCCGATCACCAGTTGATAGAGGGCTTCGCGCCGCATTTCGACTTCGCGCTCGTCCGTCCACTTTTCGCCGGGCACCCACTGCTTGCTCAGCACATAGGGGTGCGTCAGCGGTTGGTAAAAACGCTCGAACCAGGTGCGGTTGCCAATATCCAGCCAGAACTGGTAGCTGACCGGCTGATTGTTCAGCAAAAATGTATTTGCCGGAGCGATAAACACGCTGTTCGGCGCAGGATACTGCCATTCGCGCAGGTACTGGTTGGCGACGATGCCGCCTTGCACCATTTCGACGTAAGCTTGTCCAATCGGCTTGGTCACGATGCCTTTGCCCTCTACTGCCCGCCGGAAATTGCGCGCCGAGTCGGTCAAATCCCACGCGATGTCGGCGGCAGCCGTGTCGTTGAAGAAGCCGAAGCCGCGCTGAGAGAGCACTTCGCCAAACAGCAGGCTGAAGAAATAGTCGAGTTCCGGCTCTGGCGCGGTTTTGATCGCTACCGGTTCGGCTTCTACTGTCTCGCCTTTTTTCTTGCGCTTACTTTTGCGCTTTGGTTCTGGTTCGGCGGTCGGTGGAGGTGGCGTTTCCGTGCGCGTGATGTAGTCTTCGAGCCACTGGCGCAGCGCGTCGTAGCGTTCGCCCAGCACATAGCTCACGCGCTCCTGCGTTTCCAGCGACAATTTCTCAAACGGCGCAAGCCCGCATTTGCTGTTTTCGTCCGGGTAGGCGTCCTGTGCGAGGAGCTGCGCCCGCACCAAGTCGAGCGACGACTGGTTCGGCTCCAACGTGCCCATCGCGCGCATCAGCGCATAAGCCACGTCGAAGGTATCCGGCTTCATCCCCCATGCCGGATGTGCCAACTGCGCCAGCGTCAGCAGGCAGTGGGATGCCGGGTTTTCGCGCAGCACACGGGAGGGGCGGTGCGCCCGCGTCGGAATGCCACTCAGACGCTGCATCAGGGAAAAACGCAGCGAGTCGGGCAGGAACGGCGCAAGCACGGCGATTTCGCCCGGCGGCACGTTCTCTTCTTCCACCAGTCGGCGGATTTCATCGGTCACGCGGTTGAGCATATCCGGGTAGAAGCGCTGCACGTCGTACTGGAGCGCCGCCATTGCATCGCCGGGCACGCTTTCCGTGTACTGATCCAGCGCGCGACCCAGTTCGTTGCCCAGTGCATACACATCCGGCGAGTTGACGAACGACGCGGTCAGTTCAACCGTTTCCTTGCAGCTTTGCCGCATTGTATAGCCGTTATCCGGGTCGGCGCCTAAAAAGCGGCGATAGCCCCCAACCGTATCGTAAACCACCAGTGCCGATTCAAAACGGGGCAGCCATTCGCGCAGCATATCCTGTGTCGCGGCGTTGTCCTCTTCGACATTTTCTGCGATTAGGTGCTTGTAGCGCCCCACCAGCAGGTCGCGGCAGGCGGGCAAGCGCCACAAATGCTTCCCGAATACTTCCATTTGCAGCGAAAAGTCGAGGAAGTTGTTTTCGAGGCAGAAGGCGCGGAAACGGTTCACGCTTTCCTGCACCTGCATGAAGGTCAGGTTTTGCGATGGGTCGCCCAGCCACGCTTCCGTAAGTCGCTGCCCGATTTCCGTGACGGGGAAGCCGACAACTGCCGCTTTGTTCAGGTTGTCGAGGAGCTGCACGTAGAGGCGGCTGCGCTCAATCGTCACCGAGTCGAAGTAGCCCTGGGTTTCAACCAGCCCGCGAATGACGTGCGCCATGATGAACTGCGAGGTTTCAGTACTCAGGAAGGTCGGCGGCTCGTCCGGCTTAAAGCCCGCTTTCTGCGCCACGACAGGCCAGAACAATTCGATCATTTGGATGGCGATGCCTGCCATCGTCGTGACCGTGACTTCGCCGCCCGGAGGGAACTCGCTGGTGCGTAAGGCGTGTTGGTAGGGCGCTGCCAGCGTGCGTTGCGGGACGAGCACCAGAATCTCGTCTGCCGAAACGCCACTTTCAAGCAAATTCAGCAGGCGATGCACAGCAATCGTCGTCTTGCCGGTACCAGCGTCGCCCTCCAGAAACAGCTTGCCACGACGTGACGCCAGATCACTCTGTTGGGGTGTGAGTTGTGTCATGTTTTCGACCATATTTTCTATTATTATAGCTCAAAAGCGGCTAAAAAGCACGATTTGTTAGGAAAAGGAAACCTGCAAAATATGCGTTAAAATCGCCATTTGTGTCGCCAGAATTAAATTCCTTTAACGACTTTTGAACACATTGAAAGCGTGCTCCGTATTGGAAAGTATAAGGAGATGCACGTGACCGAACACGAGCTACTGAAACTGGCGCAGGAGGGCGACGAGTGGGCTTTCGAGCAGCTACACGCCGCGCTCGCGCCGGGGATCGGGCGGTTCGTCAGGCGGTTGATCGGCGATGGGCAGGAAGCGGAAGATGTCGTGCAGGATACGCTGCTGGCGCTTTACCTCAACCTGAACCGCATCGAACCCGTCGAGAAGCTGCGTCCCTACGTCTTTCGTATCGCCCGCAACCGCTGCTACGACATTCTGCGGCGCGTGGGGCGCTACGAAGAAGTCTCCATCGACGAGGACGATGACCCGGTGCGCGTGAGGGTCTCGTTCGAGATCGCCGACGAGCGGGCAGAAGCGCCAGAGGAAGTGGCGCACTGGATGCTGCTTCAGCTAGAAGTGCGGGAGGCGATTGACAGCCTGCCAGAGCTTCAGCGGCAGACGCTCATCCTCTTCGCGGATGAAGGGCTAACCTATGCCGAAATCGCTGAAGTGATGGGCGTCAATATTGGCACCATCAAGTCCCGGTTGTTCCATGCGAAACGCGGCTTGCGCGCCCGGCTGAAACCTGCCACGCTTGAAGCCATAATGGAAGAACTGGACGAGGATGATGGAGATGATGCCGTTGAAGACGGCAACGCTGCCAAAAGCAGCGACAAACCAAAGGTCGAAGAACGGGAAGAAATTCCGGTAGAAGTGGGATAAGGAGTAGCATCATGGAAGATGCAGTGTATCAGAAGTTACAGCAGTATCACCAGGCGCTCAAGGCGCTTCATCGTTCCGTCACCAGTTCCATTCAGGAGAGCACCTATGAAGGCACGGGGAGAATGGCGGTCAAGAACTATCAGGGGATTCAGCGCAAGGTGGCTGAACTGTTCCCGGAAGACTTCTATATCACCGACACGCTGGCGCTCGAAACCAACAATGGCGATATGAAGGAACGCCACATGCTGGGGCAGGTGCAGCTTGCTTCCAGCCAGATGGTCATCTACCTGGATGGCTTGATGCGGGAGCATCGCACTGCCGCCGGCGCAGGTCCTAGTGATTTCGGTGATCTGAAGGCATGGGGACGCGACTTCGGACGCCAATTCCAGGAAGATATCATCCGTATGACCAAGACGACCTTGCGCCGTGCGCTGGAAAATGTCGATGTTGATGTTGATGTGCGCGGACCGGATTCGATGGCAGGCGCGAACATGGAAAACGCCCAGCTTGAGAACGTCAACTTCAGTGGCAGAAACCTGAAGGGGGCGCACATGATCAACACCAACCTGAAGAACGCGAATTTTTCCGGAGCGAATCTTGCCGACGCTAATCTGGAAGGCGCGGATGCAACCGGCGCAAACTTCTCTGGCGCGAACCTGAAGGACACTGTCCTGATCAACGTCAAGTTCACTAATGCGAACCTGACGGGCGCGAACCTCAAGAATGCCAACCTGGAAGGGGCAGACCTGACTGGCGCGCGCATTAGCGGGGCGAACTTCAAAGGTGCCGTTCTTCAGGATGCAACCTTGCCACATGGTGAGGAGTTCCATAGCGAAGCCGAGTTAATGCAGTATGGCGCAGCGGCGCGTCCATCCTCGACGGGCAGCCACCACGTCCACATCGAAATCAGTGACGATGATGAAGATAAGCCCAAGCGTGGTCCACAGCCCCCCGAACCGCCGCAGCCGCCACAACCCCCTTACCGCCCAGAAGACGAGCCACGTGACTTCTAAGCCAACTATCATCTAAGCGGCGAAGAGAAGAGTCGGAGTGAAGCACCTTTCACCCCGACTTTTTGATTCGCCTAGCTGTACCGCACCTGTACCAATGGGCATATCGCAAAAAAGACGTTTCGTTTATGCTTGTGTGGCGTTAAAAAAGATTTAAGAAAGCGCCTGCTTCATGCACAAATATGTTCAGTTATTACAAGAAAACCCCGATTTTGCGCGCATCTGGCTGGGACAGGTGGTCAGCCTGCTTGGTGACTGGTTCAACACCATAACGCTGGTGGCGCTCGTCACCGCCTACAGCCCCGAATATACCGGACTGGCAGTTAGCGGCTTGTTGCTGGCGCGTTTCATTCCCCCAATGCTGATCAGTCCATTCGCGGGCGTGCTGGTTGACCGTTTTGATCGCAAGCAGCTCCTATTGTGGAGCAACTGGTTGCGCGCGATTGTCGTGGCGCTGCTCGTACTGACGACGAACGGTGCGGAATGGCTCTGGGCGATCTACGTACTGTCAATCGTCCAATTCATTCTTTCCGCCGTGTTCGAGCCAGCCCAATCTGCCGCGTTGCCTAATCTCGTCAGCGGTTCAGATTTGATCCCGGCGAACACCCTCGTCAATATTACCTGGTCGGCGATGCTCGCCTTCGGCGCAGTTATCGGTGGGGTGGTGGGGTCGTTGCTAGGCGCGAACGTCGCGCTGCTGGTGGATGCGCTCAGCTTTGTGATTGCCGGGCTGCTCATTCTGCCGATCCCCCGCGCCAAGTTCAAGGACGCAGCTAACGAGACGCGCACGCATGATAACATCAGCGACACCAGTTTCCGCGAAGGACTGCGTTTTCTGAAACGCAACCGCGAGATTGCTGGTACGCTGCTGATCAAGTTCGGCACCAGCCTCGGCAACGTCGATACCCTCATGGCGATCTTCGCCACACAGATTTTCATCCTCGGCGAAGGTGGGCAGGTTTCGCTTGGCATTATGTACAGCTCCTTTGGCATTGGCGCGGTGCTGGGTCCAATCCTCCTCAACCGCTGGAACGACGGCTCGGTCTTTGACATGCGCCGCCTCGTCATTGTCGGCTTCCTGATGGCGACGCTGGGCTGGATCGCGCTGGGCAGTGCATGGTCGCTAGTCGTCGTCTGCCTCGCGCTTATCCTGCGCGCAATGGGTGGTTCTGCCAACTGGACGTACAGTACCGTCGTGATCCAGAAACAGGTGCCGGACTTATATCGAGGGCGTATGTTCTCGATGGACATGGCATTTTTCTACGCTGCGACGGTGATTAGTACGGTACTGCATGGCTCGCTGGTTGATGCTTTGGGCAAAGAGCATATTCGCACCATCGCCTTTGGCACGATGTTGATCAGTCTGCTCCCATTGGCGCTCTGGACGTGGTTCACGCGGCGCATCGAGCGGCGCGAACAGCGGCAGGAAACGGTGATTGTTCCCCAAACCTGATCTTATTGACAGGTCATATTGTCACTTTAGTACAGACCCTCTCGTCAATTCAGCGCCGACTCATAAAGTATTGCAATGCTTTAGAGGTTTGTTGCGCTTAACTCTTGGTTTATTTTTACAACCTGCACAAACTTCTCTTAAGCAAGTTGTTGTACGATGTATGGCATATTGACTAAGCTGGTGATGAGAAAAGGAAAATTCAGGTAATATTTCGATTATAATGTCGGTAAAAGCAGGTTTATGGAATGCGCGAGGGCAAAATGTCAACCGAGAATAGTTCCACAGTGAAGACCAAAGCTGAGAATTACACCAATGATATTGATGTGAATATCGGGCGTATTTACCGTCACTGGCATCCGGCATCGGAAAAGTACACAGGAGGTGACGCGCTCCTGACCGCCATTGACGAAGGCTGGAGCGTTGATGGAGTGATTTTCCGCCAGGAGTTCTGGCTGGCTGGCGTGCGCCGCGTGTGCGTTTTTCATGTTGATCTGCGTCGTGGCGACGAAACCGCGAAAATGCTGGTCATGCAGAACCCATATGTGACGCGGCTGATGCATGAGCTGGGGACGCAAGTTGTGCTGATTAACCAACGTAAGCAGACGGATTTCGACCGCTGGTCATAAATAAATCACCCCGCGCGCCGCGTTCCTGTAAACTCCGCGCCGCTCATCGTCCCGCTTGACAGCCAAAGTCAGGCTGGCGTATGATGAGCGGCGTTTTCATTTCCAAATGTTTCCTCTTGTGAAACGACCCCGCAAAGGTGAAGCCTGTGCTCGATCTCATCAAAGTGATTATTTTGGGCATTGTCGAAGGCATCACCGAGTTTCTGCCTATTTCGTCCACCGGACATCTCGTCGTGACAACGGCGCTGCTTCGACCCAACTTCAGCGAGGCACTCACCGATACCTTTGAAATTTTCATCCAGCTTGGGGCTATTCTGGCGGTGGTGGTGTTTTACCGCACCGACTTGTGGAAGCAGGTCAAAGCCGTTCGTACCAGTCCCCAGATACAGCATTTCTGGATCGCCATCGTCATCGCTACTATCCCGGCAGGGGTGATCGGCTTTCTGCTCCGTACCTGGATCAAAACCAATCTGTTCTCTCCGATCATTGTCGCCATTTCGCTGATCGTTGGCGGGTTCATCATTCTGGGCATTGAGCGGATGCTGGGCAACCGCCAGCCCGTCGGCGCTCAAGCCATAACTGAAGATGAGGATACGACCACGTCGCTGGCAGCCGTTACTTATGGTCAGGCGATGCTGATTGGGCTGATTCAGGCTATCTCGCTCATTCCCGGCGTCTCGCGGGCGGCGGCATCCATCTTCGGCGGGATGCTCACCGGACTGAACCGAGATACGGCGACTCGTTTCTCCTTTTTCCTGGCGATTCCGACGCTGGGCGGCGCAACTATTGTCGATCTCCTGCTCAGCCTGGACGAGATTCAGCCGAGCGATCTGGTTTATCTGATCCTCGGCGCGGTGGTTTCGGCAGTTGTCGCCTGGTTCGCCGTTGGCTTCCTGCTCCGTTACATCTCCCGGCACACCTTCACGGCATTCGGGTACTATCGAATTGTGGCAGGGGCGGTCATTCTGCTGCTCGCCGCTGCATCCATAGTGTAGAAGTCATTTCAATATTCAATTACTTAGTGTGTACACTCGTCGCAAGCGACGCGCCGTGCGCCTTTACGACGACAATATTGAACTAGATTCTCGTTTCTAAACCTTGCTGGCGTAGAGTCTTCGCAGACACGCTTCCAGCATTTTCGGTTTCTCTTACAACAAAACCTAAACCTTTAATGTATGATATGAGGGTATATTCATCTGCTTAGGTCATCAGTAATGGACACAGCGGATTGCTAATGGTGGATACAGTTCAAATAACGTCCGTCATCGTAGTTGCGGACGAAGAGGCTGCGCTTCGAGCCTCCATCAAAGAGGCGTTCGAAGCGGATGATCTGACTGTGATCGAGGCGGAAGATGGTGATGCTTGCCTTGCGCTGTGCCGCGAGCTTCTGCCGGGGCTGGTCGTATTATCGGGGAGTTTTGCCAACGCGCTTGAAATCACGACTACCCTCAAAGCCATGCCCGAACTGAAAAATACCCGCATTATCGTTACGCTGATGGGCGATGAAATTCATTCCATTGACGACTTTTTAGCAGCGGACGTGGACGATTGCTTCGTCAAGCCGCTGCAACCTGCACTTCTGCTACGGCGTATTCAGGGGCTGCTGCACCAGCAGGCATTGGAAGCCAAAGTCGAATTTCAGGATGAAGTGTTGTCGCAAATGGCAGATTCGGTCATTTGCGTCGATGGAGCGGGCAACGTCATTTACTGGAATGCCGAAGCCGAACACGCTTACGGAATCCCGGCGGACGAAATCATTGGTAAACCGCTTGACTACGCCTATCATATCGAAGGCTTTACCGATGAAGAACGTCAGCTTGTCGTTGCTCAAGCTGCCCAGACTAGTTGGCGTGGTGAAGGTATTCACATCAAGCGGAACGGCGAACGCGCGCAGGTCGAAGTGACGGTGAGGTCCCTCACCATGCCAAATCACCTTCCCGGTCACATCGCCGTTATCCGGGACATCACCGAGCGCAAAAATATCGAAGCGGCGCTGAAAGAACACCGTGACCTTGCTGACGCCCTGCGAGATACCGTCGCTGCACTGACGCGGACGCTTGACCCGAACGGGGTGATGCGCCTACTGCTTGAGCATGTCGGGCGGGTTGTACCCAACAAGACGGCGAATATCCTGCTGATAGAAGGCGACAGAGCGCGCGTCGGTTACTCGCGGGGCTATAGCCCGGAGGCTGAAGCGTTGCTCAGCCAGCAGTTGTTCGCCCCCTACGAATTAGCGACTTTTCAGGAGATGATTTCGACGGGTGAAGCGTGTCTTGTGACTGATACGCAGACCGATCCGCGCTGGACGAAGACGGGGAACCTGCCCTGGGTACGCTCGTACCTAGGGATGCCCATTCGCGCCTACGATCACGTCATCGGTTTCCTCAACCTCGACTCGGATGTTCCGAATGCCTTTCAGCCAATCCATGCGGAACGCCTGCGCGTTTTTGCGGATCAAGCGGCGATTGCCATCGAAAATGCCCAGCTTTACGATGCCATCTACCGCGATGCGGTCGAGATGCGCACGCTCCACAAAGCGACTGCTTTCCTCTATGCGACCAATGTGTTCGCTTCTGATAATCTGGTCGATATGTGCGAACAGGTTGTGCATGTCGTGGTCGATGAGTTCGGCAAGGTCGATTGTGGAGTCCTGCTCACTGATGAAACGAGCGGCGTTCTCTTAAGAATGGCGCGCGCCGGGGCTTTTCATGTGAACGCTATGCAGCCACTTCAGCTTAACGGACCGGGATTGGTTCCGGCGGCGGTGCGCCTTGGGCAGACGATTTATGCCTCGAACGTCGCTGCCGATTCTCGCTATGTGTCTAGCAACCCGATGACGCTCTCGGAACTGGTCGTCCCACTTCGCACGGCAAAGGGCGTTCTGGGCGCGCTCGATTTGCAAAGCTCCGAATTGAACGCTTTTGCCGAGCATGATATTCGCCTGCTCGAAGTGTTCGCGGAACGCGCCGCTGCCGCTATCGAAAACGTGAAACTGTATAACGAGAACCGCCGCTACACCGGCGAGCTTGAGCAGCGTGTGCAGGAGCGCACCAGTGAATTGAACCGTGTCAAGGAGCGCGTCGAAGCAATTCTCAACCACAGCAGCGATGCAATCCTGCTTGTCCGTCCGAATGGCGCTATTCAGCAGGGCAACCGCGCCTTCGACACTACGTTTGGGTACAACACGGACGAAGCGTTTGGCATTGATATCGCCATGCTTGCAGAACCGACGTATCGCATCGTGCTGATGCAGGCGGTTCAGCGTGTCGTTGAAAACAAAAGCTCGGAACGGCTGGAGATTGTCGCCCAGCGTCTGAACGGATTCACATTTGATGCCGACGTGACCTTGTCGCCAATCATGAGCGGTCCTGATCAGATCACCAGCATTGTGTGCAGCCTGCGCGATATTACTGCGCGTAAACGGCTCGAAACCGAGCTGCGGCAGGCGCTCCACAAGGAACGCGAATTAAGCGAGCTGAAATCGCGCTTTATTGCTCGCGCCTCGCACGAGTTTCGCACGCCGCTGGCGGTTATCCTCACGTCCAGCGACCTTCTCAAGAATTACGGCGCGCGCATGACAGTGGAGCAGCGCGACGAAAAACTGAACCGTTTGCAAAAAGAAGTCCGCAGTATGGCAGTTATGCTCGACGACCTGCTCACCATCAGCAAGGGGGAAGAACTGCGCGAGTTCAACCCTGAGTTAATCGATCTCGAAAGCCTGACCAACGACGTTGTTCGCGAAATTGGCGAGGGCATCGGGATGCAGCACCAGTTGGTGGTCGTCTGCCAGGGCAATTGTGCCAATGTCTACGCCGACCGAAAATTAATTGAGCGGATTGTTACCAATTTATTGTCAAACGCAATCAAGTATTCGCCAGTTGGCAGTACAATAGAAGTTGGCACAACCTGTGAAGTAACCCGCATCATCATTCGTGTGAAAGACCAGGGGATCGGTATCCCGGATGATGACCAGGCACGCTTATTTGAAGCGTTCCATCGAGCCAAGAATGTCGATCATATTTCTGGTACCGGTCTGGGTCTTGCGATTGTCAAGCAGGCGGTAGAGCTTCACGGCGGTGAAGTATCGTTTACCAGCCAACTGGGCAAAGGCACGATCTTCACAGTGATTCTTCCGAATTTGGCAGTGAAAGAAATGCTCTCATGAAGAAAATTCTGGTGGTTGAAGACGCGCAATCGCTCCGCAAAGACGTTCTGGAGATGCTGGGGTTCGAGGGCTATCAGGGGATTGGTGCAGAAAATGGGCTGATCGGCGTGCAGAAGGCGCGAGAATACCTCCCAGACTTAATTATTTGCGACATCATGATGCCGGAAATGGACGGCTACGGCGTCCTTGAAGAATTGCGCAAAGATCCCAAAACGGCGACCATCCCGTTTATCTTTCTCACAGCGCGTACCGAGCGTATTGATATGCGTACAGGGATGGAAAAAGGCGCAGATGATTTTCTAACCAAGCCTTTTCACGCAGCCGAACTACTGGCGACGGTACGCACGCGCTTGAAGCGCAAGGAAATTGAAGAACAACAGAAAGAGGAAGCGATTGGCGACATCACATCCAATATTATGATGGCGTTGCCCCATGAACTTCGCACCCCCCTCAATGTTATCCTCGGATTTTCCGATTTGTTGATGGTTGACAGTCAGTTGATGGACGCCGCTCGTATTACGGAGATGTCGCAGCATATAAACGAGTCGGCATTGCGCCTCTACCGTCTTATTGAAAATTTCCTGGTTTACGTTCATGCGAAGTTAACGATGGCAGATGAACGTCAGTTAAAGAGTATACAGAATAACTATATCGTCTATCCGAGGGCTGCTGTCGAGCAGCGCGCTGCACAGAAGGCGCAGCAGCACGAACGGATTTATGACTTACATACAACAGTACAAGATGCAGAAGCGGTCGCAATTGGCGACGAATATTTAGGGAAAATTGTTGAGGAACTGGTCGACAATGCCTTCAAGTTTTCAAGTGTAGGGACTCCTGTGGACTTGAATGCTGAAGTTATCGATCATCACTATGTAATTACCGTCAAAAATTTGGGGCGTGGAATGACGCCAGATCAAATCGCACGAGTAAGAGAGTTTATGCAATTTGAGCGACGTATTTATGAACAACAAGGCTCTGGACTGGGCTTGATTATCTGTAAACTTGTCGCGGAGATGCATGGTGGTGAGCTTGGAATTGAAAGCGTCGCTGGTGAAGAGACAAAAGTTTGGGTCAAGCTGCCGCTCAAAACGGTTGAACTGCCAACCTGAAATAGATACTGTCTAGAAACTTGCACAAATTCGGGAATTGGGACTATATACCCACCATTACCCGAATTTGTACCCGAAACAAACATCAGTATAATAACAGGATAAGATTGCTTCGCGCCTGCCGGGGAGGGCTGCTGAATGCACGACCATTTGAAGCACAGAGGCTGGCTTACAGGGTGGGTGTTCTTGCTGCTGGCTGTCGCCTCCGGGTGTTTTCAACCGGCGGGCGGTGGGCTGGAAGCGACCAATGCATCCGAGGCGCTGCCGACATTCACGATGATTCCTTCGGATACGCCAACCCCCATACCCCCAACTGAAACACCTGTGCCTGAAGTCATCGAAGAACCGACGGCGACGCTGCTGGTTTTTGATGTGGGCACGCCGATTGCGCAGGTGCCTGAGGGAGAGCTTGACCCAATCTGGCAAACGGCGACGGCGATTTTCCTTGAAGGGCAAGGCGTATCCCCGGTGGAAGTCGTGCCCCTTGAGCAAGCAACACAACCGGTTGAAGTCATCGATCCCCTGCTTCAAACAGCGACAGCATTGGTGGCGAATGCCACCTTGCAGGCGGCGATCCCCATCACCCAGACCTATGAGGCGATGTTTGGCGCGACGCCCACCGCACAGGTCGCCACACAACAGGCGACTTCTGGTCCCGTGCTAAGTGGTCAGGACTGCGTCTATGAAGTGCAACCGACCGACCGCAACCTTTACCAAATCAGTCTACTTTTCGGCTTGCCGTATATGGATATTGCGCGGGCGAGCAATCTGGTCAACCCAAACCTGATTCACGTCGGCGATAGATTGATTATCCCTGGTTGCGGCACAACTGGTTACCAACCGCCGCCGACTTCGACGCCCGGTCCAGGCGCGACGGTGCCTCCCGGTGGTGGCAGCGGCGGGACGTATGTCGTCGTCGCTGGGGATACGTTGTTTGCGCTCTCGCTAGCATGGGGCACGACCGTCCAGGCGATTGCGGCGCTCAATGGCATCCCGAACGTCAACCTGATCTACATCGGGCAGACGCTACAGATTCCTTAAAGCGTGATGGTGTGTAATTTGTGTGGGGCGAGCAGCGGGCGCACAGTGCCAGCACTCGCCCTTTATTTTTGAAGGAGTACGTCGTGGAAGAAGTCACGCTGCGAACGAAGCAAATTTACGAAGGGCGCATCATCAAGCTCTCGGTGCTGGATGTGCGCCTGCCGGATGGAAATGAGTCGCAGCGGGAACTGGTCAC
>Ga0081539_10003509_pt1 | contig 19131 bp, 18 predicted proteins | sample TabmetS4T2R2_FD_71023 | JGI IMG/M metagenome (GOLD analysis project Ga0081539, IMG submission 71023) | Tabebuia heterophylla rhizosphere microbial communities from the University of Puerto Rico - S4T2R2 | ecosystem: Host-associated > Plants > Roots > Rhizosphere ...
AGCTGTCAGCCGACGGCGTTGCGGTACGCCCCCTCGACGGAGCCCGCATCGCGCGCCGAGAGCGCGAGCTCCTGCGTCGCTATCACCGGCATGGCGACAATCGAGCGCGCGACCAGCTCGCGGAGGAGATGCTGCCGCTCGCACGCGCGCTCGCGGGCCGCTACACCGGTCGCGGAGAGCCGCTCGACGACCTCGTGCAGGTCGCCTGCGTCGGGATCATGAAGGCGATCGACGGGTTCGACCTGTCACGCGAGGTGCGCTTCTCCTCCTACGCGACGCCCACCGTGCTGGGCGAGATCAAGCGCTACTTCCGCGACAAGACCTGGGCGATGCGCGTGCCGCGCGGGATGCAGGAGCTGCAGATCGAGATCGCCAAGGCGCGCGACAAGCTCACCACCGAGCTGGGGCGGTCCCCGACGGTCCAGGAGATCTCCGATCAGATCGAGCAGCCCTTCGAGGAGGTCCTGACGACGATCCAGTCGCAGGACGCCCGGCGCACGCGCTCGCTGGACGAGCCGACGGGGGAGGACGTGACGCTCGCCGACTCGATCGGCGCCGGCGACCCCGAGCTGGGGCGCGCCGAGATGCGCGTCCTGCTCGACGACGCCTTCGCCGTGCTGTCGACGCGCGACCGCGAGGTGCTGCGCCTGCGCTTCAGCGACGACCTCACCCAAACCGAGATCTCCAAGCGGGTCGGCGTGTCCCAAATGCAGGTCTCGCGGATCATCCGCCAGGCGCTCGTGCGCCTGCGCGCGGACATCGACCGCAAGACCGAGCGGGTCGCCTGAGGCGACCCGGCCGCAGCACGCGGTCGACGTTCGCCATGCGATACAAGGCAAACGTCGACCGCGTGGCTGAGAGGGCCGGTAACGCTCGCGCCCCAGCCACCCCGGTGTCCCCTCGGTGCCCACCCGACCAGGCTCGCGCAGCAGCCACGGCCGCGCTGGACGATGCAGACGCCGAGGCAACGACGAACGGTCGAGTGGTGCGCGAACCGCGCCCCGCGCCCCAGAGGCGGCGGCGCGGGGCGCGGAACCGCGGGTCGGAGTGGCGCGGTGGCCTACCGGCGGACCGCGCGCGCGATCGTCCGGGCGGCGTCGCGGAGGCCCTCCTCGGCGTGGCTCGCCATCGCGACGAGCCGCAGCCGCGACGTGCCCTCCGGCACCGTCGGCGGCCGGATCGCCTGGGCGAACACGCCGTCGCGCAGCGCCGTCTCGCACGCGTCCATCGCCGCCGCCGGCTCGCCGATCACGACCGGCACGATCGGAATCTCGCCCGGCGCGACGTCCAGCCCCTCCTCGGCGAGCGCCGCACGGAGCACGGCGGCGTTCGCGCGCAGGCGGTCGACCAGCTCCGGCTCGTCCCGCACGATGCGCAGCGCCTCGTGCGCCGCGGCCACGGACGGTGGGGGCGGCGCGGTGGAGAAGATCAGCGTGCGGGCGCGGTTGACCAGGAGCTCGGCGATCGACGCCGAGCAGCAGGCGAACGCGCCGTAGCTCCCCAGCGCCTTGGAGAGCGTGCCGATCACGACGTCGATGCGCTCCTGGAGCCCGAGCTCGGCAACGAGCCCGCGCCCGCCGGGACCGGCGACGCCGGTCGCGTGCGCCTCGTCCACGATGACCCGCGCGCCATGGCGCTCGGCGAGGTCCGCGATCTCCTCGAGGGGCGCCGCGTCCCCGTCCATCGAGAAGACCGCGTCGGTGACGATCGTCGCGCGGCGCCCCGCGTGCACGCGCAGCGCGTGATGGAGCGCGTCGACGTCGGCGTGGCGGTAGACGACGGTCTGCGCGCGCGCGAGGCGGCAGCCGTCGATCAGCGAGGCGTGGTTGAGCTCGTCGGACAGGACGACCTCGCCGCGTCCCGCGAGCGCCGCGACGACGCCCGTGTTCGCGAGGAACCCCGACCCGAACAGGACGCACGCCTCGGCGCCCTTGAAGGCCGCCAGCTCCTCCTCGAGGTCCCGGTGCAGCCGCAGGCTCCCCGAGACCAGCCGCGAGGCGCCGGCGCCGGCTCCCCAGCTCATCGCGGCCTCGGCGGCGGCCGCCCGCACGCGCGGGTCGTGGGCGAGCCCGAGGTAGTCGTTGGAGCACAGGAGCAGGACGTCGCGCCCGCCGAGGCGCACGTACGGGCCGTCCGCGCGCTCGATGGTCCGCAGCTCGCGCAGCAGCCCGTCGCGGCGCAGCGCCTCGAGCGCCTCCTCGACGTCGCTCAGGTCAGCGGGCCGCAGTGCACGCATCGCGCGATCCAGCTGGCCGGCAGGACCTGGACGACGAGCTTGCGCCCGCAGGTCGTGCAGTAGCGCGGCGGGTCCGTGGCGGCGCGGCGTTCCCTGCAACGGGTGTGATCGCCCTCGCTCGCCGGGGCGCCGCAGCCCTCGCAGTGCAGCATCGTCGCGCTCACAGCGTCTTCGCCAGCTCCCGGATCGGCATCGACAGCTCAGCGAGCAGGTCCAGGTCCTCCGCGCTGTCGCGACCGAGCGTCGTTAGGTAGTTGCCCACGATGATCGCGTTGATCCCGCCGAGCATGCCCTGGCGTGCGCCTATGTCGCCGAGCGTGAGCTCCCTGCCGCCGGCGAAGCGCAGGATCGTGCGCGGCATGGCGAGGCGGAACGCGGCGATCGCGCGCAGCGCGTCGCGCGGCTCGATCACGGGCAGGTGCGCGAACGGCGTGCCGGGACGGGGGTCGAGGAAGTTCATCGGCACCTCGTCGGGCTCGACCGCGGCGAGCTGCGCGGCAAGCTCCGCGCGCTGCTCGAGCGTCTCGCCCATCCCGATGATGCAGCCGCAGCAGACCTCCATCCCGCGCTCGCGCACGAGCCGCAGCGTCTCCGAGCGTTCCTCCCAGGTATGGGTCGTCACGACCTCCGGGAAGTAGGACCGCGCCGCCTCGAGGTTGTGGTTGTAGCGGTGGACGCCCATCTCCTGCAGCTCGTCTGCCTGCTCGGGAGTGAGGATGCCCAGCGAGCAGGCGATGTTGATGTCCACCGCCTCCCGGATCGCGGCGATCCCCTCGCGCACGCGCTCCATGAGCCGGGCATCGGGCCCGCGGACGGCGGCGACGATGCAGAACTCCGTGGCGCCCGTCGCCGCCGTCTGCCTGGCCGCCTCGACCAGCGTGGGGATGTCGATCCGCGCGGCGCGGACCGGCGTCTCGAACCGCCCCGACTGCGAGCAGAAGTGGCAGTCTTCCGGGCAGCCGCCGGTCTTCAGGCTCACGATCCCCTCGACCTCGACCTCGGGACCGCACCAGCGCATGCGGACCTCGTGCGCGAGCCGGAGGGCCTCGTCGAGCGCCTCGTCCGGGAGCCGCAGAACCTCCAGGATCTCGTGCTCGGCGAGGCCGCGGCCCCCCTCCAGCACATCGCGGCGGGCGGTGTCGAGGATGTCGGTCATGAGCACGGCTCCGGAGTCGTCGGGTACGTCGGTCAGCGCGGTGCTCCGGTCGCGGCCGCCGCGCACATGGCGTCGGCGACCTGCCGGAGCTCCTCGTCGTCCGCGATGTACGGAGGCATCGTGTAGACGAGGTTGCGGAATGGGCGAAGCCAGACGCCACGCTCGACGGCCGCCGCGGTGGCGGCGGGAAGGTCGACGGGCCGCTCGAGCTCGATGACGCCGATGGCGCCGAGCACGCGGACGTCGCGCACGCCGGGCTGGTCGCGGGCGGGCGCGAGGGCGTCGGCGAGCGTGCGCTCGATGCGGCGCACCCGGGGCTGCCAGTCGCCCTCGAGCAGGAGCTCGGTGGAGGCGAGCGCGACCGCGCACGCGAGCGGGTTGCCCATGTAGGTGGGGCCGTGCATGAGCGCGCCACCCTGGATGGATGACGCGACGTCGGGCGTGCAGAGCGTCGCCGCGAGCGAGAGGTACCCGCCCGTCAGCGCCTTGCCGACGCACATGACGTCCGGGCTCACCCCGGCCTGCTCGCAGGCGAAGAGCGTGCCGGTGCGGCCGAAGCCGGTGGCGATCTCGTCGAGGACGAGCAGGAGCCCGTGCCGGTCGCACAGCTCGCGCAGCACGCCGAGGACGGCCGGGTCGTAGAACCACATGCCGCCCGCGCCCTGGACGACGGGCTCCACGACGACGGCGGCGAGCTCGTGCGCGTGCCGCGCCGCGAGGCGCTCCAGCTCGGCGACGTAGCCGTCGTCGAGGACGCGCGGCGGCCGCGGGGCATGGACGTGGCGCTGGACAGCAGCGCCGAAGAGGCTGTGCATGCCGTCGACGGGATCGGCCAGCGCCATGGTGGCGAACGTGTCGCCGTGGTAGCCGCCGCGGACCGTCAGCAGCCGGCTGCGCCCCGGCCGGGCCTGCAGGCACATCTTGATGGCGACCTCGACCGAGACCGACCCCGAGTCGGAGAAGAACACGTGCTGCAGGGGGTCGGGCGTGAGCTCGATGAGGCGCTCGGCGAGGCGGACGGCCGGCTCGTGGGTGAGCCCGCCGAACATCACGTGGGACATGCGGCGGAGCTGGTCCTGCGCCGCGGCGTCCAGCGCCGGATGGCGGTAGCCGTGGATCGCGCACCACCACGACGCCATCCCGTCGATCAGCTCGCGACCGTCCGCGAGCGTCAGCCGCACGCCCTCGGCGCTCGCGACCGGCAGCGCCTGGAGGCTCGCGGGCATCGGCCCGTAGGGATGCCAGACGTGCCGGCGATCGATGTCCAGTAGGGCGTCGACCCCCGTTCCTATCGCCGGCACGGCCGGGAGTAAACTAGATGCCCGGTGCACACGCCATGGCCGACGTGACGATGGCGGGCCTGAGCGTCACCGGGACGGACACCGGGGTGGGCAAGACGGCGGTGGCCTGTGCGCTGTGCGCTGCGCTCCTTGCGCGGGGGCACCGCGTGACGGCGTTCAAGCCCGTTCTCACCGGCCTCGACGACCCGGGCGCCCACGACCACGAGCTGCTCGGCGCGCTCACCGGCCAGTCGCCGGACGACGTCGCGCCCGTGCGGTTCGCCCCCGCCGTGTCGCCGCACCTCGCGAGCGCCATGGCGGGCCGCGACGTCGACGCCGACGCGCTCGCGCGCCGTGCGCGCGGACTCGCCTCCGCGGGATGCGTCGTCGTCGAGGGCGCGGGTGGGATCCTTGCCCCCTTCACGGCCGACCTGTCGCAGGGAGACTGGCTCGCGCTCGTCGGCCTGCCGGCGGTCGTGGCCGCCCGTCCGGGCCTCGGCACGATCAACCACACGCTGCTGACGCTCGAGGCCGCCCGCGTACGCGGACTGGACGTGCGCGCGGTGGTGCTCACGCCCTGGCCCGGCGAGCCGAGCGACATGGAGCTGTCCAACCGCGAGACGATCGGGAGGCTCGGCGGCGTCGACGTCGCGACGCTCGCCCGGGTGGACCTGGGCGCCGCGCAGGCGCTCGTCGCAGCGACCGCGGACTGGCCGCTCGAGGCCTGGTCAGACCTCTAGGGGCTCGGCCAGGAGCGAGCCCGCGCCGACCACGTCGGTCCACGCGTACAGCAGCGGCACCTGGTACCAGCTCGAGCACGCCGCGCGCATGCTCGAGAACTCCTCGCCGTACCAGTAGCGATCCCAGTCGTCCTTGCGCTCGAACTCGACGACGAACAGGAACTTGTAGAGGTCGTCGTGCGACTGGTACAGGACCCATCCCTTCGCGCCGTAGCGCGGCGCGACGGCGCCGATCTGCTCGAGCGCGGCGGCGAGGTCATCCTTGCGGAAGGCGGTCGCGTAGAAGGGAACCTGGACGGCGGTGCGAGCCATGGGCGCGCAGACTACCCAACGCGTCCGCTACCCAACGTGCTCCGGCACGGCGGGCGCCTCGGGTGCCGGCGCCTGCGGGATCGGCTCCACGCCTGGCGCGCGACGGACGCGCCCGACCAGCGCCCAGGCGCACAGCGCGCTCACGAGCACGACTGCCGTCGCGACCGTGAGCCCCGTGGAGAGCGCGCTCACGAACGCCTCGCGCGTTGCGGACACGACCTGCGGCGGCGCGCCCGACGGCACGGCGCCCGTCCCGAGCCCCTCGGCCAGCCGATCGCGCACGCTCTGGGGCACGGCGGGGAGCAGATCGTCGAGCTTGGACTGCCCCAAGCTGGTGACGAGCGCGCCGATCACGGCGACGCCGAACGTGCCGCCCACCATGCGCGACATCGTCACGACGCCGGACGCCACGCCCGCCTTCTCGCGCACGACCGCGTTCATGGCGGCGGTGCTCATGGGGGACATGACGAAGCCGAGGCCGAGGCCGAGCACGACGAACGACCCGACGAGGAAGCCATAGGTCGTGTCCACGTCGATGCGCGACTGCCAGAAGATCGCGACCGCGACGAGCAGCAGGCCGATAACGAGCGGGATCCGCGGCCCGATCCGGTCGACCAGCCGGCCCGCGATCGGCCCCATCAGCATGACGAGCACGGTCGTCGGCAGCGACCGCACCCCGGCCTCCAGCGGCGAGTAGCCGAGGATGTTCTGCATGTAGAGCGTCACGAAGAAGAACGAGGCGAGCATCGCGAAGGTCACCGTGAACGCCACGAGCGATGCGCCGAGGAACGTCGGCGAGCGGAAGAACGCGAAGTCGACGACGGGCGCGCGCACGCGCCGCTCGACGAGGACGAACGCGGTGAGCGCGACGACCGAGAGGGCGAGCAGCCCGATGATCCTCGCCGAGCCCCAGCCCCACGCGTTGCCCTCCACGAGCGCGAGCACGAGCGCCGCCAGGCCGATCGTGATCGTCGCGACGCCGGGGAGGTCCACAGCTCGCTCGACCGTCTCGTCGCGCGAGTCGCGCGCGGCGAAGAGCGTCACGGCGACGCACAGCACCGCGATCGGCACGTTCACGAAGAAGATCGACTGCCAGGACACGTGCTCGACCAGGAAGCCGCCGATGAGTGGCCCGATCGCCAGCGCCACGCCGGAAACGCCGGCCCACGTCCCGATCGCCTTGCCGCGCTCCTCGGGCGGGAACGTGTTGGAGATGATCGAGAGCGTCCCCGGCATCATCAGCGCCGCGCCGACGCCCTGCAGCAGCCGGCCGATGACGAGCCACGTGTCGCTCTGCGAGAACCCGATGAACGTGCTCATGCAGGCGAACAGCACGACGCCGATGAGGAAGACGGTGCGGCGGCCGAAGATGTCGCCCAGCCGGCCGCCGGTGACCAGCAGCACGGCGAACGACAGCGTGTAGGCGTTCATCGTCCACTCGAGGCCGGCGATCGTCGCGTCGAGATCGCGCTGGATCGACGGCAGCGCGACGTTCACGGCGGTGTTGTCGAGCATCACCATGAACAGGGCGAAGCACATCGCCCCGAGCGTCCACCACCGCCTGTTGCCCTCGTTCAGGCGCAGTCGCTTGGTCATCGGTCCTTCTCCAGGTCGTCGAGAATCGGGGTGAGCGCGGCCAGCAGGCGCTCGCGCTGCGCGGGCGGGATGTCCCGCGCGAACGCCTCGAGCGCGCTGCGGCGCGCGTCGCCGAGCGCGCGGACGGCGTCGTGGCCGGCGGGCGTGACGGACACCCGCTTCATCCGGCGGTCGGCGGGGTCCTCCCGGCGGTCCATGAGGCCGCGGCGGACGAGGTGGTCGACGGCGCGACTGCAGCCGGGGAGGGACAGGCCGAGGCGCTCGGCGAGCTCCTTGACCGTCGGCTCGCCGTCGGCGGCGGCGTGCAGCGCCTTGTGCTGCGTGAACGTCAGCTCGAAGCGCTCGAACTCGCCGAGAAGACGCCCGGTGGGGCGCATCGCGTGGCCGAAGAGCGTCGCGAGGCTCGCGGCCAGCTCAGCGGCCGTGTCCGTACCGATTGCATGCACGCACGCAAGTATTGCACACGCATGGAAATCGGTGCGCCGGCTACCCGCCGTTCTCCATGCCGCCCTCGAACATCCGCGTGAGAGCCTGCCCGACCCGCTCGCGCGCGATGAGGGCGCTGCGCTGGACGTGTGCGCGCATGAACGCTGCGGCCGCGTCCGGCTCTCCCGCGAGCACCGTGGCGATGATCTCCAGGTGCTCGGCGATCGTCGCGTCGATGCGCTCCTCGGTGGTGAAATCGTGGATGCGCAGGATGCGGATGCGGTCGTTGAGGTCGCGCAGCATCCGCACGGCCATGTCGTTGCCGCTCGCCCGCGCGAGGCGCTCGTGGAAGGACTCGTCGGCGTGCACGAACTCCGGTCCGCGGACGGTGCCCGACGGCGCGCGGCGCTCCGCCGCCAGCGCCTCCCAGTCCCAGCGGATGTCGTCGAGCAGGCCGCGATCGCCGCCCGCGGCGGCACGGCGCACGGCGAGCTCCTCGAGCGCGATGCGCACCTCGTACAGGTCGTGCATCGAGCGCACGCTGGGCACCGCGGGCGTCATCCCACCTGAGGGGTCGCGCACGAGGTGCCCGTCGCCCTCCAGCCGTCGCAGCGCCTCGCGCACCGGCGTCCGGCTCGTGTCGAACCGCGCCGCGAGCTGCTGCTCGACGAGCCGCCGCCCCGCCGGCAGCTCGCCCCGCAGCAGCAGCGCGCGCAGCTCGCCGTACACCTTCTCGGCCTGAGAGATCCGCTGAGGGCCGTCGTCCACCTGTCGTCGCAGGATCGCAGGGCCCGGCGACGAGTCAGGCGTCGAGTGCAAGGACGGCGGCGTGGAACGCCTCCATCGGGGGATGCGTCACGCCGCCGCCGATCTGCCCGATGCCGGGCCGGACGTGCGCGATGCCCGTGTGCACCGGCGGCCGGATGCCTGTCGCCGCCACCGCGCGCGCGTCGATGCCCAGGATCGCGGGGCCTCCGTGCGGCAGCCGCATCGTGGGGTGCTCCGCGATGGCGACGGCCCGCAACCGCTCGGTGATCGCCTCCGCATCGGCCGGGTCGAGACCGACGTGCGCGGCCGCGCCCGGCGACGCCGCGACCGCCAGCCCGCCGAGGCCGTAGACCTCCACGATCGCCGAGTCCCCGAGGTCCGGGTTCATGTCCGACGGGGCGTAGCCGTCGAAGAGCGCCGCGGGATCAGGCAGCGCCGCCGGCCCGACGAACCAGGCGTCGCCGGTGCCCGACAGCTTGATCCCGACCTCGACCCCGTTGCGCGCGAGGACCGTCAGCAGCGGGGAGCCCGGGTGGCCCTCCGCGCACGCGAGCGCGAGCTTCGCCGCCACCATCGCGACGTTCAGCCCGAACTGGTGGTTGAATTCGATGAACTCGCGCACGGCGGGGGAGAGGCGGTCCCCCAGGGCGGCGAGCGTCAGCTCCGTGCACACGTGCGTCGCGTGGTGGCACTCGTCGCCGCGGAGCAGCGCCTCGGTCTGCAAGGCGATGAGGTCGATGGGACCCGCGGCGCGCAGGGCGGCGCTGAGCTCGGGGCCGAGGACGTCGCGCATCCACTCCAGCCGCGCGACCACCTCCGCGTCGTCCGCGCCGTAGCGCAGGACCTTCCCCGAGCCCTCGTTGAGCGGGCACCACGCGGTCTTCCCGCTTGCCTCGTCCCGGGCGATCAGGAGCGGCATGGATCCCGTCACGACGCCCGCCATGGGGCCGACGCCGCCGACGTCATGGTTCGGCAGGACCGGGACCTCGCCGGCGTCGGCGAGCGCCAGCGCCTCCTCGGGGCTCTCCGCCATGCCCTCGATGGTCATGGCCACCCCGAGCGCGGCGCGCATCGGGGGGCACATGCGCTGGGGAGCGATGGGCGGGCCGGCGTGCGATACGCCGCCTGCCGCGTGGTGGGCCGTGACATCGCGCGCCGGCACGACGTCGACGAGCAGCGGCGTCGCCTGCGCCAGTGCGGCGACCGCCGGGTCGGTATACAACGCTGTATTCACGGCGCCGCATGCTATGGCGGCGCCGCAGCGGGCGGACATGGACATCAGGGCGGAAGAACGCCCGTCCTGCTTGGACATCTGGCCCGGATGTCGAAGCTCGTTTGGCCCGGTTGACCAAGGCGACGCGGTGCGGAACCCGGGTAGCTTGCCGCCGCCGGATCGCCATTGCATACAACGCAGAGAGGCAACCCAGGATGTCCTCACCGACCGGGTCGCCGGGGGCCGTAAGCGTCCCCGCGCAGCCCTATCCGTTCGTCTTCGACCCGGCCGCGACGGCGCTCGTGGTCATCGACATGCAGCGCGACTTCCTCGAGCCGGGCGGGTTCGGCGAATCGCTCGGCAACGACGTGTCGATGCTCGCGCGCGTCGTCGCGCCGCTGCAGGCGCTGCTGTCAGCGGTGAGGGGCGCGGGCATGCTGGTCGTGCACACGCGGGAGGGCCACCGTCCCGACCTGGCCGACTGCCCGCCGGCGAAGATCGCACGCGGAGGCTCGGAGGTCACGATCGGCAGCCCGGGCCCGAACGGCCGCATCCTCGTCCGCGGCGAGTACGGGCACGACATCGTCGACGAGCTTGCCCCGATCGAGGGTGAGGTGCTGCTCGACAAGCCGGGCAAGGGCGCGTTCTACGCGACCGACCTCGAGCTGCTGCTGCGCAACCGCGCCATCACGCACCTGATCGTCACCGGCGTCACCACCGAGGTCTGCGTCCACACGACGGTGCGTGAGGCCAACGACCGCGGGTTCGAGTGCCTCGTCCCCGGGGACTGCGTCGGGTCCTACTTCCCGGAGTTCCAGGAGGTCGGGCTGAGGATGATCGCCGCCCAGGGCGGGATCTTCGGCTGGGTCGGCGCCTCCGCGGACGTCATCGCCGCCCTGCCCACTCCCGTGACCACCTGAGGAGAGCGACCCATGTCTGCCGCTGCCGTCACACCCGCCGCGCCTCCGCTCTGGACGCGCGGCGACCTCAACGCCTTCTTCGGCCTGGGCATCAACATGCTCGTCAACGTCCTGGTCCTCGCGGGCCTGACCGTCGGCGTGGTGAGGGTCCCGGCCGACGATGTCTACGGCGTCGTGCTGCCCGCGCTCGGCATCCAGCTGCTCGTCGGCAACGTCTTCTACTTCTGGCTCGCCCGCCGCCTCGCGATCAAGGAGGGTCGGATGGACGTCACCGCCATGCCCTACGGCCCGAGCGTGCCGCACATGTTCATCGTGACGTTCGTGATCATGCTGCCGACGTTCCTGCAGACGAACGATCCGATCCTCGCCTGGCAGGCCGGCCTGGCGTGGTCGTTCATCATCGGCGTGATCATCCTCATCGGGGCCTTCGTCGGCCCGGTGATCCGCAAGTACACGCCGCGCGCCGCGCTCCTCGGGACGCTCGCGGGCATCTCGATCACGTTCATCGCGATGAACCCGGCCGCCCGCATGTGGGAGGCCACGTGGATCGCCCTGCCCGTGCTCGCGCTGATCATCATCGGCTTCATCGCCGACGTGCGCCTGCCCGGCGGCGTGCCGATGGGCCTCGTGGCGCTCGTGCTCGGCACGACGATCGCGTGGATCGGCGGGTTCATGTCCGTGGACGCGGTGAGCGACTCGGTCGAGCAGATCGCGCTCGGCCTGCCGAACCTCGAGATCGGCAAGCTCGTCGACGGGCTCGACGGGATCTCGCCGCTGCTGGCCACCGCCATCCCGCTCGGCATCTACAACTTCACCGAGGCGATGAGCAACGTGGAGAGCGCCGCGGCGGCCGGCGATCGCTACAACCTGCGCAGCGTCCTCCTGGCCGACGGCACCGGCGCGATCGTGGGCTCCTGCTTCGGCTGCCCGTTCCCGCCCGCGGTCTACGTCGGCCAGCCGGGGTGGAAGGCGGCGGGCGGGCGCGCCGGCTACTCGCTGGCGACCGGCGTGCTGATCTTCGTGCTCTGCGCGTTCGGGCTGTTCCCGCTGCTCGGGGCGATCCTCCCGATGCCGGCGATCGTGCCGATCCTGCTGTTCATCGGGCTCGTCATCGGCTCGCAGGCGTTCCGCGCCGTGCCCAAGGCGCACTACGCGGCGATCGTCCTCGCGACCGTTCCCAACATCGCGGCGTGGGGCTCCGGCCTCATCGACAACGCGCTGGCCGCCGCCGGCACGTCGGCCGACCAGGTCGGCACCGCCGCGCTCGCAAACGCCGGCCTGGTGTACGGCGGCCTGCACACGCTGGGGGCGGGCGCGGTGCTCGCCGGGATGGTCCTCGGCGCGATCGCCGTCTTCCTCATCGACCGCAAGTTCCTCTGGGCCGCGGGATACGCCGCGTTCGGGGCGGTGCTCGCTTCCGTGGGCCTCATCCACGGCGACAGGGTGGAGGTGTTCGCCGATCTGAAGGTCGCGCTCGGCTACGCGTTCCTCGCGGTCGTCGCGGGCGCGTTCCACTTCCTCGGGCTGCCGCCGCGGGAGGTCGACCTCGCCGATCCGGTCGACGTGGAGGACGCGATGCCGGTCGATCCCGATCCGACGCCGCGGCACGCACCCGCCACGGCCCCGGCGCAGACGGCGACCGCCTAGGGCGCGTGGATCTCGCTCGTCCCGGGCGGGCGCACGATCACGCTGCGAGCTGCGCGCGCTCGGCCTCGACCTCGCGCAGCGTGGCCTGCAGCTGATCCCACTCGGCGGGCTCGCGCTGCTCGTAGTCGGCCGCGCGAAGCCCGTCGAGGTTGTCGCGGTACTCGCGCCAGGCCAGACGAACCTGAGCGTCGAGCTCCGCGAGCCTCCGGGCGCTCTCGATGTTGGGAGCCAGGGCAGACATCTGGTGCGCCGCATCGTACCCGGGCGCATGGACGCTCATCCGCGACGACATGCAACCTGACATGCAGGTCGTCGTCCCCAGGCGGTACAAGGTGGCGATGGGCGACGTGCTCGCACACCCGCTCGCCTCGACGGAGTTCCTCGTCGTCGACACGGAGACCAACGGCCGTCCGGGGGACGACTGCGAGCTGACCGAGATCGGGGCGGTGCTCGTCGGCGGCGGCGAGCTCCACGACCGGTGGGAGACGCTCGTCGGCGTCCGCGCGCCGCTCAGCCGGGCCATCCAGCGCTTCACCGGGATCTCGCAGGCGATGGTCGACGAGGCGCCGGCCGTCGAGCTCGTGCTGCCCGACTTCGCCGAGCAGCTCGACGGCCGCGTGCTGGTCGGGCACAACGTCGCGTTCGACAAGCGGGTGCTGCGACAGGCCTTCGAGCGCGCGGGGCTCACGTGGCCCGCGCCGCCGGCGATCTGCACCGTCGCCCTGGCGCGGCGCTTCGCGCCCCTTGCGCGCCGCCGCGGGCTACGGCAGCTGGCTGAGGCCCTCGGCATCGAGGTCGTCGCGACGCACCGCGCCCTTGCGGACGCTGAGACGTGCGCGCGCGTGCTGTGCGCCCTGCTGCCGCGCCTGGTCGTCCATGCCGGCACAGTCGGCGACGCCCTGGAGCTCCTGCGCGCCGCCGCCCGTCGCCCGCGCCGGCCCCGCGCCGGGCGCACCATCGCCCGCCAGGGCCGCGCAGACCATCGCGTGGACGTCTCCGGCCTCCCCGACGATCCCGGCGTGTACCTGTTCCGCAACGCACAGGGTCAGGTCCTCTACGTCGGCAAGTCGGTCTCCCTGCGCACCCGCGCGCGCTCGCACTTCCAGCCCAGCTCGGCCTCGGAGGGCTGGGTCGCCCAGGCGACGATGGTCGACCACCGCACGACCGCCTCGGAGCTCGGCGCGCTCGTCCTCGAGCAGCGCCTCATCAAGGAGCTGCGCCCGCCCGGCAACGTGCGGATGAAGCACGACGATCCCTACGTCTACCTGCGCTGCCGGCTGGACATCGCCTATCCCGTGCTGGAGGTCGCGCCGGCCCCGGCGTCCGGTCGCGCGGTCACCGTCGGGCCGCTGCGCGGGAGGCGGGCGGCGATCGAGCTCATGGAGCAGCTCAACTCCCTCTTCACGCTGCGCCACTGCGGCCGCGCGCTGCGCCTGCGCGAGCATCCGTCGGCCTACGGGCAGATGGGGCGCTGCCTCTCGCCGTGCCTGAACGACCTGGACCCCAACCTCTACCGTCGCCGGCTCGACGCGGCGCTCGGGCTCTTCACGGGGGAGGGCGACGGCGGCGCCGCGCTGCTCGCGCACGTGGAAGGCGAGATGCACCGTGCCGCCGAGGACCAGCGTTACGAGCGCGCGGCCTGGCTGCGCCGGCGGCTGCGGCGCCTACGCGAGCTCACCGCGGACCTGAGCGGGATGCTGCAGGCGACGCACGCCCGCCCGCGCCTGGTGCTCGCGCCGCATCCCAAGGGCGGTCGTGCCGACGCGTTCTGGCTGGTCGGCGGTCGACTCGTCGCGTGGGGCCCCGCCGGCGGCGCGGATGAGCTGGCCGAGCAGGCGACGGCCGCCCTGCGCGCCGGCGACGGGCGCGGCTCGACGGCGTGGCTGGCGCCGGACGAGGTCGAGGAGCTGCGCGTCGTGACGACGTACCTCGCGTCGCACGACCTCCCCGGCCTCGACCTCTACGGCGACGTGCGGCCCTCCGAGCTCGGCGCGTTCGCCGAATCGGCCATGTCCGCAGCGCCGGTGTGACGGATTGGACAACCTCGTCCGTGCCTATTAGCCAGTTTTCGAGGATTTGTTGCTTGCACTTTCGGGCAAACTGATGCACCGTATTGTTGACGCTCGGGCAGGGACGCCCGGCGTCCCGAATCTTCCGGGGCGGCGCTAGGCCGCCTGCGGTGCGTCGAACGGCAGGCCGACGACCGCCGCCGTGACGTCGCCGTCGCCCACCCGCAGCACGTCTCCCACGCCCGCTTCGCGCCGCACCACGGCGAGCGCGATCGGGCCGTGGGCCGGCGACGCGACCACGGTGCCGAGGTGCCCGACCTCGCGGTTCTCGAGCCAGAGAGGGGCGCCGGGATCGGCGAGCGCGCTGAGCCGCAAGCCGCGCAGATGGCGGTTCGGCTTGCCCTTCCAGTGCAGCCGCGCGACGGTCTCCTGGCCCACGTAGCAGCCCTTCGTGAACGAGACCGCCCGCTCGTTGAGCCCCGCCTCCTGGGGGATGATGGTCTCGTCGAGCTCGGCGCCCCAGCGCGGCCGGCCCTGCTGGACGCGCAGGACCTCCGCAGCCTGCTCGGAGACGGGCTCGGCGCCCGCGGTCACGAGGGCGCCGCGCACGGCGTCGGTGTTCTCGGCCAGGCACAGGACGTCGAGGCCGGCGTCCGTCGCGATGAGCCGCACCTCGATCCCCGCGACCGCCGCCAGGCGGTGCGCGTGCTCACGCGCGGGGAGGTCCGCCGCGCCGGCGACCTCACGGGCGCGCGGGCCGACGAGCGAGAGCAGGCCGCGCTGCAGCGTGCGCTTGTGCAGCTCCACCCCGAAGCCGATCGTGGCGCGGCGAATGACGTCGAAGACCGCCTGCAGCGCCGAGCGCTCGGTGTCGAGCAGCAGCTCGTCGCCGGCGTCGAGCACGCGCAGGTCGCCGACCATCTTGCCCTTCGGAGTCAACACCGCCGCGTAGCAGCCGATACCTGGGGTGAGGCCGACGATGTCGTTCGTCACCTGACCGGCGAGGAACTCCTTCGCGTCCGGGCCGGTGAGCGCGAGCTTGCCGCGTTCGGAGCGGTCCACGAGCCCGGCCCCGTCAAGGACGGCGCGGAGCTCAGACGAGACGGTGGTCGAGGCTGCCATGAAGGTCAGCGTAGGGCTACGCGCGCCGGGACTGCTAGCCTGCCCGTCAGCCGAGATTCAGTCATGACTAAAACTCTTTCTGTACCCCTCGAAGATCGCCTTCCGGAGCCTGCCCGGCCGCCGCGCCGCGTCGGCGCGCCGCGCGGTCTGGCGCTGCTCGGGCCGGCGTTCGTCGCGGCCGTCGCGTACGTGGATCCCGGCAACTTCGCGACGAACATCAGCGGCGGGTCGGAGTTCGGCTACCTCCTGCTCTGGGTGATCCTCGCCGCGAACCTCATCGCGATGCTCATCCAGAACCTCTCGGCGAAGATGGGCGTGGCCACCGGGCGCAACCTGCCGGAGCTGTGCCGGGAGCACTTCCCCCAGCCGGTGACCTGGGGCCTGTGGGTGCAGGCCGAGCTCGTGGCGATGGCGACCGACCTCGCCGAGTTCGTCGGCGCCGCGATCGCGCTGAACCTGCTCTTCGGCATCCCGCTCTTCCCGGCCGGGCTCATCACCGCCGTGGTCGCGTTCGCCGTCCTCGGGCTGCAGCGCCGTGGCCACCGCCGCTTCGAGGTCGTGATCGCGGGGATGCTCGGCGTGGTCATGCTCGGGTTCCTCTACGACACGCTGCGCATCGGCTTCGACGTGGGAGCGGCCGCCGGGGGGCTGGTGCCGGGCTTCCAGGGCTCCGACAGCGTGCTGCTGGCGACCGGGATCCTCGGCGCGACGGTGATGCCGCACGTCATCTACCTGCACTCGGCGCTCACGCAGCGGCGCGTGCCCGTGCACGACGACGAGGACCGGCGGCGCATCCTGCGCTTCCAGCGGGTCGACGTGACGATCGCGATGGGCCTTGCCGGTGTCGCGAACATGGCGATGCTCATCGTCGCGGCGTCCCTCTTCCACAGCCAGGGCATGACCGGGGTGGAGTCGATCGAGGACGCGCACGCGGGCTTCGGCGAGCTGGTCGGCCCCGGCGCCGCGCTCGCCTTCGCGCTCGCGCTGCTCGCCTCCGGCCTCGCCTCCTCGAGCGTCGGCACGCTGGCGGGCCAGGTCGTCATGCAGGGGTTCATCGCCCGGACGATCCCGATCGTGCTGCGCCGCCTCGTCACGATGGCGCCCGCGCTCGTGGTGCTCGGTGTCGGCACCGACCCGACGAACGCCCTCGTGCTCAGCCAGGTCGTGCTGTCCTTCGGCATCCCGTTCGCGCTCGTGCCGCTCGTGCTGCTCACCCGGCGGCGCGACGTGATGGGGACGCTCGTGAACCGCCGGATCACCACCGTCGCCGCGACGATCGCCGCGGGGCTGATCATCGCCCTGAACGTCTTCCTGCTGATCAGGACGCTGACCTGACCAACGCCCTAGGATCGCTCCATGCCGCTCGCCGACGACTTCAACGAGATCCTCGAGTCGCTCCCCGACGACTGGACCGACCTCGAGCTGGATCTGCGGATCTTCGACGAGTCGCGCTACATCGAGGCCGCGACCTACCTCGTGCAGGTCAACGCCCAGCCGTACTCGCACCACGACTGGCACTGGCGGCTCCTCGTCGCGCACCGCTTCGGCCACGCAGCGGCGGCGCCCACCGTTCACGGCGCGCTGCTCGCCCTCGACGAGGCCGGCCTGGACGGCGAGCTGGCGCTGCGCCAGACGCGCACCGGCCGCGTCGAGGTCACCCAGATGTGGGGACGGCCGCAGTCCGTGCGCGACGAGTTCCGCCGCATCCGCGCGCAGTAGGCATCCCGTCAGTCGGGAAGCAGGCTCGGATCGAACGCGGACTCGACGTCCGGCGGCTTGCGCACGATCCCGAACTTCGCCTCCCACCGCGCCCACGCCTCGAGGCGCTCGGGGTCCAGCACGCCCACCCGACCATCGGCCGCGAAGGCCGGGCGGATGGCATCGAGCTGGCGCTGCGCCTCCTCCGTGTCGACGTCGGGCGCCCCGGCGACGAGGTCGCGCACCGCGCCCTGCGGATCGCGGATGGCCACCTCGTAGCCGCGCACCAGCGCGTGGACGGCCCGGCGGACGAGGTCGGGCTGGCGCTGCAGCGTGCGCCGCGCGACCGTGAGGACGAGCTCCGGATATGCGGGGGCGCCGAAGTCGTCGACGCGGAACTCGCCGGCATCGGGCTGGCGCTCGCGCAGCGCGACGCCCTCGACGTTCCAGAAGGCGGTCGCGCCGGCGACGCGCCCGCTCACGACCGACGCGACGGCGTTGAAGCCGATCGTCGTCATCCGCACCTTGGCCGGGTCGCCGCCGGCTCCCTGCACGACGGAGCGCAGGACCGCCTCGTCGCTGGGCAGCCCGGTGACGCCGACGCGGCGGCCCTCCAGGTCACGCGGGCTCGCGATGCCCGGCGCGGTCAGGACCGCGGCGAGCGGGCGCTGGACGATCGCCATGACGCCGACGAGGTCGCGACCCTCACCGCGCGCGATCGCGAGGTCGTGGATGTCGAGGATGGCGAGCTGCGCGCGGCCGCCGAGCAGCAGGCGGACCGCGTCGGTGGACGCCGTCGGCGCCTGGACGCGAAGGTCGATGCCCTCCTTGCGGTCGAGTCCCCGCCGGGTCGCCGCGTAGATGCCGCTGTGGACGGGGTTGGGGGCGAAGTCGAGCAGGAGCGTCGCGTCGAGCGGCGGCTCGGCGGTCGTGGTGGCGCCGGGCGCGGCGTCGTCGTCGCCGCAGCCCGCGGCGGCGGCGACCAGGACGGCGAGGATGGCGAGCGCGACGCGACGGAGCACTGGGCGGGCGAGGATAGGGAAGCGCCATCCGTAGACTTTCCGCGGTGCGTCGTCGCGTCACCTTCTCCCGCAACGTCACGTTGTCGTTGTCGCGCACCTGCAGCTCGCACTGCAAGTACTGCGCGTTCGCCACGCATCGCCCGCACCTGCACGAGCCGGAGGAGGTCATCGACCTCCTCGACCATGCGGCGCGGCGCAATGTGAAGGAGCTTCTGGTGCTCACGGGCGAGCAGCCCGACCATCACGCCGGCGTTCGCGCGAAGCTCGCGGAGCTGGGCTTCCCGGACTTCGTGGCCTACGTGGCATGGGCGTGCGAGCGGGCGCTCGAGCGCGGGCTGCTGCCGCACACGAACCTCGGCGCGCTGCCGCGCGAGGATCTGGCGCGGCTGCGCGAGGTGACGGCGTCGCAGGGGATGATGCTCGAGTCGGTGCGCGACGACCTGATCGCGCACCAGGCGTCGCCGTCCAAGCACCCGGAGGTGCGGCTTCAGACGATCCGCGCCGCCGGGGAGCTGCGGATCCCGTTCACGTCCGGGATCCTGGTGGGGATCGGGGAGTCCGAGGAGGACCGGATCGGGTCGCTGGAGGCCCTCGCCGCTGCGCACGCGCAGTTCGGGCACCTGCAGGAGGTGATCCTCCAGAACTTCGTCCCGCACCGCCGCTACTACGGCGAGGAGCCGGCCGACATTGCGACCGGCGTCGCCGAGCGCTACTGGCGCACGGGCCTGACCGAGGCGCCGCACCACGAGGCGCCGGCCTGGTCCTCGCCGGTCGGGATCGAGGACATGAAGCGCCTGATCGCGGAGGCGCGCCGTCTCATGCCCGACGTGGGCATCCAGGTGCCGCCCAACCTGGCCGACTGGTGGCCGGAGCTCGTCGCCGCGGGCGCGACCGACCTCGGCGGGCTGTCGAGCAACGGCGATCACATCTCGCCCGAGCACCCGTTCCCGTCGCCGCACCAGGTGCGAAAGCGCCTGCAGGCCGAC
>Ga0081539_10003510_pt1 | contig 19129 bp, 15 predicted proteins | sample TabmetS4T2R2_FD_71023 | JGI IMG/M metagenome (GOLD analysis project Ga0081539, IMG submission 71023) | Tabebuia heterophylla rhizosphere microbial communities from the University of Puerto Rico - S4T2R2 | ecosystem: Host-associated > Plants > Roots > Rhizosphere ...
CCGAGCAGTACTGGAGGATAAGTAAAATTCCTATCTTTCAGAGACTTAATCGGGCCAAGCACTCTCTTGCGATGGCCTCACATAACCCCTCTTAACCGAGGACTTAACAGTTAAGCCCTGCGCGCATAAGCATAGTAAACACATACAGTTACCATAACGAATCAATTTTTCGCAGATAAAACGGAATAATGGCGCTGACTGAAGCAGCGACCTGTCTGCTGGCGAGTGATTGCGGATTGGCGTGTTGTACGGCTGAAGGGCAAGGATGGTGAATAAGGGGCAGAATATTTTTTCGCCCGCTGATTCTTATGAAAATTCCATAACCTGAGCATTAAGGAATGCCGCCGACCATAGTCTCAGGCTCCGGACATGAGCGCCATCACCTCTGCCGGAATCGACTGTGATTTGAGGCGATCGGGGTTCTCGGGATCCCAGATCGTCCAGACGCGCGTTTCGAAACCTTCGACGCCGAGCGTATCGCCACGGAACAATCGATGGCGCACATCGAAACTGCTGCGCCTGAACTCGGCAATCGTGCTTTCAATGCGCACCTCATCGCCGAACCTCGACGGTTCGAAGAAGCGCCCCCGCGTATCCACCATCGGCATTCCGGCGAGTCCATAATCGCGGAACAACTTATTGATCGGCAATCCGGCGGCCGCAAAGAGCGCCGCCGTCGCAGCATCAAACCAGGCGAAATAACGCGGATAAAAAACAATGCCTGCGGGGTCGCAATCACCCCACCCAATCAGGATGTGTTGTGTATTGCTGAGCATGAATTTCTCTCTTCAAGACGTCCACTGGAAAGTCATTTACATCTGACCTGGTCAGTATTATATTGCGCTCCTCACAAATACAAGCAGTTCCTCGAAGAAATATAGTGCGCATGGCGTCAACGGCGGATTTACCCATCAACGGTTAAAATGAAAGGTGAAAAGCAGATGAAGACCCAGATCGTGATGCAGGCGATGATCCTGACAATTATTCTGGCGGCTGGAGCTTTCGCTCAGGACCGCGTCAAGATCGCCAATGGTACAGTTGAAGGAATTTTGGACAAGAATTCCGGTGAGCGCAGTTTCAAAGGCATTCCGTTCGCTGAGCCGCCGGTCGGGGACTTGCGTTGGAAGCCTCCGCAGCCGGTCAAAAACTGGCAGGGGGGCCGGAAGGCCGATAAGTTTGGGCCGCGATGCATGCAACGAAATGTCTTCGGCGACATGAATTTCCGTTCGAACGGCATGGGCGAAGACTGCCTCTACTTGAATGTCTGGACGCCGGCTAAAAAGAGCGGAGAGAAGCTGCCGGTGTTGGTCTATTTTTACGGAGGCGGGTTCGTGGCGGGCGATGGGTCTGAGCCGCGTTATGACGGCGAAAGCATGGCGCATAAGGGGATCGTGGCCGTCACGGTCAACTACCGGCTGGGTGTCTTCGGCTTCTTCGCGCACCCTGAATTGACGAAGGAATCGCCGCAGCACGCTTCCGGCAACTACGGATTGCTCGATCAGCACGCGGCGCTGATCTGGGTGCAACGGAACATTGCGGCTTTCGGAGGCGATCCGAAGCGCGTCACGATTGCGGGCGAATCCGCCGGCTCAATCTCGGTCAGCGCTCAGATGGCTTCGCCGCTCTCAAAGAATCTGATTGCCGGCGCGATTGGCGAAAGCGGTTCGATCATCGGCGCGCTGTCCGCAGTTCCGCTGACTCAAGGCGAGCAAATGGGCGCCAAATTCTCGGCCGGCCTCGGTCAGGGCGATGCCCCCTCGCTCGCGGCGTTGCGCGGGATGCCCGCCGAAAAGCTCCTCGAAGCCACAGCCAAACCCGGTACGCCGTGGTTTACCCCAACTGTCGATGGTTATTTCTTTCCGAAATCTCCGATCGAGATTTATGCCGCGGGCGAGCAGGCGCGTGTGCCGTTGCTGGCCGGAGCGAACTCCGAAGAGAGCGGCTATTTCGGCATTCTGGGCCGTGAACAGCCGACGGTCGAAAATTACCGCAAGGGGCTGCAAAGGCTCTACGGCGACAAGGCCGACGAGGTCTTCAAACTCTACCCGGCTGCAAACGAGACCGAGGTCATGGATGCCGCGCAGGATTTGGCAAGCGACCGTTTCATCAGCTTCAGTACATGGAAATGGGTAGATTTAGCGACCAAGACCGGCGGCAAACCATCTTATTACTACCTCTATGCTCGTCCGCGTCCGGCCATGCGAGCGGAGATGGGGGATGCCGTTCCGGGGCTTGCCGGCGGCGTGATGACCGGGCCGCAGGCAGCAGCCAATCAGCGTCCCAAGTCGCGCGGCGCGGTCCATTCGGCCGAGATTGAATACGCGATGGGCAACCTCGACTCGAATAAGGTCTATGCCTGGACGCCGGATGATCACAAAGTGTCAAAGATCATGCAGGAGTACTTCGCCAATTTCATCAAGACCGGCGATCCGAACGGTGGGGGGCTGCCGGCCTGGCCGAAGTTCGAGACCGGTCAGCGAATGATCATTGACGTCAATACCCGCGCGGAGAGCGATCGGGCGCGCGCGCGTTATCAATTCCACGATCAGTTAATGTTTAAGAAATAGATTCGGATGCAGCGCGATGGTCGCGCCGTCAGCAGGGCGAATGATCGTCCTGCTGACGTTTAACTAGAGTGCATGGTTATGCGCTGCCTGTGTTTGTTGTTTCGCCGTCTTCCTTACCAAAAATGGACGGCGAGGACTTTCGGTGGTCCGTGCGTTCCCGAGATGACCTTGGTGGAAAGAACCACCTGCATATTTTTTCGGGACCAGTCACGAGGCGCGTGGCTTAATGCCTCGGCGAAATAGGCTTGATTTGTGAGGAACTCTCCTGCCGCGTGCGTGCCGTAGTAGGTAATTCCGGCGACAATCACAACCGCCTGCTCAGTGGCCGGATTGAGGATTCGTGAAACGATTGCATAGTCGATCGGGATTCTCCGGTGCGGCCATGAGTTGACCACTCTCCATTCGGTCTTGTCGAGGTTCTGTCGATCGTTGACGATCTCGGCCTTGTTTTGGTGATCGATGTCGAAGTAAAAACGCAACTCACCGGCCAAACTCATCGTCCATTCGTTGTTGAACGCGCCGATCAGAACGCACGGCTTCGAGCGCAGATCCTCCAGCGAAACGGACCGGACGCCGCGGAGTTGCGCCTTCTTGCCCTTTTGCGCAAAGAGGTTGGAGAGCTGAGAGAACGCTTGCGCATCGCCCAAACTGAGATACCGATCCCACATCGGGACAACATCTTCAAGTGAAATGGTCGGCAGTTCGGGCGGCGGATTTTGCTTTTCCGTGCCATTCGCAAACCATTTATCGAGCTCGGCCTGAGCCTTCGAGTTAACGTTGTATGTTTTAGGCTGGCCGACGCAGACCAGCACAGGATCCTGTTGATTGAGCACCGGCGCCCAGAAGCGATCCAGATCAGTTTGCCGGAACCCCAATGACAGAAAAACAATCGTGGCGGCAATCGCAAACCCGGCGGCCGGAATGCCAAATTGTTTCAGCCATGAGGCCGGGCGCGGCGACTCGACGGTTATGGCCTTCACCGGCGGCTGATGAACTTCAGGAACATAGGATCCGGTCGGCAAGCTGATCCGCAGCTCGTCCTCATGCCCGGGTTCAAGGTAATACTGCGCCAGGCGTTTACGCACTTCGCTCGCGGCGGCGCGAACAACCGGGTCCTGGTTCGTATCGTATTGAGGATCTCGTTCGAAGACCTCAATTCCCAAGGTACGCTCTTTCAAACATTCAAGATGGTTCTCGCTGGCACGTTCAACGACATATCGCAGGAATAACGAACACCTCTTGCTCGATCTGAATTGTGGGCTTTCTAAAATTTTGGTGAGCTGTGCGAGCGCCGTCCGACCAACATCCTCAGACCAGCCTGAGACCGGCCCCAGACTCTCTTTATCGATATGCTTGTCGGTTGGACCCATAACAAAAATCTTACCATGCCGGTTTAAGGCTACCAAGAGAGGGTACAGTACGTTCAGTTTCCCGATGACAGATCGATTGATAGATCGAGACTTGAAGGTCCCGGAACGTACAGTACCGTAAAACACTTGATCTCATCATCAGACATCACCGAGATACGATTCAATTTACATGACATGCAGTTGCCGATGTATCGAAACGATTCTGTCAAGTATTGAACCACCAAAACGGTTCCGCCAGGGTCAAGCATTCCACAGGCGGAAAAGAAAAGGAGTCAATCAACATGCGTCCAAGTCAATTGCAAGGCTCGATTCTCTTGATCTGTCTGCTGCTTGCCGCCAGCGCCTCTTCGGTTTTGGGCCAGGTCGGCCGCGCTTCCCTGACGGGCATCGTTCATGATCAAACCGGTTCGGTCGTCCCATCCGTCTCTGTAACGGCGGTCAACATCGCCACCGGTTTCAGTTACCAGACCACTACTAATGATGAGGGTGTCTATACCTTGGGCGCGTTACCCGTGGGCGAGTACAAAATCACCTTTCTGGTTGCGGGATTCAAAGAGATCATCCGCGAAGGCGTGAAACTGACAGCGGGCCAGATCGCGCGGATCGATCCGATCTTTGAAGTCGGCCAGGTGACGGAAAAGGTGACCGTGACCGCGGAGGCTTCCCTGCTCCAAACGGAGTCGTCCCAGTCCTCCTCAAGCGTGAGTTCGCGCGTATTTGCGGACCTGCCATTGAATTTCGGAGGTGGGCGCAATATGGCAATGTTTGCCGATAAATTGGTGCCTGGCGTCAACGGATCGGGATACACGATGCGCATTCAGGGTACGCCCGGCACAACCCAGGGCATCGTCATTGACGGCATGACCAATCTAGCCGGATTTCTTCCGGGCGATTTCGCGGAAGCGAGCGTTTCGCCAGAAGCGATTCAGGAATTGAGCGTCCATACCGGCAACGTCTCGTCAGAGCATGGGCGGCAAGGGGGCGGGACTCTCAACTTCACGTTGAAGTCCGGGACCAACCAGCCGCATGGCAGCGTCTTCTACTTTCTGCGCAACGAAGTGCTGAACGCCAACGATTGGAACAACAATCGCGTGCTGGCGGGCGATCCAAACTTCACTCGGCCGGATACGATCAACTTCGTCCGGCCCAGGGACCGGCGCAACGACTGGGGATTTTCCGGCGGCGGCCCCGTCTACATCCCCAAAGTGTATGACGGCCGCAACAAGAGCTTCTTCTATTTCACGCTCGAAAGGTTTAAGAATGACACCAGCGGGCCGGGATCACTCAGTCGGAGCGTGCCTCAACCGGAGATGTGGCAGGGCAATCTCAGCCGGTTGTTGACCGGCAGGCAAGCCGGAGTAGACGCGCTCGGACGACCGGTCTTCGAAGGTCAGATTTTCGATCCGAACACGCTGCGGAAAGTCGGTGAGCGGTACGTAGCCGATCCGTTCCCGGGCAACATCATTCCGGCCAACCGCATCTCCAGAGTCGCCGGCAACTTCGCCAAAATCTTCAATGAGTTCTATTCGCCGGTCAACAGCGACCTCATCAATAATCTCTATGATACTCGATACGGTTTCCAGAACATCCGGCAATATACGTTGAAAGCCGATCACTCGTTCTCACCTAACCACAAAGTATCAGGCTACTACTATAAACACGGTCTGCCGCGAAACTTTCAGGAGGGAGGACCCAGACAGGTCTGGTCGCTGAAGGATCCCGAGCTGGGTGGCCCCTTATCGCGCGCCATCCGGCAGGAGCGCCGCGGATACAATTGGAACGTCAACTATGATTGGATCTTGAGTTCCACCATGCTCAATCACGCCTCTTTCGGCATCAACAATAATTTCAATGCATTCCGCAGCCGCCAGGTGGGCAAAAATTTTGCCGACCAGTTCGGGATCACGGGCGTGGGGCTGGGTCAACCGGACTCCGAGTGGACGCGGCCAGTAATCAATCTGGGCGGTTCGCCGGTGGTGACTTTCGAGTCATGGAATCATGATGCCAATCGCGATGAGAAATACCGCGGCATCATTGTTAGTGATACCTTCAGCTACCAGCGAGGCACGCACGCGTTCAAGGTCGGTTTCGAATACAATAACCTGCGTTATCAATCATTCCGGTTCGACAACACCGGTGGAACCTTCAACTTCGCGTCTATGACGACGGCCATTCCCGGAGAGAGCTTCTCCTCTCAGTTAGGCAACAGTTTCGCCAGCCTCCTGCTCGGGTTGGTCAACAGCGCCAATGAGACCCCGGTCTTCAACCCGACAGCCTATCGCACCTACGCCGCCGTCTTCGTTCAGGATAGTTGGAAGGCCAACAAACGGTTGACGCTCAATTACGGATTACGCTGGAGCGGGAACTCGCCCATCTATGAGCAAGAGGATCGTCTGGCCAACTTCACCGCCAAGCTTCGCGATCCCAATTTCGGCAACCTGCCGGGCGCGGTGGAATATATGGGGACAGGTCCGGGCCGCACAGGCAGGCGGGCGATTTTTGATGGGAACTGGAAAGATTTCGGTCCGACGATCGGCCTTGCATACCGGGTGACGGACCGCGTGGTGGCACGCGCCGGATATGGTATTTCATACACGCCGGAGGCCTTCGGTTGGGATTTCGCCGACTTCGCCGGGTTCCGGCAAACCAACTCCATCCCATCCGACAGCAAGGGTCAGTACCTGCCGGTCTTCAACATCGACAACGGTTATCCGGGCCAGACGCAACCGGTGAACCTCGATCCGTCTTACGCCGCCCGATTTGGTGGCCGCATGTTTTCGCCGGGTTACGTAAAATCCGGCTATGTGCAGAGCTTCAACGTCGGCTTCCAAACAGAAATTGCCAGGGACCTCTTGCTGGAGATGGAATGGAGGGGCAGCAAGGGCACGCGGCTCCACGCCGGTCCCAATGTCATTCCGAACCAAATCAATCCAAAGGAACTCTCTCGCGGCGCCGTGCTGACGCAGTTGATCGACTCGCCGGAGAAAGCCGCCGCGGCCGGTCTGCCCTATCCATATCCGGGTTTTAGCGGTCTGGGCGCCTATACTCTGCTGCCGTTTCCGCAACTCGCCAATCGCGGATTGGGCAGTTTCGGAGATCCCGTCGGCTTCAGCACGTACCATTCTCTGAACATGATCGCGACCAAGCGAATGTCGCATGGCTATTACCTCTATGGCGCATACACTTTCAGCAAGGCAATCGCCAATGTCACTGACGTCAATGTCGGCGGCGACACCGTCGGCATTCAGGACACCTACAATCGCGGGCTTTACAAGAGTATCTCTTCGCTTGATCGCACGCACGTCTTCAAGTCCGCGCTCACCTGGGAGCTTCCGGCGGGTAAAGGTAAAAAGCTGCTCGGCGGGACGAATCGCGTGGTGAATGCGGTAGTCGGCGGGTGGACGGCCTCGGCAGTCCTGAATTACTCCAGCGGCACGCCGCTCGGCCATCCGAATTCGCGCAGGAGTCCGAACTTCTGGAATGGCCCCACTGTCTGGGCGAATTTCACCACTCCCGCCGGAGGATTCAAGCGAGTATTCAATCCCGATACCTTCAATCCTTGGAATGCCAACGATCCGGGTAATCGCTTCTTCGATCCAAAGGCGTTTTCCGATGCCGCTCCGCAATCACTGGGGACATCTCCAAACAGATTTCCGCAGGTCCGCATGCTGGCGACATTCAGTGAAGACGCGTCCCTCATCAAACGGTTCCCCATTCGCGAGGGAATGACCTTGCAGTTCCGGCTCGAGATGTTGAATCTCTTCAATCGCCACTATTTCGCCGGCCCGGAGATGAACATGAACAGCGCCGCCTTCGGCAACATCACCCGCACGGCCGGCGGATCCAACCGGACGGGCCAGTTCGGGATGCGAATCGATTGGTAGGACATCAATAATGTTAAGGGGAGCGCCTCCGCTTCCCTTAACATGGATCACCAGTTTAGAGCGCCCTCCTCCATCACCAATCCTTAATCTGGATTTTTTTCTGTTCGTGGGAATAAGTGTGCCCGATGACCGATTGTTTAGAATGTGGGTCGAATCATCGGGGATTCCAAAAAACACGAAAAAATCTTGCTGGGATGAAAATTATCGATACCTACATGAACGGGGACAATTTGTGATACGCAAATCGTCCCAGATTTCTAACTTCAGATTTCTAAACATGGAGATCACACAATGTTCGGAAAAGAGCAGATTCAGAGGCTGATCCTGATTGCCGGATATCAAAAAATGAGATTGACCTTCCTGGCCGCAACCATCGTCCTCACCAGCGCGATGTACCTATGCGCTAAAACTGACGACGCAGTACCATATCCCGAGGGGTACCGCCATTGGACGCATGTCAAGAGTACGATCATCGGCCCCACCAGCCCTCTCTATCCACAAATCGGGGGGATTCAGCACATCTATGCGAATGAAAAAGGAATGGAAGGATACCGTAACGGACGTTTCCCCGAGGGATCGATCCTTATTTATGATTTCCTTAAAACAGAAGAGGATGCTAAGAATACCGGAAGAATAATTGAAGCGTCGCGCCGTTTCACAAGTGTCATGGTCAAGGATAGCAAACGATACGCCGCGACCGGAGGTTGGGGCTTTGAAGAGTTCAGAGGTGACAGTCAAACAGATCGGATGATTGCCCAGGATGCGCCGGCAAAATGTTACAATTGCCATACGCAGCGAAAAGATAACGATTTCGTGTTTAGCGTATATCGTAAGTGAAGCCGCCGCCGCATGCTCGCCGATGGTGCGATCAAGTGCATTCGAACAAGAACGATGATCGAGCACGAACAACAACTACAGCTTCAAAGGTTCGAACGCGAAGCGCTGCTGCATCTGGATGCACTGCTCAAAACGGCCAATCGCATAGCCCGCCCACTACTCGATGCGGATGATGTAATTCAGGAGACCTATTTACGGGCGTGGAAACACTTCGATTCATTTGAAGCCGGGACGAACTGCCGCGCGTGGTTGTTTCGCATCATGTTCAACGTCATCAAAGCGAAATGCGGAGTCCTGTCCAAGCGCCCCGAAACGCAGATCGAAGATGAGACCGCAGTCGCAGATCATCCGGACAATGTGGTCTTCTTTGACCCGCTCAAGAAAGTCGAAGAGCGGGAAGTGCTCAAAGCCGTGACGCGATTGCCGATCGAGTATCGAGAGGTATTATGGTTGGTCGTGGTCGAAGGATTTTCATATCAGGAGACAGCGGGGGTTCTCGAGGTGCCGATCGGGACAGTGATGTCGCGGCTCCACCGCGCGCGGCGCGACCTGCGACGACTGTTGATCACCGATCAGAGCACTATTCGCGCAGCGGAGTCGTAGGCGTCGTGATTCCTCAATCAGGACGCAAGAGGCAAGAGGGATGAACTGCGGAGAAGCGAAAGAGCTAATTCAACTTTACCTGGATGACGAGCTGGACGCCCGCTACACGCTGGCGGTGCAGCGGCACATTGAGATGTGCGACGATTGTTCACGCCAGCTCAACGCCTTGATGGTCCAGGATCAATCGCTCAGACATGCGGCGCAGAGAGAACAGGTTGATAGCAACCGCCTCCGCATGGATATCCTCAATGCGATCAGCCCACAGCCATCAGTGGCAAAGGCAATCACCAAAACATCCTGGCTGACTGGCCGGGCCAAGATTTCAATCTGGGAGCGCGCCGCCGCTGTCGTCATCCTGACCACCATGATGGCGGTCATCGCGCTCCGCCTTGGACTAATACCTCAAGCTGGTAATGCCGTCTACGCGGCAGTGACAGCGGATCATCTTGCCCACGATTCGGATGACGGAATGATGGGAGCAATGATCGTCAATCAGACAGAGCTTGAGCGGCTCGCCAATACTTTTGCCCGGCTCAATGCCCTGCCTGATCTTTCGACCTTCGGCTACGGCAACCCGCAAGGGCGAATTTGCAAACTCAACGATGTCGAATTTCTGCACTTGATCTACTACCATCCGAAGCAGAAACCGCTCTCTCTCTTCATCTGCCCGCACATCCCGCAGATGATTGCCGAAAAACTCACCATTTCGCGTCGGAATCGCTTCGATGTGGTCTCTCTCTCTCAATCAGGAATTGACCTCCTCGTCGTCTCTTCGCTCGATCAAGAGAGCACCTCCACCATCGCCCGCACCATTGCCTCTCGGCTGTAATGCCGCCAGCACCGCACTCTCAGTCGGATTTTTTTAAAAGCACCCCTGGTTGACAATGCCCCGTGCCAAGAGTAGTGTGGATAGGAATTGAGCGTAGCTTACTCTCTTTATCAGCTCCTCTGGAATCATCCAGATTATCTGAAATACATAGCTCACCTTCCCAATAGCAAACATCTCGCTCGCTCAAAAAGATAGTCAAAGAAAGGCTGACTTTGCTCCGGAGAAGGAGATTCGAATGATACTGACCACTGGGAATAAAGTTTGTTATCCGTCTCAGGGACCATGTCTGATCGGTCCGGTCATCAATATTGTCATTGATGGAAGACCGGTGATGTTTTACCAGCTGGAACTCCTGGACGACAGCGGCGGAGAGTTACTCGTCCCAGTAGATAAAGTTCAGACTATCGGAATTCGGCCGTTGCTGAACCAATCGGATATTCCAAAACTGTTGAACTTGCTGAAGAAACCGGCCGAAGAAGCCAGGGACTGGAAGCAGCGCGCCAATGACAATATTAAATTGCTGACCTCAGGATCGGCGTTTGACCTCGCCGAAATCGTTAAATCTCTGGCTAAGTTAGGCGAGAAGAAGACGCTCTCGTTTCGCGAAAGCCAACTGTTGGAGAGAGCTAAAAGGCTCTTAATTTATGAAGTATCCGAGGTCATGGGAGAGACAAAGAGCGCGGCCGAGAAATTGATCGACGAGGCGCTGGTAGTTGGGTAAGAAGACGATGAACATCACCGAACGGACGGTCAACGATGTGACGGTTCTAGATCTCGAAGGCGACCTCGCTTTGAGTGAAAATGTGCGGTTCAGAAAGTACATCACCGGCGCGATTGACGCCGGTGTTCGTAAGCTGATCATCAACCTGGCGAGCGTCAGATACATGGACAGCAGTGGATTGGGTGAGCTGATCGCTTGCTATACGACCATGCAACAGGTGAATGGGCAGATCAAACTCCTCCACCTCAATGATCGCCTGCAATATCTGCTGGCAATTACAAAGCTCAACTCTGTGTTTGAAACTTTCGATTCGGAGTTGGAGGCCGTTTCCAGCTTCAGGCGATGAACTGTTGATCAACGAAGAGTAACAAGAGGTCAAGACAATGAAGCGTGCCACCGATAATAACAAGTTCCTCAAAGTCTTAATTGCCGCTCAGCGAGCCAAACAGATTCGGAAAGGCGCACAACCGCTTATTCAAGATTCAACGATGAGGCCAACCCGCATTGCGCTCGAAGAGGTCGAGCGCGAACTAATCAGTTTCGACTTTTCTCCCCAGGACTTGAGAGACGGGCGGGACAATCAAGCCGCCAGCCGACAAGATAGTGATGGAGAAAGCAATCAGGAGACAGCCAATCGTTTATCTGTCGCATTATTTGGCAACTAAAATTTTATCTATTCTCTCTCTGAGGTAGGCCCATGACATTATGTGAATTTTGTGTGCATCAACAGGCGGCCGGCCACTGTTTCAAGGGGCACGCAACACCCAAAAAAATGAAGTGCGGAGATTTCACCCCCGGGATTGAGCGATTTTGCTCGAAACCAGCAGAGTATACCGGACGACAACAACTTAAACAGATGGCCTTGTTTTTTGGCCTTGCGGGGGAGGAACTCAAGCGGGTGCTCGCGATGAGGGAGAGTTGGACAATAAAGGATTGAGCCAAAGAAGGAAAGCTATGTTGTGGTGGAAATTACAGCGATTGAAGTCAAGCAAGGATCACATCCGGCGGAACGCCATCAAGGGGTTGTGCAAGTCACAAAATCCACGGGCGATGGCGGCGGTGATGATAGCGCTCAACGATGAATCTTACATGGTCAGAAAGGAAGCGGCATACGCGATTGGAGAGATTGGTGACGCGCAAACCGTCGAACCACTGATCAATCTGATCGAAGAGAGTCTTCACTATGCCATTGCGAGAAATGCTGTCGTCGCATTGGAGAAAGTGCTTGCGCGGGTCGCGGTGAGCGTCATGTCTAAAGATATCAAGGCGGCGGCAGTGCTCGATGATGTCAGTGGAACTTATTACGAAAGCAGGAAGGGCATGGCCTGGTTCTCCGAAGCAAGAAATGGGACGCCTTGGAAGATGGATTGCTCTCAGGTCAGAAAGCTCGCGAACCGAGAATTGATCCGCCGCGGGCTGAGCGACTGAATAAGACACACCTGCCGATTCAGACACACTCCTTAAACAATATTCCATATCCTGTGCCACCGATCTTCTTAAACGGAAGCATCGGTGGCACGAGTGTTTAAATGGGAACGCCCTGGCCTACCCGCTACCAATAAATCTTCAAACCAACCTGCATCTGACGTGGAGTATTGGCCTGATCAATCACGATACCGAACGTATTGCTATTTAGATTTGTGCTGCCGGTATTGAAAACCGTTCGATTGAACAGGTTGAAGACCTCCCAGCGGAAATCGAAACGCTTGCCTTCGCCAAGCTGGAAGCTTTTGGCGAGGCTAATATTTTCATTGAACGAAGGGAAGGCGCGGACCTTCGGGTTGTAGCGCGTCGCGTTCCCAAAAGCGGTGGGCTGCGTCGGGAAAGCTGAGCGGTCCAGAAAGCGATCGACTGCCGGATCGAACTTATCGCCGGCCAGCGGCGCCCGCCAATTGTCATAGCTCGTAATCGTCGGCCGCGTCTGACCGTTGAAGATCGGCAACGGATTATTGCGCGAGAGGCCAATGGGGAAACCGCTCATGTATGACTGGATGGCGCCGACGCGCCAACCGCCCAGAATGTGAGAAGCGATGCCGGCGCGGAGCCAGCGCCGCCCACCGCCAAAAGGTAGTTCATAGAGTGTGCTCAGTTTGAGAGAGTGAGTCTGGTCGAACTGACCGATCGATTTCTCGGCTCGGCGATTGGATTGATCCTGGGCAGCGGTCCCCGTGAAGTACGAATCGGAGTCGGTGAGGATCTTTGAGAGCGTGTAGTTCCATTGAAACATCAATCCTCCGGAGAAGCGTCTCTCGACCTTGATGACCATTGCGTGATAGGACGAGTGGCCGCTCTTGTCGCCGCCCTGCGCGCCCGTCACGATGTTGAGATACTGTGGGAACGGCCGGAGCGCCTGCGCCACGGTGCGCTGTTGTTGAATCGCAGGATCGGAGAACTGCGGGTATGGAAGCGTGATTCCGTTGTTGCGTGCGAGAGTCGAGGTCGCCTGGGCCTGGAAGAGCGCCGTCGCGCCGGCCACGCCGAGCTTATTCACGTAACTGTTCCAGACCTCGGTCGGAACCTGGTTCAAGAACACGGTGGCAGTCTGTAGATGCGCTCCGACGCTCGCGTTATAAGCCGCCTCGATCAGTGTCGAAGCGGACAACTGGCGTTGGATCGAAAGGGTCCAGTAGTAAGACTCCGGAGCGCGAGCCGCGTCGCTGGGTTGCCAGTAATGGACCTCGGTATTGTTCGCGAAGCTCGGATCAATGAGGGGAGGAAGAGGATAAGAAGGCAAGCCTTCATCCCAGTTATAAAGCTTCGTGATTCCCTGGTCGCCAGTGTCGAAGACGTACTGGCCGATGAAACCGGCGAAGTGCCCGGAGCTGTTCACCACCGTAACTTTCGAGAAGGAACGGCCGAATGCCGCCCTCAGCGCCAGCTTCTCGTTTGGAGCAAACGCAATCCCGATGCGCGGCCCAATGCCGCCCCACCAACCGGGCACCAGACTGCGCTGGTTCTCACGTCCCTGACCAAAGCCGGCGAAGCGCAGTGCGCCGGGATAGTTGTTGACTTTCGGGTTCGGACGATCGGGCGTGAAATCCGAATACTGATCATTCAATGTGATCGGCGGCAGAGTGAAATCGTATCTCACGCCCAGGTTCACAGTGAGACGGCGGCTCAGGTGCCAGTCGTCCTGAAAGTAAAATCCGTAATACCGATAGAGCTGCGGAACCACGCGGACAGTTTCAGTGCGGCCATAGACTGCTTCGCCAAGTAAAAAGGAAGCGAACGAACTCCCGCTGGTGGCGCTGGTCACGCCCGGCACGGACGTCGTCAGGTAACTGAACCTGGCGCGCCCGGCGATATCCTGTTGTCCGAAACCAATCGCCCGCTGGCTCTGGAAAGCAAAACCTGTCTTGTAATTGTGTTTGCCTGAAGTGAAGCTGAAGTCGTCCTTGATCGACCACATCGGTTGCTCGGTGCCGTTGTCGGCCGGGCCGCCCCAGGTCGAGAACTCGGTGAACTCGACAGCCGGGAAATTGACCTTGCAATCCACTGCCCCCTTGAAGCAGAGGCCAAAGTTCTTGCCAACGTTTGGTGACAAACTATCTTTGAAGAATTTATTGCCGCCAATTGAGAAATGATTCAACGTCCGGCTCGAGACCGTCCAGTCGTAGTTCATCCGGTAAGCAGACGTGTTGAAGACCTGCACCTGACCGGTCCACAGCGGCAGTGGCAGCCCCGAAGGGCCATCAGCGCCCAATTTCTGGGTGTAGTTCGTGATGTTCATGAAAAATCCCAGATGATGTTTGGTCGTCAGATTCTGGTCGAGCTTCAGGCTCCACTTGGTCTGTGGGCTGAGGAGCGTGCCGGAAGACACTCGGTAGTTATTTCGAACGTAACCGGGCGTCCCACGTTGAGCCCCCACATTCGGCAGGGCCATCTGGCCGAACTTCATGATCTGCTTGCTCAATGCGCTGAACCGATTCTGCGGGATGATGTTGTTTGGGAAAGGATCGCGGATGAACCCGACGCCGTTCGGATTCGCTCTGGTTGTGGCCGGGTCATAGATCTGGATATCGCTCAGTCCGGATCCACTTGGGGCGCGCTTGCATAAGCCATTGGCATCGAAACCGGTCTGGCACAAAGCCGAGAAATCGCCGTTGTACATCTCCAGCGTCGGTACGTTAAAAACCTGGTCATTATTCCCGACCCGGTTCCGAAAGCCCTCGAACGCGAAGAAGAAGAAGGTCCGGTTCTTGCCATTGTACAGTTTCGGGATCCAGATCGGACCGCCCAGACTCGCGCCAAAATCGTTCTGTTTGTAGACCGCCTTAGTTGCCGGGAAGAATCCGCGCGCGTCCAGCGCATCGTTACGCAGGAAGTCATAGGCCGAGCCATGAATCTGGTTCGTTCCACTTTTGGAGACGAAGGTCATGACGCCGCCGCCGGCCTGGCCATACTCAGCTTTGAAGCCGTTGGTGTCCACGGCGAATTCCGTGATCGCTTCGACCGAGGGCGTCATGTAAGCGATATCCGCGGCATCGGCCGAACGATTGGTCGTTACCGAAAGGCCGTCCAGCGTGGCGTCCCAGGCGGCAGCCTGACCGCCGCCAAGGCTGAGCTGATTATTGCGTCCCTTCGATTCCGCCGTGATACTGACCAGATCGAAAGGACTCCGCAGCGCGCCTCCCACAACGAGCGGCAGTTCGTCTACTAAACGGTTCTGGACCGAGGTTGAAATCTTGGCATTCTCGGTCTGCAGCCGCGCCAAATCGGGGGTCACCGTCACGACGTCGGAGACCTCACCGACCTCGAGTTTGATATCGAGGCGGACGGTGGTCGCCGCCGTCACAATCACGTTATCTGCAAGATATTTCTTGTAACCCGGCAAGCTGACCTGAACCTGATAAGCGCCCGGCGCAACAGGGATGTTGTATTGTCCCCCGGTTCCGGTGATCGTGGTCTTGGTCGCATTCGTCGCGGTCGCCACAATCCTGATCTCCGCGCCGGGAACGACGGCGCCGCTCGGGTCGGTCACGCCGCCGGTAATATTTCCCCATTCGGACTGCGCCCGGATGGAAACCGGCACCAGTAAACAAACGAATACCAACGCGAGTATTTGACGATGAGACGATCGCTGCATAGTTCAACCTCCTGAGTTTGATAGTTTCAGCTTATCCGGCGATTCGACCCTCTTCGCCGGTTGGAATAGTCATGATGTATTTAAAGATAGAACCTTTACGGATTGAGCCGGTGGAATGCCTGATTTTATTGGGCTCTGTCAGCGCTGATCTAAATCTACGACGGTTGAACTGAATAGCATCAGCGGAGACGCGCGACTGTCGTCCGTGGCGTGCGTCTCCGCAATGAAGGAATGAGAAGTTAACGAGAAGTTTCAGCCCGCGATCAATGATCGGCGACTGCGCCATCTCCAAACGTGAAATTCGAGCGATTGACGGGCTTGTAGGGATGTTTCGCGGCGACCTTTTCGTCCAGATCGACGCCCAGCCCCGGACGATCCGGCAAGTCGGCATAACCGTCTTTGACCTTTACTGCGCCGCCATAAAAAAGGTCTTTGACCCACTGTTCGCTTTGCGGATTGTATTCTTGAATAACGCATGCCGGCGTCGTCGCGTCCACATGCAGCGATGCGAGCGTGCTCACTTCGCTCTGAGGATTGTGCGGCGCCATCTCGATCCGGTAAGCCTCGGCGATAGCGCCGATCTTCTTCATTTCGAGGATCCCACCGGCGTGACAAACATCGGGTTGAATATAATTGACCAGATGCCTCCGGCAATACTCGGTGAAACCGTATTTGGTGAATGATCGTTCGCCGGTCGCCAATGGGACGCGAGTCTTGCTCCGCAACAACTCCAGTTCATCAAGGTCTTCGAGCTGCGTCGGCTCTTCGACGAAGAACGGATTGAGGTCTTCAACCCGGTGGCAGAAATCGACCGCCATCGCGGTTGTGAACCGGCCATGCGCGTCAATGCAGATCTCGAAGTCATCGCCGACCGCCTTGCGCACGGCTTCGACGCGCCTCGCGCCCTCACGGACGGCATAACTCGGAATCACGAGGTCGTTATCGACAGCAATGAAGACCGATTTGGCGGCGGTATAGCCCTCGCTCTTCGCCCGCAGAAACGCTTCCGGCGTACCCGCCGTGTCCAGATACAAACGGATGCGTTTGCGCGCCGCGCCGCCGAGCAGCTTGTAGATCGGGACGTCGAGCGCTTTACCCAGAATGTCCCACAACGCAATCTCGATTGCGCTGATCGCGCTGTTCAGGATGGGACCTCCGCGCCACCGCGGGTATCGAAACATACCTTGCCAGAGCAGTTCGATATCGGTCGGATCCTTACCGACCAGAAAACGCTCGTGCTCCATGATCGCCTGCGACAGGGTAGCCTCTTTGCTTGTGATTGAGCCCTCGCCGAGCCCGGTGAGCCCTTCGTTGGTGAGGACTTTGCAGAAGACCCAGTTCACGTTTCCGACATTGACGATGATCGTCTTAATGCCGGTAATCTTCAGGTTGAGTCTCCTCGCTTTCGTGCCGTTCTCCTGGGCAAGCGAGAAATGCGGAGCCGCGAGTAGAGCGCCGCTTGAGAAGAGGAATGTTCTTCGGTTCATCTGACCTCCCGTTAGATAACAAGACGCCTACTTGCCGGTTGTTCTCTTCAATTCCGCAATCTCCATGACGCGTCCGTGCAGCTGCCGGTGCATTGGAGTGAGATATTGCAGACATCATTACTACTCGCTGCATTCACGGCTTCCAACCCGGCAATGATACTGTCGCACGATAGTTCGAATCGTTATAGAGCGGGTTGCGGGTCGGCTCATAGAGGCGCCGGCCCGTGAAGGGCCGATCCTGCGTGTAGATCCAGACGGAATCCTGATCCCAGACGATGATCTCGTCACGTGCGTCGCCCGTGACGTTGAGCACCTGGTACGCGAGATCTGGATGGCCGTCGTCGGGTAGCATTACCACGCGCCGCAACTGTCCGTCAATCATTCCGCCTTCCCGCGTGTTCGCATTGAGCATGGCGAACTCCTGTCCGTTACCTAGCCAATTTACCGTCTGGAGGTGGCTTGAGCCTGGAATCAGCTCTTCCTGCGCCAGGATCTTCCCATCCGGATCGAAGAGCGTCACGATCCCGGTATTGCGCCAGAAGTTCGCCGTCAGAATTTGCAGGCCGTTCATCTCGGGCCGGTACTTGCCGACACTCTGGGTCTGTGTGTGCCCGACACGCATCTGCCTGACGAGCGTTCCGTCTTCAGAGATGATCACCAGCCCTTCGTCGCTGCCGCAGATATAGACGCGCGGGCGCGCCTGTGGATCGCCCGTGTAATTGCCAATGGAGATGGCATCCGCGTGATCCTTCATCTCCGCATCGTGCGACCAGACGAACTTGCCCGCCGCGTTCCACAACGCAAACCCGATCACGAACTCGTCCTTGCCGTCACCATTGAAATCGTAAGGATATGGATAGTGCCCTGTCTGCCCCGTACCGCTCCACAACAGCTTCAGATCGTTGTCGAAGACCCAGAACGTGTTGTAACGATCCTTTAACAACACCTCTTGCCGGCCTTTCTTTCCGGATAAATTGAGAAAGATCATCGAGTCGCCGCTGTTCAATTCATAGGGCTGGCCCTTGTTTCCCACCGGCGCAGGAGGCATCCACACACGTTTGAGCACTTTGCCGGTCGCTCCTTCCAACAACTGAATCTGAAAATCCCTCACCATGACGACCTCGTTCTTCCCGTCGCCATCGAAGTCATGAATTTGGAACGGCGTGTCATTGGTCAGCAATGTGTTGCGATGCTGCGATGACCTGCGTCGGCTTCGCATCTATGGATTTTCAATTGATATTTGATCTCGATGTCAGCAAATAAAGTTGAAGATGTCAGCCACACTAAACTAATCGGCACTGCTCAACGCGCTGCCGTACCGTTGCTCCTAGGATCTGCCTGCGTACTACATTAATGCTTCTAAAATACTTCCGACCTTGACCTCTAAAAGGCTGATTTCACTGGGTGGACCGACTCTTGGGCGAATCATGAGCGCGGCCCGGGAAAGAAGTCTTGTCCGATCCTTGAAAAAGTTTTGACGAAGTTTTGACGTGCGTCTTTCAGAGGTCTTGATCGGTGATCACCGAGAAATCCATCCAAGAAGCCGCTACTGGCGGATCAGTTCCTCAGATGATTCCCTGAAGATACTGGCCAATCAGTTCTACATTTTTCGCTTCGCTGTTCAACGATAAAATCGAGGGTTGATCCCAGCCCCCCTGATCCCTGATCCCAGCCCCCTGATCCCTGATCCCTGATCCCTGATATTGATAAAAAAGGATCAGGGACCGGGGATCTGGAGTCTGGGG
>Ga0081539_10003511_pt1 | contig 19127 bp, 20 predicted proteins | sample TabmetS4T2R2_FD_71023 | JGI IMG/M metagenome (GOLD analysis project Ga0081539, IMG submission 71023) | Tabebuia heterophylla rhizosphere microbial communities from the University of Puerto Rico - S4T2R2 | ecosystem: Host-associated > Plants > Roots > Rhizosphere ...
TGCCTCGGGCGCCACGTCGGCCGCCTGGAGCTGCGCAAGGCCCTCGGGTTCGACGGCGATCCGCCGCCCCAGCGCGGGCCACTGCTCGCGCAGCACGAGCCACTTGGCGAGGTGCGCGGGCGTGAGCTGCGGCTCGCCGCCGAACATGTGCCGGGCACGTGCGATCTCGGTCAGGAGCTGCGCGTGGTTGAAGCTGCGCTTGGCCTCGCGCGGCAGCGCCGGCGGGTTCTCGGCGATGTACGTCTCGACCGCGCGGAACTCGGCGCTGTCGAGGAACGAGCTCGACACGAGGTCGCTGATCAGCGAGACGTTGGCCTTGGTGTCGGTGGCCGTCTGGTTCAGGACCTCGTGCTCGACCTGCTCGGGCGAGAGCTGCTTGTCCTTGAGCTGCTCGATCTGCTCCTTGAGATCGGAGCGCTGCTGGCGCGCGCGCTTGCGCAGCCGCCGCGACCACAGCGAGAGGATGAGCGCGGGCACGAAGAGGCTGAACCAGATGATCGAGGCCGGGTCGCTGTTGTCGTTCTCCGTCCAGCCCGGCGTGAACGCTCCGTACACGACGCCGAGCAGGAACCACACGACGAGCGGCCACCAGCGCATGCGCGCGACCGCGCGGGTGAGGCCGGAGCGCTCGGGGCGCAGCGCGCCGCGCAGCCGCTGCCATCGCGACGGCCGCTGCACGACCGGATCCGGCAGGGCTTGCCGCAGCGACGGCCCGTACTCGCGGATGACGCGGCGCATGTCCGCCGGGTCGGGCGGCGGGAGCGCGATCTCGAGCTGGACGATCTTGGCCAGGTAGCGGCGGCCGATCTCCTCGGGGTCGATCTCCGCGCCGGCCGGCATGGAGGCGGCATAGCGCGCGCCCGCGGAACGGGCGATCGGCTCCATGTCGGCCAGGAGGATCGTCACCACGCCGGGCTGGGCGAGCAGCTGGCTGGCGACCTGGCAGACCTCGAGCGCACGGTCGCTCGAGCAGCGCTCGAGGTCGTCGACGATGATCACCAGGCGGCCCTTGTGGGTCGCGTGCCGGATCAGCCGGCCGAACTGGCTCTTGACCTCGGACATCGTGCCGCGCGCGGCGGCCGAGCGCGGGTCGTCGAGGAAGCGCGCCGCCTCGCGCGCGGTCGTGAACATCCGGCGCGAGACGAACAGCGCGAAGAACAGGACGCCCAGCGCGCCGGCGCCGGCGGCCGGGCGGCTGTCGCCGAGAGCCGTGCCGGCCAGCCAGCTCGACGGGATGGTCAGCGCCACGAGGATCCCTACGGCGGCGCTCAGCAGCCCGATCAGCACCGCCTGGCGCGAGCGCTCTCCGGGCGTGAGCATCGCGCTGGGGAGCGGGGTGATCGCGCGCCGCCACCAGTGCCGGTTGCGCTCGGCCGCGCGCGCCACCGACGCCGCCAGCGCGGCGCCGAGGTGCGGCGCGTCGTCGTGCTCCCAGGCGTTGAACCAGCAGACCAGGCGCGGGTCGTCGTTGCCGCGGTTGCGCACGCGGCGCTCGAGCATCGTCTCGAGCATGTGCCCGAGCGAGCTCTTGCCGCCGCCCCACGGCGCGCTCACGGCGATCGTCAGCGGCGTTGACGTGTCGTCGTCGTCGACGAGCAGGCACAGCGCGTGGGCGAACTCGGCGAAGCCGAAACGGTCGGCGGCGGGGTCAGCGAGCGGCGCGTCGGCGACCAGCGGGACGCGGCGGCCGGTGGACGTCTCGCTGGGTGTTCCCGTGGTTGCCGTGGCCGCGTTCATGGCCGCTCCCACGTGCGACTGTCTCCCGCCCCGGCGCGCGTGTCAACCCCGGCAACATCCCTACCGGATTTCGTAGCGTCGCCAGCGCGCGAGGAACGCGGGGGCGTCGAGCTGCGCGAGATCGGCTTTGAGCGCGCGGGCGAGGCGGCCGGTCTGCTGCGGCGTCGTGTCCCAGAACAGCACGACCTCGCCGGAGTCGATCTCGACGACCTCCACGTGGTCCCCCCGGTCGGGCGCGGCGAACAGGCGCGGGCCGCCGCGGCGCACGATCAGCTCGTAGGCGCGGTTGGCCTTCACGGGACGTCGATGACCTCGCCGGCGGCGGTGACGACCGCGGGCGTCGCGCGCACGCCGGCGGCGCGCGCCTCGGCGCTCGCCTGCTCGAGCCGCTCGCGGGTCCCGCGCAGCTCGGCGCCCTTGATCACCGCGAGCGGGTGCATCTCGCACGCGGCGGCGGCGAGGAGGACGTTGTCGCGCGCGGACAGGTCGCGCCCGCCCGCGAACGCCTGCCGGAACGCGGCGAGGCTGAACGCGACGGCGCGGCCGATCTGCTTGGCGTAGGTGGCGGCGAGCATGGCGAACTCGGTGTCGCCGGGCGGGAACGGGTCCGGCCAGCGCAGCGGCTGCACGCCCTGCGCGCGGGCCGCGCGCTCGACGTCCTCGCGGTACGCGTCGACCTCGGCGGCGCAGCGGAACGGCCCGACCTCGCCGACCTGCACGGGGATCCACTCCGGCACCTCGCCGAGCACGTGGTTGACGCGCTCGGCCGCGAGGTAGGCGACGGGCGACGCGAGGTCGAAATAGAAGCGGCTACCCGTGGATGAGCCAGCCATCAGCAGCCCGGGCGGCTTCCATGATGGCCTCGGAGAGCGTCGGGTGCCCGTGGATGATGCGCGCGACCTCGGGGAAGCCGCCCTCGAGCGCCTTCGCGTTCACGAGCTCCTGGATGAGCTCGGTCGCACGCGACCCGACGATGTGCCCGCCGACCATCTCGCCGTACTTCTTGTCGCCGATGATCTTCACGACGCCGCTGCGGTCGCCGTAGACGGTGCCGCCGCCGACGGCGCCGTACTGGACCTTGCCGACCACGACGTCGAGGCCCTGCTCGCGCGCCTGCTCCTCGGTCAGCCCGAACGAGCCGACGTTGGGCGTGCAGAACGTCGCGCGCGGGATGTCGATGTACTCGATCGGGTGCGTCTGCTGGCCGGCGGCGTCCTCGACCGCGATGACGCCCTCGTCGGACGCCTTGTGCGCCAGCGCCGGGCCGCGCACGAGGTCGCCGATCGCGTAGACGTTCTCCTTCGAGGTGCGCAGCGCGCCATCGACGTCGATGAGCCCGTCGTCGTCGAGCTTGACGCCGGCCTCCTCGAGGCCGAGCCCCTCGACGTCGGGCCCGCGGCCGGCGGCGATGATGAACCACTCGACCTCGTCGCTCTGGTCGCCGTAGCTGAACGTCACCTTGTCGTCCGAGGCCTGGACGTTCTCGACCAGCGCGCCGGTGTTGACGTTGATGTTCTGCTTGGCCAGCCCGCGCCCGACGACCTTGGAGATGTCGGCGTCCTCGGTCGGCAGCACGCGGTCGAGCGCCTCGAAGAGCAGCACGTCGGTGCCCATGCGGCCGTACGCCGACGCGATCTCCGCGCCCGACGCGCCCGCGCCGACCACCGCGATCTTCGAGGGGAGCTCCTTAAGCGCCCACGCCTCCTCGGTGCCGATGACGCGCCCGCCGAACTCCGTGCCCGGGATCGGCTTGGGGATCGAGCCGGTGGCGAGCACCACGGTGCCCGCCTCGATGACGTTGCCGTCGAAGTTGCCGCCGACCTTCACGTTGCCGTCGTCGGTCAGCGAGCCGAAGCCCTCGATCAGGTCGATCTTGTTCTTCTTGAAGAGGCCGCCGACGCCGCCCACCAGCGTCGAGATGACCTTCTCGCGGCGCTCGTAGACCTTGCCGTAGTCGACGGAGCGCCCGTCGACGTTGATCCCGAAGTCGCCCGCCTCGTCGATCTCCGTCAGCAGGTCCGCCGCGCGCAGCACGGCCTTGGCCGGGATGCACGCGTAGTTCAGGCAGCGACCGCCGACCTTGTCCTTCTCCACCACGGCGGTCTTCATCCCGAGCTGCGCGGCGCGGATCGCCGTCACGTAGCCGCCGGGGCCGGAGCCGATGACGATGCAGTCGTACTTGGTGTCGGGCATGGGGCGGTGAGGCTAGTACACGCGGCCTGGCGGAGCCGCCCGCTCACTTGCGCTTGGGCATCTGGATGCGGGCCATCTGGCGGATCATCAGCCAGAACAGCGGGCCGGTCAGCGCCATCACGACGACGCTGAGGATCACCGCCGACAGGTTGGCCGCGCGCAGCAGCGAGAGCATCGCGCCGAAGAACGTGAGCGCGAGCAGCACCTGCCAGCCGAGCACGGCCCAGTACTTGAGCCGCCACATGCCGGCCGCGGCGGCGAGCATCACGGCCGCGAAGATCAGGCCGCTGGCGATCGGACGCCGCCCGTTCACCTCCCAGCCGGCCAGCACGAGGATCACGTTGGCGACGGCGAAGACGGCGGCGAGCACGGCCGAGAGCGCGACCGGCCAGGGCCGCTCGCCGGGCGCCAGCGGCACGAGCGCCTCGCGCGCCGCCTCGTCCTTCTCGCGCGCGCGGGCGTAGCCGCGCGCCATCGGCTCCCGCGCGCTGCCGTTGGGCGCGCCGGGGCGCACGGTCGCGTCGGGCGCGCCGTGCCGCGGGGGCCGGCTCGCCGTCGCGCCGGCGCGGCGCTTACGCGCGCGTCGCGCCAAGGTGCTCTCCCAGCGCCCGGGCCGCGGCCTCGGGGTCGTCCGCCGCCGCGATCGCGCGCACCACGACGATGCGCTGCGCGCCGCGGGCGAGCACCGCGTCGACGTTGCCGGGGTCGAGCCCGCCGATGGCGAACCACGGCTTGGTCACGGTGCGCGCGGCGTAGGACACGTAGCCGAGGCCGGCGGCGAGCCGGCCGGGCTTGGTCGGGGTCGCGTGCACGGGCCCGATGGCGAGGTAGTCGACGTCGGGGTCGGCCTGCGCGGCGTCCGCCTGCGCCGGCTCGTGCGTCGAGCGGCCCACGATCCGCTCCGGGCCGACCGTCGCGCGCGCCGCCGCCGGGGTCGCGTCCTCCTGGCCGACGTGCACGCCGTCGGCCCCGCACGCGGCCACGAGGTCCGGGCGGTCGTTGAGGATGAACAGCGCGCCCGCCTCGGAGGCCGCGGTCCGGAACGCCTGCGCGGCGGCCACCAGGCCGTCGTCGTCGAGCGAGCGATCCCGCAGCTGCACGATGTCGACGCCTCCGCGCAGCGCGGCGCGCAGCCAGTCCAGCGGCCGGGCGTCGCAGACGAGATACAGGCGGGCGGCGCCGAGGCGTTCACGCGGGCTCATCGCAGCTACGATATTGCGGACCAAACGGGAGCCCGCGCAACCGGGCTGAGAGGGTGGCGATTGGCCGCCGACCGTCGAACCTGATCCGGGTAGTGCCGGCGTAGGGAGGCAATGTCCAGCAGTGACCTCGAGTTCCGTTGACGTCGCCGTCGTAGGGGGCGGTGCGATCGGCCTCGCGTGCGCATGGCGCGCGGCCGGCCACGGCCTGCGCACGGTCGTGCTCGACGCCGGCGAGCCCGGCGCCTGGCGCGTTGCGGCCGGCATGCTCGCGCCCGTCACCGAGTCGCAGTTCGGCGAGGACGCGCTGCTCGAGCTCAACCTGCGCGGCGCCCGCGACTTCGCGGGCTTCTGCGCCGAGCTGGCCGAGGCGTCCGGCGAGGACCCGGGCCTGCGCGCGACCGGCACGCTCGCGGTCGCCCGCGACGCCGACGACGCCGCGGTGCTCGACCGCCTGCTGGCGTTCCGCCGCGAGCACGGCCTCGACGTCGAGCGCCTGCGGCCGACCCAGGCCCGTCGGCTCGAGCCGGCGCTGGCCCCGACCGTGCGCCTCGCCCTCGACGTGCCGGGCGACCACTCGGTGGACCCGCGGCGGCTCGTCGCCGCGCTCGCCGCCGCGTTCGCGCGCGCCGGCGGGACGCTGCGCCGCGCCCGTGCGGCGGCGGTGTCGCCCGAGGGGGTACGGCTCGACGACGGCGAGCTCGTGCGCGCCGAGCAGGTGGTCCTCGCTCCCGGCGCCGCGGCCGCGCGGATCGGAATGCCCGACGAGGCGCGCGTTCCCATCCGGCCGGTGAAGGGCCAGACGCTGCGCCTGCGCGACCCGCGCGGGGCCGGTCTCGTCGAGCGCACCATCCGCGGCATCGACGCCTACCTCGTCCCGCGCGCCGACGGCGAGTACGTGCTCGGCGCGACCATGGAGGAGCGCGGGTACGACACCGCGCCGACCGCCGGAGCGGTGTACGAGCTGCTGCGCGACATGAGCGAGCTCGTCCCGGGCGTGCTCGAGCTCGAGATCTCCGAGCTGCTCGCGGGGCTGCGGCCGGCCACGCCCGACAACCTGCCGGCGATCGGCCCGGGCGCCTGGGACGGCCTGCTGTGGGCGGCCGGCCACTACCGCAACGGGATCGTGCTCGCTCCCGTGACCGCCGAGGCGATCGCCGCGTGCCTGACCGGGGCGGGGCTGCCGGGCTGGGCGACGGCCGCCGACCCGCGCCGCTTCGCGGGGGTGCCGGCATGAGGGTCGTGCTCAACGGCAGCGAGGCCGAGCTGGCCGACGGCGCCACGGTGCTGACCGCGGTCGAGGCGCTCGACCTGCCGGCCGCCGGGCGCGGCGTGGCCGTGGCGGTCGACGCCGAGGTGGTGCCGCGCGGCCAGTGGGACACGCACAAGCTCGACGACGGCGCGCGGGTCGAGGTCCTGCGCGCGATCCAGGGAGGCTGAATGGCGACGACCAATTTCGGTCGCCACGGAGGGCGACCGTCGGCATCAGGCGGTCGGCCGGATGAAGACCGTGGCTACAAGCTTGCTGATCCCCTCACGATCGCCGGCAGCGAGCTGGGGTCGCGACTGCTGCTCGGCACCGGCGGCTTCCGCTCGCTCGAGACGCTGGCGACCGCGATCGAGGCGTCCGGGAGCGAGCTGGTCACGGTCGCGCTGCGCCGGATCGACCCCGGCGCGCGCGGATCGATCGTCGACGTGCTCGACGCGGCGGGCGTGCGGCTGCTGCCCAACACGGCCGGCTGCTTCACTGCACGCGACGCCGTGCTCACCGCGAAGATGGCCCGCGAGGCGTTCGAGACCGACTGGGTCAAGCTCGAGGTGATCGGCGACGAGCGCACGCTGCTGCCCGACGCGCCCGCGCTGCTCGAGGCCGCCGAGGAGCTCGTGGACGAGGGCTTCACCGTGCTGCCGTACACGAACGACGACCCGATCCTGGCGCGCCGGCTGGAGGATGTCGGCTGTGCCGCGGTGATGCCGCTGGGCTCCCCGATCGGCTCGGGCATGGGCCTGCTCAACACCTACAACCTGCGCCTCATCCGCGAGCGGGCGGGCGTGCCGGTCATCCTCGACGCCGGGGTCGGCACGGCCTCCGACGCGGCCCTGGCGATGGAGCTCGGCTACGACGGCGTGCTGTGCGCGTCCGCGATCTCGCGGGCCGAGGACCCGTCGGCGATGGCCCGGGCGATCCGGCTCGGCACCGAGGCCGGGCGGCTCGCCTACCGCGCCGGCCGCATCCCGCGCCGGCTCTACGCCCAGGCCTCGACGCCGGAGGAGGGCGTCGCCGAGTTCTGAGCCTCCGTGGACCTCGACGAGCTCTTCGACGCCTGGGAGCGGGCCTGGTCCGGCCGCGACGCGGCCGCCTTCGAGCCGCTGTGCGACGACGCGTTCGCCTACGAGGACCCGCTCACGCCGGAGCCGCTCGAGGGGCCGTCGGCGCTCGCCGCCCACGCGCGCCGGCTGTGGAACGCGTTTTCGGACGCCCGCCTGAACAGCACGGGCGAGCGGCTCGGCGACGGCCGCTACGCGTGCGCGCCGTGCAAGCTGCTCGGCACCCACGACGGCCAGCTCGGGCAGATCGCGCCGACGGGCCGCTTCATCGTCGTGCACGCGGTCGTCTACGCCGAGCTGCGCGCGGGGCGCCTGCTGCGCGCGCGGGCGTTCTTCGACGTCCACGGCGCCGCCACCGCGCTCGGCGTCCTGCCGCAGCCCGGCACGCTCGGGGAGAAGGCGCTGCTCCTGCTGCGCGGCTTCGGGCTGAGAGCTAGCTGACCTTGATCTCCCCGGTCATGCCCGGGTGGATCGTGCACTGGTACTTGACCGTGCCGGCCTTGTCGAGCTTCGTCGTGAACGTCTTGCCCTTGCCGAAGAGCACGGACTTGAAGCTCGCGCCGGACTCGGCCACGGCGTCGTGGTCGACGGAGTCGTCGTTCGCCCAGCAGACCGTCTGCCCGGCCTTCGCCGTCGCCGTCTTCGGGCTGAACTGCACGTCCTGCATGTGGATCGTCACGGCGCCGCTCGGACAGGCCTCGCCCGATGCGGCCTGACCGCCGCTCGAGCCCGAGCCGCCGCAGGCCGCGAGGCCGAGCGCGAGGGCGAGCGCGGGGAGCACGAACAGGCGCATGAGCGGGGCATTCAAGCAGGCGGCCCGTAGACTTCCGGCGCTCTGCACTTCCTCGACGGCACCGAGCTCTCCGCCGACCAGCTCACGTCGCTGCTGGACCGTGCGCTCGCCCTCAAGCAGGCCCCGGCGGCGTCGCGGGCGCTCGACGGCCGCACGGTCGCGCTGCTCTTCGAGCACCCCTCGACGCGCACGCGCGTCTCCTTCGAGGCCGGCGTCGTCGAGCTCGGCGGCCACCCGATGGTGCTGCGGGCGAACGAGCTCCAGCTCACGCGCGGGGAGTCCGTGCGCGACACCGCCTACGTGTTCTCGCGCCACGCGGCGGCGATCGGGCTGCGCACGGGATCCGAGGAGCGCCTGCACGCGCTCGCCGAGCATGCCACGGTGCCGGTGGTGAACATGCTCTCGCCCCGCCACCACCCGTGCCAGGCGCTGGCCGACCTGATGACGCTGCGCGAGGCGTTCGGCAGCATCGACGGCCGCGTGCTCGCGTACGTCGGCGACGGCAACAACGTCGCCCGCTCGCTCGCGCTCGTCGGGACGCTGGCCGGCGTCACCGTGCGCGTGGCGGCCCCGGAGGGCTTCCAGCTCGAGCCCGAGGCGGGCGCGGAGCTGTTCGACGATCCGGCCGCCGCGGTCGCAGGCGCCGACGCCGTCTACACGGACGTGTGGGTGTCGATGAGCGACGACGAGAGTGAGGCGACGCGACGCCGCGAGGCGCTCGCCCCCTACCGGCTCGACGAGGCGCTGCTCGACCGCGCGGCGCCGCACGCGATCGCGCTCCACTGCCTCCCCGCCCACCCCGGCGAGGAGATCAGCGAGGGCGTGCTCTACGGCGACCGCCAGCGGATCTGGGACCAGGCCGAGAACCGTCGCCACGCCCAGAAGGCGCTGCTGGAGCTGCTCGTTTCGGCGGGCTCGGAGCCGGGGTAGAGCTTCGCCGCCATGCCTCGGGCCAAGCGCCGCAGCATCAACCCGATCGACGCGCTCATCCTCACCCGCGAGCGCATCCAGGAGGTGCTCGACGACGCCGTCGAGCGCGGGCGCATGACGCGCGACGACGCCTCCCACCTGCTCGCCGAGCTCGTGCGCCGCGGCACCGCGCCGGCCGACCGCATCCTGCGGGAGGTCGACCGCGCTCGGCGCGCCGCCGGGCTCGGCTCCGCGTTCCCGATCGCCGGCTACGACGACCTCACCGCCGCGCAGGTGGCCGAGCGGCTCGACGGCCTCTCGACCGCGCAGCTCCGCCAGCTGCGCGAGCACGAGCGCCGCAACGCGAACCGCAAGTCGGTCCTCACCGCGATCGAGCGCAAGCTGCGGTGAGTGTCATCCTGGGAGGGTGTCCACCTCCTCCCAGGTCCGGCCCGCACGCGGCGACGAGCTCGAGCTGACCGTCGACTCGCTCGCCCACGGCGGCAACGGCGTGGCGCGCCGCGACGGCTATGTGGTCTTCGTGGCGGGCGCGGTCCCCGGCGACCGCGTGCGCGCGGTCGTCGGCAAGGCCAAGAAGGCCTACGCCGAGGCGCGCGCCGTCGAGATCGTCGAGCCGTCGCCGGACCGGGTCCCGCCGCGCGCCGACCATCCGGGCGCGCCGTGGCAGGTGCTGCCGTACGAGCGCCAGCTCGCGGTCAAGGCCGAGCAGGTGCGCGAGGCGCTGGAGCGGATCGGCCACCTCGAGGGCTTCGAGCTCGAGCCGATCGTGCCCGCCGTTGAGCCGTGGCGCTACCGCAACAAGCTCGAGTTCTCGTTCGGCCCGGGCGCCGACGGCGAGCTCGTGTGCGGCTTCCACGCGCCCGGCCGCTGGGACGAGATCGTGCCGATGGACGACTGCCTGCTCGCCTCCGAGCGCGTCAACGCGGTGCGGGCCGCGGTGCTGGCGTGGTGCCGGGACCAGGGCCTGGCGGCCTGGGACCGGCGCGATCAGCGCGGCTTCCTGCGCAACCTCGTCGTCCGCGAGGGCCGGCGCACGGGCGAGCTCCAGGTCCGCCTGGTCACGTCGCCGGGCGCGCTCGACACCGACGCGCTGACCGACGCCGTCGCCTGCGACGGGCTGTTCTGGACACAGCAGGAGCAACTCGGCGAGACCGTGACGGGCGGCGAGACCGTCCTGCTCTCCGGCACCCCGCAGCTGCGCGAGCGGCTCGGCGGGCTCGACTTCCTCGTCAGCCCCGAGGCCTTCTTCCAGACCAACACCGAGATGGCCGAGCGCCTTTACGCCGTCGCCGCCGAGTACGCGCAGCTGCGCGGCCACGAGCGCGTCTTCGACCTCTACTGCGGCATCGGCACGATCGGGCTGACGCTGGCCGCGCGGGCGCGCGAGGTCGTGGGCGTGGAGATCGTCGAGCCGGCCGTGGCCGACGCGATCGAGAACGCCCGGATCAACGACGTCGTGAACGCGCGCTTCTACGCGGGCGACATCCGGCTCGCGATGCGCGACCTCGTCGAGCAGGCGGGCCGGCCCGACGTGGCGGTCGTCGACCCGCCCCGCGCCGGCCTGTCCCAGAAGGTCGTGCGCCGGATCGTCGAGGCGCAGCCGTCCCGCATCGTCTACGTCTCCTGCAACCCGACCACGCTCGCCCCCAACGCGGCCCAGATGGTCGAGGCCGGCTACCGCCTCGTGAAGGTGCGGCCCGTCGACATGTTCCCCCAGACGCCCCACATCGAGAGCGTCGCGCTGCTCGAGCGCCGCTAGGCGGCGCGGGCGAGCGGCTCGTCCTGGCGGGCCGCGAAGTCGGCCAGGGCGCGGGCGACGTGCTCGTAGACGGCCCGGTTGACGGCCATGCCGCAGTGGGAGGCGCGGACCTCGACGAGCTCGTCGGCTCCTGGGTCCAGGCACGCGCGCCAGTCGACGATCCCGTCCGAGCGCGAGTAGATCGACACGTAGCGCACGTCGTCGGGGAACTCCGCCACCAGATCGCCGCGGAAGCCGGCGCAGCACGGTCCGCGCAGGCAGCGCAGCGAGAAGAGGCCGGGCACGCGGCCGGTGCCCAGCGCGCCGACGAGGCCGACGTTGAGCAGCACGAGCGGGTGCACCCGGAGCATGGAGACGCTCGGGGCGCCGAGCGTGACGATGCCCGAGACCAGGTCCGGGCGCCGGACGGCGACCGCGCGGGCCAGCACGCCGCCGCGGCTCTGGCCGACGATCGCGACCCGGCGGCCGGTGCGCGCCGCGAGCGCCTCCAGGCGCTCCTCGAGCAGGTCGCAGGCCTTGTCCGAGCAGTCGATGTTCGAGCGGATCCCCGCGCGCCGCGTCCAGTAGCCGTTCGCGCGCAGCCACTTGGCCATCGTCGCGAGCGTGCCGTCGCCGGCGAGGAAGCCGGGGACCAGCAGCACGGGGCGGCCGTAGCCGCGCGGCACGCCCTCGCCGTGCCAGACCGGGCTGCGCAGCAGCTGCGCCGCCTCGAAGGCCATCCGCGACTCCCGCCACAGCGGCGGGAGGTGAGGCACGGCCGGGGTCGGGATGCGGGGGCGAGGTACGCCCATTTCCAGGCATTACCCCATCACGGCGACCGGCAGACAAGTCCGACCGGGGAGTCTTTGAGCGAGTAGCATCGCGAGCCGTGCGCGCCGCGACCATCCGCGACGGGAGCATCGCCGTCGAAGAGCACCCCGATCCCATCCCGCAGGCCGGCGAGCTGCTCGTGCGCGTGCGCGCCGCGGGCCTCAACGGCGCCGACATGATGCAGCTCAAGGGCCGCTATCCAGCCCCGCCCGGCTCGCCCGAGGACATCCCGGGGCTCGAGCTGGCGGGCGAGGTGGTGGCGATGGGCGACGGCGTCCGCCGCTTCGAGGAGGGCGACCGCGTGATGGCGATCGTCGGCGGCGGCGGGCAGGGCGAGCTGGCGATCGTCCACGAGCGCGTCGCGATGCCGATCCCGGAGGAGCTGGACTGGACGGCCGCGGGCGGCGTCCCGGAGGTGTTCTGCACGGCGCACGACGCGCTGTTCGCGCAGGCCGGGCTCACGGTCGGCGAGCGGCTGCTCGTGCACGGCGCGGCCGGCGGCGTCGGGATGGCCGCCGTGCAGCTCGGCACGATGGCGGGCGCGCGTGTGACCGCCACGGTGCGCGACGAGCACTGCCGCGAGCAGATCGCCGCGCTCGGCGTCAACGCGATCGCGCCGGACGAGTTCGCCGGCGCGGGGCCGTTCGACGTGATCCTCGAGCTCGTCGGCGCGCCCAACTTCCCCGCCAACTTCGAGGCGATCGCGCCGCTCGGGCGGATCGCGATCGTCGGCATCGCCGCCGGCCCTCAGGTCGACCTCGACATGCGCGTGCTCATGTTCAAGCGGGCGCGGGTGTTCGGCACGGTCATGCGCGCCCGCTCGCTGGAGGAGAAGGCGGTCATGACCCGCCGCGTCGAGAAGGCGGTGCTGCCGGGCTTCGCCTCCGGCGACCTGTCCGTGTTCGTGGCGCAGACGTTCCCGCTCGACGACGTCGCCGCCGCCTACGAGCGCTTTCAGGCCGGCGGCAAGCTCGGCAAGATCGTGCTCGAGATGTGAGCGAGCTTGTCCGGGTTCACGATCGAGTGGATCGCCCGGATCGCGCCGTCTGAGACGTCGAGGCCCATGGCGGCGAGCAGCGTGCCGTCGGCGTCGAAGGCGACGAGCCCCGGCCCGCCGTTGATCTCGGCGGCGCGGTACGAGTAGTCGCGGCGCACGCCGATCGAGCGGAACGCGAGCAGCAGCCTTGCGACCTCGAGCGCGCCGTGCACGGGCCGCGAGATCGCCGGCGCCTTGCCGCCGCCGTCGCCGTAGAACGCGGCGTCCTCGGCCAGCAGGGCGACGAGCGGCTCGGTCTCGCCCTCGTGCAGCGCGGCCACGAACCGCCTCGTCAGCTCGTCGCGCTGCTCGCGCGACGGCTCGAAGCGCGGCCGCCGCTCGTCGACGTGGCGCCGCGCGCGCACCGCGAGCTGGCGGCAGTTGTCGGGCGTCTTGCCGACGATCGCGGCGATCTCGTCGTAGCCGTAGTCGAGCGCCTCGCGCAGCACGAAGACGGCGCGCTCGACCGGTGACAGGCTCTCGAGCAGGACGAGCACGGCCAGCGAGAGCGACTCCGACCGCAGCGCGGACGCGGGCGCCGGGTCGGCGATCACCGGCTCGGGCAGCCACGTGCCCGGGTACTGCTCGCGCCGCACACGTGCGGACCGCAGGTGGTCGATGCACAGACGCGTCAGGACCGTCGTCAGCCACGCCCGCTCGTTCTCCACGCCGGACTCGCGCATCAGCCGCTCGTACGCGTCCTGCACGAGGTCCTCGGCCTCGCTGAAGCTGCCCACCATGCGGTAGGCGATCGACAGCATCAGCGGCCGCAGGTCCTCGGCTGTCACAGGGCGAGCTCCCGTCTCGTCTGGGTCTGCATGGACACCCTACGCATCTTCATCGCCGGCGCCACCGGCGCCATGGGCCGCCACCTCGTCCCGATGCTCGTCGAGCGCGGCCACCACGTTACCGGCACCACCCGCTCCCGCACCGAGGCGCTGCGCGCGCTCGGCGCGGAGCCCGTCGTCGTCGACCCGCTCGACGCGGACGCCGTACGCGACGCGGTCGTCGCCGCACGGCCGGACGTCGTCGTGCACCAGCTCACGGCCCTCGCCGGCCTGGGCCTGGGGCGCAACTTCGACAAGGCATTCGCGGTCACCAACCGCCTGCGCACCGAGGGCACGGACCACCTGATCGCCGCCGCGCGGGCCGCGGGCGCCCGCCGGCTCGTCTGGCAGAGCTACGCCGGCTGGCCGTACGCGCGCGAGGGCGGGCCGGTCAAGAGCGAGGACGACCCGCTCGACCCCGCGCCGCCCGCCGACGCGCGCGAGACGCTGGCCGCGATCCGCCACCTCGAGGCCGCCGTCACGCACGCGGGCGACATGGAGGGCTACGTGCTGCGCTACGGCGGCTTCTACGGGCCCGGCACGTCGATCGACGCGAGCGGCGACCACGCCGAGCTCGTCCGCAAGCGGCGCTTCCCGATCGGCGGCGACGGCTCCGGGCTGTGGTCGTTCGTGCACATCGTCGACGCGGCGGCCGCGACGGTCGCGGCGATCGAGGGCCGCGGGCGGCCCGGCGTGTACAACGTCGTCGACGACGCGCCCGCCCCGGTCTCGGAGTGGCTGCCGGCGCTGGCCGCGGAGCTCGGCGCCCCGCCGCCGCGCCGCCTGCCCGCGTGGCTGGTGCGCGTCGCCGCGGGCGCCCAGTCGCTGTCGCTGATGACCCGCACGCGGGGCGCCGCCAACGCCAAGGCCGGCCGCGAGCTCGGCTGGCGCCCCGAGCACAGCTGGCGCGAAGGGTTCGTGGCGACGTGACGAGCGATCCCGCGGTAAGCGCCGACGGTCAGATCAGTACGGCGGGAAGTCCGAGTACCACGCGCCGAGGACGCGGAACGCGCGCCAGAACTCGCGCTTGGCCTGCTCCTCGTCGAGCGCGTCGTCGATGTTCGGCGTGTACAGCGCGTCGATCGACGGCGTGAGCGTCTGGATGTCGCCGGGGGCGGCGCGGACCTCGCGGGCGAGCGGCAGCTCCAGCCCGTTGAGCTCCGCGAGCGCCTCCGGCCCCATCACCACGACGAGCTTGGGCTGCACGATCGCGATCTCCTCGACCAGGCGCGCGATGCACTCCGGCGCCGCCAGCGCCGTGTCCGCGACGGGGCACTTCACGCACAGGGTCCCGTACACGGCGAGCGGGTCGATGTCGAGGCGCTTGAGCGACTTCATCAGCGCCGTGCCCGCGCGGCCGTAGAAGGCGACGCCCTCCTCGATCTCCGCCGGCGTCGGGGCGTACTTGAGCAGCAGCACGTCGGCCTGGGGATGGCCGGAGCCGAGCACGGGCATGAGGCTGCCGCGCGGACAGCGGTCGCAGGCCTGAAGGTCTCGGGTGAAGTGGTTGAGCTCGCGGATGGCGCGCTCGAGGTACTTCTCGCGGATCTCGTCGTCGGTGGCGGGCATCCCGCCGACCGGTTTAGGCGCGCCGCGCTGTTCTCCTTGCCCCTGCATCGCTCATTGCGGGTCGCGGCCCGCCACGGCCCTCGCCACACGCCGCCGGCGGCTGGCCGCGCGCGCGGACTTGGGGGTGGCGCGGGTCTCCAGGAACTTGAGCGCCTGCACCTGCGCGTAGCGCAGCGACGAGGGCCGCCCGATGATGTCCGCCTCGCGCAGCGACTGGAGGAACTCCTGCGGGCCGTCGAAGTCGCGCATGCGGATGCGGACCGAGCCGAGCCCCTGGGCGACGTGGCTGTCCGACCCCGCCCCGCCGGGGATGCGGTACTTGCCGGCGAAGCGCACGGCCTCCTCGTTCCAGGCCGGGATCGCGATCCGCGGGTTGAAGATCTCGATCGCGTCGACGTCGTCGACCACGCGCAGCAGGTGCTCGTAGTCGGGCACCGAGTGCAGCCGGTCGAACGGGTGCGGCACGTAGACGATCCCGCCCTGCCGGCGGATCTCGGCGATCGTCTCCTCCAGGCTCATGCCGCGCGGGATCTTCTCCTCGATGAACAGCCCGATGACCTCGCCCTGGTCGGCGGTCTTGACCTCCTCGCCGACGATCACCTTCACGCCGAACTCCGCGGCCTTGGCGCGCGCCTCGAGCGCGCCGGAGATCTCGTTGTGGTCGGTCACCGCGATCGCCCCGAGGCCGCGCTCGCGCGCGGTCGCCAGCAGCACCTCGACCGGCGTCACGCAGTCGCTGGAGTGGTCGGTGTGCATGTGCAGGTCGACGTCGATCATGCGGCGCCGGGCGAGCCGGTCGCGGACCGTCGCCTCGAGGCCGTCGACCGGGCGGCGCAGCGACGCGAGCTCCCCGTAGATCGACTCCGCCTCGTCGGCCACGCGGCTCCACGACCGCTGGTCGCGCGACACGCCGGCGCGCTCGCGCAGCTCCTGGACCAGCTCCGGCTCGCGCGCGACGCGCTCGAGCTGGCCGGCGAGCACGTCCACGTCGCCGGGCTCGAACAGCAGGCCGAGCTCGCCGTCGCCGAGCACCTCCTCGTACGCGGGCAGGCGGGCGGCGACCGGCACGGCTCCGGCGCCCAGCGCGCGCACGAGCAGGCCGGGGGCCGGCGCGGCGCCGAAAGTCGCGGCGACCACGACGTCGGCCTCGGCCAGCACCGTCGTCTCGGTGGCGTCGTCGGCGGAGAGGAGCCGCAGGCGGTTGCTCAGGCGGCTGCGCAGCGCGCCGGTCGGCGCGGCGCCGGTGGGGGAGAACACCGTCGCCTCCCACGGCACGTCGTCGGGCAGGCGTCGCAGCGCCCGCAGGAACAGCCGCAGCGCCTGGCGCTCCTCCTGGGCGCAGAACGCGAAGCGGACCGGCCCGTCGTAGGCCGGCCGCTCGGTGAGGGCGGCGCCCGGCCGCAGCGGCCGGTAGCGGGCCGGGAAGAAGCGCTCCATCAGCTCCTGCGTGGCGCCGAACGACGCAGTGCGGGCGTCGAGGCGGCCGAAGAACAGCTCGACGAAGCGGCGCGCGACCTGGGTCGAGAGGACCCGCTCGGTCGGCGCGTGGAACGAGCCGACGTTCAGTGCGCGGCTGTGCCGCAGCGCCACGGACGACGCGCTCGGCGCGAACGGCTCGTGCACGTGCACGAAGTCCAGGGACGCGAGCGCCAGCACCTCCTCGATCGTGCGCGAGACATCGACCGGCGGCGCCGGCAGCCCGCCGCGCCGCTGGAGCGGCAGCAGCTCGCCCACGCCGAGCACCCGCACCCCGCCGTCGGGGTCGAACAGCGCCTCGGGGTTCTCGCGCGCGGAGCGGATCAGCCGCCGCGAGTCGCGCACCAGCTCCCGCGAGCGCGACGGCGCCAGCACGAGCATCCGGTGCCCGCGCCCCGCCAGCTCCTCCGCGAGCTCCCGGGCGAAGGCGTTGACCTCGTGCTCGTCCTCCCACGCGTGCGGGGTGACCTGCGCGATCGCGTACCGCTCGGGCACCGGCCGCAGGATATCGGTGCGTCAGATCGCCGCGATGTCGTAGAAGTCCCCGAGACGGACGTGGATCGCCTGCGCGCCCGGCGCGCCGCGGCGGTAGCCCACGAGCATGCGCGGAGTGGCGTAGGCGCCGCCGCCCGTGAGGAAGACGTCGTCGCCCGAGGCCGACCAGGCCACGAGGGTGTAGCCCGGCGAGACCGACGAACGCGCGACGACCGCGACGCGCCCGCTGGCCACGTCGACGAGCGCGAGCTGGCGCGGGCCGTCGGCCACCACGCGCACCGGGACGCCGAGCAGGTCACCCGAGGGCGAGAAGGCGCCGCCCCACGGCTCGAACGTGAATCCTCCCGGCGGCGCCTGGACCACGCGGGACCTGCCGGTCCGCGAGTCGGTGAGCTCGAGCGCGTGGCAGCCGGGCTCGGTGCAGGTGACGAGCATGTGGCCGCTCGTCGGGCCGAGCGTGCCCGGGTCGACCGGCAGGGTGCGCACGACGCGGCCGCGGCCGGGGTCCCAGAGCTCGAGACCGGCGCGCGCCGAGAGCAGCAGACCCTCGTCGACAGACGCGAGCGGCCAGCGGTGCCGCGGCGGCACGGCGGCCGGCACGGTGGTCACGCCGTCCGTCGTGACCTCGCGCACGGCGCGCACGGTGTCGCGACCGCCGCCCACGTCCACGACCCAGACCCGGTCGCGGTGCTGACTCGGCAGGAAGAACGCCCCGTCGCCGAACTGCGTCCCCATCACGAGCCGGCGGCCGCGGGCGAGGATGCGGTGCGGCGCGTCGCCCGGCGCGAGCAGCGATCGCGTCACGTGCTGCACCCGCTGGTGCTCGATGTCGACGATCCACATCTCGCGGTCGCCGGCCAGATACAGATGCGGCCCGGACGCCGCGCGCGGCCCCTGGCCGCCGCAGCCGGCGAGGAGCAACACGAAGAGGATCACGTAGCGAAGGGACATCTCCCCTCGCTACGTGTACACCCTCACGACTGGTTCAGTCGACCGCGGACTTCTCGTCCGCCGCCTTGTCGGCGGCGGCGCGGGCGGCGTCGGCGGCCTTCCGCGTCCGCGCGTGGCGCGAGATGAACTCCTCCGTCGCCTCGCGCGCCAGGTGGTCCGGGCGCTGCGTGTACGGCGACTTCATGAGGTAGGAGCTGGGGCCGTCGAGCTGGCCGCCGATCCCGTGGTTGAGCGCGAGCTTGCAGCAGCGCACGGCGTCGATGACGATGCCCGCCGAGTTGGGCGAGTCCCAGACCTCGAGCTTGAGCTCGGCGGTCAGCGGCACGTCGCCGAACGCCTGGCCCTCGAGCCGGATGTGCGCCCACTTGCGGTCCGTGAGCCACGGCACGTAGTCCGAGGGGCCGACATGGACGTCCTCGGGCTTCATCTCGTCCTCGACGATCGAGGTGACCGCGTTGGTCTTGGAGATCTTCTTGGACTCCAGGCGCTCGCGCTCGAGCATGTTGAAGAAGTCCATGTTGCCGCCCACGTTGAGCTGCGACGTGCGCTGGAGCCGCACCCCGCGGTCGCCGAACAGGCGGGCCAGCGTGCGGTGCACGATCGTCGCGCCGACCTGCGACTTGATGTCGTCGCCGATGATCGGCAGGCCGGCCTTGACGAAGCGCCGGTTCCAGTAGTCCTCGCGAGCGATGAAGACCGGGATGCAGTTCACCATCGCGCAGCCGGCCTCGAGGATCTGCTCGACGTACCACTTGGTCGCCTGCTCGGAGCCGACCGGCAGGTAGGACACGACGACGTCCGTCTGCGTGTCCTTGAGGACCTGCGCGATGTCGACGGTCGAGCCCGGCGCCTTGGTGATCTTCTGGGAGAGGTACTTGCCGAGCCCGTCGTGAGTCATGCCCCGCTGCACCGGCGCGTCGAGGAAGGGGACGTCCTCCTTGACGAACTTGATCGTGTTGTTCTGCCCGGCCCAGATCGCCTCCGACAGGTCCTTGCCGACCTTCTCGGAATCGATGTCGAACGC
>Ga0081539_10003512_pt1 | contig 19126 bp, 17 predicted proteins | sample TabmetS4T2R2_FD_71023 | JGI IMG/M metagenome (GOLD analysis project Ga0081539, IMG submission 71023) | Tabebuia heterophylla rhizosphere microbial communities from the University of Puerto Rico - S4T2R2 | ecosystem: Host-associated > Plants > Roots > Rhizosphere ...
ACTAGTGCGATCTCTGGCTATACCACGGTAGCCTTGGAGTTTAATCCACACTTCGCCGGATCGATCTTCGGTATAATTAGTATGTTGGGGAGTTTTGCTGGGATCCTTGGTCCGATGACGGCGGGATTCATGCTGAGCCAGAGTGAAGGGAACTGGGCCCTGCCGTTTCTTGCCGCTGCCGCCGTCGGTGCCCTGTGTGCCGCTATCCTGTTTGTTGTCCCGATTCGCCCGCTTGTTGTAGATTCCTGTCTTCCGGCTGGGGCTCCGCTACGAGAACAACCACACTAAGGCGTGCGGCGTGCATCTCAGAAGCATCCTCGGTATGTATTGCTGACATGTTGGTTGGTGCAGACATGTCAGCACTCAGAGGATGAGGAGATGGAAAAAAGGAGTTTGTGAAGTTCTCTGGTGTTTCATTAAAAAGTGCTGTCGGGAAAGCTTTCACCATGAGTGATGACACGTTTTTCTGGGAAATTTAGCGATTGTAGTCACTCTGAGGTTTGCAAAATACCCCAAAGTACCTTAAGCCCTAAGCAACTTCGCAAACTCGCTAGCGGGCATCCAGATATGACATCTGTGACTCCTTTGTGCTCTTGTTGGCAAGCTCGCGCGCGATGACTTGACGACTCAGAACAGTCATGACAAGCCACCCCTATTGCCGCTGCTGAGTTTTTCCTCTGCTCAGGCGTCCCACGCGCGTTGCAGCGCTGGCCGCACCTGCAGCCGCTCTACGTACGCAGCGACATTGGGCTTATCAGAAACATCCGCACCCAGGCGGGTGGCAACAACGCAGGCATGGCCGGTCATGATGTCCGCACCACTGAACTCACCTGCGAGGAATTCGCGCCCTCTTAAGCCACTATCGACAGCTGTTAGCATCTGCGACAACAGCTTGATCGCACGATCGACGTTGGCTTGGCTGCGGCGCTCTGGCTTGAGCAGAATCGTCTCGACCACAATGGTGTTGACCGGTGGCATGATCATGCCTTCCGCATAGTGCAGCCATTGCAAGTAGGTCGCGAACTCGGGTGAGGAGACATCCGGCACGAGACGACCGTTGCCGTACCTGGCCAGCACATACTGTACGATTGCTCCAGATTCGAAGATGGTCACATCGCCGTCCTGCAAGGTCGGCACGCGGCCCATGGGGTGCAGCTTGAGATACTCCGGTGCGCGCATCGCGGCATCGCCCAGCTTGAAGCGCTCAAGCTCGTAGGGCAGACCGAGCTCCTCGAACAGCCAGACAATGCGGACGGCACGGGTATTCGGTGCATAATAGATCTTCATCGTTCCTCCTCTTGTTTTGTTTTGCCCCACATGTCGATGACACTATTCCTCTCTAGGACACCGCTCTGCTTATCTCCCCTCGTTCTCAGAGGGCCGCCATCTGCTCAAGGTAGCGGAGTTTTTCTCTTTAGCGAGATCGAAAAATTCTCGGCTCACCGCGAAGGCGCGGTCTCGCAAATTCGGCGCCATCAGTGATGATCCCAGCTGGCCCCGCGCTCTGGGTGTGCGTCGGCGAGCTGTTGCAGAGCCGGGGACAGGCTATCGTAGCCGAACACCGAGAGACGTGCCATGGTCTCTCCTCCTCTCGCGGACTGCGCTATTCTCTCCCCTGTACTCCGCTCGTCCCCTTCTCGGCAACAGCGCCCATGTCCCCGGCGAGAGTACCACGGCTCGCCTCCCGGTCGTAGTAGCCACGGAAGGCTGGCGAGGAAACACTACGCGATAACAGATTGGAGAAGCAAGGCTTTCGGGCGGCACGTGGCGGGCATCGTTGAATATAACTGATCGTGAACAACCGTCTAGCCTCCCTGTTGTGATAGAGTGCAAGACGGCGGCGCAACAGCATCTTGATATATTGGTTCCATATCGGACGTTTGAGGCGAGGGGGATACTTTCCGGGTCGGGATGACCGACTACGGAGATATTCCTTCTAATGGGGGACGCTTGCCGACAATTCGTCCAACAGGATCCGTGCTTCTTGTAGGTCTTTCGTCGCAAACCCTTCGCTGAACCCAGGATAGAGTTCAGACAACAGCCTGCGCGCTTCAGCGCGCTTGCCCTGCTGTTGCCAGAGACGGGCGAGACTCGTGGCCGCACGAAGGGCGAACGATTTGGCCTGCTGTCGCTGTGCCACCTCGAGTGCGTGGGCAAAACACGCTTCGGCCTCTCTTTGGGGGTCTGGGGTCGGAAGTCGGGGGTCGGTACGTGGGGACTTTGGACCTTGAACCTTGGACTCTGGACTGTTTGTGACTTTGAACGCCGTACTGTGAACGTCATACTGTTGTAAAGTGAGTTCTCCTGTGAGCCGATACACTTCTGCCTCCCAAAAGCCCTCGCCGTTGCGCTTTGCGGTGGCTTGCGCTTCAGCCAGCGCTTGCAATCCGGCTTCTGGCTGTCCCGTGGCTGCGTACGCCTCGGCCAATATGACGAAGGCTGGGCGTCCCTCGAGACCATCCTTCTCCTGCCGCGCTTGTATAGCCTGCTGGATCTGTGCCAACCCTTCGGTTGCCCGCCCGCTTTGCACCAGGGCTCGCCCACGCGCGACCGCTCCTTGGGCCACCCAATACGGTAGTCCATGCTCAGTCGCCAATGCGATCAGCTCCTCGGCTCGGTCATATCCAGCGTGCGGGTCCCGGCAGACATTCTGCAGAATTGCAGCAAGGCCGAGGGCAAAGGCAAGACTCATGGGGTGCTGTAACTGTTGCGCATAGGCGAGGGCTTCGCGGCTGCGTGCCTGCGCCTGGTCGGGATAGCCCAAGGTCCACAGCGTCCAGGCCAAATATGAGCAGCAGACGACCCACGGGTCTTGCCCGTAGTGCAGCGTATGGGTTTGGTGTTGGACAGGATCGTACCGTGCCATGCCCTGTTCAAGCTGGGCACGGGCAATGGTGAATTCACCCAGATAAAACGCTACGGCTCCCATGAGGGCATGCGCTTCAACCAGTAATCCCGGATCGTGCTCACGTTCAGCTACTCGGAGCAGCTGTATCGCCACTTCATGGGCTGTACGGTACTTGCCCCGCACGGTATGAAAGGCGCCCACACCGACCAACACCGGAAAGACCCGCGGGACGTCCTCGACTTGGTGCGCCAGCGCCAGTATCCGGTGGTAGAGCGGTTTGAGCTCCGCCGCGCCATAGCCTTTGGCGGTCATCAGTGCCGGGGCCAGCAGGGTCTGCAACGTCAGTTCGCGTTCGTTGTGGCCATACGTCTGTGGTGTAGTCTGCAGTAAGCGCAGGGCCGTGCGCAGATGGCGCAGCGCTTCGTACGCCGCACCTTGGCGCATCGCCTTGCGCGCCGCCTGTTCCAGATAGTGAATGGCGCGGTCATAGTTTCGCCCCCGTTCGCAATGCACCGCGAGTTCCGCTGCGATATCTACTGCCTGCTCACCGGCGATCGTTTCCAGCCACTGCGCGATCGCTTGATGCCAGCGGATGCGCCGGGCGGCCCCAACCCGATCGTACATTGTCTCTTGGTACACGGCGTGGACGAACGCGTATTGCGCTGTGACTGTGCCACTCGGAAAGGCGCGAACGTCAGCAGTACCCAAGAACTGTCCCTGGCGGGCGAGGTCTTCACACTGTGCTTCGACTTCAGGAATCGGTATGTCCAAGGCCGCAGCCACCGCCCCGACGGTGAACTCCACACCAGCAATACTGGCTCCTTCCAGGATCTGCTGTTCGGCGCCAGTCAAGCGTTCCACCTGTTGCTCAATCAGCGCACGCATGGTCGCCGGGGTCCGGACGGCGAGCGTCTCAAGGTCGACCGCCAGCGTCCACTGCCCCTCCTGCCCAACAATAGCGGCCTGCGCTTGCAGTTCGTCGAGCATATTCGTCAAAAACAATGGGTTACCATTCGTCCGCTGCTGCAGAACCTGCGGAAACGCCGCGGGAAACCGATGCCGGGGAAAACGAGCCTGGAGATGGGTAGCAATGTCTTCCACCGTCAAGCCGGTAAGCGCGAGCACGTCACAACGCTGATGCGCATGCAGTTCGTGCTGCATGATCCTGAGGGGGTGTTGACCGCGAAGCACCTCCGCGGGGCGATAGGTACCGATCACGAGGAGCCGCGCCGGCTCGGATCGGTGTGCGAGGGCGCTGAGCACGTCGAGTGTGGCGTAATCACTCCAGTGCAAATCCTCCACTACTAAGACCAACGGCCACGTGGCCGCGAACGCCGCGACCGCATCGGCGAGTTCGCGCACCATGCGGTCGCGGGTAGTAGCATAGCCCTGGTACCGGAGTTGTTCGCGTTCTGTGGCGCTAAGCAGTGCAGGCATCTGCAACAGCCAGGTTGGCGCATGCTGACGTAGCGTGTCGAGGATAGCAACGCCGTCAGGCCGACGACAGAGACGTGTCAGCGCGTCCAAGATGGGCAAATACGCCTCACCCGCGCTGTAGTGTTCGGTGCATTCACCGTAGGCGAAGCTCACGGCAGAGGCTAGAGACTTGAGGCTTGAGGCTTGGGAGGGGAGGGCTAGTCTCCAGTCTCCAGCCTCTAGCCTCTGCCGAAAGGCATCGATGAGCGTCGTCTTACCACTCCCGGCTTCTCCCGTCACGAAGACGACCTGGCGTGCACTGTTCATCGCTTTAGCAAACAGATTGCGCAGTTGCGCGAGTTCGGATGCGCGACCGACGACAGGTAAGGCTAGAGGCTTGAGGCTAGAGACTGGTGGGGCAGGGGCACTTTGCCCTTTGAACTCGGAACTTTGAACTGGCTGGGTGGTCACAGTGGGGAGGAACCGGTACCCGCGTCGATGGACGGTTTCAATAAACCGTGGAGCGCGCGGATCATCGCCCAGAACCTTGCGCAGTTCGGCAATGGCGACCGTGAGGACACCATCCCCCACCACGGTGCCTGGCCACACCACATCAAGGAGTACTGCCTTACTGACTAACTGTCCCGGGTGTTCGACGAGATAACGAAGAAGAGCAAAGGCTTTCGGTGACAACGCGATGCGCTCGTCTTCGTGCCATAACAACTCTCCGGCGACATCGAGTCGAAACGGTGCGAACCACACCTGTGCCGTATCCGCCATGCTCCGTGCTCCTGTCGCGCTTTGGAAAAACTTTACCGAAACTTAATACCTTCTTAAGAACTTGCGCTACCACGCACGCTATATTCCTCCCATACGGAGCGTGATGAGGCAAGACGCACGGATGACAAACGACAAGAGCACTCACCGCGACTGCCAGGCTACGTCCTCCGTGAAACGACATCAGTGACGGCACGAGTCCCGGGCTCGCCGCTGGCACTACTCAATCTCCAGAAAGGATACGTACGATGAAAAAACAGTTGTTATCAATGACCGCTCTTTGGGTGTCTCTGACGTTGTCTCCCGCCCTCTGGGCAGAGGAGTTGTCACACGTGTCACCACGGCACGTGGAGCAGATGGACTCTGACAATCCTCCTCCGTTCGTCGGTGACCGCTTTGCGCGCACGGAGTTGTATTTCGGAACAGCGAGATCCGACAATCAACCACCAGTGTCGGAAGCGGAATTTCAAGAGTTCCTCGACTATAAGATTACTCCGGCCTTCCCCGATGGCTTGACGTTGCTCAAGGGGCTCGGACAGTTCCGCGGCGCTAACGACGTCACCATCGAGGAGACGTCCTTCCTCGTGATTCTCTTGTATCCCGCCGCAGCGCGACGAGAGAGCAGCGCGAAGATCGAGCTAATTCGCCAGGCATATAAAGGCCAGTTCGGGCAGGAATCCGTGCTGCGTTCGGATTTTTGTTGTGAACGGGTCGGGTTCTAGCAGCAACAGCGGATTCTGCTTAGACCGCGTATCTCACGTGTTTGCCCAAGCAGGTTCCGCTGTACCGCAAGACGATCAGAAACGAGCAGAAACATGAATAAACATAACCAGCTTCAATGGGTTAGCCGGCATTGCCGTGCTGTGTCCCTCGTCGGTGAGCGATAACGCGGCGTTTGACAATAACAAGACGCGGCCCGGCGCCGGTTTTCTGGCTTCAGTTTTCAGGGCACTGGCTGTGCGGGCGGGCAGAATGCACCACCGCAGGTCAGATGACGCGTGCACACTGTGGGCGTCACTAAAGGAACTCTTAGACGGCCACAAAAAAGCGGAAGACAAAGCCTACGAGACATAGGGAACGAAGGCACGAAGGAGAAGCCGAAACGAAAGGACCAAGAGGAGAGGCTACAGATAGTGAGAGAAAATCCCAAAGCTTAGATCCGAGAGCAGACGATAGGGAACTTTTGGAGGGCTACACAAAGCGCCCTGACCTTCACGGAGAAACACATCATGAACCTACGACTACTTCCTATACTCGGCGTCGTGCTTGGCGCGTTTGGATGCGAGAGTGGCGGCGCAAGCATCGCTGTTACAGATAAGGACGTCGCCAATTTGACACAGCGGACGGCAGAAGCAAACGCGGCGCTCGTACGCGGGGATATCGGTAGCTACCTCGGGCTCATCAAGCACGCAGAGGACTACACGCTCATGGCGCCGTTCGGCGGCGCGCCGGTCCGCGGGTTCGACATGTCCACTGAGCACCAGGCCGCGTTGGCGCGTCTCTTTAAGTCCGGCACGTTCGCCCAACAGGTCGTGGCGACCTACAACGCGGGCGACCTCGTCGTGCTTGCGACGATCGAACAGGTGCGTGCCGAGCTAGGCGGGCTTCCGGCGCAGGACTGGTCGCTCCGCGTCACGCAGGTCTTTCGCCGTGAAGGGGCCGAATGGCGGCTCGTGCATCGGCATGCTGATCCGCTCGTGCACGGCCTCAGCTTGGAACAGGCGGCCGCGCTGGCGCGGGGTGATCGACGCTGAAGGGTGCCGGCCCCGCGCCTTCTGCGCTCTACCGTCGCTCGGAGAATGAGCTTCTATTGGTCCGTGTGGCACAGAGAGGGCGGTCTGGGCCCGGCACCTTCCTTGCCGCGCGACTCGCGAGTGTGCGGCTGCGAGTCTAAAGCGGACCACAGGAGATTAGCACAGCAGCACACAGGCTACTCCCTCAAGGGCTCTGGGATCACTCCATCCAGCAGCAGTGTGACGCCCTACGCCGCGCGCTACACCCGCCTAGCCCCAAGTCTCTTGACATCGCCCGAAGAGGTAAACACTACCCTGTGTACAGTCGAAAACCTAAAAGCCGAGGTGGGAAGAGACAAGGCGAGAGGTGCGCTGGCCGGAAGCAGATGCATACACAGTGGGACTGGAGGACCGAAGGAGAGGCGCCGAATTTCCCTGAGGCAGGACGTACGGCGCCAGGAGAGTCAGTCTTTACCATTTCTTTACCGAAAATTAATCAATTGTTTAGGACTTCGACGCCATCCTCGTCTATCGTCGCCAGAGAAGAGCAACGAAAGTGAGGAATTGAGGATATGCAGACGAGCCAACGCAGGGACCAGCACCGCCCGAAGGAACTAGAAGGCTGCCTGTCACGTACAGGAGACACACAGATACTATTCAAGTTGTTTGCGCGTGAGCTTGCGCAGTGCCCGCGGTTCGAGCGAACGGCGGAAGACACACTCGCCCGGCAAACGCACCTCGCCTGGCGCCAGCTTGTCCACACACTCGTAACACATCGTGAGCATCTGGAACGGCTGCTCGGTCCACACCTTCTGCCCGCAACGTATGACACAATCAGTGAGTCGGATCTCGTGCGTCTACTGCATCAGGTCCGCGTGTGGATGGACCAAACGCAAAGTCTTCAAGCCAGCTCGGCCCTGGATTCTACGCACGACTGGCTCGCACACATGTACGCTGACGTCGCGGCGTATCGCCACTACCGGGACGCAATGGTGCGGTGCAACCTTCGCTTTGTCGTCCTGTTAGCGCGGCGGCATGCCCAGAACCCTGCGATGCTTCTCGATCTGGTCCAAGAAGGCACGCTGGGATTACTGCGAGCGATCGAGAAATACGATCCCGATCGAGGGGTTCGGTTCGCCACGTATGCCGCCTGGTGGATTCGCGAGGCGTTTGCGCGCGCGGTGCCGAGCAACGACACAGCATCCTGTTCTGCTGCATTTCCCGGAGACGAGGACAAGGGCGCGGTCATCGACTGCATCGCAGCTCCCGAAGAAGCGACGCCCGAAGTGCAGGTACTGCACGCAGAAAACAGAACACACCTGTATCAGGCGCTTATTAGCCTCCCCGAGCCGGAAGCCGCGATCATCCGCCTGCGCTTTGGACTGGGTGAACCCTGTCCCTCCACGTTGGCGGAAGTCGGCCAACGACTCGGCCTCACATGCAAGTACGTGCGCATATACGAACAACGCGCCCTTGTACGCCTACGGATCTACTTGTCGCGCCTCACCGCAGCTTCCCAACAACGCCTGCGAGAACCACAACACCGTTGCAGAAAGGCCGCATGAAAGCTCACGCGATGACGTGGATGGGGGACATCTTCTTCATCCACTTACATCCAGCGAGGGGGTTCATGGGATAGGGGAGTAGAAAGTAGCAGTGACCTTTGGGGCGGGGGTCGCGTAGGCCTCACCATCGGCTCGCTTTTTTGACGAAGAGAGAATGTCACTTTCAGTGCTTAAGAGACCAGTAGGATAGAGAGGCCAGACTACCGTCTAGTTTTCAAACGTACCATACTTGCCGTTATCGGTCGTTGGTGGAGCGGGGGAGGTTTGCCCGGCCACGATGGACCGGCAGTTCAGCTCGATCCCGTATTGGCTAGTCATGGAGGGGTGTTGCCCTGATAGTTGCTCGGAAGAATACCAGATGGTGGTTTTCTATTTCCATCATTCACGTTGAAGAGGACCGAACTAGGCGGATATAGCTTTCCCTGTCCAGCACACACGATCCTTCCGGAGCGATTAGAGCTATTCCCCACCAGGTGTAATATCCTCAGCTGCTGCATCAAAAGAAGGACGGAATCTGCGACCTCGAAGTTAAAACTGTTCCCGGTAATATCGAGGGTGGCGCTAGGGCCGGCAAACTCGATTGCGATTCGCTGATCGCCTCGCATGGGGGTCTTGGCTTTAATGTCGTTATCGAATCTGGCCAAGATATGACCATGGCGTCCGCTAACGGCATTGACCTGATTGCTTCGCAAAGTGGTGCCGACATTCAGGGAACAAACGATCTCTCTGTCGGTGCAAAGAGTGGAGTGATGACGGCCGACCAAGACCCACAGAGAGGCCCGCCGTTCAAATTGACTTTTTGGCGTCAGACAAGTGCCCTTCGCTTCCGTGCTGAAGTCGGTCCGGTGAATCGCGACTACGTCACAATCAGTATGCCGTTCGATTTCGAGAGGCAGTTCGTTGATCGCTTTGCATTTAAGGCGGCGCGTCATCGGCTGGAATGCACCGGGGTCGACGGTCCACGGACCGGTTCTGCAACCACGTATGCGCCGATTCCGCGCGCCTGTCCAATTCCTGGTGGGGTGTGAGCGATTCTCAGCATTATCAGAGTCTAAAGTTTCATCACCATCCTTATACAGACAAACAATCTTGAGTTCAGCTTCGGGCGAATGCGCAAGGGTGAAACGGCTTTCGTCGAAGGGGGAGTCGTAGTCGCCTCTGACCAGTGAGAGGCCTGCCTGGACACGCGGTCAAAAACGGCGTGTAGCGGATGAGAGCCTGCCATACCTTCATCAACCCTCGCGTCAAGGCTTTACGGCGGGACGGTACTGATGCTATTGGTCTGAGGCACCCACAATCAGGTGGTGCCAGGCGGCTGTATCAGCGCCGACCAGCAGTGTGAGGGTGCGAAGCGTCAACTGAGCTCGAGTGTGAGGAGGCGTTGTCGCAGGCCGGAAACGAATTGTTGAGCGGAACAACATCAATCGAGGGACACCCAAATGCAAATAGGATATTTCACCGAACGGCCGTATCGCTGGTTGCCTGAAGAGCTCATTTTGAAAAACCGCGCGTTCTTCGCCGTCTCGAACGAGCATTTCGACCGCGAGAAGGCGGCTGATGACTACCATTACTATCTCGACGAATATTGCTATGCCGAGGACCTCGGCTTCGATGTCCTGGCCCTGAATGAGCATCACGGCAACCCGATCTGTATGGGGTCGGTGATGAACGTCGAGGCGTCGATTCTGGCCTATCGCACCCGTCGTGCCCGGCTAGTGCTGATTGGCAATCCGCTGCCGGTCATCAAGCATCCGTTGCGGATGGCCGAAGAGCTGGCCGAGATCGATCTGATCTCGCGCGGTAGACTGATCACCGGCTGGGTGCGCGGCGCGGGCAGCGAGCAGTTCTTCAATAATGCCAATCCCGCGTACAACCGCGAGCTGTTCAACGAAGCGCACGACTTTATCGTCCAGGCCTGGACGCGCCCCGGGCCCTGGCGCTACGAAGGGAAACATTTTCATTATCGCCACGTCAATCCGTGGGCGCTGCCCTACCAAAAACCCCATCCGCCTATGTGGATTCCCGGGACGCTTAGCCCCGAGACCGTCGAGTGGTGCGCCGTGCATCGGTATCCCTATATCGGTCTCGGTACGCCGCTGCCGCCCACGTGCGATCTGTGGGACTTCTACGCAGATGAAGCGGCCAAGCATGGCTATCAAGCCGGACCGGAGAATTTTGGCTATATGGTCGCGACGGCTTTGGGAGAAACCGAGGAAAAAGCCCAGCAAGCTGCCGCGGGGTTTGTCTACGGCGGCGGGCAGAATGCGTTCTCGGCGGCGGAATTTATGATGCCGCCTGGCTACAACTCGAAAGCGGCCATTCGCACCTTGGCGAAGACCCAGAGCAGTGCGTGGCTGGGAATCAGTGGCGAGAGGATAAGGGAGCAAATGCAGGGTGCTGCGGTTGAGGTCGATTACACCGAAGTCCGGCGCAAGCTGCAGGCGGCACTGATGCGCGGGCAGCAGAACATGCAGGTGATCGTCGGCACGCCCAAGACCGTCATCCCTAAGATCAAGGGGATTATGAGCACGTTACGCATCGGTATCTTCATCATCCTGAGCCTGCAGGGGCAGCATGATGATGACGAGCGGCGCACCAGCATGCGCTTGTTTGCGGAAGAGGTAATACCGGAACTCAAGGAGCACGCGCGGGCGATTGATTTAGTTGACCCGTTTCAGCGCACACCCGGTTCGATCCCATTGCGTACTGGGACCAAGCGTGCGCCCGTCGTGGATCGTAGTCTGTTGGCCTCGCTGGGTTTCAAATAGTAAGGAGGACACAACGATGAATCTAAAATGGAAAGTTGGCGACACAACCATTACCAAAATCACGGAAATCATCTACCCAGAATTCGACCTGATCCCTGCCGCTACGCCGGCAGTGGTCAAGACAGTCCCATGGTTATTTCCCCACTTCGTGACGCCGGAAGGGAAACTCAGTGTGAGTATTCATTCCCTGGTGGTTGATACCCCAGGCGCGAAGCTGGTTGTGGACACCTGCATTGGCAATGGTCGCGATCGGGAGCCCTTTACCATCATGAGCAACCTCTCCACCTCGTTCTTGGAAGACATGAGCGCGGCAGGCTATCCTCCGGAAAGCATTAATTACGTGCTGTGTACGCATTTACATCTCGATCATGTGGGTTGGAATACACGCCTGGTCGATGGCAAGTGGGTCCCCACGTTTCCCAAGGCCGCGTATCTCATGGACAAGAAGGACGTCGCCCTCTACGGCACGATTGACGAAAACCACAAAGACGCCTTCATGCAAATGCAACGCCGCACGTTTGCGGACTCGGTCCAGCCGGTGTTTGACGCTGGCCTGGCGAAGCCGGTGGAAGGACCGGCACAAGTCTGTGATGGCGTCCGCCTCGTGCCGACTCCAGGTCATACGCCCGGTCATTGTTCAGTCCTGATCGAATCCAAAGGGGAGAAGGCCTTGATTACTGGTGATTTCATGCACCACCCGATCCAATTTCACGATCCGGCGTTATCCATTTCCGCGGACGAGGACAACAACGCCGCCATCACTACCCGTCGCCGGGTCTTCGCCGAATATGCAGATACTCCCACGCTGATTATTGGCACCCATTTTTCTGGCCCAACCGCGGGGAAGCTTGTGCGGGACGGAGACGGGTATCGATTGAACGTCTAGAAGATCAAGCGGGGGCTGGAGGAAGCAGGGCAGACCATGACATTCGATGAAATGCTCGCGCAGGTCCAGGAATTGCTGCAACGTGAGCAGCGGGTCTCCTATCGCGGCTTAAAGCGGCGCTTTGCCCTGGATGACGAGTATCTCGAAGACCTCAAGGAAGAACTCATTGGCGCTAAGCGGCTGGCAGCCGATGAGGACGGTCGTTTTTTGGTGTGGACGGGCAAAAACACAGAGGGGGATACGGCGAAAAGGGGAAATGGGGAAAAAGACAGTCCAGAGTATAGAGTCCGGAGTCTGGAGTCAAAAGAGCAAAGGCAAATTCCCACCGTTTCGACCCTAGACTCTAGACGCCAGACACTAGACACCGCCGAACGCCGCCAACTGACCGTGATGTTCTGTGACCTGGTCGGGTCGACTGCCCTCTCGGCGCAACTCGACCCCGAAGACCTGCGTGAAGTCGTACGCGCCTATCAGGAGACCTGCACCACGGTGATCCGGCGCTACGACGGTCACGTCGCCCAGCACCTGGGCGATGGCTTACTAGTCTACTTCGGCTATCCTCACGCGCACGAGGACGATGCCCAGCGCGCAGTGCGGGCGGGGTTGGAGATTCTGGCGGGTCTCCCGCCCCTCAACGCACAGCTATCACCCACTGTGAGAACCCGCTTACCGCGTCCGGTGCAAGTACGCATCGGCGTGCACACCGGGTTAGTTGTCATCGGCGAGATTGGCAGTAGTGAGAAGCGCGAGATGCTCGCGCTAGGTGAGACGCCGAACCTTGCTGCACGTATTCAGGGGCAAGCCAATCCCGATGAAGTCGTGATCAGCGCAGCAACGTATCATCTGGTTGAAGGCTTGTTTGTCTGTGACGATCGTGGACAACCCGAACTCAAAGGCGTGGCGGTTCCACTGAGGCTCTATCGCGTAGAGAAAGAGAGCGAAGCGCAGAATCGCTTTCAGGTCGTCGCACGGCAAGGGCTCACGCCACTGGTCGAACGCGAGCATGAATTCGGATTGTTACGTGAGCGCTGGATACGAGTGAAAGACGGTGCCGGGCAAGTCGTGCTGCTCAGTGGCGAGCCGGGCATTGGCAAATCACGGTTAGTGGAAGCACTTAAGGAGAGCATGGAACAGGAAGGAGCACGTTGTCTGGAGTTGCGCTGTTCCCCGTATGCGCAGAACAGTTCATTGCAACCCGTCATTGAGCATTTGCAACGCGGGCTGCAGTTTCACAGCGGAGACAGCCCTGAAGAGAAGTTGCAGAAGCTGATCGTAGGGGCGCACAGCGGTGCGCCCCTACAGCCAGAGGCCATTCCGCTGTTGGCTGCTTTACTGTCATTGCCCCATCCGGATGGGTATCCCCCTCTCACATTGAGTCCGCAAAAGCAAAAAGAGAAAACGCAAGAAGCGGTGGTGGCGTGGCTCTGTTCCGAGGCAACACAACACGCAGTGACCTACGCCTGGGAAGATTTGCATTGGGCCGATCCATCGACGTTAGAATTGCTCACTCTCTTTCTGGCGCAAGTTCCCACCGCACGGTTGCTGACAGTGCTGACGTTTCGGCCCGAGTTTGTTCCGCCTTGGGGCGCACATTCCTATTTCAGTCAGTTGACCCTCAGTCGGCTGGAGCAGCCCCAGGTGAAGGTGATGGTGGAGAAGGTCACCGGCGGCAAAACTCTACCCAAAGAGGTGATACAGCAGATCGCCAACAAGACCGATGGGGTACCCTTGTTCGTCGAAGAACTCACCAAGATGGTCGTGGAATCGGACTTAGTCAAAGAGGTCAATGGACATTATGAGCTGAAGGGTACATTGCCCCCGCTGGCGATTCCATCGACTCTACAAGATTCACTTATGGCGCGGCTGGATCGGTTGGCCACAGTACGAGAACTCGCCCAGATCGGCGCGACGCTCGGACGTGAATTTACCTACGAGTTACTCCACGCTGTCTCGCCGCTGAACGAAGCCACGTTGCAGCAGGGATTGAAGCAATTAGTAGAATCCGAACTTGTCTATCAGAGTGGCATTCCACCGCAAGCACGCTATCTCTTCAAGCATGCGCTGGTACAGGAAACGGCCTATCAGTCGTTACTCAAGAGCCGCCGCCAACAGTTGCATCAGCAGGTGGCACAGGTGTTGGAGAAGCAGTTTCCGCAGATCGTCGAGACCCAACCTGAGCTAGTCGCTCATCATTACACGGAGGCAGGGCTCGTCGAACCAGCCATTCCCTATTGGCAGCAGGCAGGTGAAAAAGCTGCCAAGCGTTCAGCTAATGTAGAAGCGATCAGCCACCTCACCAAGGGACTGGACTTGCTCACAACCCTGCCGGACACCTTTGAGCGTGCCCAACAAGAACTCACGCTGCAAATCGCTCTGGGCAGTCCGCTGATGGCCACCAAGGGCTATGGTGCCACAGAAGTACAACAAACGTACACGCGGGCGCGAGAACTGGGCCGGCAGGTGGGAGAAACGCCTCAGCTCTTCCCCATTCTGTGGGGACTGTGGGAGTTTTATGGCGTGGGGGCGCAGTACAAGGCGGCGCGCGAGCTGGCCGAGCAGTGCTTTAGGCTGGCTCAGAGCAGCCAAGACCCCCTGCTCCTAGTGGAGGCCCACTATGCGCTGGGGGGAACCTTATTCCCGCTCGGGGAGTTCACTACTGCCCGAGGGCACTTTGAGGAAATGATAGCTCTGTACGACCCCCAGCAGCACTCCGCGTATACCTCTCTGTATGTCCAGGACCCCGGGGTCGTCTGCCGGGGCTTTTTGGCCTTGACCCAGTGGTATCTGGGCTATCCGGACCAGGCCTTCAAGAGACTCCACGAGGCGCTGAGCTTGGCCCGAGAGCTGTCCCATCCTTACAGCCTGGGGCTCGCCTTGATGTTTGCGACTTACCTCCATCAGCACTGCCGGGAGGGGCAAGCCGTCCAGGAGCGGGCCGAGGCAGAGATTACGCTCTCTAGGGAGCAGGGGTTTTCGTTCCTCTTGGCGGTGGGGACTATCCTGCGGGGCTGGGCGCTGGCCGAGCAAGGACAGGGAGAGGAAGGCCTTGTGCAGATACGCCAGGGGCTAGAGGCATTCCGCGCCACACGGACGGAGTACCAGCGCACCCTCCATCTGAGATCACTGGCTGAAGCGTGTGGAAAAGCGGGGCGTGTCGAGGACGGCCTGCAGGCGCTGGCTGAGGCGCTGGCCATGGTGGACTATACCGGGGAATGTGTCTACGAGGCGGAGCTGCATCGACTGCGCGGCGAGCTGACGCTCCAACAGTTCAAAGTTCAAAGTTCAAAGTTCAAAGAAGCGGAGACAGAAGCCGAAGCTTGTTTTCTCAAGGCCATCGAGATTGCGCAGAAGCAGAAGGCGAAGTCCTGGGAACTCCGAGCCGCCAGGAGCCTCGCGCGTCTGTGGCAGCACCAGGGCAAAAAAGCCGTAGCTCACAAGTTGTTGTCAGAGGTCTACAACTGGTTCACTGAAGGATTCGACACGAAGGATTTGCAGGAGGCGAAAGCGCTGCTCGAAGAATTGCGTGATTGAATCATTGAATCATTGAAAGATTGAGAAACTCAAAGAGTACACCATTGAACCATTGAAAGATTACGGTATTGTTTTCCTTGAGGATACCTAACGCACTGAGAGAAAGGAGCTTCCGCAGATGTCGGCTCGCACGATTACCGTGACCCTCCCCGAAGTGCTCTATGAACGTGTGAAGAGTACCGCGGACGCCTCGGCGCGCTCGGTGGAAGAGGTGTGCACTCAGTCCATTGCATTGTCCTTACCAGAACTCGAAGACGATCTCCCATCAGAGCTTCGCTCCGGGCTGGCAGTGTTGCCATTACTCAGCGATGCCGAGCTGGAAACGATCGCCCATAGTAGCATGAGCGATGAGGCCCAGAATCAACTGGAAATGCTTGCCGACGCGCAAAAACATCGTGCGCTCTCAAGTACAGAGGAAACCTCGCTCAACCAATTACTGGAAGAAGCACAGCGGCTCATGCTGCGTAAGGCTGAAGCGTATCGCCTGTTAGCCCGGCGTGGACACTCACTACTGACTGCCTCTGGTTCCTCTGCCGTTTGATATCATGCCGATTCCCCCGGCATTACGGGCGCTGCTTGACAAGCGCGATAAGCAACGCTGTGTGTATTGCCTGACGACTGAGGAGAATTGTGGTCTACGCATGCACGTGGACCATATTATTCCTGAAATTGTTGGAGGGCCGACCACTGCAGAGAATACCTGCTTGGCATGTTTCTCGTGCAATATCGCCAAATCCTCACAACAAACCGCTGTCGATCCCCAAAGTGGAGAGCGTGTCGGCCTGTTTCATCCACTGCGTCAACGATGGGGTGAACATTTTGTGTGGAGTGAAGACAAAACCCGTATCATTGGCGTGACCGCGAGTGGCCGCGCGACCGTCGAAGCCTTGCGCATGAATAACCCAACGGTCGAACGTGCCCGCCATCGCTGGGTGGCTGCGGGTTGGCATCCCCCGACAGATTGATGCGTTTCACATGAGGGACGGTAACTGGAAGAGAAGTTACAATGCGTTCCTTCTTCGCCAAACAGCTGTGCCACAACCGCTTGTCTTACCATGCCGACGGACGATATGATCCCCAGAGGCGCAAGACACAAGGAGGCACGTATGACGCAATCCGCAGCACCGGCGACCGACCGTGAAGCCAGTGTGGGCCGGCTGAACTATCTCGATTCCGCGGTGCCCAGTTCCTTATATCGCAACGGCAAGATGCTCCTACGGCGTAACGCTGACGGGAGCGACTCTGAGCTAGAAGGGGTCGTCTTCGACGAGCGCCAGGTCACTGTCCATAACGCCCGACTGCTGGAAGGGGACCAGCGTCGCACGGTCGAGAAAAACGGATTTGAGCTGTGTTTTCGTCCTCTGGCGCGCCCGGACCTCGACTTTCTCGACCACCAAGACGTCATTCAGTATTACTATCGCGAATGTGAACAGTTGGTCCAAGAGATCACTGGCGCCGCAACGGTCGTGGCGTTTGACCATAATGTCCGGTCCACGGACGGGAAACGGAGCAAGCAGCGCATTCGTGGCGGGCAGGAAGTACAAGGCCCGGCGCGCATCGCACATGGCGATTACACCCTCACCAGCGCCCCTGAGCGTTTGCAACGCCTGGCACAAGAGCCGTGTGAGAATGATACGCTGCGGGCGGCCCTCGCCCCGGGAGCGTCCTTGCTCGCCCCGGCGGAGGTCGAGCAGGCGATTGGTGAGCACGGCCGCTTCGCCATCATTAACGTGTGGCGCAATATTGCGGCTGAGCCGGTCGCGACCCATCCCTTGGCCTTGTGTGACGCACAAACGGTGACTCCGAAAGACCTCAGCGTATTTGAGTTACACTATGCCGACCGTGTGGGTGAGAACTATTTTTCGAAAGCGGCTCCGGGACATGCGTGGTACTACTACCCGGCCATGACGCGCGACGAGGCCCTCCTCATCAAGCAATGGGACTCGGCTGGCCCGCTGGCACAGTCCAAGGGGCAGCGGCCTGACAGTGATAACCCGCACGCGCCGTGCACGTTTAGCTTTCATAGCTCCTTCGACGAGGCGTCTCCTCCGCCCAATGCGCCAGCCCGCTGGAGCATCGAGGTCCGGTGCGTCGTCATCTACCATTAAGTTGCGCCATACACACAGGAGGATAACTTATGACACTCATGATTACTCCGACTGGGGCCACACTCGGCGCCATCGTCGCTGGTGTCGACCTCGCCAACTTGGATGACGCGGCATGGGCCGACATCGAGCGCGCCTTCCTTGCCCATGCCGTGCTGATCTTTCCCGGCCAGCATCTCAGCGACGCTGCGCAGATTGGCTTCGGTCGCCGCTTCGGTGCCATCGAACAGCTGGTGACTGACCGCGAGATCGTGCCGATCAGCAATCAACGCGCCGACGGTACGCTGATGCAAGACAACGAGTTCGGCATGCAGCTCATGCGCGGTAACGAAGGCTGGCATACTGACAGCTCCTACATGCCTCTGGCGGCGAAGGCCTCCGTCCTCTCGGCACATATCGTGCCTTCGGCAGGCGGACAGACCGACTGGGCGGACATGCGCGCCGCCTACGACGCGCTCGACGAGGTAACCAAAGCACGCATCGCCACGCTCTCGGCCTATCACTCGCTGTACTATTCGCAGGGCCGCATCGGCCACACGGCTGCGATCGGATCGAGTTATGGATTTCACACCGGCGATCCGCCGCTGCGTCCCTTGGTAAAGGTACATCCAGTGACAGGGCGCAAGTCGCTGTTCATCGGTCGCCATGCCTACGGCATTCCCGGTCTTGCGCCTGAGGAGTCGGAAGAGTTTCTTAACGATCTCGTCACGTTCGCGTGTCAGGCTCCGCGCATCTACAGCCATACCTGGCAGCCTGGCGATGTCGTGGTGTGGGACAACCGCTGCGTGCTGCACCGCGCACGTCCGTTCGACCATCGCGAAGCCCGGGTCATGAAGCACACTCGCGTGTCGGGCGATCCAGCCTCCGAGTTGGCCGTTCATAGTGATCGAATTGCACCTTGAGCGAAACGTGAGGCGCCACTACGTGCGGGAGCATACCACACGCACAAGTATGGAAAGTCGTCTTTCCCCTAGCCGTTGATTTTGCTCAGTGCAAAAACGAAGTATGACGAGTTGTAAAACCCTGCATCAGTGCGTATGGTTTGCAGGCCTGGATGTGGCTCTTTTCGCTCGTGCTAAATACGGAGGGCAGAAGCCTGTGGTGGCCTTGTCTGAGTAGGGGACAAGCGCAGGAGGGTCCGCGCTACGTTCGTTAGGGGAGAATAGCGCCGTCGTGGGGCTTGTGAGAGAGCACTATCGTGTCACACCACGAGGGAGAGGGTCAAAGCGCACACAGCAGACAGGCGCGTAAAAGAAGGAAGCGCGGCGGACCACCCATCGCGCGACCGTAGCTACTGAAACGCTGGTAAGGTGGCTACAGCCTTGATATCGCTCCGCAGGGAGAAAGCTTGATAGCTTTTGCGAGGAGTTGTGACTAAATAGAACCACACTCGATGGAAAGTGCTAGGCCGCTTGCCGGGAGAGCATAGACCTCACGTTCGACTACAAAAGGCGTGCGCTTTTGCAGCCAGGCAAACACTAAATCGAGGAGTTCCTC
>Ga0081539_10003513_pt1 | contig 19119 bp, 7 predicted proteins | sample TabmetS4T2R2_FD_71023 | JGI IMG/M metagenome (GOLD analysis project Ga0081539, IMG submission 71023) | Tabebuia heterophylla rhizosphere microbial communities from the University of Puerto Rico - S4T2R2 | ecosystem: Host-associated > Plants > Roots > Rhizosphere ...
AGCCTAAAGTATTCAAACCGCGCCAGCCCCCAGCGGGGGCGTAGCGTAGTGAGCGGTGCGAGGTGCGCCGAGCGCGCGAGCGAAGCGGGCGCAAGGGGGAGAATCAATAAAATAGCGGGCGTCCTGATAACAGCGATTCCGTTTGGGAGCGCCGCTAGGCGCTGTAGTTGGGAAAAACGGAATCTTCTGTTATCAGACGACCGTCCTTATTGAAGCGCTTTATTGAGGAGCTTTCTGTCGATCTCTCTTGCCCGAGGTAAATCTGCAACATTCGGAAAATTATCCGAAAACGTGAATAATTGCATTCATCTGCGCGTTACGTTGCAAAAAAAAGAAGCGAACGTCACAGCACTAAACTTAGAGCAGGGTGAGACTGTCACAGTCTACACGTGTTAGACCATGAATGACTTGGTGATTATCTCGTCGACCCACTATTCGCTGCGTAACGTAACCTCTCGAAGAGAGGTGCGGCAATAGATTAAAATGACACATCGCTGACAAAGTGGGCCAGTCATATTTGTCAGCTCTTGTTGTTCAGGAAACGTTTAGTTTGACCACGCAAGGATAAAGTATTGCTTGGTTTATACGCAGGACCGAGAACTTATCCATAGTAAGTAAGCGATGCGGCAAAGAAGAACTGCATAGAAACTGCGCTTGGACCCGTTTACGCACTGGTTTGAACTTTATTCTGGCTTTGCGAATGCAATTCTTGGACCACAGGCGAATGAGAAAGAACTTCACGTCTAAGGAAAATATAACCGACCATTGTTCATTGTACCGACTTTATGTTAAAGCCAAGAGGTATTGATGAAGGCACTTGTTTTCTTTCTTTTGTTGGCATTTTCGTTAACGACTCACGCACAGTCTGCGAGCGAAGTTGCGGCCCGCACAGCTCTGTTTCGGTATAACGATAACTCACCCGTCACTGTCAAAGAGGTGTCGTCCGAACAGCGGGGCGATGTTACCCTGCGAGACATTACATTTTCACCTGGGCCAGGACGAGAGATAAAGGCCTATTTGGTTGTCCCCAGGGGAAATGGACCATTCGCAGGTATCTTGTGGGTGCATTGGCTGGGCGACGAGAAATCAAACCGCACCCAGTTCCTGGATGAAGCTGTTCAACTTGCACCGAAGGGTGCGGTGTCGCTTTTAGTTGACGCGATGTGGTCGGCGCCCAACTGGTTCGGCAAGCGAATTCCTGAAAAAGATTACGACAATTCGATACGCCAAGTTATCGAACTCCGACGCGGTCTTGATCTTCTGCTTTCACAACCGAATGTGGACAAGACACGCATCGGATTCGTTGGCCATGATTACGGCGCGATGTACGGGATGTTAATGGCCGGAGTGGAGCAGCGCATCAATGCGTTTGTCTTCATCGCGGCAACGCAAAGTCTCAACGATTGGGCGTTTCTTGGTCCTCAGCCGAAATCAAAGGCTTCCTACTTAAAACAGAATTCAAATCTGGAGCTTACTGATTCTTTGCGACAGGTCAGGAATGCGAGCAAGTTGTTTCAGTTTGGAAAAGGCGACTTCTTTGTTTCGCAGGCGGACGCGGCGGTTGTATTTGCCGCCGCTACTGAACCGAAGCAACGCAAGCTGTACGAAGCTTCGCATAAGATGGAATTAAACGAAATTGTGAGAGACAGGGATGAATGGCTGGTTAAGGAATTGAAACTTGAAGGCTCTTACAGATGACATGCAAACCCCGAATAACCTCACACTCCGTCACCATAGGTTGTGCTGTTTCGATATCTCTGATACTCGTCGGGAAGCTTCTCTCCGAGCCAGCAAGCCTAGCGCTTTCTTTGTTTTCAAGAGGCACAAGAAGCTATAATCCTTGGGTCTGATCGGCTAGGCGGTGCAAGAACGCTTCGACTCGATTTGACGAGATCCAAATTCTTCGCAGTACCACGCTTTCAAACGCGAAATCCTTTTTGATTGCTATCGCACCTCTCAGGCCAGCCTATGGATATTTTCGCCTTTCGCGATCAACTCATCGGAGACTACGCGTCTTACGTCAAGAGTTTTATTCAGATTCGCGACCCATGGATTAAAAAGTATGTTGATGACAGTCTTAGCACAGGTGTGCTCTGGCCCGAGCCTCTAATTCAACTCAATCCTTCATTTGAGTCTGGCGGAACCATTAAAGATCTGGTCAGTCAGGGAGTTTTGCATTCTGAATGTGAACAGATTTTTCGGATGAAGGTGGACGAACATGACACAGGTCGCCCGCTACGTCTTTACAAGCATCAGACCGACGCCATCCTCGCTGCGTCAACCGGACAGAATTATGTCCTCACAACGGGGACCGCGTCAGGTAAGAGCCTCTCTTACATCGTTCCCATAGTCGACAGAGTTCTGAAACTGGGAAGTGGTCGAGGCATTCAGGCGATAGTGATTTATCCAATGAATGCCCTTGCAAATAGCCAACACGGGGAATTGAAGAAGTTTCTACGTTACGGATATCCAGATGGCAAAGGACCAGTTACTTTTGCCCGTTACACCGGACAGGAATCCGATGAAGAGCGAAATGAAATTATCGCTAAACCGCCCGATATACTTCTGACGAACTACGTCATGATGGAATTGATCCTCACACGTCCAATTGAGCAAGCATTGATCCGCGCAGCTCAAGGATTGAGATTCCTGGTTCTCGATGAATTGCACACTTATCGTGGTCGGCAAGGTGCTGATGTTGCTCTCCTTGTGAGACGAATTCGAGACAGGATGAGTGCTACGCAACTTCAGTGTGTTGGAACGTCGGCGACCATTGCTGGCAACGGTACTTATGACCAGCGGATGGCTGAGGTTGCAACTGTTGCTTCGCAATTATTTGGTGCCGAAGTGAAACCCGATCATGTAATTGGCGAAACCCTTAGACGGGCTACGCCGGTAGCAGATTCGAATGATCTAGGTTTTACGACACGTTTAACAGCGCGGGTGAGAGACAGAGGATACAAAGCGAATGGGGATTATCGAAGCTTTCTTGATGCCCCTCTGTCGAGTTGGATCGAATCCACCTTTGGTGTCACGAAGGAAGCAGATAATAATCGGCTTATTCGGGCAAAGCCGTTAAGTGTCCAGAGTGCGGCGGCGAATCTCGCTGCAATAACAAACTTGCCTTCCGAGGACTGTGCTGAAGCAATCCAGAGCGCCTTACTTGAGGGATATGAAGTTGCACCGAACCCTGACACGGGATTTCCGCCATTCGCTTTTCGGCTTCATCAGTTCATTAGCCGAGGCGACACCGTTTACGCCTCAATCGAGCCCGAAGGTATGCGCTACATAACTGTCAACGGGCAGCAGTTCGTCCCTGGGAGTCGCGATAGAGTTCTGCTTCCACTTGTTTTTTGTCGCGAATGCGGCCAAGAATATTACTGCGTACACTCAACCCGCGATCCGCAAACACAGCGAAGACTATTCATACCACGTACCCTCCAAGATCAAGCTGGTGAGGAAGGCTCTGATTCGGGATTTCTGTATTTCAGCACAACAAACCCGTGGCCAGTCGATAATAAGGAAGCACTAACTAGGGTTCCGGCTGAATGGCTCGAAGACGCATCCGGTTCGCCAAGACTACGTAACGATCGCAGGGGTAATCTCCCTGAATCCGTCAATGTCGCAGCTGATGGCTCACAAAATGATCCCACCATAAACGGCAACTTCATTAAGGCGCCGTTTCGGTTTTGTCTAAATTGCGGGGTGTCGTATGGGATGCGGCAGGGGGACGACTTCTCAAAGCTAGCGTCGCTTGGATCTGAAGGTCGAAGCACGGCAACGACGATTACGAGCCTTTCGGCAGTAAGAAGCTTGCGTCGTGCGACCAACTTAAAACCGGAGGCGCGCAAGCTCTTAAGTTTCACAGACAATCGACAGGATGCGTCTCTACAAGCTGGACACTTCAACGACTTCATTGAAGTTGGATTACTTCGCTCTGCTCTTTTCAGAGCTGTGGCTTCAGCGGGCGAATCTGGCCTAGCCTACGATGAGTTGGCCCAGAGAGTCTTTGATGCTCTGGATCTTCCGCTAAAGTATTACGCAAGCGATCCCAATGTGAGATTCCAAGCTTTAAGAGATGCGGAAGCTGCTTTCCGTGAGGTTCTGGGGTATCGAATCTATCGTGATCTCAGGCGAGGATGGAGGATTACTTCACCTAATCTTGAACAATGTGGTTTATTGGAAATCAAATATCCTTACCTTGCCGAGATTTGCAATGCAGAAGATGTTTGGCAAAACAATCATCTAGCGCTCGTCAGCGCGAATTCTCAAACACGTGCAAAGATCGCGGCTGTGCTACTTGATTACATGCGACGTGAACTCGCGATTAAGGTCAATTATCTCGATCCCAGGTACCAGGAAAGAATCAAACAGCAGAGCGGGCAAAAACTGATCGATCCATGGGCCATCGATGAAGATGAGACGATGGAACACGCCGGCGCGGTGTTGCCGCGCTCGCGCGCTCGTTACGAGCCAAGAGAAAACGTATTCCTTTCATCTCGCGGTGGCTTTGGTCAATATCTGCGCCGCACAAATACATTTCCTGACTACATTCAGCGATTAACCCTTCAGGATTCACAAACTATCATTCTCCAACTGCTCGAAGCGTTAAGACAGGGTGGTCTGGTCGAAGTGGTACGTGATGCCGACGAAGATGATCAAAAAGTGCCCGGATACCAAATGCTAGCGTCATCTATGCGTTGGGTAATGGGTGATGGATCGCGTGCATTCCACGATCCAATTCGCAGACCAAACGAACCCGAAGAAGGAAGCCGGACTAATCCATTCTTCGTCGAGTTTTATAAAACAGGCGCGGACGAGCTTCAAGGCTTTGAGGCTCGCGAACATACGGCCCAAGTTGACTACGAGATGCGACAGGACCGCGAAGACCGATTTCGCGAGGGTACACTTCCAATACTTTATTGTTCTCCCACAATGGAACTTGGCGTCGATATTGCGCAACTTAATGTCGTAAATTTGCGCAATATCCCGCCAACTCCGGCAAACTACGCACAACGATCAGGACGAGCGGGACGTAGCGGACAGCCAGCCCTTGTTTTCAGCTATTGTTCAACAGGTAGTCCTCATGATCAATATTTCTTCCGCCGACCAGGGGACATGGTTGCTGGTTCAGTCTCACCTCCCCGCCTTGATCTCACCAACGAAGAATTGATTCGAGCGCACGTTCACGCAATTTGGCTAGCCGAAACGGGACAGAGCCTCGGAAAGACTCTAAAAGACATCCTGGACTTATCTGGAGATGAACCAACCATGCGTCTGCAGGAATCGGTTCAGGTCAGCATCGAAAGCGAATCAGCAGCGCACCGTGGAAGACAACGGGCTGAAAATGTACTCGGCACTATTAGAGACGAGCTAATCACGTCTGATTGGTACAGTGAGAGATGGCTTGACGAGGTGTTTGCGCAGGTAGTCCGCGAATTCGATCAAAAGTGTGAACGTTGGCGAAGTCTCTATAGCTCCGCACTCAACCAAGCGAAGACGCAGGATCGAGTAATACGCGATGCCTCACGAAGTCCGGAAGATAAAAAGCAAGCGGAACGGCTACGTCGTGAAGCGGAAGCTCAACTCAAGCTGCTAACCGAAGTTGAGAGCCTTATACGATCCGATTTCTATAGCTACCGATACTTCGCCAGTGAAGGGTTTCTACCGGGCTACAATTTTCCGCGCCTCCCTATCTCAGCGTATATTCCAGGCCGCAGAACCAAACAACGTGATGAATTCTTGTCACGACCTCGATTTTTAGCCATCTCTGAGTTCGGACCACGCGCATTCGTCTATCACGAGGGTTCTCGCTATACCATTAACAAGGTAATTCTTCCGGTTGCTGACGAAGAACTGCTGACGCGCCGCGCAAAATTATGTGGGCACTGCGGGTATCTCCATCCGATTACCGGCGGAGCCGGAAATGATCTCTGTGAGAAATGCGGGATCGAGTTATCCGATCCTCTCAAACAACTTTTCCGATTACAGAATGTTTCAACAGTTAGGCGCGATAAGATTAATTCGGATGAGGAGGAGCGACTCCGACTTGGTTATGAGATCGTGACCGGCATTCGTTTTGCAGAACATGCCGGTCGTCCTTCCTATCGAACAGCTGTAATTGCAACTGACGGAGATGAGCAGGCGAAACTTGCATTCGGGCAAGCTGCAACTATCTGGAGAATCAATCTTGGCTGGCGGCGGCGCAGCAATCACAATCAGTATGGGTTCATCCTCGATACTGAGCGGGGCTACTGGTCAAAGAGCGAGCCCGTTGTCGCTAACGATCCAGATGATGCTCCCATAGGCCCACGCACGGCCCGGGTTATTCCTTACGTTGAGGATACAAGAAACGTTCTCTTATTTCAGCCGACCGAAGCTCTCGGCTCGCAAGAGATGGTATCCCTAATGTCGGTGCTTAAGCGCGCGATTCAAGCTTTGTACCAACTAGAAGATAACGAACTTGCTGCTGAACTGTTGCCCAGTAGCGAAAGCTCGCGTCAGATTCTTTTCTATGAGGCAGCCGAAGGGGGCGCAGGGGTACTCAAGCGACTCGTCGATGATTCTCAGGCCTTTGCATTGATCGCGCGCAAGTCCCTGGAGATATGTCACTTCGATCCCGACACGGGGGAAGATCGTCACAAAGCTGAGGGTGCGCGTGAGCCGTGCGAGGCGGCGTGTTATGACTGCTTAATGAATTATTACAACCAACGTTTCCATCGGTTGCTCGATCGAAAACTGATCGTACAGCTATTGATGACCTACACAAGCGGAGTAGTGCATGGCTCGCCCGTTGTAGCAACTCGCAGGGACCATTTAGAACAACTGATCCGACTTTCTGGTTCTGAATTGGAAAGGAAATGGCTCCGTCAACTTGAGGAAAGAAAGTACCGCTTACCGTCAAAGGCTCAATGCTTCATCGAAAGTTGCCAGACTCGCCCCGACTTTCTCTACGAAGAGTTTCGGACTGCCGTCTACATAGATGGACCACACCACAGCTTTCCCGAAAGACAGGCCAGAGACAATCTCCAGGTTGAGCAAATGGAGGACCGCGGATACACGGTCATAAGGTTTGGTCATGAAGACAATTGGGAGAGCATTATTGCGAAGTATCCTAATATCTTCGGGAGAGCATCATGAGTTTCGCGGTAGGCTCTCTCGTCAAAGCACGGGGCAGAGAGTGGGTAGTCCTTCCTGAATCGAAGGACGACTTACTTATCGTTCGTCCTCTGGGAGGAACTGATGACGAGACAACGGGCATACTACTCCAGCTTGAGCGTGTCGAGCCGGCGACATTCGATCTGCCGAACCCTAATGAGATTGGCGATTACCGTTCGTGCCGTCTGCTTCGCGATGCAGTACGCTTAGGTTTCCGATCCAGCGCCGGCCCTTTCCGCTCGTTCGCCCGAATTGCGGTTGAACCCCGACCATATCAGCTTGTTCCTTTGCTGATGGCTCTCAGTCTTGATCCGGTCCGAATGCTAATCGCAGACGATGTAGGTATTGGCAAGACTGTAGAAGCATGTTTGATCGCTCGCGAGTTGCTCGACCGCAATGAGGTTCAACGGCTAGCTGTTTTATGTCCGCCCCATCTCGCTGAACAGTGGCAATTAGAGTTGCGAACGAAGTTCCATATCGATGCCGAACTTATCTTACCGAGCACAGCACAGCGCTTAGCGCGAAATTGCCGCTTGGGCCAATCGCTGTTTGACCTTTATCCCTACGTCATTGTTTCGATGGACTTTATCAAGTCTGACACTCGACGGGATGAATTCCTACGCACCTGTCCCGAAATGGTGATTGTTGACGAAGCTCATACTTGCGCTTCAGGAGCTGATCGTCGCGGTAGCGCGAGGCATCAACGACATCAATTGATCTCTGGACTTGCCAAGAATGAAAACCGCCACCTGATACTCGTGACTGCCACCCCGCACAGTGGTAATGAGGAATCTTTCCGGTCACTACTCGCGTTACTAAAACCTGCGTTTGCTCAGCTTCCTGAAGATTTGACTGGTCCCCGCAACGAAGTTCATCGTCGTGAACTCTCTCTGTACCTTGTTCAGCGAAGACGTGGGGATATTAGACACTTTCTCGATACTGACACGCCCTTTCCAGAACGGGACGACTTCGAAGAGAGTTATAAATTGTCTAGCGATTATCGGCGTCTCTTCAGTCGAGTTTTGGACTATGCGCGAGAGACTGTAAGAGATCCTGCTGACGGCGATCGCCGCCGCCAACGGGTACGTTGGTGGTCGGCGCTAGCGCTTCTTCGTTCAATGGCATCGAGCCCTGCTGCAGCCGCAGCTACCTTGCGGACTAGAGCTGCAAGTGCCGATACAACAACTATCGAAGAGGCTGATGAAATCGGTCGGCGCAATGTGCTGGATCTACTTGATGACGAAACGGCGGAGGGTGCAGACGTAGCTCCCGGCAGCATAGTTGATGACGACACCGAGGAAACCAGAAGTCGCAGGCGGCTGCTTGAAATGGCTCGTGACGCGGAGGCGTTAAAGGGTGAGAAAGACGAGAAACTAAAGAACGCAATTAAAATTGTTAAGTCCCTCATCGCGGGAGGCAAGAAGCCAATAGTTTTTTGTCGGTTTATTCCTACGTCGGATTACGTGGCTAGCTCTCTGCGATCTGCCTTACCAAAGGAAGTCGCTGTTGAGTCGGTGACTGGAATTCTGCCTCCAGCAGATCGTGAAGCTCGCGTCGCCCAACTCGCTAAGAGCGACAAGCGTGTTCTAGTAGCCACGGATTGCCTTAGTGAGGGGATCAATCTTCAGGATCATTTCGATGCCGTGGTTCATTATGACCTTTCCTGGAATCCCACTCGCCACGAACAACGCGAAGGTCGAGTCGACCGTTACGGTCAACCGACCAAGAGAGTGCAGGTAGTTACTTACTACGGAACGGATAACCAGATCGATGGGATCGTCTTGGATGTTCTGATCAAGAAGCATCGGAAGATTAGGAGTTCCTTGGGTGTGTCGGTTCCAGTGCCGGTAGACACGGACAAAGTAATCGAAGCAATCTTCGAGGGAGTTCTTTTGCGTGGCGGACGCAGCCAAGCGCCCGATTCTGCGCAAACAGTCCTTCCTGGACTTGAAGAATTCGTCAAACCAAAACAGGAAGAGCTATATCGCGTTTGGGACGTAGCCGCTGAGCGCGAAAAGCGTTCGCGCACGATGTTCGCGCAAGAGTCGTTGAATAAATATCTTAGAGATGTACAACGCGAACTGGAATCGATTCGGTCTGCTATCGGTACTCGCGCAGAAGTGGAAGCTTTCACCGTTGAAGCTCTTCGAGCTAGCGGTGCTGTGGTCAGTCCTAATGGGGCGGTGAGCTTTGACCTGAAAGAAGTCCCACGATCGCTGCGTGAGGCGGTCGGATTTATAGAAACTGACGCGGCCGGTTTTGCGGCTCGTTTTGAACTTCCCGTAAAAGAGAACCAGATCTATTTGAATCGCACTCACCCAATCGTTGAAGGCTTGGCCTCTTATGTGATGGAGACAGCCTTAGATCCTTTAGGCCGTGAGCCAATTGCTCGCCGCTGTGGAGTGACCCGAACTACACAGGTTGATCGCAGGACTACGGCTCTGCTGGTGCGCTTCCGATACCACATTGTCGCCAAGCGCGAAGATCAGGAAATCCCGCTGCTAGCGGAAGACTGTCGGCTGATGGCGTTCGCAGGCACGCCACAAAAACCAGAATGGTTGGATGACGCAAAAGCCGAATCGCTTCTCACGTTACGACCCGCAGGGAACATTCAACCCGAGCAAGCCAGAGACTTCGCGGCTCGCGTAACCGCAGATTTCGCTGCTATTACTCCCTATATCGAAAAGGAAGCCTATCGCCGTGGAGATGACTTACTGGACGCACATCGTCGAGTTCGCAGGGCAATGAAGTTACGGAATGTTCAGCATACGGTTGTGCCCCAGCTTCCTGCAGATGTTCTCGGCGTCTACATTTATCTACCTTTGAATTAGTAAAAGCAAAATTGCGCACAAGAAGATCTGACAACTTCACTGCTATTACTGTCGAGGGTCAGATTCTGCCCGCAGATCTTTTGCAGCGCATCGTCGAGAAAGACAGCGAACTGGGCGGTCTAACGCCAGATTCCTATCATCTCAGCCCAGGCGAAACCGTTAACGAGGCCACCAGTCGAGCTTGGAATAGGCTAACTGCAAATTGGTCCAACTTTAATAACGCAAGAGCACAGCTCCCTACAAACGATCCTGGAACGACGATCACCCGTGATCGTTGGTTGCTTCCTTTGCTCCAAGAACTAGGTTATGGACGTTTGCCCGCCACCCGGGCGGCCGTCACCATCGATGGAAAGAGTTACGCAATCTCTCACTGGTGGGCGAATGTTCCCATCCATCTCGTTGGTTGTGGCGTTAGTTTAGACCGTCTTTCTGCGCGAGTCGCGGGGGCGGCTCGTTCAAGTCCTCATAGTCTTACCCAAGAATTGTTAAATCGTTCGGAAGACTCGCTGTGGGGCCTTGTTTCCAACGGTCTTCAACTTCGCATTCTGCGCGACAACCAAAACCTTGTCCGCCAGGCGTACGTTGAGTTCGATCTCGAAGGCATGATGGACGGCGAGGCCTATTCCGACTTCGTGATGCTTTGGCTCCTCTGCCATCAGTCACGCGTCGAAGCTGAGAAACCGACTGACTATTGGTTGGAAAAATGGTCCCGTGCCGCTCAAGAGAGAGGAGTCCGCGCACTTGAACATCTCCGGGAGGGCGTTGAGATGGCCATCTCGCTTCTCGGAAGCGGGTTTCTTGCCCATCGACGCAACCACAATCTGAAGGATAAACTGCGATCGGGATTACTCGACAAGCAAGATTATTACCGGCAGCTCCTGCGCATTATCTATAGGCTGCTCTTCCTCTTCGTGGCCGAAGATCGAACAGACGAAACGAACCGCTCTCTTCTGTTCAATCCACACGCATCAGAAGAAGCTTCAGACCGTTACACAAGGTTCTATTCGACGAAGAAATTGCGAACGCTTGCCGAACGGCGCCACGGATCACCTCATTCTGATTTGTATGCTGGTCTGCAACTCGTCATGCAGAAGCTCGGTAGCGACAGCGGCTGTCCTGAACTTGGACTGCCCGCCCTTGGAAGCTTTCTCTTTTCTCAGGAATCGATCGCCGACTTGAACGATTGTGAGATCGCGAATCATGATCTTCTCGATGCCGTTCGTGCATTGGCCTTCGCAACGGACAGCCGAGCCAGGCGTCAGATCGATTATAAGAACCTTGGCTCAGAGGAGTTGGGAAGTGTCTATGAATCGCTGCTTGAGTTGCATCCGCAACTCAACGTCGAGGCCGGAACATTCACACTGTCATCCGCCGCTGGTCACGAACGCAAGACCACCGGTAGTTACTACACTCACGACAGTCTAGTTCAGGCATTGCTTGATTCGGCTCTTGATCCTCTACTGGAGGATTGCGAACGCAATCACTCAGAACGTGGTTATACGTCTGCGCAAGAGGCTATTCTCAATTTGAAGATTTGCGATCCTGCTTGCGGTTCTGGACATTTTTTGATCGCTGCGGCGCATCGCATTGCGAAACGACTCGCGTCAGCTCGCACAAACGACCAAGAACCATCACCTGAAGCGATTCGACACGCTCTGCGGGAAGTTGTTGGCCGGTGTCTGTATGGTGTGGACATCAATCCAATGGCGGTCGAATTATGCAAGGTCAGTCTTTGGATGGAAGCGCTTGAGCCCGGTAAGCCGCTATCATTCCTCGACTACCATATTCAGCAAGGTAACAGTTTGCTCGGCACAACTCCTTCGCTGATGGGTGCCGGTATCCCAGACGAAGCCTTTAAACCGATCGAGGGCGACGAGCGTTCCTACTGCTCTGAATACAAGAGACGCAATCGCGATGAACGGAAGGGTTTCAAGAGGCTGCTCTACGAGGAACTTGCACCATGGGAACGGCTCGGCAATGTGGTGGCCGGTCTCATGGATATTGAAAACCTAGATGATCAAGCGATTGCCAACGTGCGCGAGCAGGAACGGCGCTATGCTGCTCTCGTCAACTCAAACGATTATCGCTTTAATGGACTGCTTCTAGCGGACGCTTGGTGTGCGGCGTTCGTCTGGAAGAAGCGCAAAGATCCAGAACTACCCTATCCGATAACAGAAGAGGTGTACCGAAACATCGAGAAGAACCCGTTTACGGTAGCTAACAGTTGGATGGAGAATGAAATACTGCAGCTCGCGCGTCAATATCAGTTTTTCCACTGGCACTTGCGCTTCCCCACCGTGTTCCGTCTAGCCACGAACGGCGAGAAACCGAGGACCAACTTTGCGGGCTGGATGGGTGGCTTCGATGTCGTGCTGGGCAACCCACCTTGGGAACGTATCAAGTTGCAGGAACGCGAATGGTTCGCAGAGCGACGACCCGATATCGCCAACGCGCCGAATGCGGCGGCGCGGGCTCGCATGATCGCAGTGCTGGCAAAGGAGGACCCGCTGGTTCACGGAGCATTCCTGGATGCGCGGCGCATGGCTGAAGGGGAGAGTCACTTGGTACGGGATAGTGGGCGGTATCCATTGTGCGGGCGGGGCGACATAAATACTTACGCCATTTTTGCTGAGGATATGCGCGGGATCATTAACTCACATGGGCGTGTTGGGTGCATTGTCCCCTCCGGTATCGCAACCGACGATACGACAAAATTCTTTTTTCAAGACTTGATGGAGTCCGGCACACTTGTCAGCCTATATGATTTTGAAAATTCCGTTGGATTATTTCCCGGTGTTGGACATGGAAGACAAAAATTTTGTTTATTAACTATTGCAGGTCATCAAGCTAAAAGTTCTGTTGGTGCAGAATTTGTTTGGTTTGCGCAATATGCCGATGATCTTAAAGAGCAGAACCGTCGTTACAAACTTACTTCAGAAGAAATATCGCTACTGAATCCAAATACCCGAACGAGTCCAACCTTCCGTTCAAAGCATGACGCAGAGCTGACCAAAGCAATTTACCGGCACACTCCAGTGCTGATTAACGAAGGCATTGCTGGTGGTAATCCTTGGCGTGCAAGTTTCGTTCGAATGTTTGATATGTCGAATGATTCACACCTTTTCGGCACACGCGAGCAGTTAGAGAATGAAGGTTGGAAGCTTGAAGGCAATATTTTCCGGCGTGCCGGAGATGAGATGCATCCTTTATACGAAGCAAAGATGATGCATCATTATGACCATCGTTTCGGAGACTATTCTGACTACCCTGAGGGTGCTCTAGGTTCTCATCTTCCAGATATACCGGACAGCCGATTGAAGAATCCGTCCTATCATGTGCTTCCACGGTATTGGGTTGATTCCAACAACGCGCTACGTAATCTTGCGTCTGTCCCGGATGGATTACTCTCCGCCGTCGACGAGCAGGACGAAGACGCGGTCAAGCACTTACTGCACACTTGGTTCGCGGGGGCACTCCTGCTCATGGGTGATCGCGAGCGCGGCGCGCGGCTGCTTCAGCAAGCGTTCCCTGCTCTGCCGCACATGGTGCCGCTTGAGCAAACGGCTGAGTGCGACGTCGCAACCACCTTTGCCCGCGATTTCCCGCTCCAATCGCACGAGATTCCATCCGGTACGTACGTCGTGGACTGGCTTGACATCGCTGAAGAATTGGTCAATGCGCGCATACCCCGCTGGCTCATTGGTTTTCGCAGCATAACGAATGCAACGAATGAGCGAACAGCTATTTTCGGTGTACTGCCTAAGTGCGGCACCGGAAATAGTCTTCCGCTAGTCCTTTTAAGGGGCAACCATTCAGCTCAAGTACTGTTTGCGGCGGCAATGTCATCTTTCATTTTTGATTTCATTAGCCGGTTCAGTGTTGGAGGGACGAACTTTAATTTCTTTATTGTCAAACAACTTCCCGTACTGCCACCAAATATCTACGCGCAACATTGTACTTGGGATTCGTCCGCGAACACGGGCGATCATCAAGCGAGAACGCTCGGCGACTGGCTGCTACCACGTGTCCTCGAACTTAGCTACACAGCATGGGACCTTGAGCATTTCGCGCAAGATTGCGGCTGGCACGGCTCGCCGTTTAAATGGGACGTGGGACGTCGGTTTCTATTGCGGTGTGAGTTGGACGCCGCCTTCTTCCATCTGTATGGAATCATCCGTGAGGACGTCGAGTACGTTCTTGAAACCTTTCACATAGTGAAGCGCAAAGACGAACAAGAGCATGGGGAATATCGAACCAAGCGCGTAATTCTCGAAATCTACGACGAAATCGCCAAAGCGATGGCCACTAGCCAGTCGTATCAAACACGACTCGATCCGCCACCAGCAGATGCTCGCCTCGCGCATCGCAGACCTCTGCAACCAGTCCCGCTGGTGTTACCGGCGGCCAGCCGTTACCCGCAACCTGACCCTGGTGTTTACATGATGAGAGTTATTCTCTCCATGTTAGAAGAGAACAATGGATGGATCGAGGTTGAGAGGCTGATGAACGCTTGTAGTCTTTTGGCGATGCCGGACCGGTTAGAGACTTATGGGGCCAGAATTGAGTCCACTCTCGCTCAAGAATGGCGAAGGTGGTTCTCCGATCAGTTTAAGCCCGATTTATTCCTTGCAAAAGTTGATGATCTCGTCCAGCGTGGTGAGATCAGATTGATACGCGAGGGTGCCGGGTTCAGAGTCATCCGCGTTAGTACGTCGGCTTTGCCAATTGATGCCCATATTGAATTTGACGCCCGGTTCGCTCTTCGAGTAAGTGACTCGTTGGTCGAGGCCGAAAAGGAAACCCTTACACCTCTAGCTACGCGAGATCAGATCGAAGAGCGTTCACGCGCTGCATAGAATAATGTCATCACAACAACCACTGTTGTTAGAGTATCAGAGTCAAATGCCAGTTCCGGATCCTAACCGGGCCGAGCCAGCATTCTGGGTCCGCGAACTTGGTGTTTTCAGATCCCTCGACCAAAGACGAGAGAACGAGGTTCGGCGCATTACCCTACGACGCGGACTCAACATCTTATGGGCCAAGCCCGAAGATGAGCACGGTCCAGTTCGCTTGTATGAACCCGGCTTATCGGGGCATGCATCAGGCAAGACCACTTTTTGCCGCATGCTGCGCCACATTCTTGGTGAAAGACATTTCGCTAATGACTTAGTCACTCGTGGCGTTCGAGAGCGATTTGAAGGTGGTTGGATTCTCGGAGAGGTTTTCATTAGGACTGATCTGTGGCTGGTTGGACGCCCGTTTACGTTGGGTGCTCATCCGTTTTGCGTTCGGGGATGCACTATTGATGAATATCTGAAAACTAAACCAGCGCACGAATTGTTTCAGGTCTTTCTGAGCGAGCTGGACAGGGCTACAGTGAACGAGCTGACAGTTAAGATTCTTCCGAAATCTGGCGAAACAGTTCAGTGGGCTCACTTGTTGCAATGGCTATCACGTGATCAAGAGTGTCGCTTCATTCAATTGACTGATTGGCGAAGCAAGCTGAGTAAGTCTGAAGCGCCTGATATTCCCATCGAAGATCAACATTCTCTGATGCGGTCAGTAGTTGGTGTACTTAGTGAAGAAGAGCGTAAAGAGATTGAAAACAATGCAAAGCTAAATCGGCAAAAAGAAGTGGCAACTAACGAGGTGCCAATTCTTCAAGGTCAAGCACGAACGGATCATCAACGATTGGAAAGCGCGCTCGGTCGTCAATTACCCACGCCTGATAATCCACTACTCGTAGAGAATGTTAGGATCGAGTTAAGAGACGCTCTAACCAAAACGGAGTCCGAGATTCGGGAAGTTGATACTGACGTTGAATTCTTAAAGCTGCAAGCGGCCCATGAAACAGCAATTAAGACGACTGCCGAGGCGAATACAGAATTGCGTTTCTTGGATTTTCGCCTGGCTGAACTGACGACAAAACTCCAGTTACATCAAAGGAAGAAATCGGACAAAGGTGCTCGCGACTTTGCAGCAAGTATTGCGCCCGGAGTCGGTTTTTGTAGAGTACCGATCGAAGAGGCGAAGGCAAAAGGTTGCAACTTGGCCTTCGAACAGCCAAGGGACCTAGAGTCGGAGAGGATTTTGAAGAGTATCGAAGATTTTGGAACCGATATTGAAAAAGAGATCGAGACCTTAACTACACGAAAAACGTTTCTCAGTGAATATCTGACCAAATGCCGAAAAGAAGAGCAAATCGCTAACAAGGAATTGATAAAGCGGCGAACCATTCTTACCGAGAAACGGAATGAACTTTATAACCAGCGGTCCGAGTTACTGGATCGAATCAAGCTTGCACAACGGTCACATGATGCCTGGCGCAAGTCTGACGAACTGGCGCGTCGCATTCAAGATTTGGAGAAGAACATTCAGACTTCACGTGGAAAGCAGGAGAAATACCGAGAACGCACGACGAAAGCGGTTACTGACCTCTCGCTGATATATCAGGAAATAGTTCGAGCTGTATTAGGGAACGTAGTTTCTGGCGCGATTCAACTTAGCGGGCGCGACTTCGTTTGTAAAATTGAACACAACGGTGACCTCTCGAGCGGAGCAATCGATACAATAAAGATTCTCGCTTTTGACTTGGCGGCATTAGCGGCAAGTGTCGCTGGCCAAGGGGACCATCCTCGTTTTCTTCTTCACGACAGTCCCAGAGAAGCAGACATGGCTCCGCTCACGTATAAGCGACTCTTTCTTTGGGCGCAAAAGTTAGAGGAAGCATTTAACGGTCACCCGTGCAATTTTCAATACATCATTACCACGACGGAACCACCTCCAGCAGATCTTCAGGCTCAGCCGTGGTTGCTTGATCCTGTACTCGATGCCTCTCAACCTGAGAAACGCTTACTCGGCGTGGACTTGTAGCTCACTGCCTAAATCCGATGGATGTTTACAATGACTCTAATCCGATTATCTTTGGGATTCCTCATGACGACATTCAGTCGTGCGACGTTACCACTGTCCTTACAGGGTTGAATTCCTTTCTCGACTCCGAGAACGCGTTGTTTTGGTTATCTCGAATCTCAAATATGTCGCGACACTTTCATGAACGATTACTCCGCAGAAATCAGTTGCATCGATCTATGAGTCCTGTGCGTGACAAAAATTAGAGGAGACGCATTAAGATCCGCACATTCAGCCATTGGAGTTCTCTTTCAAGATCAGCGAGGTCCACAACAAAGGCATCTTCGCCTTCTCGGGCTAGTGCAAGAAGGAAAGTCGGTACGATCCAGTCCAGCAACTTGGGCTGCTCTTTCCTGAGAGATCTCGCCACGCTTGTACCAGTGGATGACAGCCGCGAGACGCATTTCGTTGGTGAATTCATCAGGGGAACGCCGAAGCGCCGAAAGAACGTCTTGATCTAGCTTCATTGTATTTCCAGCGTGCCAGGTGACGTCTAACAATCAGTCGTATTATACGCCCTAAGCCCTAAAGACAGTTTCAATCAATTGTGCTATTGCCTTGGAGTCGATGCCTCCATCTGCTTGATCCCGAGTGACAACCAATGTGCCCTTCGGTCCTCCACCCTCCTCGATTGGCAGAATGTCATTGCTTCTATACCACTGTTGCTTATTGTTCCAGCGCCGATTGTAGGCAGTATCGTGCAGAAGTCCGCAGTGTTCCCAATAGTAAGTTATTCCGGTGTCGTCATCTTCGATGGTGAAGTCGGGGTATTTGATGACTCCGTTGAATTCGAGAGGGCTCTCGTAAAGGTAGTCGATCTTGTTAGCATGAAGCATGTTCGCGATTATCACCTCGGACTTGGAACGAACAGCGTCACCGCGAGCGGTTAAGTGGATCAGTCTCTCTTCAAGGAACACGTCGCCGAATGCAACGGGCTGCGGTGGACCAAAGAGGTTGGTTAATCGCGTCGCAGTTGCCGAGTGCTTTTCCGAACTCAGTTTCTGAAGATCCGTCGCACTTCCCTGATGAAAGACAATTACTTTCTTCTTCTGGCGCGTTAATGCGGTGTACAACAGTTCCCTGGTTACCATGAGCGGCGACTTCGGTAATACTAGGAGAACTATTTCGAATTCGCTTCCCTGCGCTTTGTGAACGGTGAGAGCGTACGCAAGTTCCAGATTCGTCTCTTTTTCATCCGAAAAATCACTCTTATAAAAGGTAAATACTTTTCCTTGTTGAGTTGAGAATTCAATCTCGAGATTCTCGGGCTTCCAGTCGCGTTTTCGTGTACGACGATGACCAACTATGATCCCAATCTCGCCGTTCGCTAAGTAACCTTTTTCGGCTGGCTCGGGATAGATCCGCCGCTTAGGTACGGACCAGTTTCGGTTGTTAATGACTTTATCACCGTAGATGATTTGGTCATCGCCTCGTGGAGGCGGAATGCTGCGGTAGTATCCAGACGTTCGTGCCTTGTCTAGATCCTTCGCTCTATAACGCTGCTGGATCGTGCGATTCAGCGTCTCAACACCCCAGGGCTTTTGCCGCACCGGACTGAGAATCTGCCAAGCCTCGGCAAATTTACCTGATCCCTCAAACTTGCCATATTTGGAATTGAACCAGATTGATCCTTTATCGTCTAAGTTTCCACCCAGGCTGCACGCAAATGCCTGACATTCTTCCAAAGTGCTATCAAATCCGAGAGCTTCCGCCAGTGCTTGGGGCAGGCAGTGTTCGAGATCCTCGGGCGTTTCCCATCGGATGAACTTAATCGTGTCGCTCTCACGCTTACCCGCGAGGATCTCAAACACTTGATCTTCGCCCGGTGCAATTACATTACCGCCAAACCAAGCAGCAAGCTGCAAGTCATCTCTTTCACCCGCACCCTGTCGCCTCGGAATTGTTAATTCAGCATAGCTTGGCGCTACTCGTGGAAACCGGTCTTCGATGTAATCGGGCTCAAGGTGAGCGATGATATCTACAAACGGCCTGCCGGCACCGATTGGTGGAAGCTGCCGATGGTCTCCTACAAAAATCAGACGATGCACTCCACTAATTGCCTCGATCAAAGCCGCCATCATTTCTTCGGTGAGCATTGAGCACTCATCTACGATGACGGTTCTGGCGACTTTTTCACCAGGTTGCCCAGTTAATAGATAGCGCTGCGTTAGCCCGTCATAGCGGCTACTGCGAGACAAGAACTGTGCAAGCGTGAATG
>Ga0081539_10003514_pt1 | contig 19110 bp, 15 predicted proteins | sample TabmetS4T2R2_FD_71023 | JGI IMG/M metagenome (GOLD analysis project Ga0081539, IMG submission 71023) | Tabebuia heterophylla rhizosphere microbial communities from the University of Puerto Rico - S4T2R2 | ecosystem: Host-associated > Plants > Roots > Rhizosphere ...
TCGTCTGGCGCACGGTTGCGACGCCGGTCGCAACATTGGTCGCCGTCACGGACGCACCGGGAATCACCGCGCCCGCCGCGTCCGTGACGACTCCTTGAATCGAACCCGTCCCACCGATCTGCGCCAACGCGCGCGGCGCGGCCAGCAAGACAAAAGCACCCACCAATAAGACCACCAGAAATCTACTCGCGGATTCTCTCTTCATGACGGACTCCTTACTTGTTGAGATCGTATTTGGAAAACGACTAGCAAAAGGCGATGGATAAAGACACGGCAATAATGTTGGACAAATGGATACCGGAAGAACGCGGTCCGGAACAATTCACTTTATTCAGCGGCTAACCTTTGGTGATTTATCGTCATTTCCCGGCAAAGCGAATTTTTAATCACAAGCATACTTGATTTAGCGATAGGGTATTGGCTGGCACTAACGGTGTCAATAACAGGCACTAACGGTGTCAATAAAAAGATGCCTGGCGCTGACAGTTTCTCGGATAAAGAGATGCGTCATGCCGAATCTTTTTACTAGGTAGAAAAATTGGAGGTTTAAATGTCTTCGGAATTTCCGTTAAGCGAAGCGCAGAAAATGAGAGTGGCGTCCCGGGCTCGGCGCAATTTGAAGCGTTGCGCCAATTACCGGGATCTCATCAATGCTCAAACATTCGGCGATGCCGGTTGGGTAAAAGTCGCTCCGCTCGAGCAAGATGAGATTCTGTTGGGCGTCTATCTCAATCATCCCGATACGATAGAGGCGGCCATCATCGTGACTGATAGCGGATTGTACCTTCATCAAGATGGAAAGTGGGTAGGGATAGCTTATGCCCGGATCGAGAGTGTTGATGATAACCTGAAGGCAAAAGAGGAGAAGTTCAGCAGAGACCATTTGATTCTCGATTTATACGATGGTTATCGGATTGTGTTGCCTGTTCGTGGAGGAATGGAAAGATTCAGAGATGTATTCCTATTTGAAAGATTTCTACGCGGAGTAATAAGGAATATTCAAAGGAATGTTGGTACACCTTAAATTAAGCCAGATGACTCAGCAGACGAAAATATCGTGAACCTGGGTTCGCTTTATCCATTCTTTAATGAGAGGTGAAAATAAGGAGGTGAATTTCCAGGAGAGAGGTGAGCGCAAATGGTTTGCGCTCACCTCTCCATCTGAGTTTATCTGCGGTTGATAAGAACTGCATGATAAATGGGATATCGATTTAGGGAGCTAGTGTGAGATTGATCGGCGAGGAAGTATCCACTCCCTCCAAATTAGCAATCACGCCCTTGTACTCACCCTTTATTTCCTTGACAAAAATTGTACAGAAAGCGTCCTCGTCGATAGCGGTTACTTTACCCTTAATAGTAATCTTCACTGCTGGGGTTGACCATTCAATCTCTATCGTATCGCCGACTTTAGGCAACTTCGGAACAATGACGTTGGTGCTGACTGGATGTCGGCTGCCCTTGATGGTCGTGTCCAGGAGATTAGTGAAACTCTCTGCGTTCGAAAATGCTTCTTGATCCGGATTCTCACCGAAAATATCACGGAAGAGCACAATCGATTGATAAGTCGTTAAGTCAACCGAGCCCTTGATGGAAACGCTTACTTTTTTAAGGCTGATATTATCATTTGTGGCCCTGTCAATATTTAGCGTTTGGGCCATTGAGTTTGTTTGCAGCCAGGCGAAGCAGCAAAGAATATTGTTCCCAACAATAGCGATTTAGCTCTGGGCAGCGTTGTTGAGGCGGCAGCATTCGAGCGGAAATTTCCCATGATCATTCTCCCTTTCAAGATGGTGTTTCGTAAAGCTAAAGTAAATTTCTCGCTTTACGACCATTATGAAAAAAATCGAGAGGGCATTACATGACCGGCTGAATTATGGCTAAGAGATTCCATACCTTCACAACTGTCCTGCCCGAGCAAGCGGAAACTGTGGTGACAATTCTTGACTTGGGACTTCATCGATTGCAAAGGTGAGATTGAACGTCGTTCCTGTTCCGCGAACGATTTCGAGTTGCGCCCCGAGCTGCTCGGCCAGCGTGCAGACCAGTTGCATCCCCAGCGAATGCGATTGCCTGACATCGAACTCGGGAGGGACTCCCACTCCGTCGTCTTTGATGGTGAGCAATAGTTGGTTGGGCTCGATCCGTCCCAATTCGATCCGAATAATGCCGGACCGCCCGTTCGGAAAGGCGTGCTTGAGCGCATTGATGATCAGTTCGTTCAGAATGAGGGCGCAGGGAATGGCCTTATCGACGCTCAGCGAAATATCGGCGATCGCGAGTTCCAAAGAGATCGAATCCGAGGTCGTGCCGGCGGCGTGAAAGACGCTTCCAGCCAGACTATACGCATATTCTGAAAACAGAATGCGCGAATAGTCCGCGGACCGGTACAACATTTCGTGAATCAGAGCAATCGCTTGCACGCGGGTCTGACATTCTTGAAGCGCGCGGCGGCTGGGTTGGTCGGCAATGCGCCGGAGTTGCAGATTGATGAGGCTCGAAATGACCTGAAGATTGTTTTTGACTCGATGGTGAATTTCCTGGAGCAGGACCTCTCGCTCCCTCAGCGTCCCTCTCAGTTCTGCTGTCCGTTCACGGACCCGCTCTTCCAGTTGTGTGTTGAACATTCGGAGTTCCTCGACGAGAGCCTCTCGTACTTGCTCGGCTCGCTTGCGCTCTGTCAAATCCTGAGTGACTTTTGTGAAGCCAAGCAGTTTACCCCATTGGTCTCGAACCGGCGTGATGACGACGCTCGCCCAGAAAGTGGATCCATCATTGCGCACCCGCCAACCTTCATCCTCAAATCGTCCCTCGGCCGCGGCCAGTTTCAGTTGTTGTTGTGGCTTACCATCGTTGATATCTTCAGGGAGATAAAAACAGGAGAAGTGTTTCCCGGTAATCTCGGCTGCTTGATAGCCTTTTAATCGTTCGGCGCCGACGTTCCAATTGACGACATTCCCCTCGGGATCCAGCATGAGGATCGCATAGTCTTTGACTGCGCCGACCATGAGGCGAAAGCGTTCCTCGCTCTGCCGCAACGCCTCTCCGGCGCCTCTGCGTTCACTAATATCTACAACCGAGGTAAGCACGAACCTGCCTTCCGGAGTCTTGAGAGGATTGAGGCCGATCTCGATCGGAATCTCCGTTTCATCCTTGCGCAATCCATAAAGGTCTCGTCCGGCGCCCATTGGCCGCGCCTTGGGATCGCTGAAGAAGGCGCTTCGAAACTTCGGATGATGGCTGCGAAATCGCTCGGGCACCAGAATCTCGATCGATTGGCCGATCAACTCGGTGCGATCGTAACCGAACAACTTCTCAACCTGTGCATTGACCAGCATAATCAGCCCTTGCTCATCTACCATCATCATGCCGGTGGCGGATGATTCAACTGCAATGCGAAATAGACTATCTTTCTTGGTAGTGCTCAGCATAAATCGCTCGCTGATTGAGGATGTGAGTATATGGCGATTAGTAATGGTCAGCGAATCGCGGCGCTCGCCTGCGCATAACCAGCTGGTTTCGGGTCAGCTATTGATATCGGCGGCAACTGATTGATGCCCAGCCAATATGAGACGAGTTGTTTGACTGTTTGGGAAAACTGTTCAAAGTTGGTCTGTTTCTTGATGTAGCTATTGGCGCCCAGCAAGTAACTGCTGCGGACATCCGCTTCGAGGTCTGAAGAACTGAGAATAATTACCGGGATCATCCGGGTACCGCCGTGCGATCGAATCCGTCGCAGCACTTCCAGTCCGCCAATCTTGGGTAAATTCAAATCAAGCAAGACCATGGATGGTTGATTGGTGGAGTATTCTGAAGAAGCAGACATGTTAAAGAGGAATTGCAACGCTTCGGCCCCGTCGCGGGCGATTACGATCTTGCTCGTCGCTTCACTCTTGCTCAGGGCATAGAGCATTAATGCCTCTTCGGTTCTATTATCTTCCACCAGGAGAATGGATTTACCTGCCATATCGTTTCCAATCTAAACTACGAAATAGAAAGTCGCTCCCTGACCAGGAGCCGATTGCGCCCAAATTCGGCCGCCGTGACGCTGAATGATCCGTTCGGCAATCGCCAGACCGATTCCCGTCCCTTCGAACTCTTCCGATGAATGGAGGCGCTGAAAGACGCCGAAGAGCTTGTCGGCATATGCCATATCAAAGCCCACGCCGTTATCGCGCACATAGTAGACCGGACCTCCATCTTGCTCTGAAGCTCCAAACTCGATTTTGGGGGTCGAGATTCGGCCTGTGAACTTCCAGGCATTCCCCAGCAGATTTTCGATCACGATCTTGAGTAGCCGCGCATCGACTTCGGCAATGATCTGGTCTTCCACTACAGTCTCTACCTGACGATTCGGATTGTTGATCTGCAAGCTTGAAATGACCTCAAGCACGATCTGCGAAATATCGGCCTCTTGCTTCCGCAGATCGCATCGAGCAACTCGCGCCAGGTACAATAGATCGTCGATCAGTTGGCGCATTCTCTCGACACCGGCCTGAATCTGTTGCAGACACTTCAAGCCTTCCGGGCTTAGGTTTGCGGCATGCTGGTTGGCGAGGATCTCGCTGAAACCATCGATGCCTCTGAGTGGCGCGCGCAGATCGTGCGCAATAGAGTAACTAAAACTCTCCAGCTCCTTGTTTGCCGCTTCGAGTTGGACCGTGCGCTCGAGTACACGCCGCTCAAGCTCTGCGTTGAGCCTTCGGATCTCGTCTTCCGCACGCCGCCGCTGAGTTGCGTCTCGAAAGACCATGACCCCGCCCAGTAAGTTGCCACTCTCGCTCAAAATCGGGGTCGCGGAGTCATCGATTGGAATCATTGTTCCCGTCTTTGCCAGCAGAATCACGTCGTCATTGAGGGTTTGGGATGTTCGCTCCACCATCGCCCGGTCAATGGGATTTTCGACCAGGGCCTTGGTCTCTGCACTGGCCAGACTCAGGATCTCCGTGATGAGCTTCCCGATAGCCTCCTGGCATTGCCAGCCGGTCAGCGCTTCGGCGATGGGATTCAAGAACGTCACTTTCCGGTCAGAATCGATCGTGACCACGCCGTCACCGATTGCCCGCAAAGTCGTCGATAGCCATGTTTCACGCTCGCGCAACTTGGCCTCGACCTCGTGTTTGTGAAGCGCAATTTCGATCGCACAGCAAAGCTCCGGAGCTTTGAACGGTTTGACGAGATAGCCGAAAGGCTCAGTCCCCTTCGCCCTCACGAGGGTTGGACCATCCGAATGCGCGGTGAGATAGATGATCGGAACATTAATTTGATTTCTGATCTCGTGAGCGGCCTGGATTCCATCGATCTTTCCCTTCAGGCGAATATCCATCAGGATGAGGTCCGGTCGCAGCTTGACGGCTTGCTCAATAGCCGCTTCACCGGAATCCAGATTCGCGATTACCGTATAGCCGAGTTGAGTAAGCGTGTCGGCGAGGTCGATCGCGACGATTCGTTCGTCCTCCACCACGAGGATGCCCGCGAGTGAGGTCAGGGCATCTGTCCGCTTCTGATCATTGATTGTTGTTGCCGAGCCGTCTGTTTGTCGCCCTGCGGCCGCTGCGTGAGAAATGGAATCCTGAGAAATCTTCACCGGTCTTTCCTGCGCTTTCTTACCTGATTGCTGCGCCAAGCCCGCCTGGCGAGAGAGTTTCTGCGATCACAGCGATGCTCAATTTGGAAGAAAACAACAGACTTGCAGTACTACAGTCACCGAGAAGTCTGTTGTTTTTCTCCAAATTGAGCATCGCTGCTTCGATCAAGATCCATAAAACAGCTTACAGATCCTCTGATCTAGCTTTTCGACAATTAATGGATTTTTCCTGAGTGTATTTTTGGTGTCAGGATTTTCGCCGGGAAGATGGTCGAAATTCACATGATCTGCGGTTTAGAGCTCAGGTGGTGTTGATCTGGAGAGTAGCAATGACGGCCGCTTTTAGCGACTGAGATGCCTGGGAAGACCAGTGAACAGAAACAACAACGCCGCAATCGGCGGCCATATTATGTTTTCATCAAGAGGGTGTCAATACTTTTATCATTAACGGATTAATGCGAGTGAGCGTATTAATCTTAGCTGTCAGAAAAAACGGCCAGGGCCTGTTTATCCACTTAAATCGAGTTAAATCAAGTCGAGCAGGATTCAAGGAAGCCCTCCGCTACGTGACCGTCCTGAAAGTGAGGACCATGACGGTCAAGTAAACATCCCAAGATGAAAGATGCGTAAAACATCACCCATGCGCCATGCTCTCTCGGCAGCTTCAAGGTAGATTGTAAGCTCATTGCTTCCTCCCGGTGCTCTTCTTGCCGGACCATCGTGTCCTTGCAGTCGATCGATAGTTGATTGATCCGTGGTTCGCGGCCTCCATCGTCAAGATCAGATCACAGCATCTATTTTAGCTCGATAACTTTTGTCACTGAATTGACCAACCCTGGCCGCTAAATTGCGTCTTCAATGATTGGTTTTTAAAGATCGCGTTGGCGATCTCAATCATTCGCATTGCAATTCGCAGTGCAAAAGGAGGCTTTATTATGTCAGTCAGTGCAACAACCACCATCAGAGACCTGGCCGTGATGGTTCCGGGCGCGACTCGCGTCTTCGACCAATTCGGTATCGATTATTGCTGCGGTGGAGCCCGCACTCTTTCAGACGCTTGTCGAACATCCAGTCTTCCATTCGACGACATCGTCGCGCAGCTCGAAGCCGCCGAATATGCCCTCAACCCGGGCGATAAACTGCGCGATTGGCAGGCCGAATCGCTGACATCGTTGGCGGCTTATATCGTGGATACGCATCATTTTTTCACCAAGCAAGAGCTCATCCGGCTGGAGAAGCTCTTTGACAAGGTCTGTTCGCGCCATGGTGAAAACCATCCTGAATTACGAGAGCTTCGCCGGGCATTTGAACACCTCAAACAAGACCTGATCCCCCATATGCTCAAGGAAGAGCAAGTCCTCTTCCCTTACATCGCGCGGGTGGAGGAGGCTCTTAGCGAACACCGTGCCGCGCCTGCGCCTTTCTTCGGCACCCTCCAAAACCCCGTCCGTGTGATGACTTTGGAACATGAAGCGGCCGGCCAGCTGCTTGAAGAGATGCGGCGGATCACCGACAACTATGCGGCGCCGGATGACGCTTGCGTCAGCTATAAAACGCTCTATCAGTCATTGCAGGATCTCGAAGCCGATCTGCACCAGCATATTCATCTCGAGAACAACATCATCTTTCCGCGCGCGGTCGAGATGGAAAAAGTGTCTGAACCCGCTCCGGCAATCGCCGGGGGCGAATTTATTCGGCATCGCTGTTTCGGCCTCTGACCTCCGAAATGTTGGGCGATGGGGAAAAGCGCCGGGTAATTTTCCCCATCGCTGCGGAGTTTTTACCACGGCTACTCCGCAGCCGTCGCAAAATGAATGAAATCACCGGGCACGTCTTTTGCTGCCAATCAAATAAGTAAGAGGAGATAGTTCAGATTTACGCGAAGGATTGGGCGATAAATTTTTCACGCAGCTTGCCGAGCCATTGCCACTGGGACGTTGACTGGCTAAGCTTGGCGCACAAATTCCAACGGTTGCGGAAATTTGCTCGATTTTCAGTTACACCCGAATTCACTCCCCAGGCCTGACCAGGCAAATGGCATCGGAACAGTGAACCTATGAAACGATATCAGAGTCTTTACCCTCTGTCGCACGATCATCATCACGCGTTGGTTCAAGCCAGGCAATAGCATGAAACATCAAACATTACGGAGCATTCTGCTGGGAACCTTGATTGGAATGGCGGTGGGTATTGGCGTCTACACGTTCGTTTATGCCAAGGGCTACTCTTATCTGACCAACAACCCGGCTTCGTGCGCCAACTGTCACATCATGAACGAGCAGTATGATGGTTGGCTCAAATCGTCGCATCGTTCGGTGGCGACCTGCAACGATTGTCATACGCCGCACAATTTCATCGGCAAATATGCGACCAAGGCGACCAATGGTTTCTGGCATTCGTTCTATTTCACGACCGGGTGGTTTCACGAACCAATTCAGATCGGCTCACGCAATCTGAATATTACCGAGCAAGCTTGCCAGAAGTGCCACTCTGAGGTCACGCAGGCCATTGCCATCAGCGGCAGCGGGGTGCATGCGGCAAAAAACGGCGAATCCATGTCATGTGTCCGTTGTCACCGTTCAGTCGGACATCTGCATTAATCATCAATAGGCGAGTAGATAATAATGGCTGATCACAATCAAACATTACGCAATAGTTCCAGTTGGGGTGGGCGGCGCTTCGTCCTGTTGACCGCATTGATTGCGACCCTGGCGACCATCGGCGGCGTCGCGCTACTGATCAACATCTTCGAGCACAAGCAGGAAGGCCGAAACCCGTTCTATCGCGTCGTCGAACTGAATGACGAAATCGTTGACCCGGCCGTCTGGGGAAAGAATTTCCCACTGCAATACGACGATTATAAAAGGACTGTAGATCAGGTGCGCACTCGCTACGGCGGCAGCGAGGCCCTGCCGCATGCGCCGACGCAGGCTGACCCGCGCTCGGTCATCTCGCAATCGAAGATCGACGAAGACCCGCGCCTGAAAATTATGTGGGCGGGCTATGCCTTCGCCAAAGACTTCCGCGAAGAGCGAGGCCACGCCTTCATGCTCGAAGACCAGACCTATACCGAACGCCAGCATGTGGTAAAACAGCCGGGGACCTGCATGCAATGTCATGCCTCGGTCTACACCGTTTACAAAAAACTGGGCGGCGGTGATTTGATCAAAGGCTTCGAGACCATGAACCAGATGCCGTACAGCGAAGCGCGAAAGCTGGTCTCTCATCCGGTTGCCTGCATCGATTGCCATGACCCGGCGACAATGCAGTTACGTGTGACGCGACCAGGCTTCATCGAAGGATACCGCGCGTTCAAAGCCTCGCAGGGCGTGGCAAATTACGACGTCAATTCAATGGCCTCGCGGCAGGAGATGCGCTCGTTTGTCTGTGGTCAGTGCCACGTCGAGTATTATTTTAAAGGGCCGGAGAAACGGCTGGTTTACCCGTGGGCCAAAGGGCTCAAGATCGACGAGATCATGGCCTATTACGAAGAGAACGGGCATAAAGACTGGACCCACGCCGAAACCGGCGCGCCGGTCCTCAAGGCTCAACATCCCGAATTCGAGATGTGGAATCAGGGCATTCACGCCAGATCGGGCGTGGCCTGCGCCGATTGCCACATGCCCTACAAACGTGAAGGCGCGCTGAAGATCAGCGATCATCACGTCAACAGCCCGCTGCTCAAGATCAATCGGTCTTGCCAGACCTGCCACAAATGGCCGGAAGAAGAGTTGAAGGCTCGCGTCGAAACCATTCAGACGCGCAACTTCCAATTGCGCAACATTGCGATGGATGCGCTGCTGGATCTGATCAATGACCTGAAAGCCGCCAAGTCGACCAATCGCACCGACAACGCCATGAGCGCCGCGCAAGGCTTCCAGCGCAAGGCCCAATTCTATCTGGATTTCGTCGAGGCCGAGAACTCCACCGGCTTTCATGCTCCACAAGAGGCCGCGCGCATCCTGGGCGAATCGATCAACTTTTCGCGCCAGGGCCAGAACGCGCTGCGCAGCAGTCCGCAGACGGCGCTGACGTCTCAGGCTCCATTACAAATACAAAAGGTCGTGGCGAAAACTAAATAGTTATTCGACGGTGAAAACACGAATGGGCAGAGATGGTCACGATCGAAAACACGAACGTGACTATCGAATGCCTGATTGTTGCGCAACGGCTTGCTCTCTGCGGTAAAGACCGGGCGGGATGCCGATTTCGCGCTTGAACGCTTTGCTAAATGCCACGCCTGACTCGTAACCTACGCGTCCGGCAATTTCATCGAGGTTATTTTCGCCTTGCAGCAAGAGGTCGCTGGCCTTGAGCATCCGCCATTTCCTCACATAATCGAGCGGAGTAATGCCCGCTACCTGCATAAAGCGCGTTGCGAAACTCGTCCGTGACAGACCGATCCTGGTGGCCAGTTCAGCCACGGTCCAGGAATGATCGGGCTGCTGATGAATCAACTCGAACGCCTTTCCGATCTGCGGATCGGCGAACGCACGCAGAATTCCGGCCTTCTTTTGACAGGTCTCTTCGGTTTCGTTACTGCGGAGGATGTGGGCGCGCATGATTTGAATGAAGAGCACATCGGTCAGCCGTGCCATGACGGTCTGGGCGCCTGGAACATTGGAGGACGACTCAGCCGCGAGGAATTTCAATGTTGCATCCAGCCAGGGCACGGCCTGACCGTCCTCGGTGCGGATCAAAATGAGGTTCGGAAGCGTTGAAAACAGGTAGTTCGTCGCGCGATTCTCGAATTTGAAATAGCCCGACACCATCGTCGATTTCTCGCCGCCACCACCATGCCGCAGCGCTCTGGGCCGTTCAGACGGACAGCCATCTTTCATCAGCTCTGCGAGCGTGATGGCCGGGCTGTCCGGACGGTCGCGCAAAATGTGGCCGGCGCCATGCGGCAGCATGACCAGATCCCCACCGACCAGCGAGATCGGCGTCTCCGATCCTTCAATCTCCAGATAACAACTCCCACGCGAGATGAGGAAGAAGACCGCGCGATCGGTCTGCGTCGGCACCTCGATGCCCCACGGAGCGCTCAGCTCCGGACAAAAATGAATCGAGCTTTGAAGGCGGACCAGGGCCAAAACATCAGAAAGAACATCCATTCCAAAATATCCTCTTAATCTGAACGATCTGACATGAAATATGAACTTTATATTATTGCCAGTTCAAATCCGAAGAGCTAGATTACACCACGAGGTGAGAATTGAAAAATGCTTTCTGAGGAGGAGCGTTTATGACGAGTGAATCGATGTCTGAATTGTCTCAAGCTTCGCACCCATCCAAAGCAGTGAACATCCTGCTCTGGGCCGTGCAGGTTCTGGTCGCCGCCGTGTTCCTGATGGCCGGCGGGACGAAATTGGCCGGTGTCGAGATGCATGTTGCAACATTTGAAAAGATTGGGCTCGGCCAATGGTTCCGGTACTTCACCGGAGGACTGGAAATAGTTTGTGCGATCTTGCTCTTTATCCCGAGATCAACGGCGATCGGCGCTGCGCTGCTTGCCGCAACAATGGTCGGCGCGATCATCACCCATCTCTTCATTATCGGTGGAAGCCCCGCCGTACCGATCGTGTTGCTCTTGCTGACATTGACTATCGCCTGGACGCGGCGAGGGTCGGTGTTGAGGTGATTTGAAACTTTCGAAGGCGCCGGCAGGGACGCCGGCGCTCCGAGCATTTTGGAGAAGGACAGGTTTATGGCAGGAAATCAATCGAAAACATTACTCGTGACGGGAGCCGCCGGGCAACTTGGCCGGCGCGTCGTGGAGTTGTTGCTTGAAAACGGCGACAACCGGATTGTGGCAACAACGCGGGCTCCGGAGAAACTGGCCGATTTTGCCGCGCGGGGCGTGATTGTGCGCAAGGCGGACTTTGACGATGCCGGATCTCTTCCGGAAGTATTTGCCGGGGCCGAGCGGCTATTGCTGATCAGCACAGATGAGGTCATACGGCCCGGCCATCGAAGCGTTCAACATCGCAATGCCATTGAGGCTGCCGGACGCGCCGGGGTGAAACATCTTGTCTACACATCCGTCCAAAATCCGGATGCCGGCACAGTGGTCCCAATTGCGCGCGATCATCATGAGACCGAAGAGGCGCTGGCGGCGAGCAAATTGAGTTGGACGGTGTTGCGCAACAACCTCTATCAAGAGATTCTTCTGATGAGTCTTCCGCAAGCTGTTGCGAGCGGCAAATTGTTCGCTGCCGCCGGCAAAGGCGGAGCCGCCTACGTGGCGCGCGAGGACTGCGCGCGGGCTGCTGCCGCCGCACTCGCCTCCTCCGATACGAGCAATCGAGCGATCGATATCACCGGACCTGCCGTCGTCGGCTTCGATGAGGTGGCGCGAATCGCGAGTGAACTCTCTGGACGCAACGTGGTCCATGTGCCACTCGATCCGGCGGATTTCAAGGCTGGAATGGTCCAAGCCGGGATGCCGGAGTTTTATGCAGAGATCTTTGTCTCTTTTCACCAGGCGATGGAGAAGGGAAGGCTGGGACCGGCATCATCCGGAGTGCAGGAATTGACGGGACGCGCACCAATCAGCACCGCGGAATTTCTCTCACAGCACCGGCAGGCGCTTCTGCCCGCGAGCTGATCAGCAGGAGAAGGCGGGGAGCGTTTCGATTTCCAGTGTCCTCAGCAGGAAATCCTGAACGCTCCCACGCGGAATCCCTGACCGCGATAGTTATTTCAATAAGACTGACCGCGCTTAGTCGTGTCTCAACGCAATCATTGGATCGACACTCGCGGCTCGGCGCGCTGGAAGGAAGCTCGCGGCAGCGGCGATTCCAGCCAGTAGGACTGTCGCAGCCACGAGCGTCGTTAGGTCATACGGTTTGATTCCGAACAACAGGGCGCTCGCGGCCCGCGCTGCAACCAGGTAGAGGGCAACCCCGATGGACAAACCAGGAAGGAGCATCTGCGCAGATTGACGCATCACCATCCGGATCAACTGCCCTTTTCGAGCGCCTAGCGCAGCGCGAATGCCGATTTCATGCCTCCTTCGCGCAACGAGATACGACACCGTGCCGTAGAGACCGACGGCTGCAAGTATCACGGCAATCCCGCCGAAGAGGCCCGAAAGAACGGCCATCAGCCGCTCTCGCACCAAGCCGTCTTGAATCCGGCCCCGGAAGTCCTCGAATTCTATAATCAGCTCCGGAAATTTTTGCGAAAGCCGAGCGTTCACAGCTTGCACTGTCGCCGCGTGCGGGGTGTCGGCGTGGATCATCAGCGTCGCCCACGGTCCCAACTGAGGAAACTGGAGGCCGGGCGCAAACACCGACGGAGGAATGTTCTCACGTAGTCCGCTGTATCGGGTATCAGGAATCACTCCGACAATCTCGTAAAGCGTGGAAGGGTACCCTGGTTCGGCGCCGGTGCGAAGCGTCTGTCCGAGTGGGTTCGCCTGGCCGCAAAATCGCCGCACAAAAGCTTCGTTGACGACCGCGACGCGGCTCGATGAGGCCGTATCGCGCTGATCGAAACCCCTTCCGGAAATCAATGGAATGCCCATTGTCTCGAAATATCCAGGGCTGACCCAGGTGAACTTCGCGCTATCGCGCACGTCCCCGACCTCAATGCCATGACTCCAGGACGACCCCCACAGTGGCACGTTGGTGGTCGAGCCGACGCTTCGAACGCCGGGAACAGCCGCCACTTCCTCGAGCAACTCGCGTTGAAAGCCTTCCAGCCGTTCCTTGGGCATGCTCCCCGGCATTCCAACAAACGCGATCGAAATGCCATGCTGACGCATTCCGGGGTCGAAGGTCATCAGATTTTGGAAGCTTCGCACAAACAGCAGCGCGCTGCATAAAAGTACCAGCGAGACTGCGATCTGCGTGACAACCATGAGCCGCTGCATCGAAAACCGATCCCGGCCGGCGGTCAATCCGCGTCCGCCGGCGCGCAGTACCGACTCCGGTTGCATGCGCGTCACGCGCACCGCCGGAAGCATTCCGAAAATAATGCAGGTGAGCGCCGCAATAGCGCCGGCGAACAACAGAATGCGCCAGTTGAGATCCAACGCCAGATAGATCGAGTCGCTTTGCGTCGATAACGAGGCGACCAGGACTCGAATCATAATCTGCGCGAGCGCGATCCCGAACGCGGCGCCAATCAAGGTTAACAGCGCAGTCTCGGTCGTGAGCTGCCGGAGCAACCTTGCCCGCGAGGCTCCTAACGAGAGGCGGATCGCAATCTCCCGCTCACGTGCGCTCGAACGCGCCAGCATGAGGTTCGCCAGGTTGGCGCACGCGATCAACAAAACCAGTCCGGTCATGCCCAACAGTAACCAGAGAGCCGAATCGTAGTCACTGCGAAGCCTGCTGACGCCATTATGAGCAGGATATGCGGTCAAGCGGAACTTCCGGTAGCGCGCGACGGTGTCCGAGCCGTAGCCTTGGATCTCAGTCGCCTCCATCACGCCCGCGCTGAGGGCCTCCATGTGCGCTGCTGCCTTTTCGAGCGTCCATCCGGGGCGCAGCCGCCCGATGACGCCGTAGGCAAAGACATCGCGCCGTGGTTCCTTATTCGGCCGGCAGAACGGGACCGCGATGTCGAACGTTTCACCCACTGCGATGCCGGTGAAATTGGGAGGCGTCACTCCGATTACCTCATAGAGCTGGTCATTGGCGAACACCTTGCTGTCCGAGGCCAGCTCGCGGCCGCCCATCTCCCGCTGCCAAAACGCGTAGCTGACGACGGCGCGGTTGGCCGGGCACGCGGAGGATTCATCGTCCGGCTGGAACAACCTGCCCCGCCAGGCCGCGACACGGAGAACGGGAAAGAACTCGCCGCTGACCTCGAGACCCTTGGCGTTCCTGCGCTCGTTGCCTTTGCCCAGCTTGAGACCAAACTGGTTCCATGCCGCCAATCCGGAGAAGGCCTTCTGCTCGCGCCGCGCCGCTTCCCACATTGGTCTCGTGAGGCCGCCGTATGCTCCGGGGTTGAGCCCCATGCCGCCATTTCCGCCCGCAATCCGAATTTCGGCGAGCTCGTGCGGTTGGTCGATCGGCAAGCTGCGCAGGCGCACGGTGTCGAGCAGTTGAAAGATCGCCGTGTTCGCGCCGATGCCCAGGCCAAGCGTCATAACAGCGACCAGCGTGAACCCGGGGTTCTTGACCATCATTCGCATGCCGTAACGTAAATCCTGTGCGAGCGTCTCGACAGATCTAAAGCTCCACATCTCGCGGCTCACCTCCTGTAATAAGGTTCGATTGCCAAATTGCCGCTGCGCCCTGTATCGCGCTTCTTCCAGGGATCTTCCGGCGGCGAGGTTCTCTTCCGTCTTCATCTTCAGGTGAAACTGCATCTCCTCTTCCAGTTCGCGGTCGAATCGATTTCGCCGCGCATAGAAGAGCAATCTGCGCCAGAGTTGGATCAGCCTGTTCATCAGGAGCAGCATCTCCCATAGATTATCTTTCTATAGACAAAGTATGGGAGAAGTTAGGCGGGTTTGCTGCGCCTGTCAAGTCGTGCAGGAGGAGCTAGGAAGATGGGGGGCGATTTTCTCATAATATAGCCGAGGCGGGTTATGATTGTAGGCTCTGTTTCAGGCTTTTCAACAACTCGAATCAGATAATCAACCTGGAGGAATCTCATGGAATTCGATCTCGATCAAGCTCTGGCATTGCTCTCGCAGACTCCCAAAGTATTAACCGCCTGGCTGGGCGACCTCCCGCGCGAGTGGATTCAAAACAATGAAGGCCCGGAGACGTGGGGTCCCACCGACCAGGTCGGCCCGTGGAAAGTCTACCTTTCGATTCTCAAGGATCGCCAGGCTTCGTGATAAGTGCTGCTCTTGCCTCCTTGATCTTCTAGGGAGAGCTGTGGCATTCTCTCTTCCCTAGAAACCAAAGGAGAGACTGTGACCGCATGCAAGCCGGGCGCGCTCGATCTGCCTGCCAGGAAGGCGCTCTCGTGAGGTCCACAGATCCTTGAGGCTGACTAAAGGAGCAAGGCGATGACAAAGTTGCGATATTTCTTGAGGCGGTTGCGGGCGATCTGGCGGTCGGACGATATTCACGGCGAGATTGCAGAGGAGATGCGCTTCCACATCGAACTGCGCGCCGAAGAGAATATCCGCCGCGGAATGGAGCCGGAAGAAGCGCGGCGCGAGGCCGAGCGGCAATTCGGGCATTTCAGCCGCATCAGGGAACAGGGGTACGAGGTGCGGGGGGGCCGCTGGCTGGAAGCGACCTGGCAGGACTTGCGCTACGGCGTGCGAATGTTGCTCAAATCTCCGGGTTTCACGGCGGTGGCGGTGCTCTCGCTGGCCCTCGGCATCGGCGCCAATACGGCCATCTTCAGCCTGGTCGATAAAGTCCTGATCAGGAAGTTGCCGGTCGAAGAACCGGAACGGCTCGTCGTGGTCAGCGTCAGCAGCAGTCGAGGCATGAGAACGGTCTTCAACTATCCCGACTTCGCCGACTACAACGCCGGCAATCAAGTCTTTGAAGGCCTCGTCTGCTATACGCAGCGCGCTCTGACGTTGAGCGAAGGCGGCCAGGCCGAGCGGATTCAGGGGATGATCGTTTCGGGCAACTACTTCACTGTGCTGCGTGTCCAGCCGGTGCTGGGACGAGGCTTTCTCCCCGAAGAGGATAAGACCCGCGGCACGCATCCGGTCATCGTGCTCAGCTATGGATTGTGGCAGAGACGTTTCGGCGCTGACCCCAGACTGGTGGGGAAGCAAGTTAATTTGAACGGCTATAGTTTTACCGTGGTGGGGATCGCGCCGCCGGAGTTCACCGGGACAATCCCCGGCATCGCGCCGGACGTTTACGTGCCTGTCATGATGCAGGGCCAGGTCTCGCCTTCCTGGAAGATGGATCCATTGTTCGGTCCGCGCAGCAGGACTCTCTATTGGCTGGAAGTTCTGGGCCGTTTGAAGCCGGGCGTCAGTCGTGTGCAGGCCACGGCCGCCATGGCTACGCTGGGAAGTCAGATCGCCAGGGCGAATCCCAATCCGGACGGTAGTCCGAGACTCGAGCCGAACTTCGTTCTGGATGACGGTAGCCGGGGGCACACCTACCTGCTACGTGATCTCAGGTTCCCCTTGCAGATGTTGATGGCGACGGTTGGTCTGATCTTATTGATCGCCTGCGCCAATGTCGCCAATCTGTTGCTGGCGCGGGCCGGTACGCGTCATAAAGAGATCGCCGTCCGGCTGGCCATCGGGGCCGGAAGAATGCGCCTGATTCGGCAGTTGCTGACCGAGAGCCTGCTGCTTTCGGCGCTCGGCGGAGTCGCCGGACTGGCACTGGCTGCGGCCACGAGTGGACTGGTGGTCAGCTATACTCCGCCCAACAACTTCTCGACTCTCACACTTGATAACCGGCTCGACCTGCGCGTGCTCGGCTTTACTCTAGCGCTCTCGCTATTGACCGGAATTCTCTTCGGATTGGCGCCGGCCTTGAGCGCATCCCGGCCGGACCTGATCCCCGCCCTCAAGGACGAGACGATGTCGGTCGGCAAGAGGAGTCGTCGCCTGAACCTGCGTCATCTGCTGGTTGTGATACAAGTCGCGTTGTCAGTGATGGTGATCGTTGGTGCGGGATTGTGCGTTCGGAGCTTGCAGAAGTTACGGGCCATAGAGACCGGCTTCGATACTGCCAAGGTGCTCGTCATGTCAGCCGATGTTAGCTTGAGCGGCTATAACAAAGAGCGCGGTCTGCGGTTCTATACGGAACTCCTCGAACGGATCAAACTTTTGCGCGGGGTAGAAGCGGCGAGCGTTGGGGCTCAAATCCCGCTGAGCGGCGGAGCAAGTTCGCCGATCAACGTGGATGGTTATGTGCCTAAACCAGGCGAGGACATGAGTTCTGATTTCAATATCATCGGACCTGATTACTTCCGGACGATGAAGATTCCACTGCTCCACGGAAGGGAATTCGGCCAGTCGGATACAACTACTGCGCCACGAGTCGTAATTATCAATGAGACTGCGGCGCGCCGCTTCTGGCCCAATCAGAGCCCCATCGGTCTGAGTCTGACCCTCGGATTTGCGCCCGACCAAGAGGTCAGGGAGATCGTTGGCGTCGTCAAGGACAGTAAGTATCGCAGGTTGAACGAGGAAGTGCGGCCTGCCATCTATGTGCCGTTTGCGCAGGATTATCGAGCGAATATGGCCCTGCACGTTCGCACGGCCGGCGAGCCGGGGGCTATGCTGGCCGCGGTGCAGCGTGAGGTGCGGGCGCTCGACGCGAATCTGCCACTCTATGACATCAAGACGCTGGAAGAGAAGAAAAACGGATCACTCTATACCTCGCGCCTGGCGGCCATGCTACTGACAGTATTCGGGCTCCTGGCGCTATTGCTGGCGGCGATCGGCTTGTATGGCGTGATGGCATATGCCGTCAACCGCCGCAGGCGCGAGATCGGCATCCGCATGGCATTGGGCGCACAGAGCCGGGACGTGCTCCACCAGATCATAGCCGAAGGCATGACCATCGTGATGATCGGACTCTTGTTGGGCTTGGGCGGAGCGCTCGCGGCGACACGCCTGGTCAAGAATTTTCTCTATGGCGTGACGGCGACCGACCCGATGACCTTTGCAGGCGCGGCGCTGCTGCTCGTGGCCGTGGCCTTGTTAGCCAATTACCTGCCGGCGCGCCAGGCTTCACGCACCGACCCGTTGATCGCGCTCCGATGCGATCAATGATCGCATCGCCAGAGTAGGGAAAAGGCTGCCGAGTCTATTTAATAGCCTGTAACTTATGTTATTTGAATTTTAACGTGCGGAACGCTGAACCGCAGGAACTGCGGAGTAGGTTTTCAACCCGCGCCCGAGTAGCGAACGATGGCACGGGTTGAAAACCCACTCCACACCAAAGAACATAAGTTACAGGCTATTTAATATTCACGACAACTTTATTGGCTAATCTGCCGGCAACCCGTAAATCAACGTACTGCTCTCCTCGCACATTCAAAGTTCTAGGCAGCGGCAGGTTTACTTGATCCAACCCGTCGAAGTCGCCCTGTGGTCCGGCATAACTTACCGGCAGGCCGGTGAGTCCGAAAGAGGCGCTCACCTCGCCCAGACCCTTATTTCCACGAATACCTGAGCCAAAGAGGATGAGAAACACTCGATCGCTCTCCTCACCCAGGTCGATTGGAACCGATACCAGATTATTATTTTCATCAAGCCGCACAATGGGTTCATACGCTTGTGTCCCGTCGGCCTTGACTCGCAAAGCGAGGCCAGAGGCCAATCCTCTCCCGGTAGAATCGGCGGTAAAGAGCGCCGGAGTTATGTCATCGATGATCATCGTCCCGGTCTTGATGATCTGCTCATTTTGATCGATCACCTTGACTGTAGCATTCCCCATCGAAACGCCCGATGGAATCAATAAATTGATTTGTGATGGCGACTCGAAGAAAGTCGGCGCCTTCCGCTCAACGCCGCTACTGTCCATAACAATCACGGAGATTCCGGCCTGTGAGGCCGACAATGCCGATGAGGTCATGGCATTGTTGCCCGGCGCCAGCAAGTTGCCGAAGATTGTCGCGAT
>Ga0081539_10003515_pt1 | contig 19108 bp, 16 predicted proteins | sample TabmetS4T2R2_FD_71023 | JGI IMG/M metagenome (GOLD analysis project Ga0081539, IMG submission 71023) | Tabebuia heterophylla rhizosphere microbial communities from the University of Puerto Rico - S4T2R2 | ecosystem: Host-associated > Plants > Roots > Rhizosphere ...
TCCTCGCGCCCGACTCTCCGGGGAGGACCCTCGCGGCCGCCGGCCCCGGCGCTTTTCCTGCCCGGCGTCTCACTCTCTTTCGAGGATCTTATGGTACCACAGTCCCCGTCCGCTTCGCCAGCCCTGCGCCGCTTTGGCGTCGGCATCGACACGTCTCGCTACGGCCACTACGCCGCCTTCCTCCGGGACGATCTCGAGCCTGCCGCCGCCGAGTTGGCCTTTGCCGAATCCGCTGCCGGCTATCGCTTGCTGTGCGAACGCCTCGAGGCCATCCGCCAGCGACACGGACTCGCTCGTTTCCGTCTACGAACGGCTGCCCCGGCCCAACCATCTCGACACCATTCCCGGCATCGGTAAAGTTACCGCCGCCGTGCTCACCGCCTTCATCGTCGACATCGACCGCTTCGCCACGCCCCACCATCTCGTCGCCTACTTCGGCGTCATGCCGATCGAGGCGTCCAGCGGCGTCGATCGCGACGGCAACCCACGCGCGCCGAAACGCTACGTCATGAGCCGACGCGGCAACGACCTCGTCCGCCGTTACCTGTGGATGGCCGCACTCAGCGCCGTTCGCTGTAACCCGGCCGTGCGTGCTCTTTATGCCCGCGTCGTGGCCAAGCATCCCGACAAGAAAGCCATCGCCATCGGCCACGCTATGCGCAAGCTGCTGCAACTTGCCTTCGCCGTGTGGAAAACCGACAAGCCGTTCGATCCCAGCCATTATCCGTGGGCGGCGCCTGCTCCTGTCGAGGAGTCAGGGGGCAGGAATCAGGAGTCAGGGCAGCCGGCCGATGGCGACTCAGTCAGTGACATATCTATGTCACTAAACGAACCGGCCGCGGGCCTCAAACGTTCGGCAGAGCCGTGTTTATCGGCAGAGCCGTGTTTGACAGAGGTCACCGCGGCCGGTCCAATCACCAGCACGCCTGGGCGGCCGACTGGCGCCGGCCGCTCTATCGACTTCGCCCATCTCAAAACGCAGCTGCCCATGACACGCGTCGTCGATCAGCTCGGCCTGCGTCTGCGCGGAGGGCGCCACGACGCGCGCGGTGCGGCCCAGCGCGGTGACCAGCCGCCCGAGCCTGGTCTGCGGATCGGAGAGGTTCTGCATGACCGGCGGCAGGTTGATCAGCAGCGGGTTGAGCTCCTCGATCGCGCGGTTGAGGTCCTGGCCGCGGCCGGCGAGGCCGTTGCCGAACTCGGTGAGGTTGCTCTGCGAGGCCGCGCGGGTGCGGTCGTCGAACGTGCTCAGGACCTGGTCGATCTCGACCGGCTGCGGCTTGGCGTTGCGCAGCGGCAGCGTGGCGCCGTCGCGCAGGCCGCGGCTGGCGGTGCCTCGCGTGATCTGGACGTACTTCAGGCCCAGCGCCGAGCGCGGGCGCACGAGCACGGTCGAGTCGGCCGGCAGCGGCTTGACCGACGTCTCGAGCTTGAGCGTGAGGACCGCGGCCACCGAGCCGTCCTCGTGCGTGACCGGCTCGATGTTCGTCACCGCGCCGACGCGCGTGCCGCCGATGCGGACGTCGTTGCCCTTGACGAGGTTGGCCGCGTCGGGGACCTCTGTCTTGAGCTCGTAGGTGGGGACGAACGGCAGGCCGGAGTTGGCGTTGTAGGCCAGGAAGACGGCGACGATGACGACGAGCGTCGTGGCGGCGCCGATGAGGACCGGGTTGGCGGCGATCGATGCGGCTCCGCGCCGGCGCATCAGCCGCCGCCTCCGAGGAGGTAGTCGAGGAGAGCGGCCTGCGAGCCGGTGGGCGCGGAACCGGTCGGGGCCACGCCGCCCGCGCCGCTCGCTCCGGCCGCGCCCGTCGCCGCCGAGCCGCTCGCGCCCTGCTTCGCCCCGGGCAGATCCAGCTTCACGCCGTGCATCCACGCATCGAGCTCGCGCAGGCTGTCCGAGCGCCGCGGGTCGTCGACGTACCCGCCGCTGCGCACGCTCGCCGCACGCGACTCCGACTCGCTGTCCGACGAGGCGAACTTCGACGAGCACGCCGCCGAGAACGAGATCGCGTACGCCGAGCACTGGTTGAGGATCAGGCCGGCGCGCAGGTAGTGGCCCTCCTCGTCGTAGCCGTTGACCGCGGCCACCTGGTAGTAGATCCAGTCCATCAGCTGCTCGATGCCGCCGGTGTCGCGCAGCGAGGTGGTGAGGTCGGCGAGGTCGTTGGCCACCGGCTTCGCCGCCTTGGCCAGCTGACCGGTCTGCTCGATGATCGGCTTGGCCTTGACGAGCGCCGGCCGCGCGACGTCGGCGGTGTCGCCCAGCGACTTCAGCGCCGGCGTCCCCGCCTTGGAGAACGGCCCGAGCTGCTCGACGAACCGGTTGATCGAAGGCGCCTGATCGTGGAGGTCGGCCAGCACCGGCGTCATCTGGTCCGCGAGGCCGCCCAGGCGCTGCATCGTCGGCTTGAGCTCGCGCAGGAAGGCCGGCAGCTTGGCGATGTTCGCCTCGAGGTCGGTCGAGCGCTCGGCCGTCGCCTGCGCCACCGTGTTCGCCTGCGAGACGAAGTCCGCCACCTGCGCGCGATCGCGCGACAGCGGCGAGAGGACCCGATCGCCGTTGCGCGCCAGATCCGCCAGCGCCCGGTTCTGGTCGGCGAGGATCTTCAGGACCTTGTCGGTCTCCTTGAGCGCCGGATCGGCGTTGCGGATGGCCAGGCGCAGGTCCGCGCCGCGCCCCGCCACCCCGGTGCCCAGCTCGTTGAGGATGATCGACAGGCGCTCGCGGTACGGCAGGCGCAGCGTGTTGTTGACCAGGTCGAGGTCGACCGGCTTCGAGGTCTGCGAGACCGGCAGCAGGTACTGCCCCTTGCCATCGCCGTGCTCGATGCGCCGCAGCGGCGGCGCCTTCTGCGCGCCCTCGGGCCGCGGCTGGGTGGGCGTGCACTCGACGAACTTCTCGCCGATCAGCGACTGCGGGCGGATCTGGCACTCGGCGTCGCGCCGGAAGTCGTCGAAGCCCGGGCGGTCGATGCGCAGCACGACCGCCGCGCGATGGTCGGGCGTGACGTCGAGCGACTCGACCTTGCCCACCTTGACCCCGGCGATCTTGACGTCCTCGCCCGGGATCACCGAGAAGGCGTTCATGAAGATCGCGCGCACGCGGTAGGCGCCGCCTTCGCCCGACCCGGTGGCGAAGATCGCCAGCGCCGAGGCGGCCAGCAGGACGGTGGCGACGGCGAGGACGCGCTTCATGGGCCGGGGGGCGTGAGGCCGGGGTCGCAGTCCAGGGAGCCGTCGAAGTCGCGGAACGGCGAGGAGCCGTCGCTGGCCGCCTGCGAGGCCATGCCCGGGCAGCGCTTGACCACGTGGGTCTGCAGGCCGTCGAAGCGCTGGCTGGCGGGGATCGGCGTGAGCGTCACGCCGCTGGCCGTCTGGTTGAACGCGTACGCGTTGAAGATCGGCTGGATGCGGGCGAAGTGGCCGTTGGCGTCGTAGTTGGAGGCGCCCTGGCCGAAGTCGCGCACCCAGCCGATGAAGTCGGGCGTGTAGGGCCGGAAGCTCTTGAGCACCGGCGTGCTCTTCTGCAGCGCCTGGATCGAGTTGGCGAAGGCCGGCTTGGCCGCGCGCTCCAGCGCCGGCGCCTTGCGGACGAGATCGGTGAGGTCGTTGCCCGCGCCGCCGCGGCGCACGAGCGTGCGCAGGTCGGAGATCGTCGGGCCCGCGTCATGGACCAGCGGGCGCAGCTCGCGCAGGAAGCGCGCGAGGTCCTTCGTCGCCGGCTTGGACGCCGAGACCAGCACGTCGAGGTCGTCGAGCGTCGCGCGCAGGTTGACGAACGTCGTGTTGGCCCGCCGCAGCGTCTGGGGCAGCACCGCGAGCGCCTGGTCGAGCGAGGCGTTCTCGTCGCCGATCGCCGCCGCGGTCGTGTTGGCGTTGGACACGAGGTTGGCGAGGTCCCCGCGGCGCTGCGCGATGGCGCCGACCGTCTTGGAGGAGTTGCGCAGGAACGCGTTGAGCGTCTGCTGGTTGTTGGTCAGCTCGTTGACCAGCGCGTCGGTCGAGCTCAGCGCCGGGCTGAAGTACTTCGTCGCCGCGTTGGCCTGGCGCCCGCGGTTGTCGTACCACTGCGCGCTGCCCTGGATGAAGCCCTGCAGCGAGGCCAGGGTCTTCGGGTCGAGCGTGTTGAACAGCTGGTCGAGGTCGACGATCGGCGTCGTCTCGTCGGTGCCGAGCGTCGCGCCCTCGGGCAGCTTGGGGTTCGAGTTGGGCCCCGGGCTCAGCGCGACGTAGCGGTTGGCGATCCCCGTCAGCGAGGTCGCGCGGATCAGCGCGGTCGTGCCTTCGTGCAGCGGCGCGTAGCCGTCCTGCACCTTGATCGTGATCTCGGCCTGGTTGTCCTTGGTCAGCTCGATCTCGCGCACCGAGCCGACGCGCCGCCCGCCGATCTGCACGTCGTCGTCCTTGACGAGCTGGCCGGCGTTCTCGAAGCGCAGCTTGTAGGTCTTGCCGCCGTCGCCGCGCAGGAGCAGCCACGCGACGACCGCCACCGCGACGATGAGCGCGCCGACCGCGGCGGCACGGGGAGCTGTCAGCCTCGCGGGAGCGATGGGGGAGCTACTCCATGCCCAGTGGCCCCTGCGACTCGCCAGACAGGAACTGGCGGACGAAGGCGTTGTCGGAGTTGAACAGCTCCTCCGCCGGACCGGACTCCACGATGCGGCCCTTCCAGAGCACCGAGATGTGCTCGGCCACGCGGCGCGCGCTCATGATGTCGTGGGTGATGACCACGTAGGCGCCGCCGTTCTCCTCGTGGATCTCCTGGATGAGCTCGCACAGCAGAGCGGTGCGGACCGGATCCAGGCCCGAGTCGGGCTCGTCGAAGAGGACGATGTCGGGGTCGAGCACGAGCGCGCGAGCGAAGCCGGCGCGCTTGCGCATGCCGCCCGAGAGCTCGTTGGGCATCTTGTCGCCGGAGTCCGCCAGGCCGACCTCGGCGAGCCGCCGATGGACGATCTCCATGATCTCGTCCTCGCCCTTGTCGGTGTGCTGGCGCAGCGGGAAGGCGACGTTGTCCAGCAGGTTCATCGAGCCGAAGAGCGCGCCGTCCTGGAAGAGGACGCCGAACTTCTTGCGCATCTCGAAGAGCTCGTCGTCGGTCATGTTCGGCACCGACTCGCCGTGGACGAGCACGTCGCCCTCGTCGGGGTACAGCAGGCCGACCATGTGCTTGATGCACACCGACTTCCCGGTCCCCGAGGGGCCGAGGATCATCGAGATCTTGCCCTCGGGGATCGACATGTTCAGGCCGCGCAGGATCTTGTTGCGGCCGAAGGCCTTGTGGACGTCGATGAACTCGACCGCGTCGGCGACGCCGGTCGGGCGCTTGGGGCCGGTGTGCCAGCGGTACTCGTCGTCGTGCGTGACCGAGACGCGCTCGCGCCGATCCTGCTCGTCGCGGATCAGGTCCTCCTCGCGGAGGGGCTCGGCCGGCGGGCGCTCTTCGTCCATGGTCATCCTCCGATCGGGGCCCTCGGGTTGGCCCCCCAGAACAGCTGCGTGCCGAGCATCCCGATGATGTGCACGAGCACGAGGTTGAGCACCATCGACTTCGCGGTGGCGGTGCCGACGCCCACCGGCCCGCCGCTCGCCGTGTAGCCGTAGTAGCACCCCACCAGCACGATCGCCGTCGCCATGAACATGCCCTTGATGACACTGAACAGCAGGTCGGGCGGGTTCTGGAACATCCAGAAGATCAGGAAGAAGCCGCCGCTGGAGACCTCGCCGATCTGCTGGACGACGGCCAGGTAGCTGGCGAAGAAGCCGGCGCCGACCGCGGCGATGTACATGAACGGGAGCACCAGCCAGGCGGCGAGCAGGCGGGTGGCGCACAGGAACAGCAGCGAGTCGATGCCCATGACCTCGAGAGCGTCGATCTCGTCGGAGATGCGCATGGAACCGAGCTCGGCGACGATCCCGGTGCCGACCTTGGCGGCCATCATGTAGCCGAAGGCGTAGGGCACGAGCTCGCGCAGGTCGCACCAGGCGCTGAAGACGCCGGCGTACGCGGGCGCGCCGACCGAGCGGTTGAAGTACGCCCCCTCGATGCCGCACTGCAGGCCGATGATGAAGACCAGGCCCCAGATGACGAGCGTCGAGGAGATGATGAGGATGCCGGCCTGGCGCAGCGACTCGCCGAAGAAGCGCAGCACGCGCAGGCTGTAGACCTGGCCCAGGACGCGGCCGCAGAACTTGAAGATCTCGCCGGCCGACTCGACCCAGTTGCGCAGCGCGGCGGTCACGCTCGCGCCGTCCTCAGCCGATGGGGGGTCGCGACCGCTCTCACTTGATCGTGAGGATGTCGGGGTGCGTGGCCAGCAGCGTCTGCGTGAAGACGTAGTTGAACGCGAAGACGCCCAGGAAGGCGATGACGACCGCCTGGTTGACCGCGCGCCCGACTCCCTCGGCGCCGCCCGACGCGGTCATGCCCTTGTAACAGCAGACGATCGCGATGATCGCGCCGAACAGCGTGCACTTCAGGACGCTGCCCCAGAGGTCGACGGTGCTCGCGTTCGAGAAGAACGTCGCCCAGAAGGGGCCGAGCGGCGCGTGGTTGACCCACGTCGTCATGACGCCGCCGAAGATCCCGAAGATCACCGCGTAGACGTCGAAGAGCCCGGTGACGAGCATCAGCGCGAGGAAGCGCGGCACGACGAGGTTCTTGACCGGGTCGACGCCGAGGACCTGCAGCGCGTCGAGCTCCTCGCGGATCTTGCGCGCACCGAGGTCGGCGGTGATCGCGGTGCCGGCCACGCCGGCGAGGACGATCGCCGTCACGAACGGCGCGAACTCGCGGATGACCGCGAGGACGAAGAAGCCGCCCAGGCGGTCGAGGGCGCCGAAGAGCACGAGGAAGTTCGCCGCCTGTAGGCCGGGCGCCGCGTAGCCGAACGCGACCGTCGAGATCAGCAGCGGGAACCAGCACAGCCGCAGCGCGAACAGGAACTGGCTGACGAACTCGCCACCGTACGGGTAGGGCGGTCGCAGGGCAGAGACGATCGTCTTGCCCGTCAGGATCATCATGTCCCCGACCTCTTCGAGCAGGTTCTTCGTAGGAAGAAACGCCCGGTCGGCGACGCTGCGGACCATCCTCCACTCCGTTGTCGGAACCCAAGACGACGCACCCCTCCAGGTGCGACGCATCGGGACTCTAAGCAAAGCCCCGGATCGCTGTCGAACCAGAACTGTCGCGTTCAGTAGAGACTGGACGCGGGGCCCGCCTCCGCGCCCCACGTGGGTCGCTCCGGCACCCGCCGGGACCGGCCATCCGCGGCGGGACCCTGTGCTACGTTCCGGCCGCCGTGGGAGGGTCTGGACCGTTCGCCCGCCGTGTCGGCGTGCCCTGCGCGATCGGCGCGGCGCTCGCCGCGGCGGGCTGCGGCGGCGGCACGCGCCAGGACGCCGACGAGCGTTCGGAGAGCTTCCGGGTCGCCGTCGTGCGCGCGAGCTTCCCCGCCAAGCAGCACCTCGCCAAGTCCGAGCGCTTCGTCATCGCCGTGCGCAACACGGGCTCGAAGACGGTCCCTGACCTCGCGGTCACCGTCGACTCGTTCGCGTCGCGATCCGAGGAGGCGGGCCTGGCCGATCCCAGCCGGGCGGTGTGGATCATCGACGACGGCCCGCGCGGCGGCGACACCGCCTACGCGAACACATGGGCCCTCGGCCGCCTCGCCCCCGGCCAGACGCGCCGGTTCGTGTGGAGGGTGACGGCGGTCCAGGCCGGCACCCACACGGTCAAGTGGCAGGTCGCCGCCGGCCTGAACGGCAAGGCGAAGGCGACGCTGGCGGGCAACCGCGCCCCGTCGGGCTCGATCACCGTCGACATCTCCGATCGCCCGGCGCCGTCGCGCGTGGACCCGGAGACCGGCGAGGTCGTCCGCGACGGCGGCTGACGCAATTCCCGCGTCGAGCGGCCCTTTTCGGCCAGCAGTCTGCTTCACTGCGCGGTGACCCCAAGACGCCGGAGGGATCCAGTGCGCGAGCGCTTCGATGCCGGCACCGGGCTCGTGGCCATCGGTGCCGTCCTGTTGCTGGTCAGCCTGTTCATCGACTGGTACCGGCCCGGCGGGGATGCCTGGGCGGTCTTCGAGTCGATCGATCTGATCCTCGCGGGCGCGGCGATCGCCGCACTGCTCGCGATGGCGCCGCGGCTGGGCAACGGCGGCCTGGGGCGCGCGATCCCGATCGTGTCCGCGGCGGCTTTCGTCATCGTCGCCGTCCAGCTCATCGACCCGCCGCCGGTGGTCAGCGACTCCGACCTGAAGACCGGCGCGTGGCTCGCGCTCGCGGCGACCGCGATCATGGCCGCCGGCTCGCTGCTCGGGGCGGCGAGCATCTCGGTCACCGTCGACGTCCGCGGCCGCGAGCGGCGCCGGCGCGCCGCGGCGATCGATGCCCGCGAGGCCGCCGCCGAGGCCGCCGAGGACGCGGCGGCCGGCGACGCCGCCAGCACGCGCCGGCGCTTCCGCCGCGACGAGCCGCTGCTGACGCCTCGCGAACCAGCGCCCGCGACGGCCGCGGGCGAAGGCGATCCCGATCGCACCCAGACCTTCGATCCGGTCGAGCCGTCGAGCGACTAGATGGCCACCGTCGCCAGCCAGCTGCGCTTCGAGGTCCTGCGCTTCGCAGCGGAGCCGGTCAGCTCGGAGGTGGGTCTGCTCGAGCTCGAGGGGCGATTCCGCGCGGGGACGCGGCGACGGCTCGGGGTGCCGCGGCTTGTCGCCGAGGACGCCGACGGCTCGCGCGAGTTCGCCCCCGCCGCCGCTGACGAGGCGGTCGCCGAGCCGGACGGCGCGCTGTGGCGGGCGACCTACGCGGTCGCGATCGACGACCTGACCGGCAGCGTGTTCTCGCTCGCCGTGGGCCGCGAGCTCCTGCTGGGGCTGCCCGCGCCCGACGCGGCCGAAGGCACCGGCGATCGCGAGGTCCGTCTCGCGCGCGAAGCCAACGCGCTGCGCCGCACCGCCGACGAGGCGCGCGACGCCGCGGCGGCCGCGCTGGCCTCGGCGAGCGCCGAGCGTCAGTCGCGCGAGGCGCTCGAGGCCGAGCTCGGCGAGGTGCGCCTGGCACGCGACGACCTCTCGCGCCGCGTCGCGGGTCTCGAGGAGGACCTCGCGCTGGCGCGGCGCGAGCACGCCGAGGAGCTCGTGCGCCGCGACACCGAGCAGGAGAGCGCGCTCGCCGGCCGCGACCAGGAAGCCGCGCGCGCCGCCGAGGAGCGCGTCGCCGACGTCGAGGCCGAGCTCACCGAGACCCGCCGCGCGCTGCGCGCGGCCCGAGCCGATGCCGAGGGCATGCGCCGCGAGCTCGAACGCGAGCGCGAGCGTGCCGAAGCAGCCGAAGCCGCCGTCCGCCGCGGCCGCGTCACCGAGATCGCGGGCGAGCCGGTCGACGGCGCCGATGCCGCCCCGACCGAGCAGCTCGGGGCGACCGGCGGCGGCGGGGCCGCCCAGACCGAGCAGCTCGGGGCAACCGGCGACAGCGCCGATGCCGCCCAGACCGAGCAGCTCGGGGCGACCGGCGGCGGCCAGGCCGCCCAGACCGAGCAGCTCGCCACAGCCGGCACCGAACGCGCCGCGACCGGCGACGATGACGGGGCGCCCGCCGGCGACGAACGCGCGGGCCGCTTCCGGCGCGGCCCCGCCGAGTCCGCGACCGCGCCGCTTGGCGCCAACGGGGCCGAGGCCGCGCACGCCGAGCCCGCCACCGAGGTCGCCACGCTCGAGCGGCCGGACCCGGTGGAGGCCGCTCCCGGCGAGACGGTGCGGGTCCTGGGCGCCCGCAGGCCGCGCCGAACCGGGACCGGGCCGCCGGCGGAGGCCGCGCCCGGCACGGCGGCGATCGGCGCGCGCCACATCGAGCCCGGCCAGACGCAGCGCAGCGCGCTCGCCGCCTGGATCGCCCGCGCCTTCGCCTTCCTCGCGCTGACCGTCGTGGTCGTCGCGCTGCTGATGGTGCTCAAGCCCTTCTGATCGGGGACAACCCGGCGGTGGCCACCGCCGTCGTCCTCTTCACCCGCGACCTGCGCGTGCACGACCATCCCGCGCTGTCCGAGGCGGCGGCCGGCGCCGATGCCGTCGTGGGGCTGTTCGTGTTCGACGACACGATCCTCGCCAGCGCGTTCGCCGCCCCGAATCGGGTCGCGTTCATGCTCGACTGCCTGCGCGACCTGCGCGGGTCGCTCGAACAGCGCGGCTCGGCGCTCGCGATCCGCCGGGGCGACGTGGTCGAAGAGGCCATCGCCTTCGCTCGACACTGCCGCGCCGACCGCCTGCTCGTCAGCGGCGACGTCAGCGCGTTCGCACACCGGCGCGAGGCACGTCTCGCCCAGGCGTGCGACGAGGCCGGGATCGACTTGCGCGTCATGCCGGGCGTCACCGTGGTCGACCCGGGCGAGCTCGCGCCGGGCGGCAGCGATCACTACCGCGTCTTCACGCCGTACTGGCGGCGCTGGCGCGCGGCTCGGTGGCGCCCGATGCACCGCGCCCCGCGCCGGCTTGCGACGGCCTCCGGCCTGAAGCCTGGACGCGTGCCCTCGCTCGAGGCGCTCATCGATGGCAGACCGGCGGCCGGCCTGCCGCAAGGCGGTGAGACCGCTGCGCGCGCCCTGGCGGAGCGCTGGCTGCGCTCGGGCCTGCGTCGCTACGGCGAGCAGCTCGGCGACGACGCCACGTCGCGCCTGAGCCCGTACCTGCACTTCGGCTGCATCTCGCCGCTCGAGCTCGCGCGCCGGGCCGCCGACCGCTCCGGGGCCGAGGAGTTCGTGCGCCAGCTCTGCTGGCGCGACTTCTTCCACCAGCTGCTTGCCGCCAACCCGGGTCTTGCGCACCACGATCTGCGCCCGCGCCGCGCCGCCTGGAGCGGCGACGACCAGGCCCTCGCGGACTGGAAGGAGGGCGCGACGGGCGTGCCGATCGTCGACGCGGGGATGCGCCAGCTCCTGCGCGAAGGCTGGATGCCCAACCGCGCGCGGCTCATCGCGGCGTCGTTCCTCGTCCACGATCTCGGCGTCGACTGGCGGCTCGGGGCACGCCACTTCTTCGATCATCTGGTGGATGGGGACCTGGCCAACAACGCCGGCAACTGGCAGTGGGTCGCCGGCACCGCGGCGAATCCGCGGCCCAATCGCGTGTTGAGCCCGGACGCGCAGGCCAGGCGCTTCGATCCCGGCGGCGCCTATGTCCGTCGTCACCTGCCCGAGCTCAGGCGCGCGTAGCGGCGGAGATCCGATCAGCCGCCTCGACCGCCTGGTCCTCGAGCAGTCGAGCGCCGGCGGCCTGCGCCACGGGCGCGGTCGCGCCGGCGCCGGCGAGCCACAGCGGCGCCGTGGCCGCAAGCGAGCCCAGGCCGGCCTGGTCGTCGGTGAACCGCTCGGCGATGGTGGCGGCGAGCACGACGGCGTCCGGTCGCAGGACGCCGGCCAGCTCGCCCACCGTCGACAGCGGCGTATCCGCGCCGAGGTAGGTGATGCGCCAACCGCGGGCCCGCAGCGCCAGGCCGAACGCGATGAGCGCGAGGTCGTGCAGCTCGCCCGAGGGACACGCCAGCAGCGCCCGCGGCCCGGCCCCGCCGTCCCAGCCGCGCGCGAGCCCCAGCAGGCGGCCGCGCAGAAGGTTGCTGGCGAAGTGCTCCTGGGCCACCGAGACCTCGCCGCGCTCCCACCGGTGGCCGAGCTCGCGCAGGTACGGCAGCACGACCGCCTCGAGCACCGTCGGGACCGAGATCTCGGCGAGCATCCGATCGAGCGCCGCGTGGCCGGCGGTCTCGTCGAGCGCGTCGAGCGCGTCGCGAAGCTCGCCGGCGCCGCGGACCAAGGCGGGCGCGCCGTCGTCGGAGATCACCGCTTCGGACGCGGGCTCGGCGAGCGCCAGGCGGGCGGCCTCGGCGGCCGAGACGCCGCGATCGAGGTTCGCTCGCATCGTCGCGACCCGACGCTCGTCGTCCTCCGAGTACAGGCGAAAGCCGCCTTCAGACCGCGTCGGGCGCAGCAGCCCGTAGCGCCGCTCCCACGCGCGCAGCAGCTCCGGGCTCACGCCTGACCGCCGGCTGAGCTCGCCGATCCTGAGGTGTCCGTCGTTCGCTGCCACGCGATCATCTTACAAACCTTGTACAGACCCTTGACAGATTCCTCGATAGCTGTACGATCTCTGTACAAACTCTGTACAACCCAAGGAGCACAGCATCATGAGGAAGCTCAACGTCCTGACCGCAGCGCTCGTCGTGATCGGCGGCCTGAACTGGGGCCTCGTCGCGATCGCCGAGTTCGACCTCGTCGCCTGGATCTTCGGCCTGGACTTCGGCGAGACCAACGCGGCGACGCGCATCGTCTACGGGCTCGTCGGCGCCTCGGCCGTCTACCAGGCGGCCGTCCTCGCCGGCGTCGCCCGGCGTCCACGGCACGCTCCGCTCGTGACCTCGATCGTCATCGCCGCGCTGCTCGTGCCCGCCGGGCTCGCGTTCGCGGCCACCGATTCCGCCGCGCCCGCCAAGCAGTCCACCTCCCAGCGCGACCTCGTCCAGACCGCCGTCGCCGCCGGCGACTTCAAGACCCTGGTCTCGCTCGTCAAGCGCGCCGGCCTCGCCAAGTCGCTCTCCGGTGAGCGCAAGCTCACGGTCTTCGCGCCCACCGACGCCGCGTTCAAGAAGGTGCCCAAGGCGACCCTGAGCAAGCTGCTCGCCGACCGCGCCGCGCTGCGCCGCGTGCTGCTCTACCACGTCGTCGCGGGCGACGTGAAGGCGTCGAAGGTCGTGACCCTCAAGTCCGCCAAGACGCTCGCCGGTCCCAAGGTCCGCATCGCCGTGCGCGATGGTCGCGTGTACCTCAACAAGACCTCGCGCGTCGTCAAGACCGACGTCGGCGCGAGCAACGGCACGATCCACGTGATCAACCGCGTGCTCATCCCGCCGTCCTCCTGACCCCCACGCCCGTCCGCCGTCGTTGCGCGCGCTGGCCGCGACCCCTAGCGTCCGCGGCGATGGCGGACGGGCTGCCGGATCCGGGCGCATTCGGCGCCGCGTTCGAGGACTTCATCGAAGCGATGAGCCAGGCGGCCACATCGAGCTCGGGGGCGCCGCCGAGGACGACCTCGTCAATCGATTAGGGCTACTTGGGCAATCGCGGGGCGATGATCCGGTAGGCCTTCAACCCGAGGCCCAGCCGCTCGCGATCCTCGGAGAGCATCGGGTCCAGGCCCGTCAGCTCCTTCACCCGCTCCAGCCGGTAGGCCACCGTGTGGCGGTGGGCGTAGATCGCCGCCGCCGTCGCGTTCATGTTGCAGTTCTGCTCGAGGTAGGACTCGAGGGTGCCCACGAGGTCGGTGCGGTACTGGTCGTCGTAGCGGACGATCGGCGCCACGGTGTCCTCGTAGAACGACCGCACCTCCTCGGGATGCGAGGCCAGCACCCGGAACAGGAGCCGATAGGTGCCGGTTCCGATGTCCTGGGCGATCGGCGCGTCGGACTGGCGCAGGACGTCGAGGACGAGCTCGGCCTCCTGGATCGCGCGCCCGAACTCGGCCGGGTCGGCGTAGAACGACGACAGCCCGACCGTCCCGTGCTGGCGCAGGCGCTCGGCCAGCCGCCGCGCGCGCTCCAAGGTCCGCTCGGGCGCGTCGTCGCCGCCGACCGCGGGCAGCAGGGCGTACACCCGCCCGTCCATGTGCTGGGCAAGCGCGCCCGGATGGTCCTCGGCGATCGTCGCCACCACGTGGCGCGGGCGGTCGCTCGTCAGCTCCGCGCACAGCACCACCGCTCCGCGCGAGAGGTCGCAGCCCAGCCGCCCCGCGCGGCGCACGATGTCGCGCGGCTCGAGGTCGGGCCGCGAGCGCAGGTCCTCGAGGAACGACCCCCGCAGGTTCTGCTCGACCTCCTCCTTGGCCTCCTCGACGGCGACCTCGGTCAGCGAGGCGACCGCGGCGAGGTGCAGGAACTCGCCCGCCTCCGCATTCGGCGTCCCGGGGCCGGTCAGCATGAGCACCGCTCCGACGACGTCGTCGCCGGAGGTGATCGGCACCTCCGCTGCCACCGAGCCGGGCACCTGCGCGGGACGGTCCTTGACCCGATCGGCGACGTAGCGGCGCAGCGTCGCCGCATCCGCGTCAGAGGCCGGAGGCGAGGCGGCGAACGCGCCCAGCCGCGGAATCACCACGACGACCGGCGCCTCCGCCGCCCCGGCGGCGAGGGCCGCCACCCGGTCCAGGCCGTCGCCGCCGAGGACGGCGTCGACCATCTCCAGGTGCACGGCGCGCAGCCGCTCGACGATCCCGCCGCCGCGCGGGGCGGCGGGCTCGCTATCCGATCCCGCCGCCTCGGGCATGAGACTCACTGCACCCCTCAGGTCGTGGCGGCAGCGGGGTCGGGGTGAGCCTGGAGGACCTCCTCGCCGGACTCACCCGTGCGCACCCGGTAGCTCTCCTCCACCGGGAGCACGAACACCTTGCCGTCGCCCACGGCGCCCGTCCGCGCGTGCTTGAGGATCGTGTCGACGATCGTCTGCACGTCGCGGTCGGCCACCACGCACTCGAGCTTGACCTTGGGCCGCAGGTAGTTGGTCAGCTCCGCCCCGCGATAGCGCTCGGTGATCCCCTTCTGCCTGCCGGAGCCCTTCACCTCGCTGATGCTCAGCGACGGGAAGCCCAGGCTCAGCAGCTCCATGCGGATCGGTTCGAACGCTTCGTGGCGGATGTAGGCCTCGACCTTCTTCACGCCGTCACCTCCTGAGTCGACACCGGCTTGGTCGCGACCGGCGCGGGCGCCGGAGCGGTCGGAGCCGCACCGTAGCCGACGAGCTCAGGAGTCGGGATGAACTGCTCGGGATAGCCGTACATGCCGTGCTCGGAGATGTCCAGGCCGGCGTCTTCCTCCTCCGCGGTCACCCGCAGCCCGTAGGTCTTCTTGATCGCCCAGAACGTCGCGTAGCTCACGGCGAAGACGAAGGCGAACACGGTCACCACGCCGAGCGCCTGGCGGCCGAGCTGCTCGAACGAGCCGTTGTAGAGGAGACCACCCTTGCCGACCGCGTTGTAGGCGGCGAGCTTGGGATCGGTGAAGATGCCGCAGGCCAGCGTGCCCCAGATGCCGGCCAGGCCGTGCGCGGACAGCGCGCCGACCGGGTCGTCGATGACCTTGTCGATCGCGTAGACGCCGAGCACGACGATCACGCCGGCGACCGCGCCGATGATCACCGCGGCCCACGGATCGACGTAGCCCGACGGCGCCGTGATCGCGACGAGCGCCGCGATCGCGCCGTTTCCGGCCATGCCGATGTCGATCGCCTTCGTGCGCCAGTAGGCCGTGGCCACCGCACCGAGGACGCCCGCGGCGGCGGCCATGTTGGTGACGAGCAGCACTTCGGTGAAGCGGCCGTCGAGGGCGCCGAGCGTCGAGCCCGGGTTGAACCCGAACCAGCCGAGCCACAGGATGAGCACGCCGAGGCCGAACAGCGGCATGTTGTGGCCGGGGATCGCCCGCGGCTTGCCGGCGGAGTCGTACTTGCCCTTGCGCGGGCCCAGCAGGAGCACCGCGGCGAGCGCGCCGGTGGCGCCGATCAGGTGCACCGCGGTCGAGCCGGCGAAGTCCTGCATGCCGACGTTGACCTGCAGCCAGCCGCCGCCGAAGACCCAGCCCGAGGCGATCGGGTAGATCAGCGCCGAGAAGACGACCGAGTAGATGATGTAGACGCCGAACTTGATGCGCTCGAGCGTCGTGCCCCACACGATCGCCAGCGAGACGGCGCAGAAGACGAACTGGAACCACCACTTCGCCTCGACGGTCGCGTCCGAGAGGCCCATGATCGGGAAGGCCTTCTGCGGATCGCCGAAGTCGCGCAGGAAGAAGCCGGTGTTGCCGATGACGTGGCCGAGGTCGCCGCCGAAGGCGAAGGCGAACCCGACGGCCCAGTACATGATCGCGGCGATCGAGAAGTTCGTGAGGATCTTCGCCACCACGGTGCCGGCGTTCTTGCCCCGCGAGAAGCCGATCTCCAGGAAGGCGAACCCGGCCTGCATGAACATGACCAGACAGGCGGCCACGACCACCCACATCGAGTTGATGCCGACCGAATCCGGCAGGCCGTGGCCGGCGGCATCGAAGGTGTCGGCCATGGCCGCGCCCGGCAGCACGAGCAGGGCCACGAGGCCCAGCACGGCGGCACGGACGGTTGACGAACGTCGCATTGATCCTCCTGGGTCGAGTGCGTCTCGCAGTCTGCGCCGCACCCGCCGAAGCGTCTTTCGCCCGGTGTCGAAAGATCGCCCCTCGTGTTTGGCCACCCGGTCGAGGGCCCCCCTCCGAGGCGTCCACACGGGCGAACCGGGGTCGCCGATTCTTCGACGCGTGGATAAGGTGCGAACGCCGCCGCGCGCCTACGCTCATCTTGAGTTCGTACGCGCTCTCTCGACTTCCAGGAGGACCCGACAGGCCCATGGCACGCACTCGGCAGCAGAACGTCACCGCGGCGCAGTGGAGCGCCAACGGCGCCGCGCTCGGCGCGCCGGACCTCACCGAGCCCGGCAGCTACCCGTTCGGCGACAACGTCTTCAGCATCGCCGTCCAGAAGCAGCGGCTGCCGAAGGACGTCTTCAAGCAGCTCGAGGCGACGCTCGCCCGCGGCGAGGCGCTGAACCCCGACCTCGCCGACGCCGTGGCCAAGGAGATGCGCGAGTGGGCGATGGAGAAGGGCGCCACGCACTACACGCACTGGTTCCAGCCGCTGACCAACTCCACAGCCGAGAAGCACGACTCCTTCTACGAGCCCGTCGGCGACGGCACCGCGATCTCGGGGTTCTCGGGCAAGGAGCTCATCCAGGGCGAGCCCGACGCCTCCTCGTTCCCCACCGGCGGCGTGCGCGCGACGTTCGAGGCCCGCGGCTACACCGCCTGGGACCCGACCTCGCCCGCGTTCGTCATCGAGAACCCGAACGGGACGCTGCTGTGCATCCCGACCGCGTTCGCGTCGTGGACGGGCGAGGCGCTCGACCACAAGATCCCGCTGCTGCGCTCGATGGACGCGCTCTCGGGGTCGGCGATCAAGGCGCTGCGCCTGCTGGGCGACTCGACCGCCGCCCGCGTGTTCACCACGGTCGGGCCCGAGCAGGAGTACTTCCTCATCGACGAGCAGTACTACTTCGAGCGCCCCGACCTCTACACCACCGGCCGCACGCTGTTCGGCGCCAAGCCGCCGAAGGGCCACGAGCTCGACGACCACTACTTCGGCTCGATCCCCGAGCGCGTGCTGGCCTGCATGCTGGAGACCGAGCGCGAGCTCTCCAAGCTCGGCGTCCCGGTCAAGACGCGGCACAACGAGGTTGCGCCGGCCCAGTACGAGATCGCGCCGATCTTCGAGAACTCGAACGTCGGCTCCGACCACCAGCAGCTGACGATGCAGATCATGCAGAACGTCGCGCGCCGCTACGGGCTCGTCTGCCTGCTGCACGAGAAGCCGTTCGCCGGCGTCAACGGGTCGGGCAAGCACAACAACTGGTCGATGGGGACCGACACCGGCTCGAACCTGCTCGAGCCGGGCGACACGCCGCACGAGAACCACCGCTTCCTGTTCTTCTGCGCGGCGGTCATCCAGGCGGTCAACAAGCACCAGGCGCTGCTCCGCGCGTCGATCGCGTCGGCCGGCCAGGACCACCGCCTGGGAGCCAACGAGGCGCCGCCGGCGATCATCTCGATCTTCCTCGGCGCGGAGCTGGAGAAGGTGTTCGAGACGATGCTCGCCGGCTCGGGCGACCCGGCGACGCCGAAGTCCGAGCTCGAGCTCGGCGCCACCGTGCTGCCCGCGCTGCCCAAGCACGGCGGCGACCGCAACCGGACCTCGCCGTTCGCCTTCACCGGCAACAAGTTCGAGTTCCGCGCGCTCGGGTCCAGCCAGTCGCTGGCGCTCCCGAACACGGTGCTCAACACGATCGTCGCCGAGGCGATCGACGACCTCGCCGACCAGCTCGAGGCCAAGGGCGGCGGCGAGGAGGCCGTGCTCGAGATCGCGCGCGACGCGTACTCCGCCAACCAGCGGATCGTGTTCAGCGGCGACAACTACTCCGAGGAGTGGCACACGGCGGCCGAGGAGCGCGGGCTGTTCAACCTCAAGCAGACGCCCGACGCGCTGCCGTGGCTGATCAACGAGCAGACCGTCGAGGTGTTCTCGCGCTACGAGGTGCTGTCCGAGCGCGAGCTCGAGTCTCGCTACGAGGTCTTCCTCGAGCAGTACACGACGAACCTCAACATCGAGGCGGAGACGGCGGCCGACATCGCGCGGACCCAGCTCCTGCCGGCGGCGCTGCAGTACATGGCGCTGCTCGACGACGCCGAGGGCGGCGCCGGCGTGAAGCGGCTCCAGGGCGAGATCGAGCCGCTGGTCGACGACTTCGTCCACAAGATCTTCGAGCTCGAGGCGGCCAACACCGGCCACCCCGAGACCGAGGACGTGCTCGAGGGCGCCAAGTACGTGCAGTCGACGGTCGTCCCGGCGATGGAGGCCGCCCGCGAGATCGCGGACCGGCTCGAGCGGATCGTCCCCGACTCGCTGTGGCCGCTGCCGAAGTACGCGGAGATCCTGTTCATCAAGTAGCGTCGCGCGAGACAAGCAGACGCGTTGCACCCCGGGGCCCCGCGCGAGCGGGGCCCCGGGTCGTTCTAGGGCGCGACGAGGATCGCGCCTTCGCCGCTCGCGTACGCCTCCTCGCCGTGCTGGACGACGTCCATCCCGACGGCCTGCTCGCGCTCGCCCGCGCGCAGCGGCATCAGGGCCCCGAGCACCTTGAGGATCGCGAACGTCATGCAAAACGCGTAGGCGGGGGTGACGAGCACCGCGAGCGCCTGGTGGCCGAGCTGCGCCGCGTTGCCGAACAACAGCCCGTCCGCCGCGCCGTTCCACGACTTCTGCGCGAACAGCCCGATGAAGAGGATCCCGGTAAGGCCGGCGACGCCGTGCGCCGCGAGCACGTCGAGCGTCTCGTCGAGGCGCGTCCGCGGCCGCCACACGATGACGAGATAGCTCGGCACCGCGGCGACGGCGCCGAGCAGCATCGCCGCCGGCGGGCTCACGTAGCCGGCCGCGGGCGTGATCCCCACGCAGCCCACGATGATCGCGGTGGCGGCGCCG
>Ga0081539_10003516_pt1 | contig 19108 bp, 15 predicted proteins | sample TabmetS4T2R2_FD_71023 | JGI IMG/M metagenome (GOLD analysis project Ga0081539, IMG submission 71023) | Tabebuia heterophylla rhizosphere microbial communities from the University of Puerto Rico - S4T2R2 | ecosystem: Host-associated > Plants > Roots > Rhizosphere ...
TCGGAAACGAGCGATTCAATGACGCTAAAACCGTCAAGGCGCGGCATCTGGACATCGAGGAAGACCAGATCGGGGGCTAGATTTCGAATTGCGGCAATCGCCTCTTCGCCGTTTTCGCACTCGCCAGCAATTTCCACATTGCTGCGGTCGGCGAGCATGCGGCGGACCATCGAACGCGCTAGGGGTTCGTCATCAACGATCAGAACTCGAACTTTCTCCTCCGTCAATGGATAAATCCTCTATGCTTTTCGGGTGTTCGGGTGATCGTCAACGGATGCCGGCAGACTCATTGAGACGACCAGACCGCCTTCAACACCATTTTTCATTTCAAAGCTGCAATTTGATTGATAGAACTGCTGCAAACGGGCGCGGGTGTTCTGCAATCCCACGCCTTCGGTCACGGCGGCGCTTGCTCCATTCAGTTGCAGCCCGCCGCCATTGTCGCAAATGACAATTCGGACGCCGTCTTTTTCCCGTTTCCCGATAATTTTGATGACGCCGGGCGCAGGGTTGGGGGCGATTCCGTGGCGAATCGCGTTTTCGACCAGCGGTTGCAGAATCAGATTCGGAACCTGGACTTCGAGCGCCTCCGGTTCCACATCGATGACGGTTTTCAGTCGCCCTCCAAAGCGGATATGCTCGATATCCAAATAGCACTTTAGAAATTCGATCTCGCGCCGCAAGCTGACCTTTTGCACCCCGGCATTATCCAGCGTCAGCCGCAGAAAATCGCCCAACCGGGCCATCATTTCTTGTGCGGCCCCGACATCTTCCAGCTGAAGCGCCGAAATTGAATGCAGCGTGTTGAAGAGAAAATGGGGATGGAGTTGCATTTTGAGCGCTTGTAATTCGGCGCGCGCCAGCTGCGCTTCGAAATGAGTAACATGCAACTCATTTTCCAGATACCGCCGGTAATAGTTACGCGCCTGCCCGACCGCGAGGACAAAGCCGTAAAAAACCAGCGCGAAAAGGAAATCGGTCAGCAGAAAATAAGGTCTGCGTCCCAGCCAACCGCTCAGCGTATCAAAGTCCGAAACAAATCCGAGGTAGATCAGAATCGGGAATAGGGTCCGGACAATAGAGATCACGATGCCCATCGGCACGTACACAAGCATGCGCGCCAACCAATTCTCACGATCGATACGATAACGGTCAGAGACCCATAAAATCAGAGGAATGAAAAGAATCCATACCAGCCAGCCGCTTAAACTCCAGCGCATCGCGACGATCCAGGGCAGATAAAATTTTCCGTCGTAATAGGCGGCGGCGTAGGACCGAAAAGCGTCCAGCAATCCCAGCAGGAAGCATAAAACCGGGATCCAGAGTCCATATAACCAACGGCTTTTGATCATCTCGGCATCTCCGAAATCTCTCAGGCTACGTTCGACCCTCAGTTAACCGTGTTAGTCACAAATCTGTCGGCCTTCTTACAAGACGCACTTATAGTAACACTCGAATGAATTGCTGAAAGATATTTCAGGGCGCGGAAGGTATTTATTTTTCGATCGCGCCCGAGTGGGGAGATGTGTGCGCCGATCTCATTCCACGTCCGGAGCCCAAGCATGAAGATCCAATTGTTTTTAGCGCTTGCCATCACATTTTTGACGAGTCTGACAATTGCTCTGGCGCAAGGTCGAGAACTCAGCCTCAACGGCGAAGTCAGAGATTCGCATGGGGACGCGATTGTTAGTGTGCACGTCTTCCTCAAGACTCCGGACAAGGTTGAAAGAGAGACTCTGGTTGATGAAAGAGGGAGGTTTCAATTTGCGGCGCTCCACTCGGGGAGCTATACCCTGCGTGCCGTCGCCGAGGGGTTTGGCACCTATGAAAAGACGCTGAAACTGGAGGCGTCTTCAGCGGCGCTCAAGATCGTGCTCTATCCAACCATCCGGGATGCAATCACAATCGAAGAAAGCGCGATCAGCGTGGCTCTCGACCCGGCCAATGCAGGCGGCGCGCAACTGCTCAAAGCCAAAGAGCTCGAGTCGCTCCCGGACGATCCCGACCAATTCGCCGAGCAACTCAAACTGCTCGCGACATCGTCGGGCAGCGCGCCGGGGCAGGCTGTCGTGACCGTGGATGGATTCACCGTCGGAGGAAGGATGCCGCCCAAGTCCGCCATTCGGGAAGTTCGCATCAATCCAGACCTCTATTCCGCCGAATATGACAAAGCGCCTTATCAGGGAGGCCGCATTCAGATCCTGACGCGGCCAGGCATCGATGTTTTCAATGGTTCAGCTTTCTACAGCTACAACAATTCCGTGTTGAACGCCCGGGATCCATTTGCGGCGGTGCGGGCCCCTGCCAACACCGCTCGCTACGGATTCCAGCTCGGCGGCCCGTTGATCAAGAAAAAATCGGGCTTTTTTTTCGACTTCGAACGGAGAGAGATCAACGAATTTGCGGCAGTCAACGCCGTTATTTTGGATCGCGATCTTCAACCATCGAGCTTTCGGACCAACGTCTCCACACCGAGAAGGTTGTCAATCGGCTCGGCTCGCGTCGATTGGCAAGCCACACCTTTGCACACGTTGATCGCTCGTTACGACGTGAATCAGGACCGCGCAGATAATCAGGGCGTGGGAGGATTCAACCTGCCCGATCGTGCTTCGTCGTTGGAGGCGACGGAACAAAGCGTCCGCCTCTCGGCAACTTCTTTAATCAATACCAAATCCGTCAATGAAGCACGCATCGGGCTCACGCGGCTGAGCATTTCGGAAAATGCGGGATCGACCGCGCCGGCCATCAGCGTGCTCGGCGCCTTCACCTCGGGCGGTTCATCCACGCAACTGCAGGAAAAGCGGGATTGGAGGGTGGAAATTGTCGATAATTTTTCAATCGCGAAAGGCAAGCACAATCTGAAGATCGGCGGGCAGCTTCTGGGCAAGCAGATCGATGATGATCGACGCGACCTGTTCAATGGACTTTTCACTTTCGGCGGCGGACTCGCGCCTCAACTTGACGCCAATGGCGAGGTTCTCTCCGGGCCTGCCGGACCCATTCTGCAGAATATCTCAGGGCTTGAACAATACAGGCGAATGCTGCTCGGTTTGCCGGGCGGCACTCCGACGCGGTTGACCGTATCGCAGGGGGACTCCGCAGTCGGTGTTTCACAGTGGACGGCAGCGGGATATCTCCAGGACGAATGGCACCTGCAACAAAGTCTGTCGCTCAGTCTGGGGCTACGCTACGAAGCACAAAGTAGACCTCTCGATCGAGTGAGCATCGCTCCTCGAATCGGCATTGCGTTTTCGCCGGATAAAAAGGGAACATGGGTTCTCCGAGCCCGCGCCGGAATCTTCTATGATCGGATTAGTGAAACGATTCCGCTCGAAACCGATCGGCTCGATGGGGCCCACATCAGACACGTCATTATTGACTCTCCGTCCTTCCCTCATCCCTTCGAGGGCGGTAGCGCGCGAGAGGCGATCCCAACTATTCGCGCCATCGAAGACGGTATTCGTCCGCCGGGGTCGTTTCAGGCTCAAGTCGGCGTTGAGCATCAATTCCCGCTCGGATGGAAATTGCAAATCAGTCATTCCTGGTCGAGCGCCTGGGGAAACCTGCGCTCACGGAATATCAATGCGCCAATCCTTGACGGCATGGCCGATCCTGCCGCGGCGCCGAGACCGCTGGGAAGCGCGCAAAACATCTTGCAATTCGAATCGAGCGGGCGGCTCCGCGGCCAGGTTCTGTTTATCGGCCTGAATCAATCCAGAAACAAATACTTCAATCTGTATTCGGGATATCTGCTTTTCGATTTCCATTCCGATACCGACAGTTCCCTGGCGACGCCCCAATCGAGCTATCGCCTGGCTGGAGAGTGGGCGCGCCCTTCCTGGCAATCCCGGCATCGCGTTTTTATGACTGCAATTCTGAACCTGCCGTGGAAACTGAAAGCGGCATCAACGTTCAGCGCGGCTTCTGGGACACCGTTCAATATCACGGCCGGACGCGACAACAATGGAGACGGCATCTTTAACGACCGACCGGCCCTGGCGTCTCCAAACTCTCCCAATTCCGTCGCCACAAAATATGGTTCTTTTGATGCCGCCGCCGTCAACGGCGACGTTCCGCGAAATGCGGGAACAAATCCTTCCGTCGCCACCCTGGATTTGAATGTCAGCCGTCTCTTTCAATTCGGCAGCGCCACGCCTCCGGATGCGGCAAGAGGCGCCGGGAGTGGCCGAAATGAAGGACGGTACCGGATCACGATTCAGGTGCGCGCCAGTAATCTGTTGAATCGCACGAATCCGGTTGGGCTCAATGGCGTTCTGGCATCGCCCTTTTTCGGTCGCGCAAACATCGCGCAACCGGCGCGCCGGATCGAAACCGGATTGCGGTTTACGTTCTGACGCCGATTCGTTTTCCTTCTCCGACAATCGCACGTTGACAACCCCAAACAGGAGGTTAAGGATGATTCGCAAAAGTTTCTCTCTGTCCTTGTTCATTTTGATGCTGATGATTTACCTGGCTTACGCCGCCAGCGGAGTCGCGCAGAGCACGGGGGCGCAACCCGAAACTTCATACAAGCCGCCGGCCACGACTCTGCCCGCCGCAACGCGCGCGCCTCGCACGCAGGACGTCGCCGAGCCGGTTTCTCTCCCCATCATTCCCGTCATTATTGAGTTCGAATATGCACCCAAGTATTTCATCCAATGGATGGAGGGACATCCCAAATATTCAATGATCGAAGGCGTCGTCATGGGCGAAAATCCCGCTGTGTATCAACTCGTCCTGACGAGAAAGGGAGAAGGCATAAGAGTTTATTACAGTAACAACGAGGCGCATGTTAAGGCGCTGTCGCAGGAGGGGAAGACGGCCCGTCAAACGCCGATCGAATACCGCGTCACACCGCGCATTGGCGAAGAACCTATTCATGAGTTCGGCTTCAAGGATGAAGAAGGCCAATCGATCCGCTGGAAATTCATTCCGGCCTCTGAGGTTTCGGAGCGGGGCGGCGGGCTGGCGCCGGGGCGCCGCAAGGGACTGAGCTTTATTTATCGCAAGCTGGGGACAGCGGCAGGAGAAGGGGCGTCAGTCCAAGTCGGAGAAGCGGTGATCAATGCCGCGCCATGGCCTCAAATCAGTGCGCCGCCCTATTTCGTCGCCTATCGCGGCGCTTACTCGACCAATTCCATTTTCGCCGGGCTGGTACTCGGCTCCGAAAGCTGGCAGTTGAAGACGGCGCCGGCGGCGCTCAAGGAAGGTGAAAAGTGGGTGCTGACCGATGGCCGCAACAACAAGCGGGAATTCCGCATCGTGTCGCGCAAGGCCGACGAACTGACCATCCGAGAGGTCAGAGAAGAAAAGACCCTGGAATTGATCGCCCGCGCAACACCGCAGGGCCTGGCCTTGCGAACCGTTTCGACACGCTCCGCTGACCGGCATCTCAGCATTTCATTCAAACCCGAGTTAAATCTATCGGCAGCGCCCGCGGGCGAAATCGGTTTTCAGGTCGATCTGAGCGGAAGCGGAAAACCTGTGGAAGGTAGCATTCAGGTTGCCAGAGAAGGAAATAACGTCAGCCTGAAATGGCAACCGCGTTCACCCAATTGGACGAAACAATTTATGCTCCATTCATTGGTCACAATCGATCCGAAAAGTTACCGGCTTGAAGTCAAGTGATTGACTCCATCCATCGCTTAACTGCCAAAATCATTCACGATCACATTCAACGACAGAAAGAGGAAGGGAATTCCCTCCCTCTTTTTTGTCTCCACTCGCGTGTTACGGTATTTATCACGTCCGATACGAAATTACCGGCGACTTCAGCGGTCGGGAATCAGAGGAAGATGATCACGGCTTTTGCCTCTCAACGATGGAGCTCATATGTATTTTGAATCCACAAAGGGAATCGCATCTATCCTGACCAAGGGAGAGCGCGAAAACCGGATATTACCCATGAAAATTATTGGCCAATCACTGCAAACGCTCGAGATGATCCGATTCATCGACAAAGCCGCAACAAATGATATCTCGGTGCTTTTAGAGGGAGAGTCGGGCACGGGAAAGGAATTGGTCGCTCAGGCAATACATGATGCGTCCTCAAGAGCGGCGGGTCCTTTCGTCGCAGTCAATTGCGGAGCCTTGAATGCGAATTTGATCGAAAGTGAGCTCTTCGGCCACGAGAGAGGGGCGTTTACCGGCGCCATCGCCCGCAGGCTCGGCCGCTTTGAACGTGCGCAGGGCGGTACCCTGCTGCTCGATGAGGTCGGTGAGTTACCGTTACCAGCCCAGGTGAAATTGTTGCGCGCCTTGCAAGAACGGCGAATCGAACGCGTTGGCGGCGTCAAAGAAATCAAAATTGACATTCGAGTGATGGCGGCTACCAATCGAAATTTATGGGCCGAGGTGGAAGCCGGAAATTTCCGGCAGGATCTTTACTTCCGACTGGCCGTGATAAACCTGAAATTGACTCCCTTGCGCGATCGCAGAGAGGACATTATCCCCTTGGCACAACATTTCCTGCAGTTGCACAATCTGCGGAAGTCGCGACCGCCTCGAGTACTGACACCGGAAGCAGAAGCCATCCTTTTGCTCTATGAATGGCCCGGCAACGTCCGAGAACTGGAAAACGTGATTGAATGTGCGCTTGCGCTCACCGACGGCGAACGGATTCACTCGGATGCGCTGATTCCACAGATCAAAAGTCGCCCGCCTCTCGCCTCCGCCTTCCGAGATGCTGGCCACCCTGCCATCGAGACCCAGCTGCCCAGCATCCCTCCTAGTCTTAATGACCTTGCGTTGCGCGATCGGCGGGAATTGGTGAAAAATGCGCTCAGTCAATGCCGCGGAAATCGTACGCACGCCGCCCGGCTTCTCGGGCTGCCCTCCCGATACGTGCTTTACCGGTTGATGAAAAAACTTCATATCGACGATAGCTTTGGTTGAGAGCGATCTCTCCTTCCCCGGCGATAACCTTCGCTGTGCGCTGATCACACACGCCGTGTGATCAGCGCACAGCGTGTGCGATTAGCGCACAGCAGAGATCTCCGCACGCTCTATCGCCGCCCGCCATCTTTTCTCGTCGTCCAAACGCTAACACCTAATTAATACGTCGCAAATCAACGGTTTTGAATTTCATTCGGAAGAAATCCGTCAAACGCACACTCCGTCGATCGTACAGGCACGCGATTTGAGTAACATCTTTACGTCCTGAAGTCGATGCCAGACCATTATGCACTTATAGCACACTTGGAGCTTGCCAGAGATTGTAGATTTAAAAGCCCTTGATAGGTATTGCTCCATCTAACCGACAGAAGTCGCGCAACCAGCGGTCCATACCGTTGCCCCCTCGGCTCTGCTTCCGGGACTGCGACGCATCATCATATTCTACCCAGGCTATCAACCGAGAAAGAGAGAAGGAATATACCTTGTACTCCCCAATCGTTACTATTTCTATGTTATTGCACGGTCACACTTACAGTTTCGTCGATGCCATATCTACAGTAACAAGACAATCTCTTCGCACAGCATCGCACGTCACCAACACCATCCCCCCCGCCGCATTTCGCGATCTAACAAAGGGAAAGGTCCACTTGTTTGATCCATAGGTACAAAAGCCGATAACTAACGTCTTCTCGCTTATCCGAAATCCGATATAAATCAGGCTGCGCAACATTGGGGCAGAGTTGTCAATCTGCGACGGCTGAAACGGCTTTCTCGATTCCGCTGTCGCATCATGGGGCCTTTGCCAGAATACCGCCTCCATTGATTCATATCTGCCTTTAAAGATTTTATGCAAGAAGATCGCTCTCGCTCCAAGCCGGATTCTATGGAAATCCTGCTCGATAAAATAATTCCCCTCATTCCTAAGGCAGTTAAATATACATGCTACATCGGAAAACATCACATCAGCAAAGAGGAAACAGAAGACTTATGCCAGGAAGTAATTATTGCTCTGATCGAAGATGACTATCGCCGCCTCCGAACCTTTCGGCAAGACTCTTCGATCAAAACCTGGATATTCAAAGTCGTGAGGCATTACGTAAACAATAAGCTGGACGGAAAGAAACATACGGTGAACATTGACGAGGTTTCGCCAAATTTAATGGCATTGGATCCAATTCAAGAGAAAGTTATCCTGCGACGGGAAAGAATTGAATTCATCCAACGCATGTTAGCGAAAAGTTCGCAAGAATCGCTCCAATTATTTGAATATACGCTCTATGGCCTTAGCGATAGCGAGGTGGCCGACTTGCTGGGAATACCGTCCGATACGGTTCGCCTTCGTAGATTCAGAATAATCAAAAGACTAAGACAAAGATTCGCATAGCATCCATAGCATCCATAGCATCCATAGTACCCATAGTATCGGGCGAGTTATTTTGTGGTTAGATATTTTTTTTATTAGATATTTTTTGTACAGATGCAACATTCCGAACTGAAAGTCCTCTATGTATATTGAATGCAAATTACGCAACTGCTGGCTCCTACCAGAGCCGGCATCCAGTAACTTTACAAACTAAGGAGAATAACATGAATCCGTCTCGTAGCTTGGAGAAAATTGACCTCAGTATCGAGGTTCTCGACCACCGCATCGAATTTTTAGCCGCTGCTGCGGGAACCTGCAGCACGACTTCCTGTTCGTCCAGCACGACTGAGCAGCCAAATGAGTCGGTAGAGTAGACTCCATTGCAACGTATGCGAAACAGGGGCTCCTGCTCGCATACGTTGTCTTTCGCAATCACGCAATTTCTGTTATTGAGCCTGTTATTGCTGAGATAGAGGCGGATATGCTCAAACCAAGAATCAAGAAGCACCTTGATGTGGTCTCAGAACCCAGAGGCGGCTATTATATTCGAAGTTCCGAATCGATTTCCGTGCTGAAGGGGGCAACGGTGAAGGAGCTCTTCGATAAACTGCTGCCATTGCTGAATGGCAGTTTCTCCGAAGGAGAGATTATCCAGAAGCTTGACAAAGTTGCCCAACCGGAGGTGGTCCGGGTGATCCTCGGAAGGCTGCAGGAAGCGAAGATTATCGAGGATGCAGCGGAAGAAGGGCGATATGAATTCAGCCAGGACGAGCTCGATCGTTATCGTCATCAACTGGTCTTTTTCGACCTCGCGTTGCACTCAGGCAATGCGCTCGATTATCAACTGAATCTCAAAAACAGCCGGTTTGTGGTGATTGGGGCGGGTCCGCTTGCCCTGAGCCTCGCCAGACAAGCCTCCGGGATGGGGGTTGGGCGAATCTTGGCGGCCAATCTCTGTCGTGAAACCGAATCAAGCCTGGCACAAACGAACCCTTCAATTCATTTTTCCGCAGCCGGACTTGATTTCTCCGATTGGGGAAAAATCGCGGCGGCCATCAAAGAGGAGCAACCGACCCTTCTTGCGCTGGCAATCGACCGGCCCGAACCAATCCTCACTGAGGCGGTCAATACACTGGCCATCGAGTTGAATCTGAGCCTGCTCAATTGCCAGACCAACGGCATTGAAGGAATCATCGGTCCTCTGGTTGTGCCGGGACAAACGGCCTGCCTGAAATGTCACCACACAAGAGTCACGAGGAACCTCGATTTCTATGCCGAATACAATGCCTGGGAGAAGTGGGTCAGGTCTCACGCTGAAAACAGGGCCATCACGGCGCAGCTTGCTCCATTCACAGACACCGTCGCCGGGATGGCGGCCATCGAAGTGCTCAAGCATGCTTCGGGATGCTATGAGGCGGAAACTTACGGGAGGTTTATCACGATCAATGCCTTAACGTTCGAGATCGTGACCCATCAGGTACTCAAACTCCCGCGGTGTCCAAGTTGCGGCAGCGCGCGCGAAAAAAATACGTATTCACCATGGCGGGAATTGTGACGGACAACAAAACAATATACCTTCGTGATGTGCCCCGGACAGACCTGCGGACGACACTCAAAAAAATGGAAGTCCTGGTCGATCCGGCCTGCGGCATTGTGCGGTCGATCATTCCGAACCTGCTCGAACAGGGCGATCCGCTGATTTATGCCTTTGGCGCAATCGGCAATCTGACGAATGTTTCCGACGCGGAATCGCAAACCAACAATGCGGGCGGCGCGGCTCTCGATCGTGATCGGGCCATTGCAGCAACGATCGGCGAGGCGATCGAAAGATATTGCGCCTCTTACTGCGAGCCGGACAAGTTGGTCTTCGCCGCCTATCAAGACATCGCAATTGATGCGGTGCATCCTGCGAAGTTCGCGCTCTTTTCCGACCGGCAATATGCCACGCCCGGCTTCCCCCACAAACCCTTTACCGAAACCAGTCCGGTGTCATGGACCTGGGGTTATTCGCTCCAGCGTAAGCGCCCGACGCTTGTTCCCGCCTGCCTGACCTACCTTCCATTCCGGTATGCAGCGGGTTCCAAAGAAACTCCGATCTGTAATTCGACGTCAACCGGGCTTGCTTGCGGAAACACCTTGGAAGAGGCCGTTCTCTCGGCCATCGGCGAAGTCGTCGAGCGGGATGCGCTGACCTGTTTCTGGATGAATCGTCTCCCATTACCGCATGTCGAGGTGGATGAAGCCAGCCCGATTTACGATGTCTACAGAGAAAAGCTCGCCCTGCCCGGGCTTCGCTATTGGTTATTGGATGCCACCACGGATCTCGGCATACCGGCCTTCTTTACGCTTCTCAAAGGATACTCAAGGACCGGTTCGAAAACGGGGATGATGGTTAATGTCGGCAGTCAGGCCAATGCCGCCACTTATCAGGCGGCGCTGAAAAGCCTGGTCGAAGCAGCGCACGGAAGGCCATATGTCCGGTTTATTCTGCAAAAAAGTCCGGTCTGGGAATATGCGCCCGATTTTTCAACCGTGCGATCGTTTCAGGATCATGCTGCTTTCTACACGCGAGCGCCGCAACACCACGACGCGTTCGATTTCATCACGGAGTCGTCCGCTTCGATTCGTTTAAGCGATATCAAGAATATGACAACTGGAACGGTGCTTGGGGATATAGAATTCTATCTCGATCGCCTCGCCCAGCATGACATCGATGTCATTATCTGCGACCTGACAGCGCCCGATATTCGTCAAGCAGGGTTCCATGTCGTGCGAGCGATTCTTCCCGGGCTGCGGTTATTGCATGGCGATAACACGCCCTTCCTGGGAGGCGAGCGTCTTTATCACGTGCCGAAAGCGATGGGTTATCGCGACAGACCATCGAAAGAAGAAGAGTTGAATCCGTACCCACATCCGCTCCCCTAAGCGGACACCATTGGAGAAGTAGCATGGATATTTTGCAAAAGCGCCTTCGCCAGGATCCAATTCGGTTGCTTTACGAAGAGCCCGAGCTGATGGAAGCAGAGATTTACCATGAGCTATCGAAGATCAATGAAATCAATGGGCGCAGGTTTCGCCGGAGAATGCAAAGCGTTATCGGGCGAGAATTTTTCCTGAAAATTATTTCGCAATCCTTCAAAACCTATCCGACGGCGGAGGCCTTCAAGCTGCCCGCGCCTGAAAGCGGCGACGGCCTGTCTTCCTCCAGTTCGTTGCGAGAGATGACCCGGAAACGCCGTTCCGTGAGGCACTTTACGGGAAAGCCCATCTCGCTCGAAAAGCTGAGCGCGGTCTTGCAAAACAGCTATGGCCTGACCGGAGAGGTGACGTTGTCCTTTAATGTCCCCCAGAAGGTTCGCGCGGTTCCGTCGGGGGGAGCGTTGTATCCGCTCGAATTGTATCTGGGCTGCTTTCGCGTTGAAGGCTTGGAATCAGGCTTGTATCACTACAATGTCCTTGACCACAGCCTGGAAAGAGTTCGATCCGGCCTCTTGCATGGCGAACTCGGACACGCGTTCTTTTACGAAGATCTGTTCAAGCAAGTAGCGGTGAACATCATCATTACCGGATTGCTCAAACGCAGTTCGCTCAAGTACGGGGAGCGGGCTTACAGATTTATGATGCTCGAAGCCGGACACGTTGGACAGAACATCTGTTTGTCGTCCGTTGAGATCGGGATGGGCTGTGTGATGCTGGGAGGATTTTATGACGACCAGGTAAACAACGTGATCGGCATTGATGGAGTCAACGAAATGACTCTATACGGCTCAGCGATTGGGAGTATCGACTGAGAGGGGAGTAACTCCACATTATGCGTAGAGCAATTACCTCAGGTATCTTCATTCTTGCTGTTATTGCTATGGGCTACATATCTTTCACACAGAGACCGGGACGTGGGGAAACATCCGGAGGAATTATCGCGATCACTGGCGGCAGGCTTGTCGCAGGCCCCGGCCAACCGCCGGTGGAAAATGCTGTCGTCGTCATCGAGCACGGCCGCATCAAAAGCATCTTTCCCCGGGGAAAAGGGGAAATCCCAGCCGGCGCAAACTTGATCGACGCGCGTGGAGCGAGCCTGTCGCCCGGATTGATGGATTGTCGCGTCAATCTTCTGTTGGGAAGCGCGGGGGTGGGCGCTTCAGCGGAAGAGTTTCTCCCGGATCGCGTCATCCAGGATCTACGAGCAAATCTGTACTGGGGAATAACCACGGTTCAAAGCGAAGGCGACTCTCTATCGTGGATGATGAGATTGCGCGACAACGAGCAAAACGACTCGCTTTTATCGCCGCGTCTTCGCACCTCGGGCCCCCTGCTCACAGCCATCGGCGGGTACCCGGCCTGTTATCTGCCTTCGAAAATTTCTCAAGAATCCACTCGTGAGTTAAAAGATCTTGCGCATTCGCGGGAGGCGATCGCCAGTCTGGCCGAACAAAAAGTCAACGCTATCAGTGTCGTTTATGAAGGTGAGGCCGAAGCCAAGCCCTATCCCAAGCTTGCGCTGCCCCTACTGCAACAGGTGATACTCAAAGCGCGCGATGCCGGTCTTCGGGTCTCGGCCCGCATTGGGCGACTCGATGATTTGAAAAATGCCGTGAGGGCCGGTGTGGCGGCAGTAGAGTTTACATCTGATGAGACGCTCGACGCTGAAGCGTTACAACTGATGCGCGGACATGGAACTTACTATATTTCAGCGCTGACCGCGCGTCTTCGCGAGTCACAATCGGCGGAAGAGATTCAGGCTCTGATCAGGCGTGATGACGTGCGCCGCACCGTGAGTCCGGGAGTGCTCAAGGGGCTGGGAGGAAATGACAACTACTTCTACCGGCTGAAATTGGATCCACAGGCGGCGAACTATTATCGCAGCGAGTGGAAAGCTTGCCGGGAAAATCTTTCATTGGCCGCTCGAAACCAGGTAAAGATCGTTCTGGGAACGGGCGCGGGGCATCCCGCCGTTTTCCACGGCCTTGCTCTTCATGACGAATTGCAACTCCTGACGGCGGCGGGCCTCACCAATCTTCAGGCCATCGATTCCGCGACGCGAATCGCCGCCGAATATTTGGGCATTGACGGAGTAACTGGAACCATCGAGCCCGGTAAAATGGCCGACATCGTGATTACAGAGGGCAATCTCCTGGAAGATATCGGGCGTTCTCGCGCCATTCAATGGGTCATCAAAGGCGGCAAAATAATCGAGCGGGGAAAGTTACTTCAGTAATCCATCATCTTCATACATACATATAGAGGGTACATGTCTCGCTTTAAGTTAGCACCCAGAATTACCTTCACGCCTGAAGGCGGGAAATATTTGATCCTCGATGAGCACACGGGAAGCAAATTTCGCGTGGGCGAAATGGAATATCAGATCCTGAAACAATTTGAAGAGACGACCAACCCCGAGGAGGTTGCCTATCGTCTGCGCGCTCTGCAGGAGATCAATGTTCCGCAAAACCTCCTCCATCAATTCATCCGAGACGCAATCAGTCTTGGATTGCTGCGCGTCGAGAGCGATTCGTTCTGGGGCCGTATGATTGCAGTCAGAGCGTCAGGCTTTCGATTCCCGATCTTCGATCCGAATCCCGGCCTGGACTTCCTGATGAAAAGAATGAACTTTCTCTTCAAGAGACAGAGCATACTTGCAATGATCGCAGTGGGGATCGCCGGCTCGGTTGCGGCCGTCGCCTTGATGCCCAAACTATGGGTTTTCAAATCGGCCACAGCACTGACGCAATTGCCTCCGGGATTCTTGTATTGCATCGCAATCGTTTTTCTCCTGTCGATTTTGCATGAAATGGCGCATGCGCTGGCCGGGAAGTTGAACGGTTTCGAGATCAAAGAAGTCGGCATTCATCTTCACTATTTTTTGCCTGCATTTTATTGCCGGATCTTCCGGCGTCAAGAGGCCAGCCGTAATTCCCAACTGGCCGTGCTTGCCGCCGGTCCATTGATCGACCTGATCCTGCTGAGCTTGTTGTTAGTCGGCTGGCTGTTGCTTCCGCCCGGATCGGCGGAAGAGAGCTGGGCAGCGATGATGATCTGCATGTTGATGGGAAAAATTTGGCTTATACAGCTCAACCCGCTGTGGCCTTATTCTGACGGATTTCACATCGCCAGGCTGTGGTTGAACAAAGAGGAGGCCAGGAAGTGAGCACTCAGAGCGCCGTCGTTGTGAACGGGCTGACAAAGCAGTATGGGCGCACGATCGCACTGGACCGGATTTGTTTCGAGGTCGAACGTGGCGAGATCTTCGGCGTGTTGGGCCGGAATGGCGCGGGCAAAACAACCCTGATCGAAATCCTGGAAGGCATTCGAACAGCGACAAATGGCTCGATCCAGGTGCTGGGCTTCGATCCGGGCAAGGAGCTGGATCAGATCAAGCAGCGTGTCGGCATTCAACTTCAAGCCTCATCCTTCTTTCGGCGCCTGCGCGTCATCGAAGTCATCGAACAGTTCAGAACCTATTATGCCCGCCGCGCCGATACGGAAGAGCTGCTGACGTTGGTTGCGCTGATGGAAAAGCGCCACAGTTTCATCGCCGATCTCTCGGGCGGCCAGCGACAACGTCTGGCGCTGGCTCTCGCCCTGGTGAATGATCCGGACATCGTTTTTCTGGATGAACCGACAGTGGGGCTGGATCCTCAGGTGCGCCGGCAGCTCTGGCACACGGTGCTGCAGATGAAGAAGACAGGAAAAACCGTCTTCCTGACGACTCATTATATTGAAGAAGCGGAGTATTTATGCGATCGCGTCTGCATTATTAACGAGGGGAAAACGATTGCGCTCGATAGCCCAGAAAATCTGATCGCCCGGCCCGGCTTTAAAACTCGCCAATTGCGATTTACGACTGCAAGACCTCTTTCGATCGAACACCTCGGCGATTTTTCGCCCACAATTGCGTCATCCAACGGAAAGGTCTCCTATGTCATGGATGTGGAAAATACCGGGCCTGCGATCGTGAGATTGGTCGGGGTGGTAGAACAGCAAGCCAACGAACTGATTGAACTTCAGATTGGCCGCGTCTCGCTCGAAGATGTATTTGTCGAGCTGACCGGCAAAGAAATACGACAATGAATGTAATCTCGCGCGAAGCCATTATTTACATGAAGCTCTTTTTCCGAGACCGTCAGGCGGTCTTCTGGAGCTTCTTGTTTCCGACGCTCCTCTTGATTCTTTTCTGCACCATCCTTGGCGGAACGCCGGAACGTTCGACCGCGCTCGTGGCGGGACTGCTTTGCCTCAATGTGATGAGCGGCTCTTTGTTCGGAACGGGAGTGGTCCTGGTCGGGGCGCGTGAGCAGGGGATTTTGCGAAGATATAAGATCGCGCCGGTGGCGCTCTACAAAATCATCATTGGAATTTGCATCTCTCGCCTGATTGCGATCTTTCTAACGACGGCATTAACGATTTTGCTGGCGCGTTTATTATTCAAGATCTTCTTTCCGTCGAACTGGGCCGCAATGGGGATATTTTTTGTCGTCGGCGTGATGATGTTTTCAGCGCTGTCCTTTGCCATAGCGGCACTGTCAAATACGGTTTCTCAGGCGAACGGCGTCGTGCAGACCCTGTTTATGCTGATGACCTTTCTGAGCGGCGCAACTTTTCCGAGTGAGCTCTTACCCTCCTGGATGCAGAGAGCAGCATCTTTCCTTCCGGCTTCTTATTACGTTTCCGGAATGAAAAACATTATGGCGATGGGTGGGGGAATCTCTCAGAATTTCCCCGCGCTGATCTGGATGGGACTGTTCACCTTTATTGCGGGAGCACTGGCGATTCGGTTCTTCCGCTGGGAGTAGTATCATCGTGAGAAATTCCGTCAAGAAATCAACCGGACTCAAGGGCGGCATCTTGTTGCTGATCGGATTCGCGTTCTGGCTCCCTTGCGCTATTGACCGTCAGGCCGGAGCCGAAGAGAAACCTGCCAAAGTGGCGCCGACTTTTACCGCAGACATTGCTCCCATTTTTCAGCATCATTGTCAGGAATGCCACCGGGCCGGCGGCATTGCTCCGATGTCGCTCGTGACGTATGAAGAGGTTCGGCCGTGGGCGCGCTCGATCAAAGAACAGGTCTTGTCGCGGGAGATGCCGCCGTTTCATGCAGCAGGCGAAATTGGATATTTCCAGGATGATTTGAGGTTGACTGCCGAAAAGATCGCCATGATCGGGGCCTGGGCGGATGCAGGCGCACCCAAAGGCGAAGCAAAACAGGATGCTCTTACTCGCTCCTGGCCTGCCAGCTGGAAGTATGGCGTCCCGGATCTCGTGCTCGGCCCGTCAAAACCGCTTTCACTTTCGCCCAATCCGCAGGATCTTTACCGGCTTTTCGTCCCGGATTATGTCTTTCCGGAAGATACCTGGATCCGCGGACTTGAAATCCGTCCGGGAAATTTGCGAGTCGTCCACCATGTAAGTCTTTATATTGTCCCCGAACGGTATAAACCCGGCCCGGACGGAATCGTGGAAAACGCGGATCTGTTTGTCCGCGGCGGACAATTGGTCGGAAGCTGGGTTCCGGGCGCTTCTCCCCGTTATTACGAAGAGGGGTACGGGACACTCATCAGCAAGGGCACAAGATTCGCACTGCAAATCCACTATGCGCCGATGGAAAAAGCGGAATCGGATCAGACAATGATTGGGTTCTACTTCGCCAACGGAGAAGTCCGCAAACAAAACTACATGCTTTACGGCGGGACCGACAATATTGACATTCCACCTGGCGAACCGGCCTACCAAATTGTTCAACGGCGAAAATTCAAAACGGACGCATTGGTGAAAGCCTTCACCGCGCATATGCACTTGCGGGGTAAGTCATTCACCATCCGGCTGTATTATCCGGATGGAAAGGAAGAAACGGTCTTCGATGTTCCGCGATTCAATTTCAACTGGCAGCGATTCTATAAGCTTTCAAAACCGATCCCGGTTCCCGCCGGAACAATCGCGGAATTCATCGCCGTGTGGGATAACAGTGCGAAAAATCGATACAATCCTGATCCAACCGCAAGAGTTAAATTCGGCGAGAGGACCCGAGACGAAATGATGAGCGGGAACATACAATATGAGATCCCACAGGAAGATCTTCGAATTGCCGTAGCGCACGGGCGAGTTGTAAAGTGATGCGGAAAGTATCCACGGGCGACAAAGATAGATCTGATGATTAAGCTCAGGTGTGAATGAGTCGGGCTTAATCGACGATCATCTCAACTTGTGAAGATTTGGGACGTCATAAAAGGAAAAAGCTCAGAGCGCCTCACTCACCCTGAGCTTTCCTCGAACTTACAAACTGTAAAATCCTATTATGTCCGGGTTGTAGTTTGAACATCCTCACTATATCCAAACTGTCCCTTCATAATTTCTTGCACCCATACACGCAGAGCCAATCGGAAAGTTCCGGATTTGTTTTTTTAATAAAGACCATGATGATCTTTTGCGTCGCTTCTGACCAATGGATATCCCCTGCCATAACAGATGTTCCCTTTCATAATGGTGAATCGCCGCGCGGCGTTACTTCGCCGGACGTCGTCCCACGAGTCGGCCAATGTCTTTTCACCGAGGTTGACGGCGAGAAATCGTCGGCATCGCCGACACGTTAAGCACGCCGGCTCATTTAATGACGAAGCGCGCCGGAGCGATGACCGCCTGCGCTTCGGGATTGTAGTAATCGTACAGCACAGATGGCGCAGCCTTGGCCCTGATCCCGTAGCGGGCGCGGAGTTTGAAATCGAACTTCACGCCGCCCGCCGCCGGCCATAAATAGACGATCACGCGATCAGGCAACACATCATAATGGTTGATGATCCACTTCGATTCTGTCGCTGCCCGTTCGAGCGATTCGCGATCTACATCGGCGCCTGGCGGCAGGCCGATCTCCGCGAGCATCATGCCATATCCTTGATGACCTACACGTTCGGCAGCGACCTGACACGTGATCTCTTCGCCGATTTCGGCTGTGGTCTTATCGTATCGCACGGCGAATCGCAAGACGCTCGAATTACGGAGCTTGAGATCTTCGCGCTGCTCCGCGCCCTGATTCCACGGTTCATAATATGTCGCAACGATCTGCGCGGATGCTTGCGTCGCTCCTCCAGCCCGCCGGATTTCGATGCGATTGTTACCGTGGCTGAGCGATGGCGAGAGATCAACCGTGATCGGGTTGGTCAGCTGGCCGCCCGGCGGCATCGCGATCGAGGTGACAAGCCGCCCGTTCATCAAAATCTTAGCCGTCCCGGCTGACGCTGACTTCGCTACATCCTCCTCATTCAAACTGATGAGCGTATCGAGCACATTGATCGTCGCCTGTGTCGAGAGCCAGACGCCGTATCGGTCTTTGTTGCGAAGCAGGAAGAGCAGCCCGCGATCGACGAGAGATTCCGAATGTCCCCGGTCCCCCATTTTTTTCAGCGCATTCACTGCCAGGGCCGTCGTCTCGATTCTTCCTGCTCTCCCCCAGCCATGGAAGGGCGTATTCGACTCAAGATTCCAATAGGTTGTTCCGAGTTCTTCGCGCGCCAGCGCCCGCAACTTCGCCGCGGCCTTCTCCGCGCCCGCTTTCTCGCCCACCGCTCTCGCCGCCAACACATATGAAGCAATGAGATATGGCTCGTCGATCTCTTCGATCTGTTTCCCCAAATAATCAAGCGCGCGGCGGACGGCAGTACCGGATACTTGATCGCCGGAGATCGTCTTCTTATCTATTGCCAGGACGCGGACGATGAAGGCTGTATTGATCGCTGTTTGCCTCGCGTTTTCTTTATCCCAGGAATGAGCGAGCCAGCGCCCGTCAGATTACTGTTGCCGGATGATGAATTTGCGCGTGTCCTCGAGGATCTCTTCATCGACCTTGATGAAGGCGCTGGAGTC
>Ga0081539_10003517_pt1 | contig 19100 bp, 29 predicted proteins | sample TabmetS4T2R2_FD_71023 | JGI IMG/M metagenome (GOLD analysis project Ga0081539, IMG submission 71023) | Tabebuia heterophylla rhizosphere microbial communities from the University of Puerto Rico - S4T2R2 | ecosystem: Host-associated > Plants > Roots > Rhizosphere ...
GCGTTGCGCGGCTTGCCGGCGAGCGCGATGGCGTAGCGGGCGGCACGGAACTCGACGGCATCACCGACACCCTGGCTCGACATCGTCGCGATGATCGGGCCGACGAGGGCGCCGACCTCCTCGGCGTCGCGGAGCGGCGCGAGCCAGGCTTCCTCCTCGGCCTTGATCGCCTCGAGCTCGCCGCGCTCGGCCTCGGTCAGTCCGCGGCCGCGGCGGAACATGCGCTGGATTGTTTTTGTCCCGGTCGCGCCGCCGACGCTCCTCGCCTCTTGGCTAGCGATCGGAACCGTTCTGTCGCCGCGCAATATCTCGGAAGGCGAGAAGCGTCCGCTCGACCTGAGTGAGACGACGTTCGTCATGGCTGGCACCTCCTCCTGGCTCGATGACCCGCATCAACGGAAGGCGGCGTTGCTCGCTCCCGTTCAGAAGGGGTCGTTCTTTAGGGGTCGTTCTAGATGTGGCGTCCTGGACGCCACAGGGGCTGAGTCGTGCCGACGACTCCGGGGTGGTGGCGTCCACGCCACAGGGGCCGGTGGCGTCCACGCCACAGGGGGAGTCGAACAGCTCCGCCTGCGCCTTGGGGGCGACGATGCGATAGATCTTCGAGGCGTTGCCGCCATGCTCGCCACGCATTGGCTTGCTCTCGACGTAGCCAAGCGCTTCGAGCCGCTGCAACGAGCGAAGCACGGTTACGCGGTCGCGGCCGAGCTCCTCGCCCATCACCCTCTGGCGCCGGCGGCACCAGCCGTCGCGGTCGGTATGGCGGCCAAGCAGGAGCAGGACCTGCAGATCGCATCCCACAAAGCGAGTCTCGGTCGCGGCCGCTGCCGGAACGATCGAGTGCTGAGGACCTTTTCGCGTCGTCATTGCGCCAGCCTCTCGCCGTCGGCGATCGCCCTCAGCGTCCGCTGCTGGCGCTCGCTCGGCGACTGGCGCGTGAGCCGGGCGTGATAGGCGCAATAAGGCCGTTCCGGGAAATCCGCGCCGTCGGCGCCGCAGAAGCCGAAGCCCGCGCGGCCGGGCTCGCCGATCGGGAAGCGGCAGGACCCCAGGACAAGCGCCTCGAGCGGGAGCATCCGCACGGTCGGCGGCAGCGGCGGCGGCGCGGGTGCGGCGGGTTTCGGGCGGGGCTTTCCGGCGGCGTGAGCCCTTCCGGCGCCGCCGGACCAGCCGTTGCGGTGGACGACGCCGAGGATGCCGTTGCGGCTGATGACGCGGCCGAGCTCCTCCTCGATGACGCTCGCCGACTTGCCCGCCCGCCACAGTGCCGCGATGCGCTGCTCGAGCGCCTGCCGCTCCGGCGATTTCGGCCTCGCGCCGGTCATGACGCCATCACCATGAGCTCGCGGCGGATGTCCTCGTGGCACTTGCGCTGGACGACGTCGCCGGCGCCGTTCGAGATCGGTTTTACGTAGCGGCGGCCGTTCACCTCGATGACCAGCTTCTCGTGCTTGCCGCCCGGGACGAGCGCGACGGTGCCGCCATGCGCCGCGACCATGCGACGGGCATCGGCGAGGATTTTGCGCACGTGCTTGCGGTGGCGCCCGCTCATTCGCCCGAGACCCCGTCTGATCTCTGATCTCTGATCTCTGTCCCCTGGAACTTGCCCACCTCGTCGCCGGCGGCGGTCCAGCCGCGGCGGACCTGGCGCGAGAACAGGTCGAGGCGGCGGGCGCCGGGCAAATAGCGCTCGCACCAGGCGTAGCCCTCGTCCGGCTTGCGGCTGTGCTCGCGGCGGAGGCCCTCGATCGCATTGTGCTCGCGGACCGTCTCGATCAGGTTGCGCTCGGCACGCGAGGTCATCGGCGAGCCCTTGATGCCGAGCAGGAAGGGCTCGGTCGACGAGCGGGCGCGGTAGCCGGTGCCGAAGGCGTTCTTGCCGTTGACCGTCTTCTTCAGCCAGCTGCCGCCGGTGACGTAGCGGAAACCCCAGGCGTCGAGGACCTCGCCGGCGCGCGAGCGGTGCGCGTTGCCGGGCTGGCGGCCGCGCTCGTCGCCCTCGAGGAGGAGCGGCCAGGTCCACCACAGGAAGAGGACCGCGTCGGGCGCGGCGAGCAGGCCGACCGGCAGCGCCAGGATCTCGGCGTGGCTCATCACGCGGTAGTGGGCCTGCGGCGATTTCCTGAGGCCGTTCGGCGAGCGCACCCGGAACTCGGTCGCCGGATCGGCCATGATCAGGTCGAAGCCGTAGAGCGGCAGGCCGGCGAGGAAGCCGTGCGGGTGGGTTTTGGGTTTTGGGTTTTGGGTTTTCGGGGATGGCGACGCCACCGCCCGCTCCCCCAGCCCCGAGCCCCTATCCCCCAATCCCGATCCTTCCCCCCGCCGCATCGCGCCCGTCCTATGGCGGCGTCGCCGCGGCTTCCGAACGCGAGACGTTTTCGGGGTAGCAGAATTTGCGGATGAGGTGGCCGAGGACGTGCTGCAGGTCGAACAGGCCGGGCATGATTTTCCGCCGCTCGGCCTGGCTGATGCGGCCGTCCTCGATGGCGCCGACGAGGTCGTGCAGCGTGTCGCCGAACTTCTTCGCCGCATCGGCGGTGAGCGCGCCGAGCGTGTCCTCCTCGGCGTGGGCATGGCCGGGCACGAAATCGCCGCCGGCGAGCCGCGCGAAATAGACCGCCATGGTCTCGGCGCCGAAATGCCCGGCGAGCTGGGCGACCCGGCGGAAGCCGATGTCCTCGCGCTGGTCGGGGTCGCTCGCCCGGTAGATCAGCGACTTCGAGCAGCCCAGGAAGTCGGCGGCGATCTCGGCGCCGGCCTCCTTGTCGCGGCCCTCAGCGATCGCGATCTCCTGGAGGAGCCGGACGAAGGCGTCATGCGCCGACCCGGCCGGGCGGGGTTTTTGCGGCTTCACGAGGCTTGATCCTCGTCGTCGGGCCGGCCGGCGCCGGCCAGTACGACCACGCGCCGGAGCGTCAGCTCCTCGAGGGCGCCATAGGCCTGCGCGTCGCGCGGACATTCCGGCGCGAGGGCCTTGCGGATCTCGTCGAGCCCGACGGCGGTGTGGAGCCCTTCGCGGAGCTCGGCGAGGAGCCGCCGCGCGACCCGATCGGCAATGACCCGGATCGCTTCGGTCATCGCCGAGCCCCCCGGGCATCGGCATTTCCGCGGATTTGCTCGACTTTGGCCGAGTCGTTGGAGCGGCGCCGGCGGGCAGAGTGAGCGAGACATTCACCCGCCCGGTCCGGGACGGGTTGAACCGGCCGGGTGGGTGAAGCGAGCGGCCTCCAGGCGATTGGCCGCGCGTGGGGGGCGTACGATTGCGTACGAAGCGCTTGTGGATAGTTACGCCGGCTTAATGATTTTTCCCGGCCGGCGCTTGCGGTTGCGCCGCACTCCAGCGTGCAATCATGGCTGCGGCTGGGTGGGTGCCGCGGTCTATGAGTACGGACGACGACGACCCGGTCATTGTCGCCCCCGCGATCCTCGACGACGTCTTCCTCAGCGGCGTGCTGCCGCCGGAGGACTGCGGCGAATACTTCCGCATTGTCGGCGTCGTCGACCAGAAGGCCGCCGGCCAGCAATACCGCCGCGCCCGGGTCAGCCTGGTCCTGCCGCGCTCGGCCTTCTTCGCCGCGCTCTACGTGCTGATGGCCGCGATGCCCGGCGCCGAGCCGGCGAGCGCCCCCACCGGGCCGAGCCGCAAGCGCAGCGTGAATTGAGCCGGGGCTCACGGAGTCGCCTCGGCCAGTTCTTCGGGAGTCGGCCGGGGGATCCCGCGCGGCCAGCGAACCTTCTCGGGCCAGTTCTTCGCGAACCAGGCCATCACCGAATCGTATTTGCGGACGGTGAAGGTCGTGTCCGGATCCTCGAGCCCAGCAAAGAAGGGCGTGTGGCCCGCCGCCATGCGGCCGAGCGTCGAGAGTTCGAGGCCCGTCGCCTCGCTATAGGCGCGGGCGACGGCGAGAAGATTCGCGGCGAGCTGCTTCTCCATGACCAGCGAGGCTAGTGGGATGCATCCTACTTCGTCAAGGGGAAACCTCGTCCTCGCTTCCCCCGCGCCCGGATGGAATAAACCCCACATGGCGCCGAATCTCAGAGAATTCACCGAAAAACGGCTCCAGGAGCTCGAGCTCAACGCCTTCCAGGCCGCCCGCCGCGGCGGCCTCGAGCGGACGTTCATCCGGGACATCCTGATCGGCCGCAAGCGCACGGTTCTCGGGATCAACATCGAGAAACTGGCACAGGCTCTCGACACTTCGGCGGAAGCCATCACTTCCGCGATTCGCGGCGACGTCGCGCCGCCTTTGGCGTCACCGGTGGAACGGCGCGGCCCGCGCGGTGACATTCTGCGCGCCAACATCGATATCCCCGATTTCCAGAATCTCCCCAGGGACCTTCCCGTAGTCGGCACCGCGAGCGGCGCGGTTGTGCCGAAACTTGGCGAGAGCTTCTCGCTCGACCCCTCGCGAGTCGTTGCTCACGTCCGCCGGCTGCCGGCGATCGCGGCCGCCAAGCGCGCCTACGCGATCTACGTCGTCGGCGAATCCATGTCGCCGATGCACCAGCCAGGCGACCTCAGGATCGTCAATCCCGACAAGCCGCCGCGCCTCGGCGATTCCGTCGTCATCCAGGTCAGGGCGGGCGAAGGTCTGCCGATCCAGGCGTTCATCAAGGCCTACGGCGGGCGGGTCGGCGACAGCGTCATCGCCCACCAGCTCAACCCCAAGGCCACCGCGCAATTCAAGGCGTCGACGGTGATTTCCGTCGACAAGGTCCTGACGATGGCGGAGCTGCTCGAACCTTGAGCTACTTAGCCGTCGCCACTTCTATGCAGTTTTCAAGAACGAGGTAACTGGCTGATCGATATCGGAGGCAAGTGGAGCGCAGATTGCCCGCGTAGTGGTCCCAGTTTCGTTTGATCAAATCGCGCGCTTTCTCCTCCCGCGTCCCGCATACATTCATCTCGAACCAGGTATCGGTCCTTTCCTGCGGGACTACACGCTTGCAGTAAGCCACGATATCGTAGACCGGCAGGTCGAATGCAGCACCGCCAACGTCAACGGGGAGCCTTTTCGGCAATTGCCTGATCGGTGGATCGATGACGTCCTTGATTGCGACGGGTTGGATGCTTTTCGATCGCTTGGCCACGTTGAACGCGGCATCGAGCTCCGCCAAGGCCCGTTTGTGGTCGCGCGCAGCGATTTCGGTCGCTGAGGGGCCTATGGCGAGGAACACGATCAACCCCGCCAAGCCGACGCAAGATCCCCAGAACAGCAGCTGGACGGTTGTGTCGCGACTTCGAGCGAGCTCCGGGGGTTCGGTTCCCCTAGGCTGTTCTTCCCCGGAGTAGGTGATCAGCTTCTTCGCACCGCGTGTGAAAAACGCGCACAGTCCGAGAATGATCGCGCCGGCTGCCCAAAAGGTGATGATCGTTCCGGTCCCGATCGCCCCGCCGATCGCAAGGCCGGCTCGCGCAGCTTGGCTTGCGGCATCGATCTTGCCGAGCTGCACCCAATAGCTGATGAGCCAGAGCGCCATCAGACCGTTGAACAGCCAGAAGAGCAGCAGGAAGGCCCAGCCGAAAAAGCCCCGTTCACGGACCTCGTATTGAACAGTGCGAGTCACGGCATTGTCCCCAAAGAGCGCCCCGAGAGTTGCCGCGAAGAAATCAAACCACATAAGGTTTTGGGGCGTCGAGTCGCGTCCATCCACCCTTTGTCTGTAGGACTCTTCCTACTTTCCGCTTGACAGTAGGAAGCATCCCACTCTAGCCTCGGCCCCCGTTGCTCATGCCAATGGGGTCAGGCGATGCGGCGGACAATCCCGATTTCCGAGGCGTTCAGTGGGGCGAGCCAGGCCGAATCGGCGGACGACACCTACGACACCTTCTTCGTCGTGCCGCGGCGGCCCGAGCCGGCGGAAGGCGAGCGCGCCGACCGCGATGCCCTCGCCCCGGTTTCCTTCCTTCGTGCGCTCCTTGTCCCCCGCACCCCTCGGGAGCGCACGACCGCGAGCCGGGCCGCTGCCTCGCCAAGCGGCGGCCCGGCGACCTCCCCACGCCTTGCGCCGCGCAGCGTCGACGAGCTACGCCGCGAGATCGCGCGGGCCGACGCCGGCATCGCCAATGCCGGGCGGCGCGCGCTGGTCTCGGCCGCGCTGGTGCTGCTGACCCTCGGCGTCATCGGATTTGCCGCGGTCTACCTCATCGGCCAATCGTCGCGCTGGCGCTGGCACGCGCCTCTGCCGCCGGCGCAGATCGCCAAAGCCGACCGGCTGCCGATCGGGCGCGCGCCATGACCGCCGCCGACGTCGACGCCGCGATCGGGCTGATGGTCCTCGCCAGGCGCGTGCACCGGCGCCGGGCGCTCGAGCGCTTCGACGGCGCCGCCGCCTGGCTGCGGATCCCGCCCGAGCGGCGCGCGCTCCTCGGGCCGATCCTCCTCGAGTACCTCTGTGCCGAGGCGCTTTGCGACGCGGCCGCCGAGCCGTTCGAGGAGCGCGTCGCCGCGGCGGCCTTCGCCCGGCTGCAGGACGAAGTCGCGGCCCTCCTCGACCCGGTCATGCCGCTCGGCCTCTTCCTCGGCGCCCCGCCGCCGGTGCCGGCGAGGCTCGGACCGATCTGCTGGATCTGCGGCTGCAGCGAACGCGACGCCTGCGTCAACGCCGACGGCTTCGCCTGCAGCTGGGTCGAGGACCCCGTCGGCGTGCCGGCGGGGATGGATTTGTGCACGGCCTGCGGCGTCTCCGGCGCGCCGGATTTCGGCGCCGAGCCGCACGGCGAGCATTCTTCGGTCCCGGTCGCTCCTGCGTCGCTCCTCGCCGCTCGTTTAGTCCCGGTCGCTCCTCCGTCGCTCCTCGCCTCTTGTCTTCCTCCCGCCGCTGACCGGCGGACCGCGCCTCCCCCGCCGACGGCGATCTCCCACGCCGGCCCGGTGCCCGCCGGCGGAGCCGCGGCGGGGGAGCCCAATTCTTCTCTTGCGGGCGCGGAGGCCCACCCGATCGAGACCTCCGATCCGGGCGCCGGTTCGACTCCGGCGCGCCCGCTCCAGCCCGTCGGCGCTCGCGTCGCGGAAACGGCGGGCGAGGACGCCCGCCCTCCCAGGGCCCTCCCGCCGCTGTGGGGCGAGACATGAGCCTCGTCCCGATCACCGTGCGGGACGCGAAGGGCACCCCCGCACAGGCCGAGCTCTTCGCCTGCGAGGAGTGCGGGTCGACGCGCTTCCTGATCTTCCGGCTCGCCGGCCAGGACCATCCGCACCTGCAATGCGATTCCTGCGCGACGAGCTATTGCCCGCTCGGCACCTGCGAGGATCCCGGCAGCGCGGCTGAGGCGATCAATGCCTGACGCCGACCTGATCCTCTTCGCCACCACGCGTGGCCATGTCGTTTCGATGACGATCGACTGGCAGCCAGATCCGGCGGAGAGCGTCGGGACCTGCCAGTGCGGCTGGGTGCATCGCGAGCCGCGCAAAGCGCCGTTCCTCGCCTATGCGCAGGCCATGGACAAGGCGGTCGAGGCGCATTGGCGCGAACGCCGGACTGCGGAGGCGGCGTGATGCGGGTGGCGTTGACCTGTCTCATCTCGGCGGAGCTCGAGCGGCGGCTCTACTGGTCGGCCAAGGAGCTCAGCCTCGCCATCAGCAATCATGCCGCGCTCTGTCTCGAGGCCGCGGCGCGGCTCTGGCTCGCCAACCGGTCGACGCCGGCGATCCCGCTCCTGCCGCGCGGAGCCGCGCACCCGAGTGGCGGCATCCCGGTGCCGCTCAACCTGTCGGGCGCGACGATCGCGGTGATGGGCTACGTCGCGCTCGAGCGCGGCCTTTCGCTGGATGAGCTCCTGCAATGGGTGCTGATCGAGGCGATGCGGAACTACGAGCCCGATGCCGCAGCGATCGCCGATGAAGCGGCACACAAGCCGCCGGTTGCCCTGGCGAACAGGCCGGCGGCCGGCATTGTAGAGGGCGGCGGGGTGCCGCGGCGGGCGCCGTTCGACCCGGCCCGCCATGCCTTCTCGCGCGCGACCGAGGCGACGATCGCGGCCGAGCGCCCGCGGGCGACGGTGACCGCCGAAATGATGGGCGATCCCGCGGCGCGAGCGGCGGGAGGCGGCAGAAGATGAGCCCGGTCCACGCCGCGCTGGTCCAGCCGCTGCAGGCCGCCGTGCCGATCGTGGCGGCCGGCGGGCTCGAGGTCGCCACGGTGCGCGAGCTCGCGGTCCGCGCCGCGGCCGAGGGCAACGCCAAGGTCTATTACGGCAGCTGCCCGGCCTGCGGCGGCGCCGAGCCGTTGCCCTGGTTCGACCTGCAGCGCTCGGCCTTCCCGGCCTGCGAGGCCTGCGGCAACCCGCTCCGCGTGTTCGTGTGCACGCCGCCGGCGGCGGCCTCAGCAAGAGGCGAGGAGCGCAGCGACCGGGAAGCAAAGAGGGAGCGATCGTCGTGAGCGAGGAGCGGCTTGCCCAGGATCGCGCGTGGCGCGCAGCGATGGGCCGGCAGACCGGGGTCAGCCTGGCGCCGCCGGCCGCTGCCGCCGCACCAGCCGCACCCGTCGTCCAGATGCCGGTGCGGGAATCGAGCCTGCCGCCGCTCCGCGACGACCAGGTCCATGTCGGCGAGGCCACGATCGGCGGGCCGGTCGGCGTCGACCTCGCCCGGCTGATCGAAGGGCGCCTCCTGATCCAGGGGAATTCCGGCGCCGGCAAGTCGATGCTGCTCCGGCGGCTGTTCGAGGAGGCCTTCGGCAAGGTGCAGCAGCTCCTGGTCGATCCGGAGGGCGAGTTCGGGTCGCTCGCCGAGACGCTCGACGTCGCCGTGGTGACGGCGGCGGAACTCGGCCGGATCGGCGGCGAAGCCTTCGGGCTGCATGCGCGCGAGCATCGCTACAGCGCCGTGGTCGACCTGTCGGAGGCCGACAACGAAGAGCGGCTGGGGCTGGTCGCCGACCTCATGGCCGGGCTGCTTGCGGCACCCGAGGACCACTGGCGGCCGCTCCTCGTCGTCTGCGACGAGGTTCAGGAGCTCGCGCCGCACTACGACGCCGGCGACGTGACCCGTGAGGCCCGCCGGCGCGCCACCGCCGGGCTCGCCCGCATGATGGGCCGCGGCCGCAAGCGCGGCATCGCCGGCGTTCTGGCGACACAGCGGATCGCGGAGACGGCGAAATCGGTCATCGCCAAGGCGACCAACGTGATCGTCGGCCGCACCATCCTCGACCGCGATCTCGAGCGTGCCGGCGAACTCCTTGGCCTGACCGCCGGCCATGCCAAGGCGCTGCGCACCCTCGCCGACGGCGAGTTCCTCGGCATCGGCCCGGCGATCGCCGGACCGCGGCGCATCCGCTTCAAGGCGGCGCTGCCGCGCTCGCCGCACCGCGGCAAGGCGCCGGAGCTGACGGCGCCACCGGCGATCGCCGCGGCGGCCGCGATCGCACTGCTCGGCGAGGTGCCGGCTGCAGATCCCGGCGATGTCGCCCGGCCGGGACCGACCGTGGCGGTGCACGGCAATCGCCGCAACTGGGATCCCAAAGAGGACGGCATCGTCAGCGAGGGCTACCGCTCGGGCAAAACCATCGCCGAAATCGCCGATGCACTCGAGGCGGCTGGATTCCGCCGGCGGTCGATGGGCAACATCTCGACGCGCGGCGCCTCGCTCGGTCTCGTCAACGCTCGGGCGGCGCGCGTCTGGACCGAAGAGGAAGACGCGATGGTCGTCGCCTGCTACCGCGACGGCGTGCCGATCCGCGACATGCCCGAGCGTCTGGCGGCACTCGGCTCGACCCGCACCCGCGGCGCCATCCAGATGCGGGCGATCAACCTCGGCATCACCACCGACCGTGTCCGTTATTGGACCGGCGAGGAGGAGAAGATCGCGCTCGCCGCCCTGGAAGACGGCAAGACGAACCGCGAGATCATCGCCGAGCTCAAGGCCGCGGGCTTCGAGCGCGGCGTGACCGCGATCTCGAAATTCGCGCAGAAGCACGGCGTCGACCGCAGCCTCGAGCCATGGAGCGAGGAGGAGCTCGCGCTGCTGCGCGCGCGCTACGGCGAAAAGGTCGCGGTCAAGGACATCGCCGCCGAGCTCGGCAAGACGCGGTCCGCCGTCGCGGCGAAGGCGAGCATCCTCGGCCTTAAGCAGCGCGTGAAATGGTCCGATGCCGAGTACCAGATGCTCCACCGGTTGCAGGCCTCCGGCGCGACGCTCGGCCAGGCGGCGGAGCAGATCGGCCGCCCATACCCGAACGTGGCTCGCGTCGCGGCGACTCTGCAGCTCGATTTCCGGCGTAACCGCGAGTCGGTCGGTCTGCGCCGCAACAATCGGGGGGGGGCATCGCCCGGCGCCGCCGCCGGTGGAACTGGCGCGAGCGTAGGGCTGAGTAAGCATGGCTGAGTGGCCCGCCAAGATCACGCCGGAGCTCGAGGAGGTGCTCGGGCTGCCGATCTTCGTGACGGCGCCGATCGCGCATGGTTTCCAGGCTGCCGGCGAGCCGGTCGCGACAAAGGTCGAGGCCGAGCAGGCCTTCGTGCTGTTCTGGCTGATCGGCCTGGTTCTCGAGCATGGACCCGATTGGAAGCGGGTCGCCGGCGAGCGGCTGATCGAACTCGGCATCCAGATCCGGGAACTTCGCGAGCACGGCGATGGCTGAGGGCCCGATCGCGGCGGCGCAGCTGAAATCGATCGTCGAGCGCATCGAGCGGCTCGAGGAGGAGAAGGGCGCCCTCGCCGAGGATATCAAGGAGGTCTACGCCGAGGCCAAGGCGAACGGGTTCGACCCGAAGATCGTCCGCCAGGTGATCAGGCTGCGTGGGCAGGACGCGGCCGAGCGGCAGGAAGAAGCTGCCCTCCTCGACCTCTACCTGCAGGCGCTGGGGATGGTGACGGAATGAGCATCGACCTCCGCACGCCGCCCAACACGATCGCGCGGATCGATCGGGTGTGGATGTACGTCTCGCAGGATGCCGCCGGCAATGAGGGCGTCTGCGCCGCCACGCTCGACCCGACCCTCGGCCCGATCCCGCTGATCGCGGCGGACGAGGCCCGGCTGAAGCAGCTCGGGCCGATCGCCGAGGAGCTCGCGCGCCTGAGCGGCATTCGGATCGTGCTGATCGAGCTGTCAACGCGCCGCGACGTGCGCACGATCGACGGCGGGCACTGAAATGGGCGGCGAGCTCGTCCCGCATGTCGCCGGCGCGGTGGCGCGGCCGAGCGAGGTCCTGCCGGCGCGGCGGCGTTTCGCCACGCGCGCCGAGCGCGACGCGGCGATCATCGCCCTCGCCGTCGCGAAAATGCCGCCGCATGAGATCGAGCGGCGGATCGAGGTTTCGCGGAGCGTCATCTACACGGTGATGCGCGAGGCGCGGACGCGCGGCGTCGCGATTCCCTTCTTCCGGACCAGCGGAGAGCCGCAGGGCGCTTTCCGCACCGCGGCGGCGCGCACCGTCGTGGTGCCGACCGACCTCCTTGAGGCGCTCGAGCAACCGGCCCGCCGGCGCGGCCTGTCGGCGGTGGGGCTGGCGCGCGAGATTATCCGGCGCGTGGTCGAGGACGACATGGTCGCGGCGGTGCTCGACGATGGGGTGGGCGGATGACCGCGGCACCCCATCCTTTTGTGATTGCAAGCACCCTACTTACCGGGTTGATCCCAAACCTGGCGTTAGCGCGCGCCGAAGGACTAAATTTTCAAATACTGACTGATGATAAGGGAAGAAATTTCGATCTGATCGGCGGTGCTGAACTCGTCCCACGCGAAGTTTATCTTCGCAACCTGCCGACCGCTCTCGGTCACTTGACTGTCGAAATCATCGCTCACATCCTCGGCTTGGCTTCCGACGACGACGGCTTTCTTAATTATGCTTCTCCTCGAGAGCTTTTCGGCACCTATTTGGCTCAAGCCGAAACGAGGCTCCAAACTGATCCGATTCCCGATCGACCGCCGAAAAAGAACGCGCGCTATTGGAATTCCCTCTGCGCGACGGCGTGGATGGACTCAAAGCTGGTCCTTTTCTACACCGGCTTCGTTGGCCAAATGGGCCATGGCGACCACGTCGAATATCATCTAGCGCTCCCCGCTCTAGCAAAGGAACAGCGTGCGCTGATTCGACGGGCCTTCATTGGCAAGGTCGCCGGATGACCGCGATCCCGATCCCCGACGCGGCGCTCGAGTCGCATATCGGCATCCTCGGCAAGACCGGCTCGGGCAAGTCGAATGCCGCCAAGGTGGTCGCTGAGGTCCTGATGGCGCGCGGGGAGCGGGTGGCCGTGGTCGACCCGACCGGGACCTGGTGGGGGCTGCGGCTGCGGCCGGACGGGACGCCGTCGCGGTTCAAGCCGGTGATCTTCGGCGGGGCGCATGGCGACGTCGCCATCGGCGGGCAGCATGGGGCGGCGATCGGCGAGGCGGTGGCGACGTCGGAGAGCTCGGTGATCATCGACACGCGGCAGCTCTCGGTCGGCGACCGCACGCGCTTCTTCACCGATTTCGCCGAGACGCTCTTACGCAAGAACGCGGGGCCGCTGACGGCGATGATCGACGAGGCGCATCTCTTCATGCCGCAGGCCGGGGCCAAGGCCGGCGGCGCGGCGCCGGCGATGCTGCATGCCGGCAACAATCTGGTCAGCCTCGGCCGCGGCGTCGGCCTCCGGATCGTCCTCATCTCGCAGCGGCCGGCGAAGCTGCACAAGGATTCGCTGACCCAGGTCGAGACGCTGGTCGCCATGCGGCTCCTGCACAATCTCGACGTCGACGCGGTGCGCGCCTGGATCGGCGAGTGGGCCGAGCCGGCGCAGGGCAAGGAGCTGATCGCCTCGCTGCCGTCGCTCGCGACCGGCGACGCCTGGGTGTGGTCGCCGGAGCTGGGCCGGCTCGAGCGGGTGCATTTCCCGCTGGTGGTGACCTTCGACAGCGGCAAGCCGCCGAAGGCCGGCGAGACCGGCCCGGAGCTCAAGCCGATCGACATTTCGGCGATCGCCGGCCGGCTCGAGGCGATCGGCAGGGAGGTGCTCGCCAACGACCCGCGGACGCTCAAGGCGAAGGTGACGGAGCTCACCCGCGAGCTCGAGGCGGCGCAAAAAAATGCGCAAAACGGACATAAAAATGCGCCGGCGATGGATCCAGAGGCGCTGGCTGAGGCGGAGCAGCGCGGCCGTGTTCACGGTTATGCCGACGGTTATCGCGCCGGAAAAGCCTTTGGCGGACGCCATGCGGCCCATGCGCAAGCGATCCGGATGGTCGAGGGACTCGGCCGCGCCGCAATGATCAACGGTGACGGCGATGCGCTCGCCCTTGCCCTGAAGGCGATGAAAGCGATCGTCATCGAGGATCCCGACGCGCCCGTGGTTCCGCCGAAGAAAGAGCGTGGCGGCCGCCCGGCGCCGCGCCCGGTCAACCAGATTCCCGAAAAGGCCGTCCCGGGTAAACCCACGTCACTTTTTCCGGCCACGCATGAGGGCGAGAAAATTAACGTGGCCGCCGCCGGCGGCGCCCTGACTCCGGCGAAACAGCGAATCCTGATCGCGCTGCGCCAGTTCGAGGCGATCGGCAAGGCCGAGGCCGACCGCGACGCCGTCGGCTGGTTCGCCGGTGCCACGCCGCAGTCGTCGGGCTTCGCCAACAACCTCGGGAGCCTGCGGACCGCCGGGCTGATCGACTATCCCGCCGGCGGCAAGGTGAAGCTGACCGAGGCCGGCCAGGCGCTGGTCCCGCAGATGCCGGCGCCGACGCATGGGGACATCGTCGCGCTGGTCCGCGGCAAGGTTACGCCGGCGCAGTTCCGGCTGTTGCAGGTCGCGATCAACGCCTGGCCGGACGATCTGTCGAGCGATGACCTCGCCACGATGGCGGAGGCCAGCCCGACGTCATCGGGATTCGCCAACAACAAGGGCCGGCTGCGATCGCTCGGCCTGATCGACTACCCCAGCCAGGGACGCGTCCGCGCCGGCGACGTGCTGTTCCCGTGAGCGGCCGCATCCTGCCCGACCTCAACCCGGTACGCTGGCCCATCGCAATGGCGGGCGAGTTGGTTCGTGAACCTCACCATGAGGGCCGCCCTCCCAGGAAACGGCGGCATGGCGTGACCGTAGAAATGGTGGTCGACTGTCACAATCGCGGGCTGACGGTCGATGAGATGGTCGACGAGCTCGGCTGCAGCCGCGCGACCGTCGAGAAGCGCCGGCGCGAGGCGGGGCTGGTCAGAAGGTACCGGCCGCGCGGTGAGGCCCGGGTGTCGCGGCACCGCTCGCACGCGGCCGAGGAGGCCCGCGCCATGCCGCCGGTCGGGCATCCCGCGCTCGCCGAGGGGCGGACGCTCTACCCGTCGACGGTGGTGCCGGTCGACGGACTGCAGAATGTGCTCGTCGCCGGCGCCAACAGCCACAAGATCGGCGACGTCGTCCGCAAGGGCCGCTGGAAGGGCTTTCGGATCTACACCGTGACGCTCGAGGAGCGGCGGACCTGCCCGGAGAGCTGCGCGGTCTGGCGGAGCTGCTACGGCAACGCCATGCATTTCGCCCGGCGGATCGCCCACGGGCCGGCCTTCGAGGAGCGGCTCGGCCACGAGCTCGCCGTGCTGCAGTCGCGGCATGGCGGCGGCTTCGCGGTGCGCCTGCACGTCCTCGGCGATTTCTACAGCGAGGACTATGTCGAGCTGTGGCGCTCGTTTCTCGTCCGCTTCCCGTCGTTGCACGTGTTCGGCTTTTCGGCGCGGTGGACGAGGGACGACCCGATCGCGGTCAAACTCGTCCACCTGGTGCTCGAGCACTGGGACCGCTTCGCCATCCGCTTCTCGAACGCGCCGGTCGACGAATGCTCGACGGTGACCATCGAGCACCCGCTGCAGAAGCCCGACGACGCGATCCTCTGCCCGCAGCAGCTCGGCAAGACCGCGAGCTGCGCCACCTGTGGGCTCTGCTGGCAATCGCGCCGGCCGATCGCGTTCCTGAGGCATTGAGGGCGCGATGGGGAGGCCCGACAAGGAGCGGACCAGGGCGATCGCGCGCAAGATCGGCGCGGCCGCCGGCGGCCACCTGATCGAGGACGCGGTGGCGGCGCTGATCGTCAGCCTGACCTGGTTTGCGATCTACCAGACGGCGACGCTCGCGGAGGCGCGCGAGCTCGCCGCCGATTGGGCCGAGACGCTCGCCGAGTCGATCGACGAGAACTACGCGATCATGAAACGCCGGCGCCTTCCCCGGCCACGGGGCAACTGACGTGGTCGCCTATTCCTTCAGGCGCGAGTTCGTCGACGGCATCGAGGCCGAGACCAAGCTGCACACCATCCGGGGCGATCGCCGTCGCCACGCCCGCCCGGGCGAGGAGGTGCAGCTCTACTACGCGATGCGCACCAAGGCCTGCGCGCTGATCGCGCGGAAGGCGTGCACCCAGTTCCTCGGCGTCAAGCTCCGCTTTTCCGGCCGGGAGCGGTTTGGGCTGTTCCAGGTCGCGCAGCTCCTCCACGGCGAGTGGGACCGCATCGGGCCGATCATGCCGATCGCCGACCCCGAGGCCTTCGCGATCGCCGACGGCTTTGCCGGCGGTCTCGATGCCATGGGCCGCTTCTGGCGCGACGTGCACGGCCGCAAGACGTTCGGGGGATTCCTGATCGGCTGGGGGGCGCCGTACCTGGTGGCGCCTCCGCCGCTCGAGCTGGCCGAACCGGATCCCGCGCCGGAATGGGTACGGCACCCGTTCTCGGCGCGCCCTGCCGACGTCGCCCGGGCGATCGGCCGCGGCGACTGGGCCGGCGCCGGGCTGCGGCGGTACCGCTCCCTCGCCGACGGCCGGGTCTATTGCCGGCAGCGCGAGGAGGACGGCCTGCAACTGTACGAGCTCGTCGCCGCGCCCGGCACCGCCGCGGTCGGGCCTTATGCCGAGCTCGAGGAGCTCGCCAGGGCGCTGATCCGGTACGACCGGCAGCGGGTCGACGACGACTCCTGGTCCGAGCCACAACGCGCAGCGCAGGCGCCCAGGCGCATCATGGCCGCCCCCGCTCCACGGCGGGACTGAGGTTGGAGTGGACGCCGGTGCTCGACACCCTCGACAAGCTGATGACCGTCGACGAGGCGCTCAAGCGCTTTCCCGGCCGCTTCTCGCGCGACGAGCTCATGCGGGCCTGCCGTGAGGGAAAACTTCACCACATCCCCAAGGGCCGCCGGCGCTTCGTGACCGAGGCCTGGCTGTGCCAGTATCTTTCCGCCATGGAGGTGGGGCCGCCATGCGACGAGGACGGGGACGGGGAGAGCGGCTCCTCGAGCTCGCCGGATATTGGCTCGAGCAGCGATCCGACGGACGAGGCGCCGGCTATTATTACGCCTGCTGGTATGACGCCGGCCGAGGAAGAAATCGTCGCGTCTCGCTTAAGACGGCCGGCCGTGCGGAAGCCGAGAAAAGGTTCGCGGCCTTTGTCGCAACCCGCCCACTCCGCAGCCGGCTAGAGGACGTCCCCTCCCCCCGCCAGGTGCTGCTCTTCGCCGTCTTCGAGCACTACCTCAGAGCTCGCGCCGCCAAGCTCCGGAGCCGCGGCCAGGCCGAGACTGCGGTCGCCTACGTCCAGGAATTCCTCGTCGACGTGAAGGGCCTGCCGGCGACGATCAAGGCGGACGGATTCGGCCTCGACCTGCAGATGGATTTCGTCCGCTGGTGCGCCGACAAGCGCGGGCACTCCGCCGCCTACATCGCCCGGATGCTCAACCCGATCTCCGCGGCAATGCATTTCGCCGCCAAGGAGCAGGCGGTCGAGGATCCCGCCGGCGGCATGCGCACGGTGAAGCTGATGAGCGAGGCGCCCGTCGTCCACTTCTACGCCGACTGGGTGGCGAAGACGGCGGGCATCGCCGCGCCGCAGAAGCGCGACTGGGTGCCCGAGGTCGAGCAGATGGCCCGCTTCATCGACTGCATCGGCGAGGAGCACGTCTTCCGCTTCTGGATGATCCTGCTCAACACCTGGGCGCGGCCGGAAGCGGTTATGGAGCTCGACCTCAGGCGCCAGGTCCGCGAGCGCGCCGGCCTGGTCGATCTCAATCCCGGCGGCCGGCTGCAGACGCTCAAGCGGCGGCCGATCATCCGGCTGACCAGGAACCTCGCCGCCTGGCGCGCGCATTGGCTCGCCGAGGCGGCCGCCCTCGTCGAGGCGGGCAAGCTCGCCAAGGAGCTGGTCGGGCGGCCGATCCGCCGCGGCGGCCGCGCCGTCGAGGATTGCAAGAAGGCGATCGAGCTCGCGAGCTGCCGCTGGATGTTCTCCGACGCCGGGCTGTCGCGCGACGAGATCGAGCGGCTGACCGGGCGCGGCGCCGACAAGGCGCGCTGGCACAAGGTCGGCGAGCTCCGCCAGGCCGGCTTCGAGCCGATCACGCCGCGGATCGCGCGGACCTTCATGGCGACGACGGTGACCAACCTCAACCCGGAGATCGAGGCGCAGATCGCGACCTGGCTCGGGCACCGCGAGCAGACGACGACGTCGCTCTACCAGCTCACCAACCGCAACTATCTGCGCGCGGTCGCGGAGCTCACCGACAAGGTCATCGACGAGATCGCCGGCTTCTGCAAACGACCGCTCGCGCCCGCGCCGACACAGTCGGAGCTGCCGCTCGGCGCGCCGCCGCCGAAGCGCGGGCGTGGGGTGAAAGTGGGGTGAATCGAGCCGTCTGTTCACGGCGCGTACACGGTGGAGCACGCCCTTGCAGCGGCTCACAATCGCGCAAATCCGCCGAGCGGGCTGTTTTCCCAAACCTTGGTAAGGGAGAGGTCGACAGTTCAATCCTGTCCGGCAGCACCAGATTTCGCAATGATCAGAGTCGCTTACGCGAGTGACAGGCCGGAAGCGGCGGGAAATCTGGTTTTGTGGGGTGTGTGTGGGGTGAAAATTGCGCCCCTGCGCAATGCGTTCAGCTCGTCCTTGAGCCGGTCGAGCTCCTCGTCGAATCGTCCCTCACGCCGGTCCTCGATCGAGCGAACTGCGCGATCGATGTTCGACCGGTGGCGTCGGAAGAGCGGCGCAAGCTGGTTCGCAGAGAGCTCGAGCTCCACCACGCAGAGATAGGCCGCAATTTGGCGCGCTGCGACGACGCGGCGCGCGCCGCGGCTGGGATGGATGACGTCGGCGGGGTCGACGCCGGCGTGGGCGGCGGCCAGCGTGATGGCAGCGACGATCGGCGTGCCGAGGCTCGATCGCCAGCTCATGACATCGCCTCGATAGACGTGTGGTGCTCGCTGAGGATGGTGCGAAGGCCGCCTGCCTCCCACCGCTTGATCGTGTCTTCGTGGCGGCCGAAACGCTCGCCAAGGCGCCGATACGAGATCTCGTAGGCCCGGGCGCAGATGATCTTCCGTTCGTTCTTGCCGTTCTTGGCGCGCTCGAGCCATTGCAGCCAGGCCAGCACGTCGAGGCAGCGGGAGACTTCCTCCGGTGTCGGCCGGTACCGGGCAGCCCGCCTGCGGCGCTCCTCCATGAGCTCGGCCTCCTGGAGGACGGCAACATCGAGGCCCCATTCCCGATACGCCTCGGCGGCCGTGAAGACCGGCGTGGGTGACCCCGTCGACAGGTGGTTCAACCATGCGTGTTCGCGATCCGGCAATACGGCGAGGGTGCGAACGGCGGAGTAGCAGAGCTTGGCGGTGCGGGCCTCGAGCTCGCGGAGGCGGACGGGATCAGGGGCGAATCTTATCCTTGGCGCCAGGGTCGCCGCTCGCGCGGGTCTGACGCCAAAGCCCGGCCGAGGAGAGGCGGGCAGCTCTGTCGGCAAGCCGGCCCTCCACGCTAGAGGGCGGGCGATTAGTGCGAGGGTGCAATGACTTAAATATCATGGCTCGCGTGACGCCGGAATGTACATCGAAGGATAGAGGCGGTCGCGCTTCCTTAACCGTGATCGATGATCGATGTTGATGGCTTGCGGCACGTGCGGCAAAAAACCGGCCCTATCGACGTATGGTCGGCAAGTGTGTGCCCGGTAACGCCCGCGGCCGTCGGCCTGTCTGATCTCCTCGAACAGCGATGATATGAACGCGCAACCCTCGCGGGTTGTGGCTATGTCATGAGTTGCTTTCGCCCGGGGTCGTCACTAACGGCCCGGGGGGCCCTTTTGGTTTTGGGGCCTGGGGGGGGGCCCGGGGGGGGGAAAGGAAAGGGGCGGGGGCGCCCCCCGCCGGCCCCCCCCCCCCCCCCGGAACCCCCC
>Ga0081539_10003518_pt1 | contig 19096 bp, 19 predicted proteins | sample TabmetS4T2R2_FD_71023 | JGI IMG/M metagenome (GOLD analysis project Ga0081539, IMG submission 71023) | Tabebuia heterophylla rhizosphere microbial communities from the University of Puerto Rico - S4T2R2 | ecosystem: Host-associated > Plants > Roots > Rhizosphere ...
CGGCGGCGCGCAGCGGCTCGACCGTCTTGAGGTCGGCGGCGGTCTCGATCGCGGCCGGCAGAGAGTCAGCCAGGAAGACGTCCCAGTCGCGCGCCTCGCCCAGCACGCGACCCAGCCGGCGCAACTCGTCCTCGAAGCGCGCGGCCGCATGCGATTCGACAAAACTCTCGAACAGCACCAGCAGGGAGCGCAGGCGGCGGATGCCGACGCGCATCTGGTGGATGCCCTCGATCTCGTCGCCGCGCAGCGCCGCGGGGTGGTTGGCCAAGAGATCGTCGAGCACGCCGGCCGACAGGCGGGCAAACGCCTCGTGCACGGCGACGCCGGACTCGAGGGCGACCGGATGAGGCTTGCGCGCCTCGGGCTTGCCGCCGTCACGCAGGCGCCAGCCGCGCTCGGCCTTGCTCTCGTTGAGCAGGGCAAGCGGCGCCACCTGCAGGAGGTCGAGGCCCAGGCGAAACAGCGCATCCTCGGCGCCGCCCTTGAGCTCGAGCTCGAGCTCGCTCAACGGCTCGGCGGCATCGCCCGCGGTCACGCGGCCGTCGTCGAACGCCAGCTCGACCTTGGCGCCGGCGGTGGGCGTCACGCTGAGGCTGGTACGCCGCACGTCGGTGCGGAAGACCGGCTCGAGCGCCTGGTCGTCGAGCCTGGGCACGCCGGGCACTTCCGCCAGCAGGCGGCGATCGGGTTCGGCCGACCCGACCGGCCATTCGCATTCCTGACGGTGCAGCGTGCCCTCGCCCGCCGACTTCACGGTCTGCACGAAGCCGTCATCGGCCTGGCGGACGCGCAGCGTAAAGCCTGCTTTGCGCAGCGCGCGGCCCGGCGTGTCGAAGTAGGTCGTGTGCTGGGTCTCGGTCGAGGGGCCTCCGCCTGCCGCCAGCGCTTCGGCGTGTCGCTCGATCCGCTCACGCGCCTCGGGAGAAAGGGCAAATTTCAGCTCTGTTTCCATGGGGTCCTGCCCGTTGCGTCCGGTCGACGCGAAAGGCAACGAAAGACAGTCGGAGGGCGTTGCAGGATACGGACCCACGGCGGCGCTGGTCGCGGGCCGCATGCGCGCGCGCAGAGGAGGCGAAGATGGGCGAAGGGCGCTATCCGAACGAAAGCAAGGCGTATCGTGCAGCGCGCGAGCAACTGCTCAAGGAAGAGCAGGAGCTGATTGCCAAGGTTAATGAAGTGGCCGCCAAGCGTCGCACCTTGCCGCCGGGCGGCGAACTGAAGGAAGACTACGTCTTCCAGTGGGCGAGCGACGGCAGGATCGGGCAGAACGTGAAGTTCTCCGAGCTGTTCGGCGACAAGAGCACGCTGCTGCTCTACTCGTTCATGTTCGGGCCGAGCTGGGACAAGCCCTGCCCCTCGTGCACGTCGCTGGTCGATGGCTTCGATCGCGCCTGGTATTCGGTCAGCCAGAACGCCGCCTTTGCCGCCATCGCCAAGGCGCCGGCGCCGCGCATCAGCGCCTGGGCCAAAGAGCGCGGCTGGTCGCAGATCCCGCTGCTCTCCGGCTTCCACTCGTCCTACCAGGCCGACTACAAGTGCCAGGAGTCCGACGACATGCAGCTGCCGGTGATGCATGTGTTCCGGCGCCAGAACGGAAAGATCAGCCATTTCTGGGGCACCGAGACGATGAACTGTCACGTCGACACGGTGTGGGTCTACTGGAACATGATGGAGTTCACGCCCGAGGGCCGGCCGGACCGCCAGACGCCGCCGCAGAACTTCCGCTCCGAGTTCCTCGAGAAGCACTACCTCAACAAGTGAGCTAGCGTCTTTGCCGGGAGCGCGGCACTCCAGTAACGCTCATGGGCTGTTGCAGCGGCAAGGACGAGCGCCACTGGAGAGTCGACCTGACATCATCACGCGCTATACGCCGACGAGCAGCCCGAGGCCACAGCCCATCAGCAGAAACCCGCCGATGCGCGCCGTCCACTCGCCGAACGGCAACAGCTTCTCGACCAGCACGACGACGGCGAGGAAGGCGACCCACAGAAGGTTCATCGCGCCGAAGACGAACAGCAGCGCCATCAGGATCCAGCAGCAGCCGAGGCAGGAGAGGCCGTGCTCGAGGCCCATGCGCAGGGCGCCCGCCGCGCCGTCGCGCCAGCGGTTGACGACGAAGTCGAAGGGCGAGCGGCAGGCGATCAGGCAGGCGTGCTTCAGCGGCGTCAGCTGGTAGAGGCCGGCGGCGAGGAACAGGATGCCGCCCAGCCGCGTACTGGTCACCGCCATCGCCATCGGCGAGACCAGCGCCACGCTCTCCAGCCCCCATTGCGCCAAGGTCGCGGCGATGCTGAAGCCGCCCCACGCCAGCCCGTAGCCCGCGACGAACAGCGCGGTCGGCACCCAGGGCTGGGCGCGGGCGCGGCGGCGCGCATTCACGGTGGCGAAGGTCAGGATCATCGGCGCCGCGCTCGGCAGCATCATGCCGATCATCATGATCCACCACATGACGAGCAGCAGGACGAGATCCAGGGCGCCCTTCGCCGGCATGGCCATGGTCATGTCGCCCATGGCGCGCATGTCCGCCTCTTCGGCGAACAGGTAGAGCCAGCAGAGCGCGGTGATGCCGACGAGCGCGGCGGCGATCGCGAGCCTGGGGCTGGGACTGGGAGTGGGACTGGGCTGCCCCTCAGGCACCCCAGGTGAACGGCGCGAAATGTCCATTGTTGCCCTTGCCGGCGAGACTGAGGGCGAGACCGAAGCCCTGCACCTCGGTCTTGCGCGAGCGCGCCAAGGCGAGGCGGCGGTTGGCCGGATGGGCGGTGTTGTCGATGTAGAACGGCTCACCCGAGCGGTTGCGCGAGGCCACGCCCTCGATCTCGAAGGCGAAGATGCCCGGGATGTCGGTAGCGCGCCTGAGGCCGTCGGCGGTGAAGGCGATGTCGCGGAACTCGACGCCGCGGAAGTCGCTCACCAGGTTGTCGCGGATCATCTTGGGCGGTCCGCCGGCCTGGCCGCTCGCGATATCGGACAGCGCGCGGCGCTGGGCATCGTTGGCCTTGGCATCGACGACGCAGCCGAACACCCAGCCGCCGTCCGACATGATCCGGCCGGAGCGGATGACCAGGGCGAACTTCAGGCCATCGAGCACGACGTCGCCGTGACGGCCGCGGTCGATGCGGTAGACCATGAGGGCGACGCAATTCTCGTGCGTCGCCTCGCCCTGCGGGTTGGTGAAGATGCAGGGGCACAGGTAGTCGCAGTTGCAACTCTCCATGTACTCGCCGCTCAGCTCCCAGGTCTTTCCGGCCATGGCGATCTCCCTCAGCGGCCGCCGGCCAGCAGGCGCGCCAGTTGCAATCGTCCCTGCGCCTTGGGCAGGGCGTTCTGGGCAAAGCGCCGGAGCGGACCGCTCTTGCCGTTCTGCGAATAGGCGCCGTACTGCGCCTCGCAATCGGTCTGCACGGCGAGCTGGCCCTGGGCGAAGGCCGTGTCGAAGGCCGGGCCCTGCAGCGTGTTGAGCTGGGCCAGCAGCTGCTGCGTCCGGGGGCCCATGCTGCCGTCGGGCGCGTAGGACACGCCCGCTTCGGCGCTCGACAGGCGCAAGGCGCTGGCGTCGTAGTTGGCGTCGGCGATGATGCGCGTGGCGTAACCGCGGATGTTCTCGTTGGCCGAGCGCTGCAGGGCCATCTGGCCGGAGCCGAGATCGAAGTCGTTCACCGCCTGGGAAAAACCCACGAAGCGCGCATCCGGCAGCGCATCGACGGCGAACGCTGCCGTCGGCACGACAAGCGGGACAAAGAGGACACTGCGGCGTCTGATTCCAATCATGACGACCCTCCGGCGCTTCCGTCGCCGATCCTAGGGTCGCCGTTGCCTCGTCACAAGCTCAGGCGTGGAGCGTGAGCCCGCCCGCCAGCCAGATGACCAGCAGCACTACGAGAACGAGGCCCAGCGCCCCGCCGAGGCCGGCGCCGCCGTAGCTGCGGTATCCGTAGTAGCCGCCGCCACCGCCCAGCAGGATGATCAGGAGAACGATGATCAGGATTGTGGTCATGAGGTTCCTCAGGTGTCGCGCAGGAACGTGGGCGTCGGCATGAAGGTTCCCCAGTCGGAGGTAACCGCCCTGACACACTGCGGCGGTATCATTTGGTGACGTGTCTCTCTCCTGGTCGACGCCGTCGTGCGTCCTGCTTGTCCTGGCGATCCTCATCGGCGCCGCGCTCGCCAAGAGCCTGCCGGCCGCGGTCTATCTGCTGAGCTTCTGGCACTACGGTCTCTACTGGCTGGCCTTCGCCTTCGGCGCGAGCGACTTCGACGCCTTCAAGCGCAATGCCATCGCCATGAAGACCATTTCGGTCACAGCCCTGGCCGTCGTCTACCTGAGCGCTCCCCTCGATCCGGTTTCGCTCGCCGTCATCCTGGGCGGCATCCTGCTCAACCTGCGCGCCGCCCAGGTCCTCGGGCTCGACCGCACCTACTACGGTCACGAGGTGGCCGGCCTGCCGGGGCAGCGCATCACCAGCTTTCCCTATTCGTTGACCGACCATCCGATGATCCTGGGCAACGTCGCGGCCTTCGGCGGCACGCTGATCAACGCGCCTTTCCGCGCCGAGTGGTGGCCGCTCGCGGGCCTGCATGTCGTCCTCAACATCGGCCTTCTGGCCATGGAGCTGGCGGGCCTGCGGCATCGCCGCGCCGTCCGGATCGGCGGCGGCTTCGTCCTGGCTGGGGCCCTGGTCGGCGCGGCCGTCGTCATTGCAAGAGGAGCGCCATGAGCATCTTTCCCGCGACCATCGGGCGGTTCGACGCGCCACGCGACCGGGCGGCCATCGACGGGCTCGTGCGCTGGGTCGAGGAGCGATATCGCGAAGACCTCGCAAAGCGGCCGTCCAAGCACGTCTATGTCAGCACGCTTCCCGCTCCCGTCGTCGCCGAGATCGACCGGCTGCGCGACAGCCCGCTCATCCGCGACCTGATCGCGCGGCAAGTGCCGGCCGGCAGCACCATCGCGCCGATGAAGCACACCGACGAGCTCTATCTCTCGCACTACAACAAGGACCGCGGCGGCGACCAGGGGCTGTTCGACAAGCACTACGACGGCAACCTGCGCTTCCTGTCGTCGAGCATCGTCGTGCGGGCGCTGATCTACCTGCAATCCGACGACACCTACAAGGTCGTGTTCGCCGACAGCCAGGTCGAGAAGGCCTTCACCAGTTACGAGTTCGGCCTGCTCGACTTCCATCGCGAGCTGCACTGGGTCGACGGCGCGTTCAACCCGGCCGACCGGCAGCGCATCCTGCTGAAGTGCAACTATCTCGTAACACTGCCCGAAGGCGCCGCGTTCGGCCGCGCGGCGCTCGCCGCCAATACCGCCGTGTTCTACGTCGTGAAGGCGGCGATGGAGTATTCCAAGAGCCCGCGCACGCCGGCGCAGATCGCCGTCGGGTTCGTGTGCAACCTGTTCCGCCGGCTGAACATCGTCCATCCGGCCATCCCGCTGGTCCTGAGCGCGGGCGTCCTCGCGGGGCTCGCCGGCGCAATCGGCTACGGCGTCTCTGTCCTGTAACCGGAACGCGGTACGAAGGTCGCTGGAAGAAACGCAAGACTTATAGACTTGATCCCCTCCTCCCGGTTCAGCGCCCGCCGGTGCGAACCAGCTCTCACGCCTCCTGCCGCCCACGCGCGCCTGTCGCAAGCCGACACGCGCGACCTGCCGCGACCTCCCCCTCTGTAGTTCAAGGAAATCGCCCATGACCGGCTTCTGGAACGAACTGAAAGTGCAGCGCTGGGACGACCATCGCTACTATCACCACAGCAAGGTCAACCAGTCGCTGCACCTCGTCAGCGCGACGAGCTTCCTGTTCGCCTATGTCGTGGCGTTCTCCGATCCCGCCATGGCCGCCCTGATCGGCTGGCTCATCGCCATGACCAGCCGCCAGGTCGGCCACCTGTTCTTCGAGCCGCGCGGCTACGACCAGATCAACCAGGCCACCGACGAATACAAGGAAGAGATCAAGGTCGGCTACAACATCAAGCGCAAGCTGGTGCTGCTGGCCGTGTGGGCCGCCTCGCCGCTCCTGCTGGTCGTCGATCCGACGTTGCTCGGCATCTTCACGCCGCACGCCGACTGGGCCGAGTTCATGACCCATGTCGGCGAGCTGTGGCTGACGGTCGGCCTGGGCGGGATCGCCTTCCGCGTCGTGCAGCTCTTCGTGCTGAAGGACCTCCAGACCGGCCTGGTGTGGGCGACCAAGATCGCCACCGATCCGTTCCACGACATCAAGCTCTACCACCGCGCGCCGTGGGAGCTTCTGACCGGGCGCTACACCAAGCACACGGCGCAGTCGGTCGCCGAACCGATCATCCCCGACGAGATCATCCCCGAGCTTGGCGAGGAGATCGTCGAGGAAGTCCCCGTCCCGATCTCGAAGCCCAGCGTCTAGGACTTTCTCCCCATCGCGGACTCCGCGATGGGGAGGTGGCCCCCATCCTTCCAAGCAGGTGGGCCGGAGGGGTCATGAGCAACCGTGGTGCTGCTTCCGACCCCTCCGTCCGCTTCGCGGACACCTCCCCAGCGCAGCTGGGGAGGAAGGACTTGGCGCAGCATCTCGCCGAGGATGCGCCGCTTGATGGCCTTGTCGGTGGCGAGCGCGCCCGGCTCCCACCAGCCGTCGCGGCGCATCGCCTCGGCGGCGGCGAGGAAGCGGTCGGCCACCGCCTCGAAGTCGGCGTCGCTGAAGTTGAAGCTGAAGATCAGGCGGCCGGTGCCGATCCAGGAGAGCGCCAGACCGGCCTCCCTGAGGTAGTACTGGAACATCCAGTTGTAGCGCGACGAAGCCGTGTAGCAGACCGTCCAGACCGACGAGAGATGGGCGATCGTGATCGGCAGGCCGCGCTCGCCGAGCCGCCGGTTGAGCGAGGCGGTGCGCCGCTCCCAGGTCGCGTCGAGCTCGCGGTAGGCTGCCTGCATGCCCGGCGTCTCGAGATGAGCCAGGAACTCGCTCATCGCCGCCATGACGTAGGGATGCGAGTTGAACGTGCCGCGGGCGAAGCACACATCGGCGGGCCGGTCGTCGCGGAAGCGCTTCATGAAGCGATGGTCGCCGCATACGACGCCGATCGGGAAGCCGCCGCCCACCGTCTTGCCGTAGGTCACGATGTCGGCTGCCACGCCGAAATATTCCTGGGCGCCGCCCAGCGCGAGACGGAAGCCCAGGAAGACCTCGTCGAAGATCAGCACGATGCCACGCTCGGAGCAGACGGCGCGCAGGGCTTTGAGCCAGGCCGCGTAGGCAGCGCGATCGACGCTCCTGTCCGGGCGGCTCGCGACCAGGGTCGAATCGGCCGGCGCGCCGCTGTTGGGGTACAGGGCCTGCACCGGGTTCACCAGGACGCAGGCGATGTCGCGCCGCGTGCGCAGTACGGCCAAGGTGCGCTCCGACATGTCGGCCAGCGTATAGGTCTCGTGCGCCGGCACCGGATTGCCGACGCCGGGCTGCACGTCGCCCCACCAGCCGTGATAGGCGCCGCAGAACACCACGGCGTGGCTGCGGCCGGTGTGATAGCGGGCGAGCCGCACCGCCTGCATGACCGCCTCCGTCCCCGACATGTGGAACGAGACCTCGTCCTTGCCCGAGATGCGGGCGAGCCGCGCGGCATTGTCGGCGACCAGCGACGGGTAATGGCCCAGCACCGGCCCGAGCTCGGCAACACGCGCCGCGCCGCGCTCCATGAAACCCTTGTAGAGGTCGTAGCCCAGCAGGTTGACGCCGTAGGAGCCGCTGAGGTCGTAGCGGGCGGTGCCGTCGAGATCGGTGACTTTTACGCCCGACGACCGGGCGACGAACGAGCCGGCGGGCAGCTCGGCCCTGACGCGCGGGCCGAACTGGAAGGGCACGCGATAGTTCTCGGTGAACTGCAGGTCCGAGATGTGAGCCGTCGCCTCGGCGGTGCGATCGAGCGTCCGCGGGCCCGCCGTGCGCAGCACGCGCGACAGCCGCTCGAAGCCGGCCCGCCGCCGCGCGGCAATCTCCTCGCCGGCGTCGTCGGCGCGGAAGAACCGCGCGTCGTCATAGGCGTAGCGCGGCACCAGCTTCGCGAGCGTGCGGGACATGCGGGCGTGGCCGGCGAGCGAGCGATGCTTGGCGCCCGACAGCGCGAGCCGGGCGCTGAGCCTGGGGCCGAGCAGCGCCACCACGATCAACAGCCCGGCCAGCGCGAAGGCCGCCACCGGCTCGATCTCGAACAGTCCTGTCATCACCCGTCCCTCGCTTCCGCGGCTGCGCCATGAGCCTGCTGAAAATCCTCCACCAGGAGGACATCAACTTCCTGCTGACCAACCGCATCCCGCGGCGCCTGGCGACGCGGTTGATCGGCTGGCTGAGCAAGATCGAGAATCCCCTGGTGGCGCGCGCGTCGATCGCGATCTGGCGCCTGTTCGCCGATCTCGACCTCAGCGATGCACGGCATCAATCCTTCAGGAGCCTGCAGGCCTGCTTCACGCGCGCCCTGAAGCCCGGCGCCCGCCCGGTCGATGCCGATCCGCAGATCCTGACGAGCCCGTGCGACGCCATCGTCGGCGCCTGCGGCACGATCGCGGGCACCGAGCTCGTGCAGGCCAAGGGCTTCCCCTACACGCTGCACGACCTCCTGGCCGATCCGGCCCTGGTCGAAACCTATCGCGGCGGCAGCTACGTGACGCTCAGACTCACCTCGAGCATGTACCATCGCTTCCACGCGCCGCATGACGGCACGGTCGAGCGTGTCACCTACATTTCCGGCGATACCTGGAACGTCAATCCGATCGCGCTCCGCCGCGTCGAGCGGCTGTTCTGCAAGAACGAGCGCGCGGTGATCCGCACGCGGCTCGCCCAGGGCCACATCGTCACCCTGGTGCCGGTGGCGGCCATCCTGGTCGCCAGCATCCGGCTGCACTTCCTCGATGTCGTGATGAACATGAACTATCGCGGCGCCGCGGCGATCGACTGCAACGCGGCCTTCCGCAAAGGCGACGAGCTCGGCTGGTTCGAGCACGGCTCGACGATCATCGTCTTCGCGCCGCCGGGATTTCAGCTCTGCAGCGAGGTGCGCGAGGGCACGGTGATCCGCATGGGCCGCGCGCTGATGCGCCTGCCCTGACGGCGCTCCGATGTGGGGGGCGGACGGGTACGGCAACGTCCATCTTGTGAATCGAGGGCGTTGCCGATTCGTGATGTTGTCGTGTCGGTCGGGTGACAATCGCTACGCGAAGACCCGCCCGCCGGGCGGCTTGCCGGCCGCCGCCCGGCCGGCACAATCGCATCATGTCCTCGTCCTCCCCCTCCCCGGTCGACGCCGTCGTCGTCGGTGCCGGTTTCGGCGGGCTCTACGCCCTGTATTGCCTGCGCCAGATGGGTTTCGGCGCCTTGGCCTTCGAGGCGGGCGACGGGGTCGGCGGCACTTGGTACTGGAACCGCTATCCCGGCGCGCGCTGCGACGTGGAGAGCCTGCAATATTCCTATTCGTTCTCGGCCGAGCTCGACCAGGAATGGACCTGGACCGAGAAGTACGCGCCGCAGCCCGAGATCCTGGCCTACGCCAACCACGTCGCCGATCGCTTCGACTTGCGCCGCGACATCCGCTTTTCCACGCGGGTGACGGCTGCGACCTTCGACGAGGCGAAGGCATGCTGGCTCGTCGAGACCGAGAGATTGGACGGAAGTGGGGGCGACAGGGTCGAGGCGCGCTTCTGCCTGATGGCCGTGGGCTGCCTCTCGTCGGCCAACAAGCCGCCCTTCGCGGGCATGGCCGACTTCAAGGGGCCGATCTGGCATACCGGCGAATGGCCCAAGGAGGGCGTCGACTTCACCGGGCAGCGGGTCGGCGTGATCGGCACGGGGTCGTCGGCCATCCAGTCGATTCCCCTGATCGCCGAGCAGGCGGCGGCGCTGACGGTGTTCCAGCGCACGCCCAACTATTCGGTGCCGGCCTGGAACGCGCCGCTCGATCCTGCGCACGTGGCCAAGGTCAAGGCCGACTATCCGGCCCTGCGCGCCAAGGCGCGGGCGCGGCCGACGGGCTTCTACTTTCCCTTCAACGCCAAGCCCGCGCTCGAGGCGACGCCTGAGGAGCGCCGGCGCCAGTACGAGGCATTCTGGGCGAGCGGTGGCCTGCCCTTCCTCGGCGCCTATGGCGACCTGCTGTTCAACAAGCAGGCCAACGACACCATCGCCGACTTCGCGCGCGAGAAGATCCGCGGCATCGTGAAGGATCCGGCGACGGCGGCGCTGCTCTGCCCCGACAACGTGTTCGGCTGCAAGCGCCTGTGCGTCGATACCGGCTATTTCGACACCTACAACAAGCCGCATGTGAAGCTGGTCGACGTTGCCAAAACGCCGATCGAGCGGTTCACCAACGAGGGCATCGTCGTGGCGGGCACGCTCCATCCGCTCGACGCCGTGGTCTGCGCCACCGGGTTCGCGGCCATGACCGGCTCGTACGACAAGATCCGCATCACCGGCCGCGGCGGGCTGACGCTCGCCGAGAAATGGCGCGCGGGCCCGCGCACCTATCTCGGTGTCGCCTCGGCGGGCTTTCCCAACCTGTTCATGATTACCGGACCCGGCAGCCCCTCGGTGCTGGCCAGCATGATCCAGGCGATCGAGCAGCACGTCGACTGGATGGTCGACCTGATGGCGCACATGCGCGATGCCGGCGCCAGGAGCTTCGAGCCCAGGGTCGAGCACGAGGACCAGTGGGTGGCGCACGTCAACGAGGTGAGCCAGGTGTCGCTGCGCTCGACCTGCAGCTCGTGGTACGTCGGCGCCAACGTGCCCGGAAGGCCGCGCGTGTTCATGCCCTATATCGGCGGCTTCCCGGTCTATGTGCAGAAGTGCAACGAGGTCATGGATGCCGGCTACGACGGCTTCGTGCTCGACGGTGCGACGGCAGGCAATGCATCGCCCGAGGTGCGCCTCACCAGGCGCTGGCACGTACCGCTCGACATGGACGTCATCTCGCCCGCCATGCTCGCGGCCAAACGCGTGCCCGTGGTCTGAGGCGTGTCGCGAATTGTTCGCAGTCCGGGTTGCGACGGGCGGTCGTTCGCGATCGGCTAAACGGTAACCGCAAGCAACGAATCCGCTGGTGATGGCGTTTCGCCTGCACAAGGGGTTCCCACAGTTTTTGATCGAGACGGCCATGACATTGCGAGGTCTGCCGACCGCGGTCTGCCTGCTGGCGGCACTCGGCATCTGCACGACGGTTCCTCCGGCCTGGACGGCTGACCATGACACCAGCGTCTGCGCCGCCGGCGGCAACGGTGGCGGCAATGGTGGTGGAAACGGCGGCGGCAATGGCGGTGGAAACGGTGGCGGCAACGGCGGTGGAAACGGCGGCGGCAACGGCGGTGGTGGCGCGGGCGGTGCCGGCGGGGGTGGCGCGGGTGGCGCGGGTGCTGGAGGTGGAGCGGGTGCCGGCGGCGGAGCGGGTGCCGGCGGAAGCGCCGGTGGCTCCGGCGGCAGTGGAGGTTCCAGTGGTGGCTCTGGCGCCGGTGGCGGCGGAAGTGCCGGTGGCGGCGGAAGTGGCGGTGGTGGCTCTGGCGCCAGTGGCGGCGGCAGTGCCAGTGGTGGCTCCGGCGCCGGTGGCGGCGGGAGTGCCGGTGGCGGCGGAAGTGCCGGTGGCGGCGGCAGTGCCGGTGGCGGGTCGGGCGCGAGCGGCGGAACGGGCGGCAGCTCAGGCAGTGCCGGTGGCACCGCTTCGGCAGGCAATGCTGTCGGCGCGGTCGGCCCGGCCTCCAACAGCGTCGAAGCGGCTCACAATGGTGGTACGGGCCTCGGCCTTGGCCCCTCGTTCGGCGGTGCGGGCAATGGCGTCCCGGGCGGCAACGGCATCGGCGGGATCGATGCGGGTGGCGTTCCGTCCTCGGGCACCACGTCCCTGCAAGGGGCGCGCCCCTATTCGCTGCGCGCCATCTATTTCCGCCGCGACCAGTTCAAGAGCCCGGCGGATTGCCTGACGGCCGCCTATAGTCGGCGGCTGCCGCTCGAAGTCTGCCAATGATCGACGAATCCGACGACGTCGCGACCTGGCGCTTCCAGCGCATGTCGGCGCTGGCCCTGGTCGGCTCGGCGATGCTGCATGCGACGGCGCTGGCGGCCCTGCTGCCCGAGACGACGCCGCGCCAGGAGCGCCTCAGCGAGCAGGCGATCGAGGTCACGCTCGAGCAACCGACGGCGCCGCTCGAGGCGCCGGCCTTGCCGGCCGCCGAGCAGGCGGCGCAGAGGCTGCCGTCGGGGGCCTTGTCGTTCGCGCCCGCGGCGTTGGCGCCTGGCCCGTCGGAGGCCGCGTCGGCGCCGCTGCCAGTGCCAGCCGAGCCGCACATTGCCGCCATCCTGCCGTCGGCCGAGCCGCCGCCCCTCACCGTCCGCGATTTCGGCACCAGCGCCGCGCCGGCCGGACCGCTGCCCACCCTCGAGACGATGGTTCCCGCCGTCGATGCGCCGCCGCAGGTCAGCGGCCGCGACATCGCGCGCACCGCGCCCAGTGCGCTCGCCAGGTCGTCGATCATGCAGGACCGCCCGCAGGCGCCGGCGCCGCAGCAGGTCGTGCGTCAGGCCACGCCCAAGCGGGCCTCGCAGCAGAACGAGGCCGTGCGAGACGGTGGGCCGTCGCCCGGCATGGCCTCGCCGGTGACGCGGACCGCGGCCAGCTACAGCGCCCACCAGGCGGAGCAGGACTACCTGCTGCAGATCGTGCGCCGGCTGTCGCAGGCGCGCTTCACGCCGGCGACGCGCGAGGAGCGCGAGCGCGGCCTGGTGGTCGTGCGGCTGACGATCGGGCGCGACGGAAGGCTGCTCGACGCGGTCCTGGCAAGGCCGAGCGGCGCGCCCAACCTCGACCGCGGTGTCATCGAGACGATCCGCAAGGCCTCGCCGTTTGCGCCGCTGCCGGCGGAGCTTGCCGCCAACAGCCATACGTTCATCGTGCCGATCGACTACACGCAGGAACGGTAGCGCCTAGCGCCTAGCGCCTTGTCAGATAGTCCCAGGCCGCGAGCGCATGGACCTTCATCACGTGATGGAACTCCGCCAGGCTGACGCTCTCGTCGACGCCGCCCATGCCCGCGGGTGAGCAGCCATAGACGAAGGCCGGCACACCCTTCATCCGCCAGAAGCGCGTGTCGGTGCCGCCCAGGCTGACGATGGGTTGCGGCGGCGATGCGAGCAGCGCGCCGGCGCGGCGCGACAGATGGCCCATCATCTCGTGCGTGGGGTCGGAGACGTTGGCTTCGGGTCCGCCCGGCAGCAACTCCTCGAAGCGCGTGCCGGGATGACGCTGGGCGATCTCGGCGACCCTGGCCAGCACCGCGGCGCGGCTGATGCCGACGGGCAGGCGGAAGTCGACTTCCAGCACGCACTCGGGCGGCAGCATGTTGATCTTCACGCCGCCCTGGATGGTGCCGACATTGACCGAGACGCGGCGCATGACCTCGGCCGCGCCCGCGCCCAGCGACACCTCGGCGGCCGCGCGCACCTCCGGCTGGTCGAGCGTGGCGCGCACCGTCGCCGGCTCGTCAGGCGCCATCTTCTCGATCGCGAGCAGGTCCTGGATCAGGGCCGCCGCCATCTTGTTGGCGCTGCCGCCGGTATGGGGATAGGCGCTGTGGCCACCCTTCACGGCGATGGTGAAGCGCAGCCACAGCATGCATTTCTCGCCGAAGCGCACGGTGGCAAGGCCGCTCGGCTCGCTGTTCAGCACGCAGTCGCCCGTCACCTCCCTGGCGCAGTTCTCCAGCAGCCAGGCCGTGCCCCACTTGCCGCCGGTCTCCTCGTCCGACACCACGGTCAGCGTGACGCGGCCGGAAAGCTCCTCGCGCAGGCGATGGAGATAGGCGAAGGCGAACAGGAGCGCCGTGGTGCCGCATTTCATGTCGACGGTGCCGCGGCCGTGCAGGCGACCATCGGCGATGTCACCCGACCACGGATCGCGCTGCCACGCGGCGCGGTCGCCGACCGGGAAGACGTCGAGATGGCCGTTCAGCACCAGATGGCGGCCGGGACCTTTGCCGCCCTCGAAGCTCGCGATGATGTTGGGGTTGCAGGCCTTGGGCGCTTCGGTGCGATGGGCGATGCCCTCCTTGTCCAGGAAGGCGCGGAAGAGATCGGCGGCCTCGCGCGTGTCGCCCGGCGGGTTGGCGGTGTCGATGCGGGCGAAGCGCTGCAGGAAGTCGACCTGACGGTCGCGCTCCGACTCGAGAAAGCCCAGCAGCTCGCCTTCCGCGGTCATGCACGCCCCAGGTCGGGAGCGGGCGCCTCGTGCACGATCCGGCCGTCCTTGATCACGGCAAGGCAGGGCGCGCCGCCGATCGCGTAGGCGATGCCGCGCGGATCGTCGGTGTCCCATACCGCGAGGTCGGCCGGGCGGCCGACGGCCAGGAGGCCGGCGCTCGCCTGCAGGCCGAGCGCCCGCGCCCCGTTCACCGTGAAGCCCCTGAGCGCCTCCTCGGGCGTCAGCCGGAACAGGAAACAGGCGAGATGCATCTGCGCGGCCGGCGAGACGGTGGGCGAGCTCACCGGGTTGGAGTTGGTGGCGAGCGCCATGGGCACGCCGAGCTCGCGGAAGAGTTTTACCGGCGGCTTCTGCGTCTCGTTCAAAGAGAAGTGCGCGCCGGCCAGCAGGGTGGCGACCGTGCCGGCCTCGGCCATGGCGCGAACCGTGGCCTCCGAGGCGTATTCGAGATGGTCGGCCGACAGGCCGCGATGGCGGGCGACGACGGCGCCGGCGCCGAAGTCGGTGTATTGGTCGGCGTGCAGCTTTACCCCGAGGCCGTACGACCGCGCCTTGTCGAACAGGCGATCCATCTGCGCGTGGTTGAACCCCACCTTGTCGCAAAAGCCGTCGACCTGGTCGACCAGGCCCTGGCGCACCGCCTCAGGCAAGACCTCGTCGCACATGAAGGCGACATAGTCGTCGCGCCGGCCGGCGAACTCGGGCGCGAGGCCGTGAGCGCCGAGATAGGTCGAGACGACCGTGACCGGCAGGTCGCGACCGAGCTGGCGCGACACGCGCATGGTGCGCAGCTCGGTCTCCTTGTCGAGGCCGGCGCCCGACTTGCTCTCGACCGTGGTGACGCCGTTGGCGATCAGCCGGCTCATGCGCGCGCGGGTCGCGGCGTAGAGCGCTTCCTCCGACAAGAGCCGCGTGCGCTTCACCAGATTGCCGACGCCGCCGCCGGCCGGCTCGAGATCCCAACGCTGGCCGCCCTGGCTCAGCACCTCGAAATCCACGAGGCCTTCCTCGCCGTAGACGATGTGGGTGTGCGGGTCGACCAGGCCCGGCGTGACGACCTTGCGCGAAAGGTCGCGGACGGTCGCAGCCGGCGGCGCCCCGGCGGCCGGTCCGATCCACGCGATCTTTCCGTTGGCGATGCCGACCGCGCCGTCGCGCACCAACCCGAAAGGACGATCGTCGGCCATGGTGGCGACTGCCGCATTGGTCAGGAGCAAGTCGAGCATGCATCACGCTAGCACGGTCTTGTTGGCTTTCGACAGACGCAATACTCTCGGTAGAGCGAGACCGACCCGATGCCGCTCAAGTGGGAAATCCTTCACGACCAGAAGCTGGTCCACATCGTCGCCAAGGGACGCGTGACGCTGCCGGAGATGGAAGAGCATTTCGACGCGCTGGCGGTGGCCGACGTGCTGCAATACGGCAAGCTGTTCGACGCCACCGAGGCCGACCCGATCTACAGCGACCAGGACGTCCTGGCGATGGGCGCGAGGCTCAGCGCCTATACCGCCACCTTGAAGAGCGGCCCGCTGGCCGTCATCGGCCTCAGCGAGAAGGCGCGCTCGGCGTTTCGGCGGTTCGTCAACATCTCGCCAGCCAAGCGGCCGGCCCGGATATTCAAGACCGAGAGGGAAGCGCGCGCCTGGCTCAAGGAAGTGGCGGGCCAGGTCGACGACCAGCGCAAAGAGCCGTTCCATACGCAGAAGGGGTGAGGCTCCGACGCTGCGCTCCGTGTGATCTTGATGGTCTGTTTAGACTAGTAGCCTTCGCGCCAGCCGCGCCGGATAAGGGCAGCCCGCATGATCTGAATGGCAATTGTCGATTGCAGTGCCATCGCCGCGAGCGGGATGCCGATGACGGAGATGAGGTTGACCATCGTATTGTCGACCAGTCCGACAATGGCAATGACCAAGGCCGTCGCCGTCGCGCCAAGAGCAACGCTGATCGCGAGCATGACCACGGCAGGTCTGGGAAAACCTCGCAGCAAGACGTAGACCGGGCCGCCGAGTGCGGCCCAGAAATACGACCACCCATCGAGAAACTGCGATTCGTCGGTCTCGAGGTTATCGAAACGGTAGGTTTCGAACAGCACATCAGGCTCCGCCTCGATACTGAGGCCCAAGGAGCACTAAGAGTGAAGACCGAGCGGAACGCCGAGTTTTGGCAATCCAAGGCAAAGAGTGTGCGCCAGCAAGCCAGCACGATGCGGAACGCTCAAGCCAACGCCATGATGCTTGAAGTTGCAGCGAACTACGAGCAGCTCGCCCTTATCGCTGAAGTCACCAGAGCGAAATTAGCCCCGCAAGCGATCCAATTTCAGTCACTCGCTCGCGGTGCCGGCCTGACATCCATAGGTTGATGGAAAATCGTTAAATCCCCCTACCGCTAGTCTTTTCGAATGCACAAATTGCATTCGATGTCACTATGCAACTACGCACATCTTAGATACTATTTGGCACAACTTGGCGAAGGTTGAGCCTCAGTAAGCTTTGCGGAGTGGGACACCTTGAGTACGTGGGAGTCGACCGAGGCACAGCCCCCCGGTGGCGCCTAACGCGCCATGATCCGCTATGATCCCAGTCCCGCCACGCCCATTGCCTTGGTCGATGACGACGCACTTTATTGCGAGGCAATGGCCGGCGCCTTGTCCGAAAGGCGCTTCGCCGTGGAGGCGTTTCTCGAAGGCAACGACTTCCTTGCGGCCCTGCATCAGGGTCTCGCCGTCCGTCTGGTGCTGCTCGACTGGTCTCTGCCCGGGATGACGGGCCTCGCCCTGCTGACCGAGCTACGCCAGCGCGGCTTCGACATTCCTGTCGTTTTCCTCACGGGCGCGTCGGCGGTCGACCGCGAGCTTTCCGCATTCAGCCATGGCGCGATCGACTTCGTCGACAAGGCACGCGGCGTGGAGGTGCTGGCGCCACGGCTGCGCCGTCTCGTTGGCGTCGAACCGCTGAATTTACAGCCCCTGACGCAAGGGGAGCTCGTGTTGCACCCCGCTTCGGCGCGTGCCGACTGGCACGGTCGCGATCTCGGCCTCACCGTCAGCGAATACAAAGTCGTCGCCATGCTGGTGGCGACGTACGGCCGAGGCGTTAGCTATCGCGGGATTTACGACACGGTACACTATGAAGGCTTTGTCAGCGGCTGGGGCGAACGCGGATATGAGGTCAACGTTCGCAGCATCATGAAACGCATTCGCCGCAAATTTTGGAAGATCGATCCCGCGTTCGACGAGATCCGTAACGTTATTGGGTTCGGTTACTGCTGGGCTCTGCCTGCGCGAGCGAGCGAACTGGGCGAACGCCGAGGCGACATCCGATGATTCGCCAAGTGACGGCGTCCTGTAAAAATCCTGACTCAAGACTCGTTTGCAGCGGACCGCCCCGCCTCTGCTCACCACTCGCGAGATCAGGGAAGAACTAGACCGGAACAAAGATCATCCAGCCGACCGCCACGACGCAAGACAAGAGCAATCCGACGATCAGGTAGTCCAGAAATTTTAGCAAGGGTCCCCCGTTTACGTCGATTTATGGCGTGACGGCGGAAAAGGGTGTGACGATTTCGTGCAATTCAATCACGCCGCGGGAGCGACGCCGCCACAAGACAGTTGAGATGTGGGTAGGCGCGGCATTCTTGACGTTTCCATTTCGGCTAATCGTTTTCTCGGTATTCAATCCATGAAAATCACAAAGCGCGATCGAGAGGCGGTCGTGGACAAATGTCAGGCGGTTGGGACCAGCGCCGCGCTCCTGGCCCTCGTTTGGGCCGCCATTGAACTGGCCATCGGCATCGATCTGCTGGGACTCTTGATCTTCGCCCTGCTTACAGCCGTGGCCGTGGCGGCGGTCGTGATGATCGTTGCTCTCCAGGCGGGGTGGTTCAGGGCATATCTCGACGAGACGCCTGAAAGTGACCTCGTGAGCACTGATTCCAAGCGCGGGGACTAGAATGAGGATGCCGCAAACCAGTCAAACGTCAGGTGCAACCGGTCAGAACGACGCCGGCGGTTGACGAGACAACGGCCTTGTCGGCTTGCCTGGTCGTGCTCGATTCGAAGTCGGCCGGTGCGATGGGCTGACCGTCAATAGCGAATCGATCGAGCCTACAATGGCGACGACGACTGCCCCAATGGCGAAGAAAAGCTGAGTGACGACGCCGGTGACGAGCGCGTCAAGAACTGAGGCCAGTAGCAAACCGTAGACGGGGTCCGCGAGGGCCCCCCGATCGCTTCGACTTGTTTGCAGACGATTGCAAAGAGGATGCGAGGCAGCACGATTCCGACGGCGCAACTGTCGGCCTTCAAGGCTCGCTGCGGCCAACAGATAGGTCGCAGCGCCAAGCGCGAACTCTCACCCCAAGCCCCAGCTTGGCCACGCCCGCGGGCCAAGTGACCTGCCACTATCGATACGGGTGTTGTGGGGTGGATATGGTGCGATGGTATCGGGCGGCCGCCCTTTGCTGCGGCGCCGCAATTGCCGTTCTCGGCAGCTGGCGCGACGTTAGTGCGCAAGGCGGTGTTGGGGGTGCCGTAGGTGGTGTCGCAGGGGCAGTGGGAGCCGCCGTAGGCGGCGTCGCGGGTGCAGCAGGCGCCGCGGTAGGTGGCGTCGCGGGTGCAGCGGGCGCGGCGGTAGGCGGCGTTGCCGGTGCAGCGGGCGCCGGCGTCGGTGGTGCCGCCGGCGCAGGCGGTGCTGCGGTTGGTTCGGCGGTGGGTGGCGTCGGCGGCGCCGGGGCGGGCTCGGGGAGCGGCAGCGCCTCGGGAAGTTCCGCGGGGGCGGGAGGAGGCGCAGGCGCCAGCGGCGGAGGCGGAAGCAGCGCCGGCAATGGGGCCGCTAGCGCTGGCAGTGGCGCCACCGGCATCGGCAATGGCGGGCCAAGCCTCGCAGTA
>Ga0081539_10003519_pt1 | contig 19093 bp, 19 predicted proteins | sample TabmetS4T2R2_FD_71023 | JGI IMG/M metagenome (GOLD analysis project Ga0081539, IMG submission 71023) | Tabebuia heterophylla rhizosphere microbial communities from the University of Puerto Rico - S4T2R2 | ecosystem: Host-associated > Plants > Roots > Rhizosphere ...
TGGCGCCGATCCTCGGGCATGTTCGCTTCGCTCGCCAGATCGTCGTATCGCTCTGGATCGGAGCCGACCATCAGGCAAATCACGTTGTAGGCGCGCTGCAGGTCGAGGCCATGGGCGTCGTAGTAGACGGCGGTCTCGCCCTTTTCACGGCTGCGCCGATCGCTGATCATCCAACTCTTGACGGCATTGACCAGGATCCGATGTGTGAACTCGGATTTCATCTCGAGCATCGTGATGGTTGCGAACGCATCGGCCGCGTCCTCCTCGCGACCGAGCACCGGCAGCCCGAGGTCCGTGATCAGGCCATGCCCCACCTCATGCAGCAGGGCAAAGAGCGTGTTGCCGAGCGTGAACTCGGTCGTCGCCTTGAGCTTGGCGCGCGGCACATCCTTCACGCGCGGATGCGTTGAGATCGCTTCAACGGCGGCTTCCAGGCGCGCTTCGCAATCAGGCGAGTCGACCTGAGATCCCGCCAGAGCAGTCCCGCAAGTGAGCGTCCCGAGGAACAGCGCCGCTGTCCAGGATCGCGAGCGCGGTTGACGAACGATGATGACGCTTGATCGCGAGTCTTGCATCGCACATCTCCAGTCTCAGCGCTTGTAGTGCGCCGCGCAAGGGAGCCTGCGGCCATAGCCATCTTCTGTCACGCAGTCGTAGTGATTCTTCTCCGAGCGCGGCTGCCGATAGGTGGCCGAGCACGGGCGCCTGCGGCCGTCCTCGCCTTCAATGATGCATTCGTAGGGATTGTTCGCGGTCCGCTTCGCAGACGTCGTGGCGGCGTGCGCGGCCGCACTGAAGAGCAGACCAAGCGCGACCAGGAAGATCGTGATGGGCAGAGATATGTTCATGACGATCCGTTGTATGTGTGTTCGTGATGGAGAACGCCCACCGCGGCAGAACGATGGCGTCCGCTGAGCTTCGCCCTGAACTGGTCTGCATTGCCAAAAACCGGTGTCCGTTGTCCCGAAGATGCGTCTCTTGCATCCTGGTATCCATCAGACCTACGGGTTTTTCGGCTATACCTTGGTCTTGGGACTGGTTGGTCCCGGCCGATAGGCTCACGGCAGAACATGCGAGCGAGGAATCTAGGGGCGCGGCCCGTTCCCGCGGGAACCGCCCGTGGTCTAGACTGATGCGGACCGGCAGGACAGAGGGTCACGCATGCGCAATGTCTTCATCGTGGCAGCGACGGGATTGATCGCAGCAGCAACGGCCGCGCTCGCCCAATCGTCCTCTCCCAACGGCGTCAAGACGCTGGCGCCCGAAGGCGCGATCAAGACCACCGGGACCTGGGATCTTGGCACGCGTGCGGGCGATTTCATCTTCGTGGCCGGCATGCGCGGCATCGACCCCAAGACCAACACGCTGGTTCAGGGCGACGAGGCCCGAATCCGCCAGGCGTTCCTCAACATGAAGCTGATTGCCGAATCCGAAGGCGCAAGCCTGCGCGATTGCGTTCGCATCGTCGTCTATGTGACCGACATGTTTCGCTTCCGGCCGCTTGTGAACAAGGTGCAGGAAGAATTGTGGGGCAAGCCGCCCTATCCGCCGCGGACCATCGTCGAGGTTCACCGCCTCAACCAGGACGACATCATGGAGGTGGAGGGGACATTTTACGCCCCGCCGAAGAAGTGAGCTCGCAATCCCGTCGCGCCTGCACGCTGCCGAGGTTCGGAGCTGGCAGCGAGCCTATCGGCTCGTGCAGATGGGCGCCTCCTCACGGATAGATTGCAGACGCACATGCGGCTTCACGAGTCCTTTTCGTGCGCCTTGCTCTAGGTGATTGAGAAGGCGTCGGATGCAGCGTACGTAGGATTCCGTACAGGCAGTGCGAGGGTGGGGTATGCCGAAGAAGCCGGACAAGCATCGCAGGCTTGCAAAGCGGCACAGCGCGCGAGCCGGAGAGTGCAGCCCGCAATTGCGCGAAATCCTTGAGACGCTCGGAGAGACCTCCGAACAGGCAGACCTGCAACGTGTGCGCCCGCGCGCAAAACGCGTCCGAGGAGACGAGCACCAGTTACTTAGTCCGTAGCCCTGCGCCCACAGAGTTGCGGACGAAGAGGAAGCCTCGGATGATGCTCGATCTGAGGCTTCTTCGCTTCGCGCCTTCAGGTTGCTGGAAACGCGAGCTCAAGAGAATGCCGTCCGGCTCGCTCCTCCGCAGCGCTCCGATGCGTCGCGCGACCTCGGCGGACATCGGCCGGGTCTCGGCCGATTCATCAAGATGCCGCCTGACCTCCTCGCACCCGCTTCAGCACCTGCTCGACATGCGCGATCGGCGTGTCGGGCAGAATGCCGTGCCCGAGATTGAAGATCAGCCGACCCTGGCCGTAAGCGTCCAGAATGTCGTCGACCGCGCGATCGAGCGCCGCGCCGCCGGCGCGCAGTACCAGCGGATCGAGATTGCCCTGCACGGCGACGCGGTTCTGCACGCGCATGCGCACGAAGACGGGCTCGGCGGTCCAGTCGACGCTGACCGCGTTGACTGCGACCTCGTCCAGATAAGCGATCAGTGAGGCGCCGGCGCCGCGCGGAAAACCGATGATCTTCGCGTTTGGAACCGCGCGCCGAACATTCGTGATCATCTGCCGCACCGGCATGATGCACCAGCGGTGAAATTCGCGCGGCGGCAGCACGCCGGCCCAGGTGTCGAAGATCTGGACCGCGTCGGCGCCGGCGCGCAGCTGCTCGATCAGATAGCGCGACGACACGTCGACCAGGATCTCGATCACTCGCGCGAACGCGGCCGGTTCGCGATAGGCCATGAGTCGCGCCGGTGCCTGGTCCGGCGTGCCCTGGCCGGCGATCATGTAGGTCGCGACCGTCCAGGGTGCGCCGCAAAAGCCGAGCAGCGCGACGTTCTCGGGAAGCTGCGCCTTCACGCGCCGCACCGCCTCGTAGACCGGCGCGAAAACCTGCGCGTCGGCTTCGCGCGTCAGCGCATTGAGTTTGGCCGCGTCATCCAGCGGCTCGAGCCGCGGGCCTTCGCCGACCTCGAAGGTGACCTCGCACCCGAGCGCATGCGGCACCACCAGGATGTCGGAGAACAGAATCGCCGCGTCGAAGCCAAAGCGCCTGATCGGCTGTAACGTCACTTCGGCGGCGAGTTCCGGCGTAAAGCAAAGGTCGAGAAAGCCGCCGGCCTGCTCGCGCACCGCGCGATATTCCGGCAGGTAGCGCCCGGCCTGCCGCATGAACCATACGGGCGGGACCGGCTGCGCGCGGCCGGAGAGGACTTCGAGGATCGGTTTCACCCGTCCTGCTTACACGCTAGATTGGGGCGAAAGCAAAGCAGGACATTCATGCGCATCGACGCGATCAAGATCGGCAACAACCCGCCGGAGGACGTCAACGTCATCATCGAAGTTCCGATCGGCGGCGAGCCGATCAAATACGAGATGGACAAGGCCGCCGGAACGCTCGTGGTCGACCGCTTCCTGCACACGCCGATGCGCTACCCGGGCAATTACGGTTTCGTGCCGCACACGCTTTCGGAGGACGGCGACCCGATCGACGTGCTGGTCGCCAATACGCGGCCGATCGTGCCCGGCGCGGTGATCAATGTGCGCCCGGTCGGCGTGCTGAAGATGCAGGACGAGGCTGGCGGCGACGAGAAAGTGCTCGCGGTGCCGATGCCGAAGCTCACCAAGCGCTACGAGCAGGTGCGCGAATACACCGATCTGCCCGAGATCACGCTGCAGCAGGTGCGGCACTTCTTCGAGCACTACAAGGATCTCGAGGTCGGCAAGTGGGTGAAGGTGCTCGGCTGGGGCAATGCCGCCGAGGCGAAGAAGATGATCGCCGACGCGATTGCGCGGGCGAAACATGGCTAGCGCGTCGTCTCCGAGCTGGGTCGGTCAGTCGATCGAGCGGGTGGAAGACGCCGCGCTGCTCACCGGCCGCGGCCGCTACATCGACGACATCGCGGTGCCGCCCGGAACCTTGCAGGCGGCGGTGCTGCGCTCGCCGCATCCGCACGCGCGGATCCGTTCGATCGATGTCGCTGCGGCGCGCGCCGCCAAGGGTGTCGCCGCGGTGATCACCGCGGCCGAAGTGACGGCGCTCGGCGCGCCGCTGCTCGCCGGCGTGAAGGCGAACATCCAGTGCTGGCCGATCGCGGTCGAACGGGTGCGCTATGTCGGTGAGCCGGTTGCGGTCGTCGTGGCGGCCGATCGTTATCTCGCCGAGGACGCACTCGAGCTGATCGAGCTCGACTACGAGCCGCTCCCCGTGACGTTGCGGCCGGCCGATGCGCTCAAACCGGACAGCGCCGTGCTGCATGACGGGCTCGGCTCCAACATCGCGAGCGACCGCTCGTTCCGCTACGGCGATCCGGAGGCCGCCTTCGCGGCCGCGCCGCATCGCGTCTCGGTCAAGGTCGACTATCCGCGCAATTCCTGCACGCCGATCGAGACCTACGGGCTTGTCGCCGACTACGATCCGGGCGAGGACGCCTATGACGTGCTCGCGACCTTCCAGGGCCCGTTCAGCATCCATGCCGTGTTGGCGCGCGCGCTGAAAGTGCCGGGCAATCGCTTGCGGCTGCGCATGCCGCCGGACTCCGGCGGTAGCTTCGGGGTGAAGCAGGGCATCTTTCCGTATATTGCGCTGATGGGCATCGCGGCGCGCGTCGCCGGCCGGCCGGTGAAATGGATCGAGGACCGGCTCGAGCATCTCACCGCGTCGGTCTCCGCGACCAATCGGTTGATCACGCTCGAGGCGGCCGTCGAAAGCGACGGGCGCATCACGGCGCTCGCCTGGGACCAAGTCGAGGATGTCGGCGCGCATATCCGCGCGCCCGAGCCGGCGACGCTCTACCGCATGCACGGCAATCTGACCGGCGCCTACGACATCAAGAACGCGTCCGTGCGCAACCGCGTGGTGATGACCAACAAGACGCCGACCGGGCTCAATCGCGGCTTCGGCGGCCCGCAGGTCTACTACGCGCTCGAGCGGCTGATGCAGCGCATCGCGGTCACGCTCGCGCTCGATCCGCTCGACGTCATCCGTCGCAATCTGGTGCCGAGCGGCGCCTTCCCGTTTCGCACAGCCACCGGCGGCTTGCTCGACTCCGGGGACTATCCGGCCTGCGTCGCGCAAGCGGTGGAGCAGGGCGGCCTTGGCGAGTTGCGCGCGCGGCAAGAAGCGGCGCGCCAGGAGGGCCGGCTCTACGGCATCGGCATGACCGCGGTGGTCGAGCCGAGTGTCTCCAACATGGGCTACATCACGACCGTGCTGACGCCCGAGGAGCGCCGCAAGGCCGGTCCGAAGAACGGCGCGCAGGCGACCGCGACGATCGCGCTCGATCCGGGCGGCGCGGTCGCGGTGCATGTCTCGTCGGTCCCGCAGGGGCAGGGCCATCGCACCGTGGTGTCGCAGGTGGTCGCCGATGCGTTTGGCCTCAAGCCGTCCGACATCCGCGTCATCACTGAGATGGATACGGCGCGGGATTCCTGGTCGATCGCGTCGGGCAATTACGCGAGCCGCTTCGGCGCGGCGGTGTGCGGCGCCGTGCAGCTTGCGGCCGAGCGCGTGCGCGGCAAGCTCGCGCGTGCCGCCGCTGCGCAGCTCAACGTGCCGGCCGACGAAGTGGAGTTCGTCGCCGGCCGTGTCCGTGCCAGGGGCAATCCCGACAATGCGCTGCCGTTCGCACGCCTTGCGGCTGCGGCGCATTGGGCGCCGGGCACGCTCGCCGACGAAGATCACGCGCTGCGCGAGACCGTGTTCTGGACGCCGCCGCAGCTCACCGCGCCGACCGAAGCAGATGGCATCAATTCCTCGCTCTGCCACGGCTTCATCTTCGATTTTTGCGGGCTGGAGGTCGACCGCGTGACCGGCGCGGTGCGCATCGACAAGTACGTGACGATGCATGACTGCGGCCGCGTGCTGCATCCCGGCATGGTCGCCGGCCAGGTCACGGGCGGCTTTGCGCAGGCGCTCGGCGCCGCGCTCTATGAGGAATATGTCTATGCGGATGACGGCAGCTTCGTCTCCGGCACGCTCGCCGACTACCTGATGCCGACGACGACCGAAGTCCCCCCGCCGCTGATCCTGCACGTCGAGACGCCGTCGCCATTCACGCCGCTCGGCGCGAAGGGCGTCGGGGAAGGCAATTGCATGAGCACGCCGGTGTGTGTGGCGAACGCGGTCGCGGATGCGCTCGGCGTCGCCGAGCTGGACTTGCCGTTGACGCCGGCCAAGCTTGCCAGGTTGATTGCCGCCGCATGAAGCCCGCGCCGTTTGACTATCTGCGCGCCGCGTCGCTCAGCGAGGCCCACGCGGCACTCGCCGCCGCAGGCAGCGATGCGGCCGTGATTGCGGGCGGCCAGACGCTGGTGCCGCTGTTGTCGATGCGCATGGCGCGGCCGAGTGTGCTCGTCGACGTCATGCATGTTGCGGAGCTCGGCGGCGTTCGCGTCGCCGATAACGCAATCCACGTCGGCGCCACGGTGCGGCAGGCCGAATTGCTGGCCTGGCCCGCGCTCGAACAGCAGCAGCCTCTGCTCGCGCAGGCGCTCCCTTGGGTCGGACACTGGCAGACGCGTGCGCGCGGCACCGTGTGCGGCTCGGTCGCGCTTGCGGATCCGAGCGCCGAGCTGCCGCTCGTGCTCACGGCGCTCGATGGCCAAGTGGTTCTCTCGTCCAAGAGCGGGCGCCGTCGCGTGAAGGCGGATGCGTTCTTCACCGGACTGATGTCGACCGCGCGCCGCGACGACGAGCTGATCGAAGCCGTGTCGTTTCCGTGTCGACGGGAAGGGGAGGGGTTCGCGTTCCGCGAGTTCGCGCGACGCCACGGGGACTTTGCGATCGTGGCCTGCGCGGCCATCGTGCGCGAGAAGAAGGTGCGCCTCGCGGTTGGCGGCGTCGCGGACCGGCCGGTGGTGCGCGACTTTGATGATGCGAGCGATGACGCGCTCGCCGCCTTCGCGGCCGCGCTCGAGGCGCGCGATGATCTGCATGCGAGCGCGGACTATCGGCGCGATCTCGTGCGCCGGCTCGGCCGCGCCACCATCGAGGAGGCGAAATGCCGCGCCTGAGCGCTGATGCGCGCCACACGATCCGTCTCGAGGTGAACGGCCGCGCGGTCGAAGGCGAGGCCGAGCCGCGCATGCTGCTGACCGACTTTCTGCGCCACAAGCTGGGCCTCACCGGCACGCATGTCGGCTGCGAGCACGGCGTGTGCGGCGCCTGCACGATCCAGATCGACGGCGCGCCGGCGCGCGCCTGTCTCACGCTGGCGGTGCAGGCGGACGGCGCGAAGCTGCGCACCGTCGAGGGGCTGGCGCCGGAGCCGGGCCGGCTCTCGGTGCTGCAGGAGGCATTCCGCCGCCATCACGCGCTGCAATGCGGCTTCTGCACCGCCGGCATCCTGATGTCGCTCGACTGGTATTTGGCGCACACGTCCGATCCGAGCGAGGAGGATTTGCGCGAGTTCTTGAGCGGGCACATCTGCCGCTGCACCGGCTATGTGCCGATCGTCGCGGCGGCGCTCGATGCGGCAAAAAGGCTGCGCGATGCTTGATCTCGGCACGAGTTTCATCGCGAGCGTCGCGCGCGACCGAGAAGCGCTCGCGATCGTCGACGGCGAGGTGCGGCTCACTTACGCGGAATGGTACCGCGCCATCTCGTCTGTGGTCGCGGGCCTCGACGCGCTCGGACTCAAAGCCGGCGATCGCATCGTCACCGTGCTGACCAACCGCTTGGAGGCCGCGACCTTGCATTGGGCCTGCCAGTTCGCGGGCGTGATCATCACGCCGGTGAACTGGCGCGCCACCGCGGACGATCTTGCGTTCTTCTGCCAGGACGCCGACGCCAAGGCGCTGATCTATGAAAACGTCTCGGCCGAGGCGGCGCGCAGCTGCAATGCGGCTTGTCCACGCCTCGATATGAGCCACGTCAAGGACTGGCTGGCGCGCGAAGCGCCCGACGCGCAACCGCGCGCGCAGCCGGAGGCGTGGTCGGTGATGCTCTATACGTCGGGCACGACCGCGCGCCCAAAAGGCGTGCCGCGGCGCCAGCGTGCCGAACGCGCCGCCGCGCTCGCGCATGTGGCGCAGAACATGTACGGCGCACACGAACGAACGTTGGGTGTGATGCCGCTCTATCACACCATGGGAGTGCGCTCGCTGATCGCGATGTCGCTGATCGGCGGCGCGTTCGTGTGCCTGCCGCGCTTCGATGCCGGCCGCGCGCTCGAGCTGATCGCGGCCGAGCAGATCACCAACCTCTATCTGGTGCCGACGCTCTATCACGACGTGCTGCATCACCCGCATTTTGCCGAGAGCGACGTGCGTTCGGTCCGCAAGCTCGGTTTCGCCGGAGCGTCGATGACCGACGGGCTGCTCAAGGCGCTGGGCGAGGCGTTCAAGCCCGACCTGTTCGTCAATCACTACGGCTCGTCGGAGATCTACACGTTCACGATCGACCAGAATGCGCCCGCAAAGCCCGGCTCGGCCGGCCGCGCCGGCATCAACCAGCTCATCCGCGTCGTGCGGCTCGGGGCGGCGACGCCCGATGAGCTCGCGGCGCCGCACGAGGAAGGTGAGATCATCGCGCATCTGGCGAGTGACGAAGCCTTCGAGGGCTACTGGCGGCGACCCGACGCGAACGCCAAGGCGCTGCGGCAGGGCTGGTACTTCACCGGCGACACCGGATATTTCGACGCCGACGGCGACTTGTTCGTCACCGGCCGCGTCGACGACATGATCATCACCGGCGGCGAGAACGTCTCGCCGGTCGAGATCGAAAGCTGCCTCTCGCTGCATCCGGCGGTCTCGGAGGTCGCGGTGGTCGGTCTCGCCGACGAGCGCTGGGGCAAGATCGTCGCCGCCTTCATCAAGCGCGGCACCGCCGTCACGTCCGACGAACTCGACCAGCATTGCCGCGCCTCGGGTCTCGCCAATTTCAAACGCCCGCGCCGCTATGTGTTCGTCGAGGCAATTCCGAAGTCGCCGGTCGGCAAGCTGCTGCGGCGCAAGCTGGTCGCGGGCGAGTACGAGGCGGAGGGGGCGGGGTAGTCGTCGAGTTGGCAGAAGCGGCTGCCGCGTGCGCGGCCGGCTCCCCTCCCCCTTGCGGGGAGGGGTTGGGGGTGGGGGTCAGAGTTCTCGGCACTCGCGGGTCAACAAACATCGACCTCCACCCCGATCGGTGCGCGAAGCGCACCGATCGACCCTGCCCACCAAAAGGGCGTTTACGCCCGTCTTCGACGGGCTATCGGGGAGGGTAAGGGACCGAGTTCGCGGCGCGGCCCACACCTACAAAATCTGATCCAGAAACTGCCGCGTCCTCGCGTCGCGCGGGCTGCCGAAAAACTCCTTCGGCGCTCCGCTCTCGACCAGCACGCCCCCGTCGGTGAAGTAGATCCGGTTCGCGACCTCGCGCGCGAAACCCATCTCGTGGGTCACGATCATGCAGGTCATGCCATCCTCAGCGAGCTCGCGGATCGTCACCAGCACGCCCTTCACGGTCTCGGGGTCGAGGGCGGCGGTCACCTCGTCGAACAGCATCACATCCGGGTTCATCGCGAGCGAACGCGCGATCGCGATGCGTTGCTGCTGGCCGCCCGAGAGCTCGCCCGGATAGCTGCCCTCCTTGCCCTCGAGCCGCACTTTGCGGATCAGCGCGCGCGCCTGCGCCTCGACGTCCTGCTTGTCGCGCTTGAGCACATGCACCGGCGCCATCATGACGTTTTCCAGCGCAGTCTTGTGCGGAAACAGATTGTACTGCTGGAACACCATCCCGACCTTGCGCCGTAACGCCAGCTTGTCGAGCTTGGGATCATGCACCTCCTGGCCTTCGACCAGAATCGAGCCCTTGTCGATCGGCACCAGCGCGTTGATGCAGCGCAAGAGCGTCGACTTGCCCGAGCCCGACGGACCGATGATGCAGACGACCTCGCCCTTCATCACCTCCATCGAGATGCCCTTGAGCACCTCGTTGCCGCGGAAGGTCTTGTGCACGTCGGTAAGACGCACCAGCGGCTGATCCGGCGTCCAGGCTGAGGTCGAAGCCATTACTTCACCGCGAAGCGCTTTTCGAGCGCGAGCGTCGCGCGCGCGATCGGATAGCAATAGAGAAAGAAGAATATCAGCAGATAGAGATACATCGGCACGAGCAGCTCGGTGCGCGCTTCGGAAGAGAGAATATCACCGGTCAGGGTCATCGCCTCGCTCACGCCGACCACCGAGGTGAGCGGCGTCGCGACCGTGAGGATGGCGTAGAGGTTCATCCATGGCGGCGTCATGCGCTTCACGCATTGCGGCAGGATGATCATCCACAATGTCTGGCGCCGTGTCATCGCGAGCGACTCGGCGGCTTCCCACTGGCCGAACGGGATCGAGCGCACCGCGCCGCGCACCAGCTCCGAGACGTTCGCCATCACCGGGAGCGACAGCCCGATGGTCGACTTGAGCCAGCCGGGCAGGGGCACGATGCTATGCCCGAGGCGCAGCTCGAACGGCAACAGCAGCATGCAGTAGAACAAGAGCACCAGCCACGGCGAGTTGCGGAAGAACTGCGTCACGAACCAGGATCCGCCACGCAGCGGCCGCAGCAGCGAGATCTGCGCCAATCCGAGCGGCACGCCGACGACCGTGCCGATCGCCATCGCCAGAAAGCTCATCGCGATGTTGAGCGCGAAGCCCTGCAGTAGCAGCGGCGTCCATTTCAGCATGGTGGCGAGGATCCCGGGCTTGCCGCCGGCCTGCGCCTGCGCTTCGCCGATGCCGACCGCGAGGACCAGCGCGATGACGAGCGCGACGCCATGCCAGGCATTGAGCCGCCACTGTTCGCTAGTCTCGAGCCGGAACGGCTTGAGCACGGCGAGATCGGTGCGGTTGGCGATCATGCCGGCGCGTATCCCGGAATGTGCAGCGCGCGCTCCCAGCGGCCCATCACCCAGACGAGAAGTCCGACCAGCGACACGTAGGCGATGAGCAGCACGTTCATCATCTCAGGCACATTCGATTCGTCGGACCAGATCTGGTTCGCCACATAGAGCATTTCGGGGACCGCGATCGCGTAGGCGATCGTCGTGGTCTTCACCAGATTGACCAGGTTGTTGTTCAGCGCCGGCAGGCTGATGCGGAAGGCGAGCGGCAGGATCACATAGATGTAGGCCTTGAGGCGGCTGTAGCCGAGGCTCTCGGCCGCCTCCATGGTTTCGCGCGGCACGGCCTCGATCCCGGCGCGGAAGATCTCGACGTTGAACGCGCCCGCATAGAATGAGAGGCAGATCACCGCCCAGGTGAAGTTCGACACGACCGGCACCGCGATGCCGTTCTGGCCGGTGATCTTCAGGTAGGAGCCGAGCGCGAAATAGAAGAAATAGAGCTGCACCAGTGGCGGCGTGTTGCGGAAGAACTGGATATAGCCTTGCGTGATCAGCCGCAGGACGCGCAGCCGCGAGCCCTGGATCCAAGCGCCGACGATGCCGATCGCGACGCTCGCGACCAGACACAGGCCCATCAGCCGCAGCGAAGTCAGGAAGCTCTGCGCAAAGCGCGCGCGATCGAACGCGTCGTAGAAGATGGTGAGCTTGATCCCGGTGGTCTCGTAGAGAACCCGGAACCAGTCCCAGAGGGGGTGGAGATCCATTGTCACGGCAGGTGAGGGGGAGCGCGCACGCAAGACTCTCCGTCGTCATCGCCCGCGAAAGCGGGCGACCCAGTAATCGCCGTTGTTTCGCTATCGCTCCGCCTGCGTTTACTGGGTGCCCCGCTTTCGCGGGGCATGACGAAGGACGGGGACATCGCCCTCACCCGGCGCGGCAGCAGCCTCAACTCTGCTTCTTCGAATACTTCTCGTGCATCTGCTTCAGATATGCGGACGCCGGGATGTTCCATTTCTTTTCGAGCTCGATCAGCTTGCCGGTGCGGTGCCACTCCTCGAGCATCGAGGCCATGAGCTTGCCCCACTCGCCCTCGCGCTCCTCGAGCTTCACGGCAAGCCCCCACGGCTCCTCCATGATGGTCGGCAGCGCCATCTCGAAGCCGGACCATTTCGCATCGGCGAGGCGCTCGGCGAACGCCGTGTCGTCATAGACCCAGCCCACACAGTTGCCCTGCTGCAGCGCGACCTCCGCCTCGGTCTGGCCTTTGAACGCCACGATCTCGGCGCCGTATTTCTCGGCGACCGGCTTGTTGTACCAGGCGCCTTGGATGCCGCAGATCTTCTGGCCCTTGAGCTGATCCCAGCTCTTCAGCGCGGCCTTCTTGTTGCTGAGCACGTTCACGCCCGAGGCGTAATAGAGCGGCTCGATGATGCCGACGATCTGCCGGCGGTCCGGCTTGTCGTTCATCGTGGCGATCATCAGGTCGATCTTGCCCTGCTGCAGGAACTGCATGCGGTTCGAGGAGACGACCGGCTCGATCTCGAGCTTCACGCCGAGCTTGTCGGCGACGAGCTTGGCAATGTCCGGCTCGAAGCCGACGATCGCGCCCGAGGTGTCGCGGAAGCCGAACGGCTTGTAGTCGGCCTTGCTGCCGACGACGAGCACGCCGCGCTGCTTGATCTTCTCGAGCGTCTGGGCCGCGGCGGGCGCTACCGCGAATGCCGCGCCGAGCACGGCAGCGGCCGCGGCTAAAAACAGTTTACGCATGTGGGTCCCCTTGGCTGGTGGCTTTGCCGAAAGCTTAGCGAGGAAGCAGGGACCGTGCCAGCGGCAGCAAGCTCGTAGCCCGGGTGAGCGAAGCGACACCCGGGACGGCCCCGGATTTCGCGCTAAAGCGCTCATCCGGGCTACAGGCAAGAAGGCTCACATCCTCTCAGGATGAGGGCTGTTTACGTCTCCAGCGCCCGGACCTGCTTCGCCTGCGCGGTCGCGGCCGAAAGCAAAAAACCGAGATCCGTGCCGGTCGAGACGTAGCGCGCGCCCATTTTCACGAACTCGGCGATCAGTTTCGGCTGCGAGCCGAGGCCGCCGACGCCGACATGCTTGCCGTGCTTGTTCGCCGCCGCGATCGCGCGCGCATAGGCGTCGCGCACCTTCGGGCTTTCGTAGTCGCCCGGAATCCCCAAGTCGGCGGTGAGATCATTGGTGCCGAACAGCGCCATGTCGACGCCCGCGGTGGCGAAGATCGCTTCCGCGTGGTCGATCGCCTCGGCGCTCTCGAACTGCACGATCACCATCGTGGCGGCATCGAGCGCCGGATAGGCCTCGCGCGCCGGAAGTGAGCGAAACTCGAAATGCGGCAGCGCGGTCGCAAAGCCGCGCTCGCCGAGCGGTGGATATTTGGCGGCTCGCACAGCCTCGCGCGCCGCCGCAGCGTTGCGCACATCCGGCACGATGATGCCGAGTGCGCCGCCGTCGAGGACGCGGCCGATGAGCTCGAGCTGCGGCACGCGCACGAACGGCGCAATCCCGACATTGAGCGCCGCGATGCAGATCTGGCTCGTCGTTTCGAGCGACAGGCTCGAATGCTCGAGATCGACATAGAGCGAGTCGAAACCTGCCGTGGCGGCGAGGCGCGCGATCTCGATGCCGCGGGTGAGCCGCACCGTCATCGAGGAGGCGACCTCGCCACGCGCGAGGCGTTCCTTGACGCTGTTGCGGATCGTGAAGCTCATGTGATCAGGCTCATGCCGCCGGCTCGAACGCGTAGCCCTCGCCCTGGCGGCGCACATAGCCGCAGTAGGGCGCGCCGAGATGCATCGGCATGATCAGCGCGCCGCGCTCGGCCGCGCGCTTGAGCACGGCGGCGCGGGATGCGAGCGCCTTGTCGGGCCAGACGCAATAGCGGTCGTTCCAGTCCGGATGCACGATCTGGATCGCGTTGTGCATCACGTCCGCGGTAAACAGGCCTTCCTCGCCGCGCGAGCGAATCCGAAACGACAACATGCCGGGCGCGTGGCCGGGCACCGGCTCGGGCGTGAGACAGCCCGCGACCTCCGACTTGCCGTCCATGAACTCGGCGAGCCCCGCATCGATGACCGGCAGCACGCTGTCGACGAAGGAGCCCTGGTTCACGTCCTCGCCCTTGTCGTGGAGGGCTTTCCAGTAGTCGAACTCGTCCTTGGGAAACAGATAGCGCGCCTTCGGGAAGGTCGGCACCCATTTGCCGCCGTCCTCGACCGTGTTCCAGCCGACATGGTCGGTGTGCAGGTGCGTCATCACGACATGCGTCACATCGCTGGGCCCGGCGCCGATCGACTCGAGCCACGGCATCACCAGCGTGTTGAGGCGATCCATGCGCGCCGCGGCGGCGCGGACCTTGCGATTGCCCACTCCCGTGTCGACGATGATCACATTGCCGCCGGCGCGCACGACCCAGATCTGGATCGTCACGATCAGCCGATCCGTGAGCGGCGCGTAGTGATTGGGAGCGAGCCAGCTCGCATTCGCCTTGAGCGCGGCGTCGCGCACGGCCTTGTCGACACCGGGATAGAGAAATGCCGGATCGTGCGTCGGTCCGGAATACTCGATCACGCCGGTGATGTGCGCATCACCGATACGGTGGTGATGAATCATCCGTGTCTCATCGTATCGTTGCCGAAGATTGCGCACGTGGCGGTCCCGGGTCTGCCGCGCATCATTTTATGCTGCGCTGCGCCCGGGACATGAGCTGCGCTCATGGCTCGTCGACCGCCTGGTTCGCCTGCGCCGACGGGCGCGCCTCGAATTCTTTATGCCAGGCCGCGAGCTTGGGATGGTTACTGCGCCAATTGAGCTTGGGGAAGCGGAAGTCGATATAGCCGAGCGCGACGCCGAGCGCGATGTGGCCGATCGAAAAGCGCGAGCCGGCGAGCGCGTCCGCTTCCTCCTCCAGCATGTCGACTGACACATTGGTCTTCAGCTTCCACGCCTGCATGTGCTTGATCGACTGGTTCGCGGCCGGGCGTAACTGCTCGCCGCGCCACATCAGCATCGTGTCGAGCATGCCGTCGCCGAGCGACTGACGCCGCAGCGCGAAGAGCCGCTCCGCCCAGGCCGCGGGGAATAGCTTCGCGCCATCATGCAGCGTGTCGAAATATTCGCAGATCACCGGCGAGTCGTAGATCACGGTGCCGTCGGCGAGCCGCAGCGTCGGCAGGCGGCTCTGCGGGTTCTCCCTCATCAGCTCGACATTCGGCTCGGACGCCGCCACCACGGTGCGGACCGTCTCGATCTGGTCCGCAAGCCCGACCTCGTGCGCAAAGATCATCACCTTGCGCACGAACGGCGAGCGCGGCGACCAGTGCAGCAGCATTTTCGCTGTCATTGGCGTTTCCTAAGAGCCATCTCGAACCTTGGCATCAATCCGGGTCATGGAAAAGTCACGCGCCGTTCATGGCACTTCCTCGGATTGGACATGGCCGGCCTGCCTGATCCAATGTTAAGAAACCTAAAAAAAATTTCAGGCAGGGACGAATGCCGATCGACAAGCGCGTAAATTCGACTGCGGACGCCCTCGACGGTGTTTCGGATGGCGCGACGGTATTCATTACTGGGTTCGGCGGGGCCGGATTTCCCAACAAGTTCATTCGCGCGCTGCGCGAGCGCGGCCCGAAAAACCTCACTTTGGTGGTCAATTCGGCGACGCATCGCTATTCATTGACACATGAGCTGATCGCCAATGATCAGGTGCGCAAGGTGATCTGCACGGCGGCGCGCGGCCACGACAAGGAGCCGTCGCCGTTCGAGACGCGCTGGATGGAAAATCGGATCGAGCTCGAAATGGTGCCGCAAGGTTCGTTCACGGAGCGCATCCGCGCCGGCGGCGCCGGCATTCCGGCATTCTACACGCCGGTCGGGTTCGGCACCGAGCTCGCCGCCGGCAAGGAGATCCGCCGCTTCGGCGATCGCGACTACGTGCTCGAGCACGCCATCACCGGCGACCTCGCGCTGGTGCGCGCCGACATCGCCGACCGCGGCGGCAATCTGGTGTTTCGTTACGCGCAGATGAACTTCGGCCCCGTGATGGCGACGGCCGCGAAGCTTGCCGTCGCCGAGGTGCGTGAGATCAGCGACGAGCCGCTGCCGCATGAGCGTGTGCAGCTTCCGGGCGTTTATGTGGATCGCGTGGTGGCGGTATGAGCGCGCTCAATCGATTGCAGATCACCTGGCGCGCCGCGCAGGACATTTGCGACGGCCAGGTCGTCAACCTCGGCATCGGATTGCCGGTGCATTGCTCGGACTATCTGCGTCCCGACGTGGACGTGGTGCTCCAATCGGAGAACGGCGTCATCGGCGTCGGACCGCTCGCCGCCAAGGACAAGGCCGACACCGACCTGGTCGATGCCGGCTCGCGCCGCATCACCTTGCGGCCGGGCGCCGCGATCGTCGATTCCTCCTGGTCGTTCGCAATGATCCGCGGCGGCCACATCGACGTCACGATCCTCGGGGCGTTCGAGGTCGCAGCCAACGGCGACCTCGCCAATTGGGACATGCGCGTGCCCAATCGTGGCCCGCTGGTCGGCGGCGCGATGGACCTTGCGGCCTGCGCCAAGGAAGTGTGGGTCATCATGGAGCATGTGACGCGCAAGGGCGCGCCGCGACTCCTCGAAAAATGCGCGCTGCCGCTGACCGCGATCCGATGCGTGAAGCGTGTCTATACCGATTTGGCGGTCGTGGACGTTGCGCCGCAGGGCTTCGTCGTGCGCGAGATCGTCGAGGGGTTGAGCCGCGAGGAGCTTCAACACAAGACCGGCGCAAAGCTCACCTTCGCGCCGGACTGCAAGCCGCTCGTCGCGCCGCCGATCGCGTTGCCGGAGTGAACATGAACTTCATCGAGGCGAATGGCGTCTCGCTGCGCTACGCGGTCGAGGGAGAAGGAAACCCGGTCGTGCTGATCCACGAGATGGGCGGCACGCTGGAAAGCTGGGATCTGCTCGCGCCGCTGCTATCGGCCACGCGGCGCATCGTGCGCTACGACACGCGCGGCGCCGGCTTCTCGGAGAAGATCCGCGGCACGTTGAAGATCGACACGATGACTGACGATCTTATCGCGCTGCTCGACAAGCTCGGCATCACGGAAAAGGTCGCGCTCGTCGGCACCGCGGTCGGCGGTGCGATCGCGCTGCATACGGCGTTTCGCCATCCCGAGCGCGTCGCCGCCACGATCGTGACCAGCCCCGCCACTTCGATTCCGCCGGCGAACCGCGACGCCGTGCTGGCGCGGGTTGCGAAGTTCGAGACCGAAGGCGTGCGTGTCGTCGCCGACGAGACCGCGGCGAACGGCTATCCGGAAGAGCTGCGCACCGACCGCGCGCGCTTCGCGGCGTTTCGCGCGCGCTGGCTCGCGAATGATCCGTCGAGCTTCGCGGCGATCTACCGCATGCTGGCGCATATGGATCTCGCGAACGAGCTGCCGCAGATCAAATGCCCGGTGCTGGTGATCGCGGGCGCGTTCGATCGCGGCCGGCCGCCGAGCCGCGTCGAGCCGGTCGCGCAGGCGATCCCCGGCGCGACCTTCAAGGTGCTCCCCGTGGGCCACTATGCGGGCCTGCAGGCGCCGGAGCTGATGGCGGAGGAGATCGAGGGATTTTTGGAGCGGGTGGGCGGATAGCTCTCGGAGGTCATCCCGGCCGAGCGCAGCGAGGGCCGGGATCCATAACCACGAAGCGTGCAGATTGGCGCAATCGGTGCGATAGATCGGCCGATAGTGGTTATGGATTCCGGGTTCGCGCCTTCGGCGCGCCCCGGAATGACCAGCTCCTCAGATTGTCGCCGCACTCCCCAAAATCACGCTCGCCTGCGCCGACAGCACGCCGCCATTGCCGTGCACCATGGCGGCGTCGTGCTTCTTGACCTGCCGCTCGCCGCATTCGCCGCGCAGCTGGCGCACGCCCTCAATCAGGATCAACAGGCCATACATGCCGGGATGGCAGTAGGAGAGCCCGCCGCCATTGGTGTTCACCGGCAGCTTGCCGCCCGGCGCGATATTGCCGCCCGACACGAAGGCGCCGCCTTCGCCCTTGCGGCAGAAGCCGAGGTCTTCGAGGAACAGGATCGTGTTGATGGTGAATGCGTCATAGAGCTCGACCACGTCGATGTCTTTCGCGGAAAGCTTCGCCATCCGGTACGCGGCTTCGCCCGCGGCCTTGGCGCCGGTGACGGTCAGGTCCGGCATCGAGGAGATATTCATATGCGTGACGCCGTGGCCGCAGCCGAGCACGAACGCAGGAGGCTTCTTCAGCGACTTCGCGCGTTCAGCCGACGTCATGATGATCGCGCCGCCGCCGTCAGTCACGAGGCAGCAATCGCGCACCGTGAACGGATAGGAGATCATGCGCGACTTGAGCACGTCCTCGACCGTGAGCGGCTTCTTCTCCCAGGCGACCGGATTGAGCTGCGCCCATTTGCGCGCCGCCACGGCGACTTCGGCGAGCTGCTCGCGCGCGGTGCCGTATTGATGCATGTGGCGCGAGGCGGCGAGCGCATAGGCGCTGGTCGGCAGGAACGGCCGGAATGGCGTCTCGTACGGATTGACCTCGCGCGCCGACGACTGCTTGCGCCCGACGCTGCGCTGGGTCGACCCGTAGGCGATGACTGCGACGTTGCAGAGTCCCGCCTCGATCGCGGCCGCGGCCTGCGCAACGTGAAATTCGAACGACGAGCCGCCGGTCATCGACGAGCCGATGAATTTCGGCGCGATCCCGAGATACTCGATCAGCGACACGATCGACATGCGCTGCTGCGTCATGGCGCAGAACAGGCCATCGACGTCTTTCAGCGTCAGCCCGCAGTCGGCGAGCGCGCGCGTGATACCCTGTGCGCACAGGTCCATCGGGCTCATCCCCTCGGCGACCTGGCCGAGATCGGATTCCGCGACGCCGACGATCGCGGCCGCCGCGCGTTTCAAGTTCTCCATCACGCGGCCTCCGGGGTGAATACCGGGATCGGGTCTTCCTCACCGCCCGGGCGATGCACGCGGAATTTGACCCGCATGCCGATCTTCACGTCATTCGGCGCAATCTCCTCGACCCGGCTCATCAGCCGGAAGCCTTCATCGCAATCGATCAGCGCCACGTTGAACGGCGCGCCCTCGGCCGGATGCACGACGGTGGTCGCATAGACGGTGCCACGCCCCTTGCTGACGCGCCATTCGAGCTTCTCGCTGCCGGTGTAGGCGCAGATCACGCGCGGGAAGAACACCGCGCGGTTCGCCGCCGGGCT
>Ga0081539_10003520_pt1 | contig 19071 bp, 28 predicted proteins | sample TabmetS4T2R2_FD_71023 | JGI IMG/M metagenome (GOLD analysis project Ga0081539, IMG submission 71023) | Tabebuia heterophylla rhizosphere microbial communities from the University of Puerto Rico - S4T2R2 | ecosystem: Host-associated > Plants > Roots > Rhizosphere ...
CCCGCAACGGCCGGGGCAAGCGCCCTCGATCCCCCAGCCCCGGCCCCACCCTCGGTGGGCGCGCCTTACCCCCATGGTCCCGCGCCCACCGAGGCCCCACACTCCGGCGCCCTCAGCGGTACCCCCCGAACGGTGGGGGCGCCGGACACCACACGGGACCCCGCGCCATGAGCGACCAGCCGGAACTACACGCGCGGGTGTCGCCTGTGCTGGGCAGGTCGGGAACCTGGTTGCAGCGGCATGTCTTCCGCGGCCTGGACGGGCAGATCGCGGAAGCGCTGTGCTCGCACCTTGCCGTGACCAGAGAGCTACAGCCCGACGACGTCAACGTGCCGTTGTGTCCGCTGTGCTGGCTGATCGGCGGCCTGCTTGGGCGGGACAGCGATGTCGTCGAGCAGTGGAACGACTAGGAAGGGAACGCGTCCAGTGCGCACCTGTGCCCGAACTGTGGCAACAAGGACTGCAAGTGCGAATGCTGACCGCTCTATGAACCGGTCACGTCCCGGTCCCTGCGGAGGTAGCCTGCCGCCGCGCTGAGCACGACGGTGGCGGCCGCGGCGACCTCCGGCGGCACCTCAACCCCGAACAGGCCGGCCACCCAGACCAGCAGCAGCGTGACCGCGCCGGCGACCGCGCTGGCGGTGACCTTCGGGACCGGCTTCAGGGAACCGTCACCGCTGGACATCGTCGGCCTCGACGTCGAACCGGAGCGTGCCCAGCCTGGCGGCGACCTTGTCGGCCAGGACCTCGAGCTGTGCCTCGGACAGGTCGACCGACGCCGGCTCGGCCACCTTCTCCTCGAGCTTCTGGATCAGGCCGACGAGGTAGTTGCCGTCCAGCGTGTCCAGCACCATGGCGGGCACGCTGTTCGGTGTGGGGGCGGCGACCTCGTGGACCACGCCGAACTGGTCAGTCTCGTAGTACCGCTGGCGGAGCATGCCCATGACCCGACGGTGTGTGTTGTCGATGGCGTTGTAGAGGTCGGTCTGCTGCTGGTCGGACAAGGCCATGAGGAAACCTCCGAGATCCCATGGGGTGGTGTCGTCGGCGGCCGCGGTGGGCACGACGGACAGGTGCAGGTGCTTCGTGTGCGGGTTGGTGCCGCTGTAGGGCTGCCAGGAGCCCTGCCAGATCCGGCGGTCCCAGATGACGTACTTGATGCGGCTGTCGCCGCTGGCGACGAGCTGGGCGGCAAGCCAGTGGCAGTCCAGGCCGCCGGCTGGGTCGTGGGTGAAGTCCCGAGCCCGCACGATCCCGGCGGCGTCGGGGTTGTGGTCGGACACCCGCGACGAGTGCGCGGCGTCGCCGATCGAGCCATCGCTAGCCTTCGACCGGTGCGGCGCCAGCTCGTTGAGCTGGGCGAGCAGGACGTCGAGGGAGCGGGCCACTCTCCACGCCATGGCTCAGTCCCGCAGTCGTCGGGTGTTCGGGGTGAACGCGAACTCGACCGGTTCGTAGTCGGTGCCCATCGTCGTGTTGAACGTGGACATGAACAGGGTCTCGGCGTCGGCCTGGGTGGCCGCGGTGACCACGATCGGAGGCCGGTCGCCGGGGTAGGCGCGGCACTCGATCCCTTCTGCCAGCACGTATTCCTCGGCCTCGACCCTGACCTGCCGGTAGAACTGGAACGCGGCGGCCGTGAGGGCCGTGCCCACCATGGCGTTGTAGAGGTCGACGAACGCCGCGCACACCGCGTCCCCACTCTCGGCGAGGGCGTTGATGTCGGTGGACGGGTCGGTGGGGTGGTTGAGGAACGCTTGCCAGCGGCCGGTGCCGTCGCGCAGCGGGCCGTAGCCGACACGGATCATGTTGGGGCTCCTTAGGTTTCGGGGGTGATGTCGATGGAGCAACGGGAGATGGTGGCGGTGGAGCCGCCGCCGACGCGGAACCACAACACCGCGTTGTAGGTGGCGCCGGGGGTGAGGCCGCCGACGGGGTGGCTCATGCCCCAGTGGCGGTCGTTGGCGTTGGTGTCCCACTGCAGGGACAGGTCGTCGCTGGCGATCAGGTAGTCGGCGCCGGTGCCAACGGTGCCGCCGGTGCGGATGCCGAACGAGACCAGTGAGAAGTTGAGGCTGTTGCGGCACGCCGCGTGCCAGGAGACGCGCACGATCCCGGAGGTGGGGGCGACGAACGCCTTGCCAACCGGGCTGGTGGCGCCGGAGCGGGTCTGGGTGAAGGAGGAGTTCGTGACCGTTCCGGAGTCCAGCGGTGAGTGCGCCTGCAAGCTCTGGAACTGGTTGTTGAGTAGCTGGGCGGTGAGCCACTGTCCGGCGGCGAACACGGGCATGACGCGGCCCTCCTTAGGGGATGAGGTAGACGGGGTCGGCGAGGGACAACTGCGTGCCGGCGCGGATGGTCTTGACGACGCCGTTGACGGGGGTGGCGTCGACGGTCATGGTCTGCGGGGAGCTGGTGCCCGTGCAGGCGGTGGCGTTGAGCACGACTCCGCCGGCCTTGATGTGGAACGGGTACTCGGCCGGGGCGGTGGTCCACAGCGTGCCGCCGGCGGTGGCGACGGACAGGCTGGTGGAGCCGACGGTGAAGTCCGCGGCGACGGTGGAGGTGTCGCTGTCCAAACGGGATCCGTCGTCCAATGTGGCGCCGTCGTAGGCCTCGGCGGGGGTGGTGTTGAACACGAACTTGTGCTGCGCCCACTGGTCGCCGTAGGCCTCGGTCCAGCCGCGGGCGATCAGCCGGACGTCGTCGTAGATGCGGCGGGCCTGCGCGTTGGTGATGGTGATGGCGTCGTCGACGCCGAGGTCGAGCACGGCGGCGGTCAGGACCGGGTCGGCGAGGAACGCGTCCGCGGCGAGGTCGAGGGTGACGGTTGGGTAGCGGGGGCCGGGGATGGTGCCCATGTGCACGCGCCAGCCGGCCTGGTCCGGCAGTTGGGTGTCGTACTGGACGTTCACGTCGACGTCGGTGTCGGCCCGCCCGACGGCTCCCGGGGCGGTGCCGGGGTCGTTCGTGTTGCCCGGGCCGCTGGTCTGTTCGTATCGGTACTCGCCGCCGTTGGGGCGCTTGGCGGTAACGTCGTTGAGCAGGCCTTGGTCGTCGCGCACGGGCCCGAAGTCGGGGGAGATGGTGCCGGCGGCGTAGTTCAGGGTGAGCGCCACCGGGGCGGTGATGACCGAGTTCGGGGTGCGCAGCGCCAGCCCGGTCGTGCCGCGGGGGTCCGAGGCCGTGCCCATGGCGACGTCGACGCACTCGTCGATCAACTTCATGAACGGCAACGGGCGCTGCGGACCCATCGTCGGCGTGAACCCCGCGACGCCGGCCACCGCCGGCGAGATGCCTTCCTCGCGGCACAGGCGATCGAACCGGTCCTCGGCGGTCTCGCCCACCAAGCCGAGGTACTTGTCCCGCAGCAGCGTGAAGTTCCAGAAGCCACCCGAGATCGCGAAGATGGACTGGTTGATGATCACCGCGTTGGTGACCTCGTAGCCCTCGATCGTGGCCGGGAACGCCGCGAACTGGATGAACGTCGGCACACCGATCGTGCCGGCGAGCGTGACCTGGTACTCGTCATCGTCGATCGCCAAGTCGAACACCACGTTCCCGCCTGACTGCTTCGCGCCGAACCCGATCACGTGCCACTTCGTGTCGTCGCCGAGATCGGGCAGCGGCACGGTCATCACGGTGGTCAGCGACGGCAGCCACTGCAGGGTCACCGTCCCGGTATTGGGCAGGAAGTGCAGGTACAGCTGGCTGGTGGCGACCCCGCCGGACACGTCCAGCACCACGCCGGCCTCACGGTCCGAGCCGAGCCGCTGCATCCACACCGCGCCGCACCCGGCCGCGGCGGTGTGCTTGCCGGAGGTGATGAACGCGAACATCTGCCCGGACGTGCCGGTGCCGGGCGGCACGATCGTGACCGCACGCTCGACCGCCAACACACCGGTTTCGGTGCCCCACTTCAGCGCGCCGCCCGTGGTGCGGACCATCCGCATGCCGTTCTGGCCGTTGATCACGTTGGTGCCGGGTGCGCTGAACTCCGGCGGGTAGTCCAGCGGCCAGTAGTCCGACACGGTGAACGGCAGTCCGGCACGGGTGGCGTAGCGGTAGATCGCGGTCTGGAACGCCCGTTCGCCTTTGGACAGTCGACGGCGGATGCCGGCGGCCTCGACCTCGGTCCACTGGTCGGCGTGGTCGGTGGAGGTCTTGGGCACCATCTTGACGACCTCGCCGGCGAACCGCGGCGACTCGACGGTGACGTCGTCCACGCTGAACACGATCGGCTTGGCGTTGCTGTTGCCAGACCCGACGCCGTTGCGGATCCCGACCGTGCCGGCGGTGGCGATCTGGTTGTCGTGCACCTCGACGTGCCACCCCACCGGCTCGGCCCCGGGCGCGTACACCTTGGCGCGCAGGGTCTCGTCCTCGGCCTGCAGCTTCACCCGCAGCACCTTCGGCGACGCGATCGACACCAGACCGGGCACGGTGACCGGGGCGGCCAGCTGGCCGCTCACCGAGTGGTGGATGGTGATGGTGACCGTCTCGGCGCTCGTGATCACCACGCGGGCCATGTAGTAGGTGCCGCCCGAGCGTCGGCAGAGCACGTTCCCGGGTTCGATGTCGCCGCCGGTGATGTCGCCCAGCGCCACGGTCGTCGTGGCGGCGACGGTGACGTTCCGGACCGGGGTCATGTTCAGCACCGAGTACCGGTAGCCGGCCGCCACCGGCACCGACATCGTGCCGACCCCGCCGGCGACGTTCCAGTCGCCGTTGACCACCGACCCGCCCGCGCCGCCGGCGTTGGTCCACGTCTCGCCCGTGGTGGCGGTGCCCCACCCGTTCGACACCGTGCGCGTGAACGTGTCGCTGGCGAGCAGCAGCGACACCCGCAGGGGCACGTTCCGGTCCAGTTCCTCGAACCACTGCCCCATGGGGTTCTCGGGGTTGTAGTCGCCGTCGCCATGGTCCGGGCCGTCGTCGAGCGTGAACCGGCACCCGCACGGCGGAGTCTTCGACGACCAGTCCCGCCGCGCCTGGGTGATCTGGACCCCGGGTTTCTGCCGCACGTCGGTGGTGATGTCCTGCCAGCCGTTCAGGTACCACTCGACACGCGGTACATGCGGGAACCCGAGCCCCATCAGCCCACCGCCACGGCCGTGATCACCCCGGTCTGCACCAGCCGGTCGATCAGGCTGCCGACCTCCTGGTCCCCGCCCGGCGCCACATACAGCCCGACCGCGCCGCCACCGCCCGCCGAGCCGGCCGGGGTGACCGTCTCGCCGGCCTGCAGGATCGCCAGCGACTCCTCACCCGGAGCGCCGGGCACCCGCGCCGTACCGGTGTGCAGCCGGGGCACGTTCGGAATACTCGGAATATCCGAAAAAGGATTCACCAAGTTGATTCCGTAAATGACCTTGTTCGCTACCCCGATCAGCCAGTTCAGCCGATCGATGACCCAGTTGATCACCGACTTGAAAGCACCCGATATGGCATCGCCGATGCCGCCGAAGATCCGCCCGAACCAGGCCGGGATCCCGCCGAACCAGCCCATGAGGTCATTCCAGCGGTCCCGCACCCAGCCGGCCGCCGTCGACGCGGCGTCCTTCACCCAGTCCCAGTGCTTCACCAGCAGCACGATGATCGCGATTAGCGCGGCGATCCCGATGATCACCCAGGTGATCGGGTTCGACAGCAGCGCGGTTGTGAACGACCACACCGCGGGAATCACACTCGTGGTGAGCGTGGTCCAGAATGTGCGCAGGCTCGGGAGCAGCAGATTCACGAACCCTGACGCGAGGTCGCCGATGCCCATGCCGAGGGTGAGGAGTTTCTCCTCCAGCGACAGGCTGTCGTCGGTGAGGCCCTTCATGGTGTCCGAGACACCGGTGATGGTGTCGCGGAACCCCATCGCCCGGGTGTCCACAGTGTCGAACCCCTCGATGGCGGTGTCGAACGACTTGCTGCTGTTCCGCATGGACCTGCCCGCGTCGTCGACCTTGTCCGACATGGACTTCGACGCCGCGCCGACCCGGTCGAACGCCTCGGTGAGCTTCTTCTCGTCGCCGGCGAGGGTGAGGGTGACGGTGGGCTTACTGGCCATTGCTGCCCTCCCGCTGGCGTGGCACCAGGTACTCAGTGCGCGTCTCCACGCGGGTGAGCCGCTTGTCGACCTCGTGCAGCTGCTCGATGACCCGGTCGAGCTTCCCGCCGAGCGCGCGGGAGGCGGCGGTGGCCTGGTCGACGGCGTCGCGCATGCTGCCGCCGGTGTTCGGCTTCACCTCGTGCTCGACCTTCTGCTGCGCGGTGCGGGCCTTGCGCAGCTCGACCCAGCCGCCGATGAGCGCGACGAGGATCGCGCCGCACACGGTGAGGATCGCGACCGAGCCCGGGGCCATCAGTCGACCTCCACGCCGGCCTCGCGGGCCACCTGAATCAGCGCGTCGACGAGCACGTCGTGGACCTGGTCGCGGTTGTTGTGGAACCCCGGGTAGATGTAGCGGCCCTCCCGCTGGAACGGACGCCGGACCGAGCGTTTCGGCCCGACCCGGCCACCGAAGTCCAGCCACGGGTAGTAGGGCACCCGCTTGCCGCCGCCCTCCACACGCGACTCGGTGCGGGTGGACTTCGCCTTGACCGACCGGGCGGCCTTCCCCGACCGGCGCGGGACCCGCGGCTGGGCCCAGTCGACCACGATCTGCGCACCCTCGTTCTGCGCGAGCCGCAGCACCTTGGGCAGATCGGCGTCGAGCTTGCGGAGGTTGCGGTTGAACTCGGCCAGCCCTGTGACCTTGATCGGTTCGATCGTCGCCACCGCGGTTCACCTCCTCCGCCCCCGGGTCGCCTTCGCCTTCTTTGCCTCAATGTCCTGCCGCTGCGCCTTGCGTCCGTAATAGACGACCCACCGCACGTACTCGGCGTGGTCCATCTCGTCGAGCTCGGCGACGGTGCGGTGCAGCTTCTCGGCCAGGAAGAACTCGAACTCGTCAGCTTCGCCGCTTTCGAACGCGAGAAACGCCGCTTTTCTGGGCACCCTCCGCGAGCCCGGACAGCTCCTGGATTCGCTCCAGCACGGTCACCGCGTCACCGGCGGGCGCGTCCTCCAGCCACGCCGCGACCTCGTCGACGGTCATCGCCGGCTCGACCAGCCCGGCCGCGATGAAGTGGTTGTCCAGAGTGGTGACCTGGTTGTCCTTGCTGGCCTTCGCGGCAGCCGTGCGCGCCTGGTTGATCTCCCCACGTGACAGACCGCGGACGACCACCGTGCCCTCGCCGAGGTCGACTTCCTCGGTCTTGCTGGTGCGCTTCCGCTTGAGCAGCGCCTCTTTGTCCAGTGTGGCCATATGGTTCTCCTACGGCTGGGTGCTGATGACGACGTCGCCGGTGTACTGCAGGTCGACTGACCAGCGGATGATGTCGCCGACCGGAATCGACTCGGTGTACTTGCCGACGACCACGCTCACGGTCTTCTGCGGCTTGCCGGATCCGGTGCCCTCCGGCCGGTACACGTAGGGCACGGTCTGCCCCAGCAAGGGTTCGATGATCGCGGCCGGCCCGGACAGGCTGGTGTCGTAGATCCCGCCGATGGTGTTGGTGCCGTCGAGCAGGCCGCCGGTGTAGGTCTTGGACTTCTTGCCGTAGGTGGTGGTCTCGTGCGTGTCCGCCGTGCGTTCCGGATCCGACGCGTCACTGAACTGGGACATGTCGACACCGTTGAGCAGGTAGGTGTGCAGCGATCCGTGCACTGTTGCCATGGGACATCCCGCCCTTCTAGGCGCTCGCGCCGATGACGATGATCTGGTAGGTCACCGAGGAGCCGCCGGCGCTGTTCGCGACCCGCAGCAGGTCCCCGGTGCCGGCGGTGACCGCGTAGCCGGTGCCGTCCGCGACGCCGGCGCACATCGCGACCACCGTGTCCGGTCGCACCGTGATGGTGCCGGTCGCGCCGAGCAGCGCGGACCACGCGTTCGACGAAGCCGCGCCGACGATCACGTTGTTCGTGTTGCTGGCCGCGGCCGCGACCACCAGCGCCTTGACCCGAGCGAGGGTGAAGGTGGCGCCGAAGTTGTCCGTCAGCACGCCGGCGAGGTCCAGGTCCTCGTTCGCCGACGCGGCGAGCGTGCGGTCGCTGTACCAGAGCCGGTCCGCCTGCCCGGCCCCGGCGCCGGTCCGCAGCTGCACCCGTCGCGAGAAGTCCAGCGCGTCCTTCGGGACCGCGCCGAGGCCCGCGGTCTTGGTCAGCGTCGCCAGCAACCCCAGCGAGAACACCGTCTCCAGTGCCATGATCAGGTCCCACTTCCTGTGACGTCCAGTTGGAACTCCGCGCCGAGCAGGTCGACCCCGCCGGAGGTGTAGGTGCCGGTCTCTGCGCGGGTGGCGATGACCATGTGGCAGGAGCTGTAGGTGTTGCTGGGCGAGGAGTTCACCGCCTGCTTCACGCTCTGCGGCCCGGAACCGGACAGGTAGGCGGTCAACTGGTGGTTCGCAGCCCGGTCCGACGCGTGCGCGACCATCACCCACAGCGGGAACGTCATGGCGTCCACACCGCGGCCGTAGGTCTGGTCGAACGCGACGTCGTCCGGCAGCCCCACCACCGCGCCCGGGGGCGGGATCTTGCCCACGTTGTACGGGAAGACCCGCAACCCGACGATCGCCTTCAGCTTCGAGCCGATCTCCTCCATCACCGCCTGGACGTTCATCGCGCCCACACCTTCCGCCGCAACCCGTTCAGCGACACCGCCACGTCCGGGTCCACCTTGGCCAGCAGCCGCAGCTCCGATCCGGTGTCCGGGGAGCCGGCGATGCCGTACGGCGAGTCCCGTCGCGCGGCGAACCGGGTGCCCTGCAGCAGCGCGGCTTGCTTGACCTCGGTCGGCACCGCAGTCCAGCCCCACTGGCCGGTGACCCGCACGCTGCCCTCACGTCCGAACAGCGTGCCGACGGCGGCCGAGGTCGGGAGCGCCAGCTCGATCCACGGCCGCCGTTTCTGCGCGGCGTTCAACGGCCGCGGCACCGACCCGGTGACGGCCACGAACACCCCGGCCGCGTACTGCTCGACGGCCACCTCGGTCGGCGCGACCATCAGGTCATCCATCGGCACCAACCACGCACACCGCGACTTCGACCACACCGGCGTGTACAGCCGCGCCTCGGGTGCGTCGACCTGACCGAACTGCCGGCGGCAGTGATCGTCGACAGCCCTCGACGCGGCCGTGGCCCAGCGGGCGAGCTGCGCATCGTCGAGGTCGTCGTCGATGCGCAGCTCGTCGGCCAGCTGGTCGCCGGTGATGTAGTCGGGTGCCCACGGCATCGGTCAGCCGCCGTCGCCGATCGGGCGCCGCGCACGGTCGGCTTGCCGTTTCCGGGCGGCTTCCTGCTCGACGGCCTCGGCGTAGCTGGTCGCCGTCCGCGACAGCAGGTCCCGGTCCCGGTCGACCTGGGTCTGCTCGGCCTGTTCCGGGGTGGGTGCCGCGGTGTGCCGCTCCAGGTTCTCCACGCGCGCGGTCAGGTCGGCGAGCGCCTGGGCGACGTCGAGTTCGGCGACGCTGTCCGCCTGCACGTCGTCCACGGTGACCTCCGTGGCGGGGCCACCGGTTGCGGTGTCCGGCGGTGTCGGCTTGCGTGTGGTGGCCATCAGTACCCCTTGCCGATCCGCACCGCGGCGATGTCGAGGTTCGTGACCGCCGAGTAGGAGATCGCGACACTCGGGTCGTTGATCCCCTCGTTCGGCACCGGGATCACCGACACCCCGGTGGTGACCGGGACGGTGACGGGCGCGAGAGCGCCGACGGTGACGTCGCGGGTCGCGGCGTTGGTGTTGCGGACGACCACGAAGATCGTCTCCAGTTCCCAGCCCGCGCAGGCCTTGCTGCCCGCGGCGACCGTGTCACCGCCACCGTTGCACGCGGTGAACGTGAGACTCGCCAGGCCGCCGACGGGAACGTCCTGAATGGTCAGTGCTGCCATGTCGATTGCTCCCTCGAGGGTTACGGGGTGACCGTGTGGCGGACGGCGGCCAGGCCGACCGGACGCAGGATCCGGACCGCGAAGTACCCGAACAGGCTCAGGTCGATGAACGCGGGCCCGTTGCGCTCCTCGAACCGGAACATCAGCAGCGCGGACTCCCACGCCCAGATGTCCATCGCGTTGAACATCAGCACATCGGCGTCACCCGAGGTGTTGCCGGTCATCGCCCACGTCGGCTGGAAGGTCAGGCCGTCGATGAAGTAGCCCTGCGTCTGTGTGTTCGCGGTGCCCACGGTGTTGTAGGCGCCGACGAACGGCAGCAGCGGCCGCCCCGTCGTGTCCACGGCGGACGCGAAGGACTGGGTGGCCTCCTGGGAGATGTGCGCCCGGTCCATCGGCCCGAACCGCCGGAACGGGTAGAGCGCCATCGCGCCGCGGACGCCGGCGAGCAGCTCGTCGCCGCCGGCCGCGATGCCGCCGGCCGAGCCGGTGGTGGTCGACACCTGCGCACCAGACGGGACGAACCCGGCGGTGATCGTGCCGCCCTGCCCGTTTGCGCCGTTCAGTTCGGTGTAGACCTTCGCCTCGGTCTGCTGGGAGTAGGACTCCTGCATCGCCGTGACCGCGATCGCGTCGATCGCCGGGTTCGCGCTGTCCGCGATCTCCCGGGTGAGCTGGAAGGTGCCGGAGATCGCGCCCGGGGTGACCGTCACGATCCCCAGTTGCATGCTGCCCTGGCTCGGGTTGACACCCTCGACGTGGTCGGCGGTCGCGTTCGTCGAGCTGACGAAGCTGGGGATGTTGAACGGGGTCGCGTCCGCGAGCGTGCCGCGCGACACCGAGTTGACCAGCGGCCGGCCCTTCATCAGCTGGGTCACGTACAGGTCGGGCCGGTAGCCGGGCGGCACGACCTGGGACGCGTTGCCGGTGTTGATCGCGAACTCTGGGTTGACCGCCTCCTTGGCGGTCTCGGCGGTCATCTTGGTGAACTTGTCCAGCCGGCCGCGGGCCTCGAAGTCGCCCTCGGTGCGGGCCTTCCAAGCGTCGCGGACGAAGCTGTGGCCCTGCCCGTTCATCAGGTACACGGGTTCTTCCCGCGTGACCTGCACGCGGCCGGCCGGCACGACCTGGCGCGGCGGAACGCCCTGGGGCAGCGGCAGGTTCGCCATCGCGGTCGTCACCGCGGCGGTGACGGCGTCGGTGATGCCGTTGGTGAACGCGGAGCTGAACGCAGCCACGTCGAACGGCGCGGACGGTGTGGTGGGCTCGACCGGCGCCGGCGGCGCGGCCGGCGTCTGGACGGGCTGCGGTGCGACCGGAGCGGTCATGGTGGGGTCCTCTCGTCGAGCGGTGACGGCCGCGACGCGGGCGTCGTCGAATGCGGGCATCGCGGTCAATGCGACCTTGCGCAAGGTGGCGGACTGCACGTAGCGGACCGAGTCGTCGTCCGGGTGCGCGATCCACCCGTCGGCCTCGCCGTCGAACGTCACGGACGCGGAGAACCCGTCATAGACGCCGTCCTCGGCGAGACCGAGCAGCCGGTCGCCCTCCACGCCGCGGCCGACCTTGAACGAACCGGCCAGGCCGTTCGCGCCGTTGGTGAGGGTGACCGCGCGGCCGATCTCGGAGCCGTACTCGTGGTCGCGGTCGAGCTTCACCCGGGACTCGTTGGCCCAGTGCAGCGATCCGGGCGCGAAGCTCCACTTGTAGCCGCGGTTGTAGGCGACCGTGTTCCACGGGATGACCTGACCGGACACCGTCCTGGATGCTGCGTCGGCCTTGAACGCCGCGGCGTCGGGGTCCATGACGAACCCGACAGTGACGGCGGGCTCGTCGACCGCGAAGTTCACGGCGCCCACCGGCACGAGAGTGCTCTGCACGGTCTCCTCCTGTTGCGGTGACGGGGGTTGCGCGGCCGGTGCCGGCGCGGCAGCTGGTGGCGCGGGGGTGTTGGCCTTCATCGCGGCCCGCACCCGGTCGGTCGGGATGTCCTCGAGCTCGGCGATCCGCTCGTCGTCGTAGACACCGACCTTCCGGCCGGTCTCGTAGGTCTGCATCCGCGAGAGCGTGTCGCTGCGCAGGAACCCGCCGTACTCGGCGCGCACGTAGTAGCCGGGCGGGGTGACGTCCGGCATGGACAGTCGGTCCTCGATCGCGGTCACATAGGCGCCGAGGGTGAAGTCGATCAGGTCCAGGCGCCGCTGCTCGGCGTTCGCATACGTCCTGCTCGTCGTGGAGACGCCGAGTTCCTCGGGGTCGATGCCGATCAGGCGGGAGATCTCCAGCACCGCGTAGTCGCGGGCACTGGCCAGCTGCAGCTGTTCCGGCGTCCACTGCAACTGGTGGGCCGTCAGCGCGGCACCCAGGTACGGCCACGACCGCCGCCCGACTGAGTCCTCCCAGTCGTCGAGCGCCTTCTCGACGTCCTCGTCTTCCGGGTCCATCCCGTCGGTCGGCGAGAAGTACCCCAACGGCATGCCGTCCTTTGCGTACCGGGACGCGGCCTGGTCGAGCGCGATCGCTGCGCGGATCGCGCGAGCGCCGGCCACCAAGAGCGGGTCGTTTGGGGAGTCGATCCGGATCAGCTCGGCGTCCGGCACGAACACCGGCGCCTGACCCTGTGTGACCCCAGTCGACGAGGACACGTAGACGCGGGCCTGCTCACGCACGTTCACCGAGTGGTAGTCCAGCTTGACCACCTTGGACGGGTAGCCGTTGCCGTCGAACTCGGTGATCCGCAGCCACGCCCGGCTCTCGAACAGGAGGTCTTCGACGATGCGCGTCATCGTCACCGAGCGCGCGACGTCGGCCTCCGGCTGCTCAAGCAACTCCGACGGCACGATCCGCCGGCGCGCGTCGTGCTGCTTGAGCCGCAACGTGCCCAACGTGCCGCAGATCAGGTCACGGCCCCGCTTCACCGCCGGCACCGACATCGCCTGATCACGCGACACCCGCGGCGCGAGCGGCCCGTCGACGCCGTAGTTGTACATCTCCGGTGGGATGTCGACGGTGAACGATAGTGGCCGCGCCCAGCGCGGTTCAGGCGCCGGCGGGGTCGGGTCGACGCCCGGCGCGCTGCGCCAGTTCACCAGGTTCCGCCACCAGCCCACGAGCGGAGTATGACACGAAACGGACCACGGTCCGTTTATTCGGGGTGTCCGGGGTTCTGAGGCTGGCGGCCGCGCCGCGACGTGATCACCTTCAGCCGCGGCGGTGGCGGCAGCGTGCGGGCCAGGTGCACGGCGCCGGCGGCTGCGTACGCGCCGTCGATCGGGCCCGCCGAGTCCTTGCGGGTGAACACCCACACATCACCGCGGTAGTGCTTCTCGGTGCCCAACGCGTGCGCGTTCAGCATCGGGTCGTCGGACTGCGCGATCGCGCCGGCGTCGACCTGCTCGGCGAACCCCATGCACACCGCGGCGGTCTCCTGGCCGATCGGCTCGACCTTCACCCCCGGCGGCGGCCACGGCACCCGCGACCGCTTCCGCTCGGCCAGCTGCGCGGCGACCGCGGCCGCCGGCCCGGCTGGGAACCAGCCGATCACCCGCGGCTTGATCTTGCGCACCAGGGCCGGCAGATCACGCCGCAGTTCGCGCATGCAGCCCGGTCCGGACCAGGCCTTGACCACCTCGACCCGCACCCGCTCAACGGGCTCGGCGTCCGCCTGGTCCTCGTCGACATCAACGTCGCCCTCGAGCTCGGCGGCCGGCAGCATCGCGGCCGCGACGAGCGACGCATGCTGACCGTCGAGCGACACGTCAACGCACAGCGCCACCCGCGACCGCACCGCCTCGAGGTCGCCCACGTCGAGACAGGCCGCCCACTTCGCGGGGTCGATCGCCGGGTTCATCTGCCGCACCCGGATGCAGAGGATCTCGGTAAGGAACGTGGTCAGCTCCTCGCCGCCGTTGGCCTTGGCGCGGCGTGCGTCGGCGAGCAGGTCGGCGAGGTCGGTGCGCCGGCCCAGGTTCGGGTTCGACATCGCCAGCGCGGCCGGGTCCTCCGGGTCGCTGCCCTCCGGCGCCGACCACTCCAGCAGACCGAGCCGCTCATCGCCCGTGCCGTGCTCGATGAACCGCAGCGCCTCACTCCGCAGCGAGTCGAGCACCACCGAGGTCTCGTCGCCCATGTTCGTGATCGCGACCGCCTGCGCCTCACGGACCGCGTTCATCGCGTTGTACGCGGCACCCCACGCGGACCAGTCCTGGTGCTCACGCAGCTCGTCGAGGACCAGCCGGAAGATCGTGAGCGAGCGGCCACCCTTCCGGTTCGACGCGGCGATCCGGTACCGCGACCGCTCGATCACCCGGCCGTCGTCGTCCCGCTTCACCGTCGTGAGGCACTCCTCGCCGGCGGCCTTGCGCACGATGTCGATCTCCTCGGCCAGCTCGGGCACCGACTCGGCGATCTCGACACAGGACGCCCACACCTCCTTGGCGTAACCGAGGTTCGTCGACGTGCCGAGGATCATCGGCCAGTACTCGACGAACTGCCAGTACAGCGTGAGCACCTTGACAAGGTGCGTCTTGCCCTGCTGGCGGGCCACGATGATCAGCAGCTTCCGGAACCGCGGCCGCCCGTCGACGAGCAGCTCCCCGCCGTGGATCGCGGCCCACCGCTCCCACGGGTCCAGCGGCGCGCCGAGCACCTCGGCGGCGAACCACACCACGTCGAACCCGTAGGACGTCGCCTCGGTCAGCGCGCACCCGCACCCGCACGGCCCGGGCGGACCGGTGACGAGCGGCTTAGTCCACAGACGCGGGAGCGTGCTGCCCAGCACCACGTCGCTCTCGTCGGGTCCGCAGTTCGTCGAGCTTGGACCGGCCAGCACCGTCACCCTTGCCACCTCCCCCTCCGGTCTTGCCCGTCACCGCGGCGCGCGCCGCCGGCGTCATCCCCAGTTGCTCGAGCGCGGCGAGCAGCTTCGGCCCGATCGCCGCGAGCACCGCGGTCTCCTCGATCCGCGTGGCCAGCGTCAGGAACCGATCATGCAGGGCCGGGTCGACCGCGAGGAGACTCCGCATCGCCTTGGTCAGGTTCGCGGAGACCACCGCCGCCTGGTCCAGATCGCGCGCGTAGCGCTCGGCGAGCGCCCGGGCGGCTCCGTCCTCTGGACGCAGTTGCACGGCCTTTAGCGACGCGCTCAGGGCCTCTCCGATGGTCATCACGCCTCCCAGGTTGCGCGCAAAAAAAGACTCAATTCAAACGGGTGTCCGGGGTACCCCCTAGCCGGGAAAATCGCCGCTGGCCTGCGGCTTGTCGGTTCGTCGGGCTTCCCACACTTCAGCGATGGGTCCCTCGTATGTGCGTGCCTCGAAACGTCCGGTCGGTGTGGCTGTCCAGGTGGCGAGGCCGTCGAGGTGCGCCGGCTCATCGGTCGGCATGTCGGCGCGGTCCAGCCAGCGGCCGTCCCAGTCGGGTGGGATCTGGTGGCCGGGGGCTGGTCGGATCACGATGTAGTCGGTGAGCACGCTGTAGTCGTCGTTCATGCTGGCCATGGTTCACCACTTGGTTCGGGGTGTGGGTTGTGCGCACAGTGGACAGTCGGTGTGTTTGGCGGGTTCGCCGATGTGGATGTTGCAGGGGTCGCAGCTGGCGACGAGGTAGCGGAGGTCTTCGTCGCCGGTGACGTTGCGGCCGTGGGTGTGATGGACGCAGGTGGCTTGGCCGGTGCAGATGCCCGGCACTTTGAGCTGGCAGCGGCCATGGTCGCGTTCGAGTACGACGGGGCGGATCTTTTCGCGCCATCGTCGGGTGCTGCCGTTGGACCAGGCCTTGCTCATGGTTGGGCTCGGCGGGCACGCCATCTGGCGAGCCATGATCGGTGTGTGGGTGGGGTCTCGACGAGGCGTGGTTCTGGCCAATCCGTGGGGTTGGAGGTGGGTGGCTTGGCGGGTAGGGGTGGCAGTGGGGCGGTGCACTCGTCGATGGTGGTGTCGATGTGTGCGAGCAGCTGGTCGAGGTCGTCCATCAGGCGTCCCGGATGGTGATGTGGCAGCCGGGGGTCTCGTCGAGCTCGGCGAGTCTCTTGCGGGTGTGGAGGTCGGTGACCTGGCTGTCGTCGCGCCAGACGCCGGCGGACCCGATGGCGTCGAGTGTGGAGCGGGCGAGCTTGTCGACGTCGGGCCGATTCACCGCTGGCGGCGTGCGGCGCTTGGGTGTCGACTTCGGGCGGGGCAGTACGAATTCCAGCTCGACCACGACGGCGCCGTCGAACGTGGCGCGGGGTTGGCCGGCGTCCATGAGGGCTTGGCGGACGTCCTCGCGCCAGGGCTTCACGGCCTTGCTGGATTCGACCATGTTGACGCGGCCGGTGTGCCGGTTGACGAATCCGCGTTTGCTGCCTTGTGGGGCGGGTTTGCCGGCGACGAACGCGGTGAGGGTCACGGGTGGGAGGTGGACGTCGACGAGGCCGGGTGTGGTGTCCCAGGGGTCGGTGTTGTCGAGGTCGTCGAGCATGAGGGGGATGTCGTTCATCGGGTGCGGACTCCTCCGGTGTCGTCGTCCTCGCCGGCGGGCAGCTCGTCGCGTTGGGTGCGGCAGGTGGCGATGGTGTCGAGGATGTGGGCGTCGATGGCGTCGCGGGCTGCGTCGGCGGTGAGGCCGAGGTCGCGGAGGGCGTTGTAGGTGGTGGCGGTGGCGCTGTCGAGGGTGGCGATGGCGAGGGCGACGTCGGCCTCGACGGTCACGCGGATGGGGCTCATCGGGTGCCGTCCAACAGCAGCCGGGCGCGCCTGTCCGGGGTGACGGTCGTGCCGGGCTCGATTCCGGCCTCTGCCGGGTGGGTGACCGCTGCCGAGACCGCCTCCTGCACGATCGCGGCCAGCTCGATGGTCAGCTTGCGGGCCTCGTCGTGGTCGACGTGGCGGCCGAGGATGTCGGAGATGTCGCCGGGGACGTCGGAGTCGCCGAATGGGCGCTTCGGGTCGGTGGATACAGCGCCCCATTCGCATTCGTCGTCCCAGTCGAACCGCAGGTAGGCCAGCAGCGTGAGGTGGTCGGCGGTGATCGTGATCATGGTGTCTCCTGTGGACTCTTGCGGGCGTCGTGGTAGTCGGTCTTGCGGATGCGGCCGTGGCGGGTTCGGGTGGTGCAGGGTTCTTCGGGGCGTGCGTGGCACCAGGGGCAGGGGCGGGCGCGGGGGTTGTCGGGGACCTCGTCGAGCTGCTCGGTGGGCTTGCCGGCGTCGAAGCCGAACAGGCCGGGGATCCGTGCGCCGCGGTGCCGGGCCCGGCGGCTCATGGCGGGCCCTTGGTGGCGTCTCGGCGGCAGAAGGCGCACCCGGGCTGGCCGTCGGGGCGGCGTCGACGCGGGAGGTTGTGCGGGCACTTCGGCGGCGGTTCGGCGGCCGCCGGTTCGTCCTCGTCGTCGTGATCTTTCTGTGATCCGGTGTCGTCGCGCGCGGTCTGTGGTTGCGCTGGGTCCGGGTCAGTTGGGTGGTCCTCTGTAGGTGGTTGGTAGTGGGTGGTGGTCGGACATCCAGGTGTCCGGTCAATCGGCTCAGAATGTCCGGTCAATCGCGCGAAAGTGTCGCCCAGTGTCCGGTCAATCGGGGCGTGCTCGTCGGATTGAGCGGACACCTGGGTGTCCGGTGTTTCGGAGTTATCCACAGGGAGTTGTCCACAATGACCGGACACCTGAGTGTCCGGTGGTTCCGTGACGTGTCCGTGATCTTGACCGGATTGACCGGACACCTGGGTGTCCGGTGATCGATACGGGCGCTCCGCCGGTGACAGCAGCTCGAACCGGTCCAGGAGATCGGCCGGGATCGTGAGCCGGTACACCGTGGTGCGCTTGGAGTGCCCGCGGCCGCCGCCGCGCATCACCAGCTCGATCAGGCCGAGGTCGTCCAGCTCGTCGAGCATCCGCCGCACGGTTCGGTCGCTGCGCTCGGTGATGGCGGCGAGCGCGTCCTGGCCGGGACGCACGCGGGACCCGTCGGGGTCGGCGTAGGTGGACAGCAGCAACGCGAATCCCTTGATGCGCCACGGGATCACCGCGCGGCGGACAAGCCGTTCCCACTCGAACCGGCCGGTGGGGCGGCGTTCTGCTGGTGGTGTGCTGCGCGCGGCAGCCATATCACGCTCCTCAGTGGACGGTGGCTGGTCGGTAGCCGGGCCAGGAATGGCCGCAGACGCAGGGCTGCGGCCTGCCTTTCGGGCTGGTCGGCCATGGATATGTGTGCACGTGATCTCGGAGGTCGGCGGTGGCCGCCGCGAGCTGCTTGGCCGTGGCGATGACGTCCTCGACCTGGCGCTGCATCTCGTCGATGCGTGCGCTGGCTTCCTCGAGGAGACCGGCGAGCCGGTCACGCTCGGCACGCAGCTCGTTCTCCGCGCGGATTACCTCGATCTGTAGGTCGTCCCGTTCGCGTCGGACGATGTCGAGCTTCGCGCGAAGCTGGACGACCTCGGCATGATCGAACTGGTCATGTGGGGATGCGGTCGGAGCGGCGAGCTGCAGTTGGCCGGTGCGTAGTTGCTCGTTCTGCTGCCGGAGTTTGGTCAGCTGTGAGCAAAGGCTGCCGCGGCGGCCGTGCTCGGAGCGAAGCTGGGCGCGTAGGTCGTGGAGTTCCGCTTTGAGCGCGTCAACGTCGTCGACGACGGTGTTGGCCTCGTCGACATCATCTCCGGCGAGTAGGCGGTCTTCGGTTGCCCATGCCTTCCTCAGGGCCGGTGTGGGCCCTTCGGGCGGCACGCCGACCGCGAGGCGCAGCTTGATGAGTGTCTCGGGGTCGAGCCGCTTCGCGGGACTCATGGGAGCCGGCCTTGGACGCGTGTGCCGCAGTCGCAGACCACACACCGACCGACCTTCCGCTGCGTGTGGGTGGCGTGCCGGCCGACGCCGTCGAGCATGTCGGCCATGTCGTGCAGCTGCAGCGCGAGCGCCGATCGCTCCGGCCGGGGGTCCTCGGCCTCTGCCTCGAACGGGTTGGCCTTCAACCACTGGCGGGCGTTGTGGACGGCGAGCTGGTGGGCGTGTTCGTCGCGCCTGAACGCGACGCTGACGGGCTGCGACAGGTGGAACGGCAGGCGGCTCCAACACGTGTCGCACCACGGCTCGGTGAGGGGTATGCGGGTGGTGCAGCCGGGGCACCGTCGCGTTTGGTCAGCGGGTGCCCCGGCTGGGCTGGTGAGCGCGGCCATGGTC